>Ga0182736_1000229_pt1 | contig 107328 bp, 94 predicted proteins | sample eDN5th30CKraftBY_FD_128882 | JGI IMG/M metagenome (GOLD analysis project Ga0182736, IMG submission 128882) | Enriched backyard soil microbial communities from Emeryville, California, USA - eDNA 5th pass 30_C Kraft BY (version 2) (version 2) | ecosystem: Environmental > Terrestrial > Soil >... | reverse complement strand
CGGCGGCGTGATCCTCAACACCATTTCGGGGGCGGGCATTCTCGGCGGGTGGGCCGGGCTGGGCTATACCGCCGCCAAGCACGGCGTCGCGGGGCTGACCAAGAATATCGCGGTGACCTATGCGAGCCGCGGCATCCGCTGCAACGGCATCGCACCGGGTTACACGCGCTCGCCCTTGCCTGCAGGCGTGAAACCGCAGATTTCGCACACCGACAGCACCGACGATGCCGGTGCGCTGTTCGGGCGTGTCGCCGATCTCGGCCACCGGCAGGGGCGACCGGGCGAATTGGCAGACGTCATCGCCTTTCTTGCGACCGACGAGGCGTCGTTCATCAACGGAGCGATCGTGCCGGTCGATGGCGGCTGGACCAGCATGTGATGAGCGACGGGGAGGCCGGCATGGCCAAGATTACCGGCATCAACCACGTCCTCCTTCTGGTGAAGGACATGCAGCGCAATGCGGACTTTCTCGTCAACGTGCTCGGCCTGCGCCTCAAGGGTACGGCCCAGCAGACGATGAACGTCTATCCCGGCGAAACCGCAGAGCCCAGCGTCCGGCGTCTCTATTTCTTCGAGACGAGCGACGGCACCGGCATCACCTGTGCGGAGACGCCGGGAGTCGAAACGGTTCAGACCGAGCCGGTACTGCCGGCGTATTGGCCCGGGTCGCCGAGCAGCGGCTTCTACAACAAGGTCGATCATCTCGCGCTTAATGTGGGGAGTCGCGACGAGCTGCTGCATTTCCAGCAGAAATTGCGCGACCATGGCATCGAGGTCTCCGAAATCATCGAGCGTGCGACCGCGCCCAAGTTCGTTAAGTCGATCTACTTTCATTCCCCGGACGGCCTGCCGATGGAGATCGCCGCGTGGGACTACGCCGACCCCGCCTGGGAAGAGGCGCGCCACCACAATTACATGAACGATCCCGATCCGGTCGCTGCCGTCGCCAATGCGGAATTGGTGCCGCCGGGCCGGCCGGTGACAGCGGAGTCCTGACGAGATGCAGACCAACGCAGCGCTCGATGACGAAATCGGGGACTTCCTTGGAGGGCGGCAGAGCGTCATCCGCGATCCCTATCCGCTCTACAAGCGCATCCGCGACGCGGGGCCGGTCTATTGGTACAAGGGCAACGTGCCCTTCGTCGCCCGTTACCGCGACACCACCGCGCTGTTCTCGAAGCACGAGGATTTCCAGACCTTTCGCAGCCGCGAGCGCTTCGGGCTCGACCGGCTCGACGAAACCGACCGCGCCCGCGTGGCCGATATCGGCACGTTTGAGGAGGTGCAGCTCAACCAGACGAACGGCCAGCTTCATCGCCGCATTCGTAGCGTGGCGCAGCGCGTGTTCCCTTCGGGCAAATTTACGGAGATGCGCCCGGCGGTGCGCGTCGCGGTCAATCAGTTGCTCGACGAGGCAGCGCGGGACGACGTCGTCGATCTGATGCAGTTCGCCTATCGCCTGCCGTTGACGGTGGTGACGGCGTTCTTCGGATTGCCCTCCGCCGACATCGACAAGCTGAAGCTGTGGGGTGACGCGATCGCGACGGTCAAGCCGTTTGTCGAGGGCGGCCTCCCGGTCGAGGCGATCCGCGCCGCGCACGGCGCAGTCGGCAATACGCAGGACTATGTTAACGGGATGATCGCCGAGAGCCGGCGCAACCCCGGCGCCAATGGCTTCATGGACGCACTGCTCGCCGCCGAGTCCGGCGACAAGCTCGACGCGAACGAACTCGCCGGTCTCATCTCGCTGCTGATCTACGCCTCGCATGAATCGAGCACCAACATGCTCGGCAACGGCATCCACAGCCTGTTGTCGCACCGCGACCAGTGGGAAGCGTTGAAGTCCGATCCGTCGCTGGCCCCCAAGGCAGTGATGGAGACCCTCCGCTACAACGCGCCGGTCCAGATGATGACGAGGCGCGCCGCCATCGACACGCAGGTCGATGGCGTCGATATTCCGCAGGGCGCGGAGGCGATCATCCTGTACGGCGCGGCCAACCGCGACGAGCGGGAATATGACGATCCCGACCGGCTCGACATCACCCGCTCGAAGATGGCTAACGTCTCGTTCGGCTACGGCATCCATGTCTGCATTGGCGCGGCGCTGGCGCGGCTAGAGGGGCAGACCGCGTTCGAGTTGCTGAGCCAGCGCTTCCCCGACGCGCGGCTCGCCGACGAGGCTGCCGAGCCGGAATGGAAGCCGCATCCGCTCTTCCGTGGACTGAGGCGACTGCCGGTGCGGCTGGGGGCGGATCGCGGGCCGATCGAATAGGTCGTGCCGCGACGGTTTCTGGACTAGGTTGGGCCATATGAAGATCGTCGATTACGCAGCGTACGAAACGATCCACTTGTCGCGCACGGACGGCATCGTCGAGCTACGGCTGCATACCGACGACGGTCCGTTGCAGTGGAGCCTGACCGCGCACGACGAGCTTGAGCACGTGTTCCTCGCGCTGAGCCGCGACGCATCGGCTGAAATCGTGATCCTGACAGGAACCGGCGCCGAGTTCAGCGGCCCCGACGTGCCGCCCGGGGCAAGCGGGGCGCGGGCCATTCCCGCCGATGCCTTCGACGGAATCGCCGAGGTCGGCTCGCGCCTGCTGCGGAATTTCCTGGAGATACCGGTGCCGGTGATCGCGGCGGTGAATGGTCCGGCCCGCCGCCATCCCGAGCTGCCGCTGATGGCCGATATCGTGCTCGCTTCCGACGATGCGCTGTTTCAGGATCCGGCGCATTTCCGGGGCGGCATGGTGCCGGGCGACGGCGTCCACGTCGTTTTCCCCTATCTGATGGGGCCGACCCGCGCGAGCTACTTCCTGCTCATGGCCGAGGAACTGCGCGCGGAGGAGGCACGCCGGATCGGCCTGGTGAACGAGGTGATGCCGCGCCAAACGCTCGTTGCCCGGGCCCGGGCGGTGGCGCGCATCCTGCTCGAACAGCCTCGCCGCGTTCGCCGGGCCAGCCGCGCGCTGTTCACTGCGGAATTGAAGCGTCGGCTCGCCAACGACCTCGACCATGGTTTCGCGCTGGAACGCTACGCGCATATCGCGCGCGACTAGAATTTCGGCGGCCGTCGTTCCCGGAACGCTGCACGTGCCTCGCCATGCTCTTGGCCCTTCGCCAGGATTGCCGACTGACCCTGTTCGTAGCGATAGCCGCTATGTAACCCGACTTCCTCGCCAAGCAGGAAGGAACCCTTCACCGCCACGACCGCCGCCGGGCTCTTGCGCGCAATTTCCTGGCCGATCGCCACCGCAACCTCCAGCATTTTCTCGGCGGGCGCGGTCTCGGAAAGCACGCCCATCCGCAGCAACTCCTGCGTTCCGACGCGCCTCCCGGTGAACATCAGAAGGCGTGCGTCCGACTGGCCGAAATGGCGCAGCATATGCCGGACACCACCGGCGAGCCCGATATCGACCTCAGGCATCGACACCCAGGCATCGTCGCTCGCGACGAGGATGTCGCCGCACGTCGCCAGCACGAAGCCGCCACCAATCGCGGGCCCGTTGATCGCGACGATGACCGGCTTTGCGCACTCGACCACCGTCTGAAAGAATTCGCGGACCGATCGGTTATGCGTCGTGTACGCGCCAGCCACTGTCGGGTCGGGCCGATCATTGAGATCCGCACCGGCACAAAATGTACGCCCTGCACCGGTCAACACGATCGCGCGGCAATCGGCATCCTCGCCCAGCATCGAGAAAATCTCGGTGCCTTCTGTCCGCACCGTCCGGTCCATGGCGTTCACTGGCGGCCGATCGATCGTCACTACCGCTACATGGCCATGCCGCGCGATACGGAAATTCTCGAAAGCGCTCATGCGATCCTCCACCCGCAGCCTCGAAGCGAGGCAAGGTTCTCCATTATTATGGATATAAATGCGTAAATATGGAAGTACTATTGTGCTTCGTGGAGCTGGATGCTAGCTATGCGGGTAATGAGAACGGGCGACTGGCGAGGATTGGAATCCCTGAACAGGGCCTGCGCAGTCCCCCGAAGCAGAGAGGGGCCATGAATCATTTCGTCGAAAGCGAGGCGGCTCGTGCGGAGCATGCAGCGCGGTGGCTCGAAGCCAATACGCCGCCGCATTTCCTTGCGGACGGTGCGCAGTTTCGCGAGCCGGGGCTGGACGAGGTGAGGCAATGGGAACGTGCTCTGTACGAGGCCGGTCTCGCTGCCGTCTCGTGGCCAGTCGAGTATGGTGGCCAGGGCGGCACGATGCTCGGCCATCTGGCAGTCAGCAAGGAAATCGGCCGGCGCGCCTTGCCCGAGAGCGTCAATTCGATCGGGAAGGAGATCGTCGGCGCGATCCTTCTCGGGCTGGGCAATGAAGTGCAGAAGTGTACCTACCTCCCGCGCATTGCCAGGATGGACGACATCTGGAGCCAAGCCTTCTCGGAGCCGCAGGCGGGCTCCGACCTGGCGGCGGTCACGACGACGGCGCGGGCCGACGGGGCCGACTGGCGGATCAGCGGGCAGAAGATCTGGACCAGCTATGCCGACCGGGCGTCGTTCTGCCTGCTTTTGGCGCGGACTGGCGACCCGGTGCAACGTTACAAGAATCTGACGCTGATCATCGTTCCGCTGGACGCGCCGGGCATCACCGTCCGCCCGATCCGCCAGATCGACGGTTCGGCCGAGTTCAACGAGGTGTTCTTCGACGACGTCGTCGTGCCGATGTCCGGTACAGTCGGCGAGATCGGGCGTGGCTGGCAGGGCGCGATGTCCGTGCTGACGGTCGAGCGGGCGACCAACCGCATGTATCGCGGCTGGCGGTTCGAGAACGAGGTCCGGCATCTGTACGCGGTGGCTGGGCATGACGGCGTCGATTTTCAGCGCAAGATCGCCGGCTTCGCGATCGATGCGCGGATCGTCCAGCGCTACGCCGAGGAGATCGCCGCGCGCGTGTGCGACGACCGGCCGCTGGAGACCCTCGGCAATCTCATGAAGTTGCATTGGAGCGAGGCACACCAGCGCTTCGCGAGCTTCGCGATCGAGACGCTGGGCAGCGAGCGCCCCGGCGAGCCCGCGACGGTCGCGACGGCGCGGCGGCGTTTCGAGGCGATCTACTGGCGCAGCCGTTCCGAAACGCTGATCGCGGGCACCAGCGAGGTGCAGCGCTCGATCATCGCGGATCGCGAGCTTCGCCTGGCGCGCGCCGCATGACGTCTCCCGGCCACCTCACCGACGAACTTGCCGAGGTGTCGCGGTCTGCCGCCGCGGTCGCGGCCGCGTGCGAAGGATTGGATGCACGCGCGGTGCTGGCTCTGTTCGCGCAGGCCGGGTTGCTGGGTGCCGGCGCCCCTGGATCGTGCGGCGGCCTCGACCTGCCCCTCGAATTCGATGCCGCGATCATCGATGCTATCGCGCCGAAGTTGCTGGATGATCCTGTGCTCGATGCCATGCTGGCGGCGCGATATTGTCCGGATGTCGATGTCGCGCGCGCGCTGGTCGACGGGCGGGTGTTGGTCGCCTCGTCGTTCGATGGCGCGCTGACCGCAACCGCGGCCGGGGCGGATGTGATCGTAACCGGAACGGCCCGCGATGTCGCCCACGGTGTGTCCGCCGATTTCCTGCTGGCCCCCGTAGATCTCGACGGACGCGAACTGCTCGCGGTGATCGACCTTGGGGACAAGGTAACGCGGCGGCCAGTGCTCGACGGTTTGGATCCTGAGCGCCGCGCAGCGCATATCGTGGTCAAGGGGCAGACACTGCCTCCGCACCGCGTCGCCGATGCCGCGGCGGACTGGCGCGGGGACGGCCTATTGCTGAGCGCGCGCTGGTTACTCGCGCATGCCAGCCTGTGTCTCGGCATGACCGCCGATTTCGTGTCCAGCCGGCAGCAGTTCGGGCAGCCCCTCTCGGTCTTTCAGTCGGTTCGGTTCGCGCTGGCGAGCGCGGCGGAGGAATTGCGCAGCCTCGATCTCCTAGCGTCGCCAGCCGGTCCTCGCGCGGACCGGTGCGCAGCATATTGCTACGCGGCGCAGATCGTCCCGCCCGTAATCGAGAGGTGCATGCATCTCCACGGGGGCATGGGGTATACCGAAGAGGTTCCGCTTCATGCCCATCTGCGCCGCGCGCGCGCGCGCATTCTCGCAATATCGACCGAGCCGGCATTCGCCGAGATCGTCGATGCGATGATCGCCCACTGACGTCCATCGAATTGGAGCAACGCTAAACATGCCGGACGACGTATATCTGGTCGGAGTCGGGATGACCGCGCTGGGAAAGCATCTCGACAAGTCGGTCAAGCAACTCGCCGCCGAGGCTGTCACGGAGGCGCTGGCCGATGCGGGGCTGGATCGCGAGGCGATCCAGGCGGCGTGGTTCTGCAACACGCGGCAGGGCGCTCTCGAGGGTCAGCATGGCGTGCGGGGGCAGGCGTCGCTGCGCGCCTACGGCTTCGAGGGCATCCCGATCTTCAATACCGACAATGCCTGCGCCAGTTCGAGTTCGGGGCTGTTGCAGGCGTTCGCCGCGGTCAAGGCGGGCCTGTTCGACATTGCGCTCGTCGTCGGCGCAGAGAAGATGAACTATCCCGACAAGCGCGTCGAGATGTTCGAGGCATTCAAGGGCAGCTGGGACCGCGATCTGGCGGAACAGCATATCTCCGCCTTGCTGGCCCTGGGCGAAGGAGTCGACGTTCCCGCAGGCGCGGAACCAGCGCCGGAGCGGTCGGTGTTCATGGACATCTATGCCGCGCAGGCTCGGTTGCACATGAAGGCCTTCGGAACGACGCAGCGGCAGATCGCCGCCGTCGCAGCGAAGAACCACACCCATTCCGTCCTGAACGACAAGGCGCAATACCGCTTTCCGATGACCGTTGATGAGGTGCTGGACGACCGGCTGATTGTCTGGCCCGTCACCCGTGCGATGTGCGCACCGATGAGCGACGGGGCCGGTGCTCTGATCGTAGCGTCCGAGGCGGCGGTTCGGCGGATGGGATCTGCCCGCGCGGTACGCATCCGCGGCATTGCGGGGTCGAGCAGCAGCGATCGTAGCGCGACGGAGTTCGAGCGGCATTTGACGCGTGTGGCTGCCTTGCGCTGCTACGAGATGGCGGGCGTTGGTCCAGAGGCTATCGACGTGGCCGAATTGCATGACGCTTCCGCGATCGCGGAGATCATCCATAGCGAGAATGTCGGCTTCTGCGGCTACGGCGAGGGAGGGGCATTCGTCGAAAGCGGAGCGTCGACGCTGGGCGGCAGGTTGCCGATCAACGTCTCGGGCGGGCTGCTGTCGAAGGGGCATCCGATCGGCGCGACCGGCGCGATCCAGATCGTCGAACTGGTCACTCAGTTGCGCGACGAGGCCGGGCCGCGGCAGGTCGCGGGCGCGCGAATGGGACTCGCGGAAAATGGCGGTGGCTTCCACGGCCTCGAGGAGGCCGCCTGCATCGTCACGCTGCTCGAGGCGCCGGATCGCCGGTCGTGAGCAAGATCGCCGCATCGACGTTGCTCGAGGCGAAGATACCGGACGCGCGCCAACGGGTGACCGCGAGGGACCATGCCTTCTATGCGCTGTCGATCGGTTATGGGCAGGATCCCGCCGAACCGACCGCTCTGCGCTATGTCGATCCCGCGCCGACGATGGCGGTGGTACCGTCGGTTGCGCTGGTGCTCGGCTATCCGGGCTTCTGGCTCGGTTCGCCGGCGCTCGGGCTGGACGCGGCGCGGATCGTACATGTCGCGCAGGAGATCGAACTCCATCGGCCGATCCCGGTCGAGGCCGAGGTCGTCGGTCGTACGCGCGTGACCGGCCTGTGGTCGCGCGGCGATGATCGTGGACTGGCGCTCGCGTCGGAACGAACGCTGGCGGACGGGGTGGGGCGCCCGCTCGCTACGCTCCGGCAGCGCCACTTCCTGCTGGGCGACGCCTGCGCGGACGCGCCTCCGCTTCCACGCGAGACGCCCGAAGAGGGGCGTGGGGAGGGCGCGGCGGCGATGGTTGTGCTGCCGACCCGGCCCGAACAGGCGCTGTTCTATCGCCTCAACGGCGACCGGAACCCGTTGCACAGCGACCCGGCCACTGCGGCGGCCGCTGGCTTTCCGGCGCCGATCCTGCACGGCATGTGCACATTCGGCGTGGTCACGCGCGCGGTGGTGGCGCACCGCTGCGCGGGCGACGGCACTCGGCTCCGGCGGATCGCAATGCGGTTCCGCGGTGTCGTCTATCCTGGCGAAACGCTCACATTGTCGGTCGACGAGGATGGCCGGTTTACCGCCAGCGTCCCGGAGCGTCAGACAGTCGTCGTCGATCAAGGTCGGTGCAGCCCGAGCGATTAGCAGCGAGCATCGCCGCAGTATATTCTGTCATGAGCCGATCGACCAGCACCGCGACCGGCGGTGCATCGTCGATCAGACCGACGCCATGGCCGCCGCTCCAGATATCGCGCCACGCCTTCAGATCGTCGGGCAGATCCGGTGTGCGCGGAGCGATGAGCGGCGGCAACGTTTCGGGCGCGAGGCCGACATCGCGGAGAGACCCGCGCAGGAATGTTGCCGGTAAACCCGACACCCGGTCGGTGATGATGACGTCGGCCATGCCCTGCTCGACGAGCAACTGCTTGTAGCGAGCCGAGGCCAACGACTCCGCGGTGGCGGCAAACCGCGTGCCCATATAGGCGAAGTCGGCGCCGAGCGTTTCCGCCGCGCGGATGCCGTCTCCGGTCGAAATCGCGCCCGCCAGCAGGATGGCCCCGTCGAAGATTCGGCACACCTCGGGCACGAACCCGAACGGGTTGAGCGATCCGGTATGCCCCCCCGCGCCCGCCGTGAGCAGGATCACCCCATCGACGTTCGCCTCGATCGCCTTGTGCGCATGCCGCAGCGTGGCGACATCGTGGAACACCAGTCCGCCATAATCATGGACGCGCCGGACGACGTCGCCAGGCGCCCCGACGCTGGTGATGACGACCGGGGGGCGCAAGCGCTCAATCACGGCGAGGTCCTGCGCGAAGCGCCGATGGGCGGCATCGCGGACGATGACATTTATGGCATAGGGCGCGGCCTCCGCCCCGAGCGCGGCGTCGATCTGTTCGACCCAGGAGATCAACTCCTCCGTCGAGCGGGCGTTCGCCGCCGGGAAGGTCCCCAGGATCCCCGCGCGGCAACACGCAATGACGAGCTCCGGCCCGGATACGAGGAACAGCGGCGCCGCGACGACCGGCAGGCGGAGGCGCGCCCCCAGCGCGGCGATGGCGGAGGGGCCGGTCATCTGGAGCTATTGCACCGGGATTTCGGGGTCGGGCATGTCCGGCGCGCTCGCGGTCATGTCGGGAAACAGTTTGCGTGCCTCGCCGACCAGTTCTTCGGGAGACCAGCGGCGCTCCTCGGAAATCCGACTGTGCACCGACCAGCCGGCCATGCGCTGGACCGTGCCGCCATACACGACGAAGATCTGGCCGGTGATGTCGGCGGCGTCGTCGCTGCCGAGGAATGCCACCCACGGTGCGACATTGTGCGGGTCCCAGCTGTCGAAAGCGGCCGGGTCGCGCTTGAATTCACCGAAGGTCGTCTCGGTCATGGGTGTGCGACCGCGCGGGCAGATCGTGTTGACCGTGATGCCGAGCCGCGCGACCTCCTTGGCGAGTTCGAAAGTCAGACCGGTCACCCCCGCTTTGGCGGTCGAGTAATTGGGCTGGCCGAGATTGCCGTAAAGCCCGGATTCGGACGAGGTGAAGACGATGCGCCCGCCGGCCGGCTGGCCGCTCGCCTTCGCCAGGTTTCGCCAGTGGACGACCGCGTGGCGGGCCGGCGCGAAGTGCCCTTTCAGATTGACGCAGATCACGTCGTCCCACTCGCTTTCGCTCAGGTTGAAGGTCATGCGGTCGCGCACGATGCCGGCGTTGCAGACGAGCATGTCGAGGCGGCCGAAATCGTCGATCGCCTGCTGGATCATCGCCTCGGCCTGATCCCAGTCGGACACGTCTGCATGGTTGGCGCGGGCGGTGCCGCCCGCCGCGACGATCTCGGCGACGACCGCCTCCGCCGTGCGGGGCCCGCCCTCCGCCGGAGCGCGATCGTTGACGACGACCTTCGCGCCGCACTCTGCGAGGAGCAGGGCCTCGGCTCGGCCGAGACCCTGGCCAGCTCCCGTAACGATCGCGACCTTGCCGTCCAGCAACCCCATTCCAACGTCTCCCTCAGATCATCTCGCGCCCGCCTTGACCGGCTGGCATCGCAAAGCTATCCACTATTTTGTCGTTTGGTTCAATACTATGGAAACGCGAGGGCGGTCGATCTCGCGGTGGAGGTTGAGAAGCCAGTGGATTTTAGGCCCGATCCGGGGGACGAGCAATTCCGCGCGGACGTTCGCGCTTTGCTGGAAAGACACCTTACCGAAGAACTCATGCTGGCGGGCAAGCGTCGCTATGCCCCCAAACAGGCGCAGCTACGGGCGTGGCAGTCCGCTCTGTTCGAGGCTGGTATCGGGGCGGGGCATTGGGCGACTGGCGACGGCGGTGCCGGGTGGAGCGGGCGGCAACGCCTGATATTCGACGAGGAGGCCGCACGGCTGCATGCGCCCTACATCAACGTCCAGGGCATTACCCTATTTGGGCCGGTGCTCAATCGCTATGGCACCGAGGCCCAGAAGGAACGGTTCCGCGCGCAAGTGCTCGATGGCCGTGCGATCTGGTGCCAGGGCTTCTCTGAACCCAATGCGGGCTCGGACCTCGCATCACTGCGGACCTCGGCCGTCCGGGAAAACGGCGGCTGGCGGATCAACGGGCAGAAGATCTGGACAAGCCAGGCCGACATCGCCGACTGGATATTCCTGCTCGCGCGAACCGATCCATCGGTCAAAAAACAAAGCGGGCTGTCCTTTTTTGTTGCCGATATGCGCTCACCAGGAATCACGGTGCGGCCGATCATCAGCATCGATGGCCAGCACCATCTGAACGAGGTGTTTTTCGAGAACCTGATTGTCCCGGAAGATAATTTGATTGGCGCGCCGGGGCAGGGATGGGAAGTCGCAAAATTTCTGCTCAATGACGAGCGCATCTTCGGCTCGGCCGATCTTCCCGCCCTGCTCGGGCTGGTCGACCGCATCGCGGAGATCGCCGCGGTGGAACGCCGCGACGGCCGTCCACTGTATGAGGACGGCGAGTTCCGCGTCCGGTTCTCGCGCCTCGAATTCGAGGTGGAGATGATCCGGATGAAGATTCTCGAAATTGTGAGCGGCGCTGCGCTGGGGGGGGCGCGGCTTGCGGTCGTCGGGTCGGCGATCAAGATCCAGGCGACGGAGACCTACATGGCGCTCGCTGAACTCGCGACCTGGGCGCTGGGAGACATGGGACCAGTGTTCGTGCCCGATCCGGAGCGGTCGTCAGAGGGGCCGTCGGTTCCTGCTCATGTCGAGGGCGTGACGACCAAATATCTCTATAGCCGGGCCGCCTCGATCTACGGCGGAACGAATGAGGTCCAGCGCGACATCATCGCCAAGGCGCCCTTCGGATGGTGAGCACCGATGCGATTTGACTATTCCGACGAGCAGGCGTTGCTGAAGGACAGCGTGCAACGTTACATCGAGGCGACCTACCCGTTGGAGCCGCGAGCATCGCATGTCTGCGCGGCGCCGTTCGACAGCCAGCGCTGGCACGATCTTGCCGAGATGGGCTGGCTTCTAGCAGTTGTGCCGGAATCGCACGGCGGCTTCGGCGGCCCGGTCGAGGCGGCCATCATCGGCGAACAGTTCGGGCGCGGGCTGGTGGCCGAACCGTTTCTCGGCAGCGGGGTGCTCGCGCTCGCGCTGCTCTCCGCATGTCCGAACGATCCTCCCGTCGCCGATCTTCTCGTGCGGGCGGGTGCGGGCGATACGATCCTCGCGGCGGCGGTCGGCGAGACGGGCGGGCGCGGCTGGATCGATCTCTGTTCGGCCACGGTCGCACAGCGCGACGGCGGACTTCTCCTCTCCGGCACGAAAACCCTCGTGCTGGGCGCTCCACACGCGCGCACCTTCATCGTCTCCGCCCGTGTCGACGATGCCGACGGGATCGGGATCTTCGCGGTCGAGGCGCACGCGCCCGGCGTGACCGTCGATCCAATGCCGCTCGTCGACGGGACCAGCGCCGGCACCGTCCGCTTCGAGTCCGTGGCGGCGGTACAGCTCGCCGACGCCGCGCACGGCCATGCTGCGCTGGTCGCGATGACCGAGGCCGGGGTCGCCGCGATCGCGGCGGAAAGCGTCGGCATCATCGGGAAGGTGACCGAGCTCACCGCCGAATATATCGGCACCCGCGAACAGTTCGGCGCGCCGCTGTCGCAGTTCCAGGTACTGCGCCATCGGCTCGCCGACATGGTCGTCGCAGGGGAGATGGCGCGCTCTGCGCTGCACGTCGCGCTGGCGGCCTTCGAACAGGCAGATGTTTCCACGCGCGCCCGACGCTTCGCCGGGGTCAAGGGATGGACCGGCGAGACGCTACGCCGTGTCACCGGCGCGGCGCTGCAGACGCACGGCGGCATGGGGCTTGCCGAGGAACTCCCGGTCGGGCGGTTCCTCCAGCGTATGCTGGTGCTGGATGCGGTACTGGGATCCGCCGAGGACAATTGGCGGAGGGCGGCGAGCAATGCTTAGCGGCCTCATCACGGTGTGGGAGGAGGCCGTGCCAGTATCTTGTTCAGGCCGGTCGCCATGATAGGATCGGAAGCTTCCGGCATTTCCGCCAGCAGCTCCTCCCATTTCCGAGAGTCCCGATCCATGGCACCTGCGCGCACCTTGCCCGATACACTGAAAGCTCCGGGCGCGGCTGACGAAGGAGCGGCCGCGGGGCCGGTGGTCAACTCCGTCGTCCACGCGCTCGCGGTCCTGCGCCTGCTCGCACGATCCGACGACGCGATCGGAGTTACGGTGATCGCTAAGAGCCTCAACATCAAGCGCAGCTCGGCCTTCAACATCCTCAAGACCTTGTCGTCTGAGAATTTCCTGTCGTTCAATGAGCTGACCAAGCGTTATTCGCTTGGGCCGGGTGCGCTCGATCTGGCGCGTCTCGCGCTCGACGGGAATCGTACGTTCAACCGTATCCGCAGCCTTATCGCGGACGTCAGCGACGAGTTCGGTGGCACAACCCAGCTCTGGAAGTTGAAGAGCGACGAGGAGCGGCTGATCCTGGTCGGCTTGGTCGAGAGTCGCGCGATCATGCGCATCCAGGTTTCGGTAGGTCAGCGCATCCCCGCCTTGAGCGGCGCGGCGGGACGCTATTATGCGGGCCATCTGCTGCAATCCAACCGCGAGAAGGATCGCGACCGCGTCCGGCAGCGGTTCGAGCGCGTCCGCTGGGAAGACGGCATGGATTTCGAGAAATTCTCTAAGGAAGCGAAGGCGTCGGTCAAGCGCGGCTGGGCGGTCGATGACGGCCAGTTCATCAAGGGAGTGGTGACCGTGGCGGCGGCCATCTGCGACACGAACGGCAGTCCCGAATTCTACCTGACCAACACGACGTTCGCCGGGCAGCGCACCTCCGAAGGGATCGCTCAGCTGGGCGCGGCACTCAGCAATCACGCCCGGCAGGCGGAAGTAGCAATTTTCGGCAGCGCGACCGACTGAGCCTGTCACGACGATCGGAGGACCGTAATGCCCGTTTCGGCGGAAGATCGCTGGAGCATTCAGCTCGACTGTCTCACACGCACCGACATCGTCCGGTTTGCGGGCGCGGGTGGGGATTTCAATCCTAACCATCATGACGAACCGCATGCGCGCGCGAACGGTTATCCCGGCGTCTTCGCGATGGGCCTGTTCACCGCAAGCTTCGCCTCGCGGCTGATCGACGAGCGGTTTCCGGATACCATGGTCCGTTCGTTCGCTGTGCGTTTCCGCGCGATGGTGTGGCCCGGCGAGGCTTTGATCGCGCATGCCGTGCGCGTGCCCGGAGAGGCGCACCGGGTCGAGATCGAGGTGGTCAACGCGGGCGGCGAAGTGAAACTGTCCGGCACCGCCGACATCGGGCCGCGCGCTATCTCCGAAAGTCCGGCCGCGCCGCCGCCGCCGCCGCCGCCGGTGCCGTCGCCGGGCGGCGCGCTCAACGACCGTGTCGGCGAAGTCGTGCGCGCGTTCGTCTTCCCGATCGAGATCGGCAAGGTCATGGAATTCTCGCGCGCGATGACGGCGCGCGACGTGCCGGCGAATTATGCCGCGCTCGGTGACCAGCCGATCCGTGTTCCACTCACCTTTAGCGTCGCCGCGGCGCACTATGCCGGCGGAGATGCGACGGCATTGCCGATCGCGCTCGGCCTGGATCTTGCCCGCACTGTACACGGCGAGCAGCGCTGGGACTATTATGGCCCGCTGCGCGCGGGCACGGTCATTTCGGGCCGAACCGCGATCGCCGCGGTCGAGCGCAAGGTCGGGCGGGCCGGCGAGATGTTGCTAGTGACGACCCGTACCGATTTCCGGGACGAACATGGCGTGCTGTTGCAGTCCGAATCCATGACCAGCGTCGAAATGCCCGCCAGATGACGCGGGAGACCGGTCCGGCGCGAAGATTGGGGAGAGTGTGATGTCGAGCCTAACCGTGATCCAGCGAGACGGTGTGTCCCGTACGGTCGAGGCGACCGTGGGACATTCGGTGATGGAGATCATCCGCGATTCCGGAGTGGACGAATTGCTCGCATTGTGCGGCGGCTGCTGTTCTTGCGCGACCTGCCACGTCTATGTCTTTCCCGAAGGCGCTCACCTTCTGCCACCGATGAGCAACGATGAAGATGACCTGCTTGATTCGTCCAGTCACCGAAAGCCTCTGTCGAGACTGTCCTGCCAAATTCGCTTTGAAGGCGCGATGGATAGTATGACGGTCGAATTGGCACCGGAGGATTGAGAGTCCGGCGGCGAATTTCGTTCAGGTGCGAGCTGGTCTTGACGCTATAATGCTAGCCAATGCGGGAGTTTCATCCTGCCGTCATCGGGTCTCTTCACACCGTGCCATACGGCGTAGGGTCGGGACTGATTGATATGAGCGTAGCGCTCTGATTCATTGTCGGTGAGGAGGCTGGATTTGAGCGACGTGTACTGGGCGGGCGAGCAGATGGGCGCCACTCGAGCGCTATTTTTTCAAGAGCCGCGCTCTGATCAACGAGTTCTAACCCTAAGGCGATCCTTTGAGATTTTCCTGAAAAATCAACTTTTTAATAGAACTTATGAGTAAGCTCTTCTGACCTTGTTGTTTTTCCGGAGACGTCCGAGGGCCTCCGGAAAATGGCTGAAATCGGGTTCGGAGACTGCCGCGAGCCCCTGCCTGCGGCCGTGATCGGCCTGCCCGAGCGAACCCGGCCCACGCCTCGCCTGACGTCCCCGGCTCACCCGATGCGGTGTTCGCCCTTCACCCAGCGTACCGTGCCCGATGACGCGCGCATCACCACGCTCTCGGTCGACATCTTGCCGCCCTTGCGCTTGACGCCGGCCAGCAGCGAACCGTCGGTGACGCCGGTCGCGGCGAAGATGCAGTCGCCCTTGGCCAGTTCGGTCAGGTCATAGACCTTGTCGAGGTCGGTCACGCCCCATTTGGCCGCGCGCGCGCGCTCGTCGTCGTTGCGGAACAGCAGCCGGCCCTTGAACTGCCCGCCGACGCAGCGCAGCGCGGCGCACGCCAGCACGCCCTCCGGCGCGCCGCCCGATCCCATATAGACGTCGATCGTCGTGTCGGGGTCGGTGGTGGCGATCACCCCGGCGACGTCGCCGTCGCCGATCAGCATCACGCCGCAGCCGATCGCGCGCAACTCGGCGACCAGCGCCTCGTGCCGCGGCCGATCGAGCACGCAGGCGATGATCTCGTTCGGCGCGACGCCCTTGGCGGCGGCGATGGCGTGGATGTTCTCGGTCGGGGTCTTGTCGAGGTCGATGACGCCGTCGGGATAGCCCGGCCCGACCGCGAGCTTGTCCATGTAGACGTCGGGGGCGTTGAGCAACTGGCCTTCCTCGGCGATCGCCAGCACGGCCAGCGCGTTCGGCCCGGCCTTTGCGGTGATCGTGGTGCCTTCCAGCGGATCGAGCGCGATGTCGATCTTTGGCCCCTTGCCGATCGCGCTGCCGACCTTTTCACCGATATAGAGCATCGGCGCCTCGTCGCGCTCACCCTCGCCGATGACGACGGTGCCGTCCATGTACAGCTCGTTGAGCGCGCCGCGCATCGCCTCGACCGCGGCGGCGTCGGCGTCCTTCTCGTTGCCGCGCCCGACCAGCTTCGACGCGGCGATGGCGGCGGCTTCGGTCACGCGCACCATCTCGAGCACCAGTACGCGATCGAGAACCTTGCTCGCTGACTGCATCACATCCCCCAGGGAAAGATTTTCGTGGCGCGATAGGGGGCGCAGGGCGGCTTGTCGAGGCTTGGTGGGCTTGGCGGCGGGGTGGGGGATTGATTGTTCACGCCAAGCCGCGAAGGCACGAAGAAGAAGACTGTATTCGCGCGGAGGCGCGGAGACGCGGAGGCGTTTCGTTCGTCGCCGTCGTCTCGCGTGAGCGAGACCATCCATCTCGCGGCCAGCGGCTTTACCTGAAGGCCGCTGGCGCGGCTGACGGTGCGGCAAGCGAAACGCCTCCGCGCCTCCGCGCGAAAAAAGCCTTCTTCCTATCTTCGCGGCTTCGCGCGAACCCAAAAGCCCAGCCCCCAAGCCATGCGATCCGTGTGTCGGGACTTGCGCCACAGCATCGCAACGCGCCATTGTCGCGCACCGCCCCGTGGAGACGATCGATGCTCTCGCTGTTGCTGCTTCTCGCCGCCCCTGCCGATGATGCCGCGTTGATCGCCGCCGCGCACGATCGCACCCGTGCGGAAGTCCCCTGCGGCAGGACCAGCGACAGCAAGGAGATCCTGGTGTGCGGTCGGCGTGAGGCCGATCGTTATCGGGTTGGTTTCCTGGCCACCGATATCCGCGATTCGGTGCCGACCGAACGCTCGCGGCTGCTGGAGGCGAAGCTCAATCCGTGCGGCCGCGTCGGCGCGTTTTTCGCCGAGTGCGGCTTCGTCGGGGTCAGCATGTCGACCAACGGCCAGGCGGTGCGGGTCAGGCCGCGGGAACTGGCGCCCTAACCGCCCAGCAGCGGCATCCACATCGGATCGCCGGCCAGGCTCTGCGATCCGCGCAGCTTTTCCAGCGCCTGTGCGACGGACCGCTCCGGCCCTTCGTGGGTGACGATCGCCAGCAGCACACCACCGTCGGTGGCGACGCCCCGCTGGATCAGGCTCTCGATAGAGACGCCCGCATCGCGCATCGCCGCGGCGATTTCGGCCAGTACGCCGACCTTGTCCGGGACGGTGAAGCGCAGATAGGCGCGCCCGCGCCGCTCGCCCGGATCGGCGGCGGGCAACCGGCCGAGCGATGCGGCTGGCATCGCATAGGGCGGGCCATATTCGCCGCGCGCGATATCGATCAGGTCGGCGACCACCGCGCTGGCGGTCGGGCCGTCACCCGCGCCGGCGCCCTGGAACAGCAGCCGGCCGACGTAATTGCCCTCCGCCACCACCGCGTTGGTCGATCCGACGACATGCGCCAGCGGATGGTCGAGCGGCACCAGATGCGGGTGGACGCGCTGGAACAGGCCGTGCGCGCCAGCCTCGGCGATCCCGACCAGGCGCACGCGAAAGCCCAGCGCCGCCGCCTCGGCGATGTCGGCGCCGATCAGGTGGCGGATGCCGGTCACGCCGACCTGATCGAACGCGGGCTGGGTGCCGAACGCGACGCTGGCGAGGATCGACAGCTTGTGCGCGGCGTCGACGCCGTCGATGTCGAAGCTGGGATCGGCTTCGGCAAAGCCCAGCGCCTGGGCCTCGGCGAGCACCTCGGCGAAGTCGCGGCCCTCGGCCTCCATCTTCGACAGGATGAAATTGCAGGTGCCGTTGAGGATGCCGTAGACGCGGCCGATCTCATTGGCCGCCGCGCCTTCGCGCAGTCCCTTGATGACCGGCACGCCGCCCGCCACCGCCGCCTCGAACTTCAGCGCGACACCCTGCGCCTCGGCCGCCGTCGCCAGTTCCAGTCCGTGGTGCGCGATCATCGCCTTGTTGGCGGTAACCAGGCCGCGCCCGGCGGCCAGCGTCGCGCGGGCGAGCGCCAGCGCGGGGCCGTCCGATCCGCCGACCAGCTCGACCACGACGTCGGCACCGGGGTGCGCGGCCAGCGCGGCGGTGTCATCGATCCAGGCGAAGCGCGAGATGTCGACGCCGCGATCCTTGGCCCGGTCGCGCGCCGAGACTGCGACAACCTCGATCGGCCGCCCCGCGCGCCGCGCGATCAGATCGCGGTTGGCGTCGATCAGCCGGATCACCCCGCCACCGACGGTGCCAAGCCCGGCAAGGGCAACGCGCAATGGTTCGGTCATACCGTCCTCGTCATGACAACAGACGGTCGCGCCTAGCGGAAGGGCGCGCCCCGGAACAAGTCCGCGGCAGGCAAGAATTACTTCTTCACCAGGCCGATCTCGACCAACCGCTCGTGCAGATAGTCGTGCGCGGTGATCGGCGTGGGATAGCGGTTCGGGTTGGCCGCGCTGATTGTCGACGGCAGCGTCTCGATCAGGAAATCGGGCGCCGGGTGGAGGAAGAACGGCATCGAATAGCGCGAGAAGCCGCGCCGTTCGGGCGCCGGATTGACCACGCGGTGGGTCGTCGACGGCAGCACGTGGTTGGTCAGCCGCTGGAGCATGTCGCCGACGTTGACCACCATCGCCCCTTCGGGCGGCTTGACGGGCAGCCACTGGCCGTCCTTGTCGAGCAGCTCCAGCCCCGCCTCCTCCGCGCCGAGCAGCAGGGTGATCAGGTTGATGTCCTCATGCGCGCCCGCGCGCACTTCGGGCGCATCGGCGGGGACGGGCGGATAGTGGAGCAGACGCAACACCGAATTGCCGTCCCGTACCGCCGGATCGAACCAGTCGGGCGCCAGCTTCAGGTGGCGCGCGATCGCCGACAGCAGCCGATCCCCCGCCCGGTCGAGCGCGGTGAACAGGTCGAGGAACGCCTGGCGAAATCCCTCCGGCCGGTCCGGCCAGATGTTGGGCGCCATGTCCGCCTCGAAGCGGTGGCCGGCGGGCAGTTCGCGCCCGACGTGCCAGAATTCCTTGAGGTCGACATGGCGCGCGCCTTTGGCGATCTCGGTCTTGAACGGGGTGTAGCCGCGCGCGCCGCCGCCGCCGGGGACGAAATAGCCGCGCTTTTCGTCTTCGGGCAGGTCGAAGAACGCTCGCGTCATCGCCCACGCCCGCGTGACGACATGGTCGGGGACGCCGTGGTTGGCGACCATCGCGAAGCCGAACCGCTCGAACGATCCGCCCAATTCTGCGGCAAAGGCGTCCGGATCGGCGTCCTGGTCGGTCAGGCTGACCAGCGGCACCTGGGCGAGGGGGGTATCGAGCATCGGGCACGTCCTGATGGAAACGGGGAATCGTGCCACCATAGGCGCTTGGCGCGCGCCGGGCCAGCGGTCGCCCGGGGCGGATCAGTCGGCGATGACGATCTCGCCCAGCGATCCTTCGCCGCCCGACCTGGCGATGAGGGTGAACGGCTTGCCTTCATCGGTGGTCCCGGACAGCGAATCGCCCTGAGCGGTCAACTTGAACCCCTTGGCGGCGAGCTTGCCCTGGAACCATTCGCGCACCGCGGCGGGGGCGATCGGGCTGGTGAAGGTCACCCTCACGCGATCGTCGCCGGCGTTGCCGTCGATGTTGAGGCCGTCGATCTTTGACCCCGGCGGCAGGCGGACGCCGTTGATATCGAAATCGCCGGCGTCGAGCTGGATCTTCGGCAGCTTGATCGCGCCACGGAAACCGGGCGCGTTGATCGCGACGGTGCCGTCCTTGGCCGCGGACGCATTGAACGACGCGCCGCCGGGATCGTTGACGTTGAGCGAGATCTGGGTGCCTTCGCCGTCGCCACAGGCGCCAAGCGCCAGGACGAGTGGGGCGATCAACAGCGCGCGCATGGTTGGCTCCTGTATTATTTGAATAACACACTAGCGCGTACCGGGCCTGTCGTCAACGATTGACCGATGTCCTGCCGCGGTGCAGCAAGTGCGCCCATGGCGACTCTTCCCCCGATCACGAACAACCCCGACGTCCGTTTCCTCGGCCGTCTCCTCGGCGACGTGATCCGCGCCTATGGCGGGGAGGAGTTGTTCAAGCGCACGGAATATATTCGCGCCACCTCGGTCGATCGCGCGCGAGGCGTGGCCGGGGCCGACGCGATCGATCCGGGGCTGGAGCGACTGACGCTCGACGAGACGCTCGATTTCGTGCGGGGCTTCATGCTGTTCTCGATGCTCGCCAACCTGGCCGAGGACCGGCAGGGGGTGGCGGCCGAGGAAGGGGCGGATCTCGCCCATGCGCTGGCGGCGCTGGAGGCGAAGGGGATCGGTCGCGACGCGGTGATGGCGCTGCTCGACACCGCGCTGGTCGCGCCGGTGCTGACGGCGCACCCGACCGAGGTTCGGCGCAAGTCGATGATCGACCACCGCAACCGCATCGCCGAATTGATGGCGATCCGCGATACAGGCGCGACCGAGACCGAGGACGGCGACCGCGTCGACGACGCGATTCTGCGCCAGATCGCGCTGCTGTGGCAGACGCGGGTGCTGCGGCGCGAGCGTCTGTTCGTCACCGACGAGGTGGAGATCGCGCTGTCCTATCTGCGCGACGTGTTCCTGCCGGCGCTGCCCGCGCTCTATGCGCGCTGGGACCGTGCGGTCGGCGAGCGGGTGCCGAGTTTCCTGAAACCGGGCAGCTGGATCGGCGGCGATCGCGACGGCAATCCCTATGTTACCGCCGATTCGATGCGGCAGGCGCTGGGCCGCGCGGCGGAAGCGGCGCTCGGCCATTATCTGGATGCGGTTCACGCGCTCGGCGCCGAACTGTCTATTTCCAGCGATCATGCGGACGTGGATGACGCCGTGCTCGCGCTGGCGGAGGCGAGCGGCGATGCCGCGCCCAGCCGGATCGACGAACCCTATCGCCGGGCGCTGTCGGGCATCTATGCGCGGCTGGCCGCGACCTTTGCGGTGTTGGTCGGCAAGCCGGCGCCGCGCCCGCACCCGCTGGCGGGCGTCCCCTATGCCGATCCGGGCGCGCTGCGCGCCGATCTGGTCGCGCTCGCGCGTGGGCTGGGCGACGGTCCGCTCGCCAGCGAAGGCGCGCTGGGCCGGCTGATCCGCGCGGTCGAGACGTTCGGCTTCCACCTCGCCACGCTCGACATGCGGCAGAACAGCGCGGTGCACGAGCGCGTCGTCGCCGAACTGCTCAAGGCCGCCGGTGTCGAGGCGGATTATGCCGCGCTGGACGAGGGTGCGCGTGTCGCGCTGCTGCGCCGCGAACTGACCAGCCCGCGTCCGCTGGCCAGCCCCTATGCCGACTATTCGGAGGAGACCGCGTCCGAACTGGCGATCGTCCATGCGGCGGCCGAGGCGCACGCCACCTACGGCCGCGCCTGCATCGTCAACTATGTGATCTCGATGGCGACGTCGGTATCCGATCTGCTCGAGGTGCATGTGCTGCTGAAGGAGGCCGGGCTGTACGTGCCGGGCGATCCGCCGCAGGCGCACGTCATGGCGGTGCCGTTGTTCGAGACGATCGCCGATCTGGAACGCGCGCCGGCGATCATGACCGACTGGCTGGCGCTGCCCGAAATCGCCGCGATCGCGCAGGCGCGCGGTATGCAGGAAGTGATGATCGGCTATTCCGATTCGAACAAGGACGGCGGATACCTGACCTCCACCTGGCAATTGTCGAAGGGGTCGGCGGCGCTGACGCCGGTGTTCGAGCGCGCCGGCGTGGCGATGCAGCTGTTCCACGGGCGCGGCGGCGCGGTCGGGCGCGGTGGGGGGTCGTCGTTCCAGGCGATCCAGGCCCAGCCGCCGGGAACGGTTCAGGGCCATATCCGCATCACCGAACAGGGCGAGGTGATCGCCGCCAAATACGGCACGCGCGCCAGCGCGATGACCAACCTGGAGGCGATGGCATCGGCGACGCTGCTCGCCAGCCTGGCCCCCGTCGAACTGCCCGCGCGCGATGCCGAACGCTTCGCGACGGCGATGGACCAGCTCTCCAACACCGCCTTCGCCGCGTATCGCGCGCTGGTCTATGGCACCGATGATTTCCGCAGCTTCTTTCGCCAGATGACCCCGATCGCGGAAATTTCGGGGCTGAAGATCGGATCGCGCCCGGCCAGCCGCAAGAAATCCGACGCGATCGAGGATCTGCGCGCGATCCCCTGGGTGTTCTCATGGTCGCAGGCGCGGGTGATGCTGCCCGGCTGGTATGGCGTCGGCGCGGCGATCACGGCGTTCGACGACAAGGGGCTGCTGCGCGAGATGGCCGGCGCGTGGCCGCTGTTCGCGTCGACGCTGGCGAACATGGAGCAGGTGCTGGCGAAATCGGACATGGGCATCGCCACCCGCTACGCGGCGCTGGTCGAGGACGCGGCCACCCGCGACACGATCTTTGGCCGGATCCGCGATGGCTGGCAGGAGACGCATGACGGACTGCTCCAGATCACCCGGCAGACGCGGCTGCTTGAGAAGAATCCGGCGCTGGAGACATCGATCCGGCTGCGGCTGCCCTATATCGAGCCGCTCAACCTGCTCCAGATCGAACTGCTCAAGCGCCACCGCGCCGGCGAGGACGATCCGCGCGTGGGCGAGGGCATCCTGCTGTCGATCAACGCGATCGCCACGGCGCTGCGCAATTCGGGCTGAGCCCCGCTGTCTCCAGAGCGCCGCCCCTATTTCCCCTTGTCCGCCTTTGGCCGGTCCTTGGCGAACAGATCGCCGAAATAGTCGCCCTTGTACCATCTGGGGGCCTCGGCGGCGTCGGCCATCGCCATGGTGATGCGGTAATTGGCCTCGGCGAAGCGGGCGCCGGCGACCCAGTCGATCGGCTGGTTCATGTCATCGCCGGGGTGGTGGTAGTTGCCGCTCAGGAACTTGCCCCACTGCTCGCCGCCGCCGTTGGCGAAACCGGTCGCCAGGAACACCGCCGGCACGCCCTGCTTCACGAACATATAATGGTCGGAGCGGACGAAGATGCTCTCCTGCGGCATCGGATCTGGCGACAGCGTCACCCCCATCGGCTTGACCGCGGCGGCGACCAGCGGCCCCAGCGTCGAATGGTCGGCGCCGAACGCGGTGACGTCGGTGAAGCGATAGAGCAGCAGCGGCATGTCGAGATCGACGTTGCCGACGATCCTGTCGATCGGCACACCGGGATGGCGCGCGAAATAATCGGCGCCGAGCAGCCCCTTTTCCTCGCCGGTAGAGGCGACGAAGATGATCGACCGCTTGGGCTTGTCCGGCGACTGGGTGATCGCGCGGGCGACCTCCAGCATGGTCGCGATGCCGGCGGCGTTGTCGAGCGCGCCGTTGTTGATGTGATCGGTATCGGCCGGCTCACCATCCTTCTTCGCGGTCACCCCGATGTGGTCGAGGTGCGCCGACAGCACCACATATTCGCTGGCCAGCGTCGGATCGGACCCGGGCAGGATCGCCGCGACATTGGGGCTGGTGATGCGTTCGGCGGTGCTGCTCGCCTCGATCCGCGCGCTGGTCTTGAGCGCGAACGGCTTGGGCCGGCCGCCGGTCTTGTCCGCCTCGGCCAGCACTTGCGCCACCGTGCGCGACGCGTCCGCGAATACCGCCTGCGCCGCCGGCCCGTTCAAATAGCCGCCGCCGCGCACGCCGGGGGTTTCGGTGAATGGCTGGCCGTCCTCGCCGACCCAGCCGTAGCGGGGGGCGCCGCCAGCGCGTTTCGTCACGTCCCACGGCCGCCGCTTCGCATCGTCGAGCGTCGCGATGGTGAGGACGCCGATCGCGCCATGTGCCTGCGCCGCCTGTGACTTGGACGAACCCAGATGCGCGCCGACCTCGCTCGGCATCCCCTTGGGAAAGCCGGAGAGCACGACGACGATCTTTCCCCTGGCATCGACGCCCTTGTAATCGTCGATGCCGGTGGCGGCGTCGCTGATGCCGTAGCCGACGAACACCAACGGCGCGGACAGATCCAGCGCGCGCTCGCGCGGGCTGGGGGCGACCAGCACCTCCGTGCCCTGTTCCCAGCTTTGCGAGCCGCCGGCGCCGGTAATCGTCAGCCGGGCCGGGCTCGCGCCCGGCAGGGTCTTTTGAAAGGTGACGCGCTGATACCAGCCGCCGTTGTCGCCGGCCGGCTTCAGCCCCATCGCGTCGAACTGGCTGGCGACGTAGCGCGCCGCGATCTCATGCCCGCGCGTACCGATGTCGCGCCCTTCGAGCAGGTCGTCGGCGAGGAACTCGACGTGCGCGCGCACCGCTTCCGGGGTGAAGGCGGCGGTCGGCGCGTCCTGGGCGACGGCGATGGTGGCGGTGCAGGCGAGCAGCGCCGCGATCAGTCTCTTCATGGTGGAAGGCCCCTCTCATCAGTCTCTTGATGACGTATCGTAGCCAGCGCGCGCCGCCGGGCAAACCGCGTGTTGCGGATCGCACCGGGGTCAAACGTTGTTTACCCGTACCGTGTCGTTCGTGCCACGGTCGATTGATGAAGGCCCGGTGGTTGTATAGCTTCGGGCGATCCGGCCGGGTCCCCGGCAGACCATATTTTGAGGGTATTCCATGAAATTGTCGCTCATGCTGGGCAGCGTCGCGCTGCTGGCGCTCGCCGTCCCCGCCGTCGCCCAGGACGCGAAGCCGGTGCCCGTCGCCGAACTGGTCCGCGAGGTGAATATCCCGTACCAGAGCTTCACCCTGCCCAACGGCCTGCGCGTCATCGTCCATACCGACCGCAAGGCGCCCATCGTCGCGGTCAGCGTGTGGTACGACATCGGTTCGAAGAACGAGCCGAAGGGCAAGACCGGCTTTGCCCATCTGTTCGAGCATCTGATGTTCAACGGGTCGGAGAATTCGCCCGGCGATTTCTTCGTGCCGCTGCAGGAAGTCGGCGCGACCGATTTCAACGGCACCACCTGGTTCGATCGCACCAATTATTTCGAGACCGTGCCGACCCCGGCGCTCGAACGCGCGCTGTTCCTGGAAAGCGACCGCATGGGCCATCTGCTCGGCGCGGTGACTCAGCAGACGCTCGATAACCAGCGCGCCGTCGTCCAGAACGAAAAGCGCCAGGGCGACAACGCGCCGTTCGGGCTGGTCGAATACGCCCAGCTGGCGGGACTGTTGCCGCCCGATCACCCCTATGGCCACAGCACGATCGGGTCGATGGCCGATCTGGATGCCGCCAGCCTGGACGATGTGAAGGGCTGGTTCCGGGCGCACTATGGCCCGAACAACGCCGTGCTGGTGCTGGCGGGCGACATCGACGTCGCCACCGCCCGTCCGCTGGTCGCGAAGTATTTCGGCGATATCCCCGCCGGCCCCAAGACCGCCGACGCCGCCACCACCGTACCGACTCTGTCCGCGCCCAAGGCGATGACGATGAAGGATCGCGTCGCCAACACCCGGCTGTATCGCTATTGGGCGGTGCCCGGCCTGAACGACAAGGATTCGGTGCCGCTCAACATCTTCGCCAGCGTGCTGGGCGGCCTCGCCAGCTCGCGGCTCGACAACAGCCTGGTACGCAAGGACCAGCTCGCGGTGTCGGCGTCGGCGGACGTGCAGGATTTCGAGCAGCTGGGCTTCTTTGAGATTCAGGTCAATGTGAAGCCGGGCGTCGACGTCGCCCAGGTCAACCAGCGTCTCGACGCGGTGCTGGCGGATCTGCTCAAGAACGGCCCGACCGCCGACGAAGTGCAGCGAGTCGCGATGCGACAGGTAACCGGCACCATCGCCGGGCTGGAGCAGGTCGGTGATTTCAGCGGCAAGGCGGTCGCGCTGGCGGAGGGGGCGCTCTATTCGAACGATCCCGGCTTCTACAAGAAGGAGCTGGAGGCCTATGCGACCGCGACGCCGGCCAGCGTCAAGGCGGCGGCGCAGAAGTGGCTGAGCCGCCCGGTGTTCGCGCTGACGGTCGAGCCGGGTGCGCGCGAGGCCTATGCCGAGACGACGACGCCGCCCAGGGCCCCGGCGCCGGAGGCGGCGGAGGCCCCGGTAGCGCCCGGGACGCGCGGGTCCATGCCCGCGGTCGGCGAGATCAAGGATCTGGACTTCCCCAAGGTCGAGCGTGCCAAACTCTCAAACGGGGTCGAGCTGGTCTATGCCCAGCGCAGCGCCGTGCCGATCACCCGCGCGGTGCTCAGCTTTGACGCGGGCGTCGCCGCCGACGTGCCGGGCAAGCTCGGCACCCAATCGCTGATGCTGTCATCGCTGGAGGAGGGCGGGACCAGGGCACTGGATCCAATCGCGCTGGCGGAAACGCAGGAGCGGCTGGGCATGAACATCGGGACGATGAGCTCCCCCGACCGTACCTCCGTGACGTTCGAGGCGCCCAGCGCCAATCTCAACCCGGCATTGGGCGTGCTGGCCGATGTGGTGCGTCATCCGGCGTTCGCCGCGCCGGAAGTGGCGCGCATCCGCAACCAATTGCTCGCGCGGATCGCCGCCGATATGGCCAATCCCAATGCGCTGGCCGCCCGCGCCGCGCCGACGCTGGTCTACGGTCCGGCGTCGCCCTATGCCAAATCGGCTGCCGGATCGGGCGATGCCGCCGCGGTCGCCACGCTGACCCCGGCGGATCTGCAGGCGTTCCACGCCGCGTGGCTGCGTCCGGACAAGGTCAAGATCTTCGTCGTCAGCGATCGCCCGTTGGCCGAGGTCAAGGCTGCGCTCGAGGGGCGGTTCGGCGACTGGCGCGGCACCGGCGCGGCCGGGGTCAAGAGCTTTGCCGCCCCGGCGCAGCAATCGGCGCCGAAGATCGTGCTGATCGACCGCCCCGATTCGCCGCAATCGGTGATCGTCGGCGCGCAGCTCACCGGCCTGAGCGGCACGGAGGAGCTGTTGCCCTATATCACCGCCAACGACGTGCTGGGCGGCAACTTCCTGTCGCGCATCAACATGGACCTGCGTGAGAGCAAGGGCTGGACCTATGGCGCCAGCGGCAGCTTCCGCCGGCTCGAACATGCCGTGCCCTACATGGTGTCGACCCCGGTGCAGGCCGACCGCACCGGCGATTCGATCAAGGCGATCCAGGGCGACGTCCAGGAGTTCCTGACGACGAAGGGCATCACCCCGGTCGAGTTCGACCGCACCATCACCGGCTTCGTTCGCGAACTGTCGGGCAATTTCGAGACGTCGGGCGCGGTGCTGACCGCGATGCAATCCAACGACCTCGCCAAGCGGCCCGACGATTACTACGCGACGCTGGCGCAAAAATATCGTGCGCTGACGGCACCCCAGCTTGACGCTGCGGCACGCGGGGTTCTCGACGCCGGCAAGTTCGTCTGGGTGGTGGTCGGCGATGCCGCCAAGGTCCGGCCGCAGCTTGACTCGATCGGCCTGCCGGTCGAGGTGGTTCCGGTCGCGGGCGCTACGCCGCCCGCGCCGGCCAACAAGTGATCGCGAGAGAGGGCAAGCAGCATGGCGAATGTCGATGGCACCTGGGAAACCGTCACCAAGTCGCCGATGGGTGACCAGAAGGCGACGCTGACCGTCGCGAGCGACGGCGACACCTTCACCGGCTCCTATGTGGGCGCGATGGGCAGCACCGAGATCAAGGACGGCAAGGTCGACGGCGACACGCTGCGCTGGAGCATAGATATCTCGATCCCGATGCCGATGACGCTGACGATCGAAGCGACCGTCGACGGCGACGCGATCAACGGCACCGTCACCGCCGGCGCGTTCGGCAGCTTCCCGATGGACGGCGCGCGCGCCTGATCCTCCGCACGCCGGCTCGCTGGTCGGGCCGGACGAAATTTCACGGCGATCGGGGCTGACGCTCCGGTCGCCGTTTCCGTTGGGGCGGGGCGCGACGCTGCGCTATCGGCCTGCGCCATCGGCTCATCGACGATGTGAGGCTGAAAGGTCAGCGCGTCACGCGCGTGACATGCCCCATCTTGCGGCCGGGGCGTGCTTCATGCTTGCCATAGAGGTGAAGGTGAGCGTCGCGCTCGCCAAGGATCGCATCCCAGCCAGCGGCGTCCTCTCCGATCAGGTTCTCCATCACCACCCGCGTGCCGGTCAGCCCGGTGTCGCCGAGCGGCAGACCGCAGATCGCGCGGATGTGGTTCTCGAACTGCGAGGTCACCGCGCCCTCGATCGTCCAGTGACCGGAATTATGGACGCGCGGCGCCATCTCATTGAACACGGGTCCATCGGCGGTGGCGAAGAATTCCAGCGTCAGCACGCCGACATGGTCGAGCGCCTCGGCGACCCGCCCGGCCAGCGCTGCCGCCTCGGTCCATTGCGCCGCGACCGGAGCGGGCGCGGGCACGCTCGACCGCGCGAGGATGCCGTCGCGGTGTTCGTTGTGCGGCGGCGGATAGCTGGCGATCGCGCCATCGGCGCCGCGCACGAGCAGGATCGAGAATTCGTGATCGAAGGTGACGAAGCCCTCCAGCACCGCCGGGGCGCCGGCGATCGCCTCCCACGCCGCATCGGCGTCGGCGGGGCTGGCGATCCGCGCCTGGCCCTTGCCGTCATAGCCCAGCGTCGCGGTCTTGAGGATCGCGGGGCAGCCGATCGCCGCGATCGCCTCATCCAGCGCGGCGCGATTGTCGACCCGCCGCCACGGCGCGGGACGGCCGCCTAGCGCCTCGACGAACGCCTTCTCCTCGGCGCGGTCCTGCGCCACCGCCAGCGATCGGGGGGAGGGGTGGATCGGCGCCATCAGCGCGACGCCCTCGATCGGCGCGACGGCGATATTCTCGAACTCATAGGTGATGACGTCGACCGCGCGCGCGAATTTCGCCAGCTCGCCGGCGTCGTAATAGCCGCCGCGCGTGTAGGTGCCGCTGACGTCATTGGCCGGCCCGGTCTCCGGTGCGTAGACATGGGTGCGATAGCCCAATTGCGCCGCCGCGACCGCCAGCATCCGGCCGAGCTGGCCGGCGCCCAATATGCCGATCGTCGATCCGGGCGGCAGCACGGCGTTATTCGGCCGGGTCGTTGACGACGCTGGCGGTCTGCGCCGCGCGCCAGTCGATCAACCGCTGCGCCAGTTCGTCATCGCTGGTCGCGAGGATCGCGGCGGCGAGCAGCCCGGCGTTGATCGCGCCCGCCCGGCCGATCGCAAGCGTGCCTACGGGGATGCCCCCCGGCATCTGGACGATCGACATCAGGCTATCCATGCCCTTCAGCGCCTTGGACTCGACCGGCACGCCCAGCACCGGCAGATGGGTCATCGCCGCCGCCATGCCCGGCAGGTGGGCGGCGCCGCCGGCGCCCGCGACGATCACCTTCAGCCCGCGCCCGGCGGCGGTGGTGGCATAGTCGTAGAGCCGCTGCGGCGTGCGGTGCGCGGAGACGACGCGCGTTTCATGCGCGACGCCCAGCGCGTCCAGCGTCTCGGCCGCGTGCCGCATCGTCTCCCAGTCGGAGGACGAGCCCATGATGATGCCCACCAGCGTCATGCGATGCGGTTAGCGGCAGTGTCGGGATTTTCCAACCCATCGTTCGACGACGTTTCCGTCCGATGTCCGATCACCCGGCGTAGAGCGCATCCAGCCGCTCACCATAGGCGGCGCGCAGGATGTGGCGGCGGATCTTCAGGCTGGGCGTCAGCTGCTCGTTCTCGATCGAGAACGGCTGGTCGGCGAGGATGAAGCGACGGATGCGCTCAATCTGCGACAGCTCGCGGTTGACCCGTTCGACCGCCTGGCCGATCGCCGCCTTGAAATCATGGTTGCCGGAAAGCCGAGGGAAATCGCACGCCTCGCCGTTCTTCGCGCACCATTCCTGCGTCCATTCGGGGTCGGGCACGATCACCGCGACCATGTAGGGTTTTCGGTCTCCATAGATCATCGCCTGGACGATCTCGTTCTGGAGGGTCAGCATCCCCTCCACCTTTTGCGGTGCGACATTGTCGCCCTTGTCGTTGACGATGATGTCCTTCTTGCGATCGGTGATCTTGATGCGGCCCTTGTCGTCGATCAGGCCGATGTCGCCGGTGTGGAGCCAGCCGTCCTTCAGGACACGGGCCGTTTCCTCTTCATTGCGCCAGTAACCGTGCATCACCAGTTCGCCGCGCACCAGGATCTCGCCGTCGTCGGCGATGCGGACCTCGGTGTTCTTGAGCGGCGGGCCGACGGTGTCGTGCTTGAGTCCCGCCGAGGGGCGGTTGCACGAGATCACGGGCGCCGCCTCGGTCTGGCCATAGCCCTGGAGGAAGGTGAGGCCGATCGATTCGAAGAATTGCCCCACCTCGGGATTGAGGGGCGCGCCGCCGGAGACCATCGCCTTGATCCGCCCGCCGAACCGCTTGGCGATCCTGGGCTTGAACAGGCGGTTGACCACCAGCTTCATCGGCTGGTCGTAGAACGGCACGCCCCCCGCCGCCTTCTTGCCGCCGATGCTGACCGCGCGGTCGAGCAGATAGGACGATAGCCGGCCCTGTTTCTCCACCGACTTGGTGATGCGGGTGCGGAGCACCTCGAACAGACGCGGCACCACGACCATGATCGTCGGGCGGGTCTCCTCGATATTGGACGCCAGCTTGTCGAGCCCTTCGGCGTAATAGATCTGCGCGCCCAGCCCGATCGGGAAATGCTGGCCGCCACTGTGTTCGTATGCGTGGGAGAGCGGCAGGAAGCTGAGGAACACCTCATCCTCCCAGCCGAAATCCTCGGAGATCACCGTGCAGCAGCCGTCGACGTTGTGCAGGATCGCGCCGTGATGCTGCATCACCCCGCGCGGGGCGCCGCCGGTGCCGCTGGTGTAGATGATGCAGGCGAGATCGTCGCGCGTCGCGGTGATGCCCGCTGCAATCGCCTCGACGTCGGCGGGATGGCCGGCGATCAGGTCATTCCAGTCGTGATAGTCCGCCACGCCGGTCTGGCCCGGTCGCTGTTCGTCGATACCGATCACGATCCGTACCGAGGATCGCAGCACCGCCGGCATCAGCACCTTGGCCAGCTTCGGCGTCGAGACGACGACCATGCACGCGCCCGAATTCTCCAGGATATGGGCATGATCGCGTTCGGTGTTGGTGGTGTAGGCGGGGACGGTCACCCCGCCCGCCGCCATCACCGCCAGATCGGTGATGCACCACTCGGGGCGGTTTTCGCTGACCAGCATCACCCGGTCGCCAGGTTTCAGCCCCTGCGCCTTGAGCGCGGTCGTCAGGCTGGCGACCTGTTGCGCGGCCTGTGCCCAGCTGGTCGGCAGCCACCGTCCGCCGGCCTTGTGCCACAGGAACGGTGCGTCACCCTTTTCACGAGCGCGCGTGAAGAACATGGTGACCAGATTGGGAAAATGTTCGAGCGTCCTCACGCGGTCGGTCTCCTTATCCCCGCCATTTTTGGTCGGGGCCGCTCTTGGGGTTCAATCGCAGTTCACTCCTTCAGCGCGACGCCGACGCTGCGTGGATCGGCGGCGCCGACCCAGCCGGAGGCGGTCCTTTCGGCCGCGTTGGCCTTCAGCCCCAGCTTGCCGATCGTCACGGTGTGGCCGAGCGCCTCCAGCGCGGGCTTCAGCGCCACACGGCCGGTGCCTTCCTCCAGGATCAGCCCGGCATCGTTGAAGAAGATCAGCCCTTCACCGATCGAGTCGCGCGCATTCTCGCCCCAGTCCAGGTGGGCGATCAGCGCCTTGGCGACCTGCATGATGATCGTCTTGCCGCCCGCCGCGCCGACGGTGAAGATCGGCTGGCCCTTCGCGTCGTAAACGATGGTCGGCGACATCGAGCTGAGCGGGCGCTTGCCCGGTTCGACCCGGTTGGCGACAGGCGCGCCGTTCTTCTCCGGCGCGGCGGTGAAGTCGGTCAGTTCGTTGTTCAGCACATAGCCGCCCGCGACCAGCTGACTGCCGAACGGCCCTTCCACCGTCGACGTCATCGTCACCACGTCGCCCTGACGGTCGACCGCGATGAAATGGGTGGTACCCGGCGTTTCGTTCTGGATCGCGGCGGTGCGCGGCTGCGCGCCCGGCGGCGTGCCCGCCTCATAGGTGCCGAGGCTTTTGGTCGTCGACAGCCGTTTGGAGCGCGACGCGATATAGCCCCGGTCGAGCAGCCCGGCGACCGGCACCGACACGAAATCGGGGTCGCCCAGATATTTCTCCCGGTCGGCATAGGCGAGCAGCATCGCCTCGCTGATCAGATGCCACGCCACCGGCGAATCCTTGCCCAGCTTCTTCATGTCGAAGCGTTCGAGCATCCCCAGGATCTGGAATACCGTGGTCGCGCCGGACGAGGGCGGGCCCATGCCGCACAGCTTGTAGGTGCGATAGCGGGTGCACACCGCCGGCCGCTCGGCCGCCTGATAGGCGGTGAGATCGGCCAGCGTCATGTCGCTCGGCGCCACCTTCGATTGGGTGACGGTGTCGACCAGCCGTTGCGCGCTTTCGCCGGTGTAGAAAGCATCGGCGCCTTCGTCGGCCAGCGTGCGCAGCGTCGCGGCGAGCGCGGGGTTGCGGACCGTCATCCCCTCGGTCAGCGGCCGGCCGCCGGGCGCGTAGAGCGCGGCAACATCCGGAAAGGCATCGGCGGTCGGGACGATGGTGGTCGAATCGTCGCCGGCCACGGGTTGCCCGGTCGGGGCGGTCGGGGTGGAGGCGGATATGCGCCTGCCGAACCACAGCGGCGCCAGCATGGCCGACGACGCCGCCATCGGCCGCGTCACCTGATAGCCCTGCTCCGCCAGCCGGATCGCCGGCTCGAACAGCGCCTTCCACGGCAATTTGCCCCATTTCTTGTGCGCCAGCGCCATCAGCCGGACGTTGCCGGGCACGCCGACCGACTGGCCGCCGGGGAACAGTTCGACGAACGGGCGCGGCTTGCCATCGGGGCCGAGGAAGCGGTTCGGGCTGGCGGCGGCCGGAGCCTTCTCGCGGCCGTCGATCGTGTCGATCGCGCCGCTCTTGCCATCGTGATGGATCAGAAAGCCGCCGCCGCCGATGCCCGACGATTGCGGTTCGACCACGGTGAGCGCGAGCATCATCGCCATCGCCGCGTCGGTCGCGGTGCCGCCCGCGCGCAGGATTTCACGCCCGGCTTCAGCGGCACGCGGATCGGCGGAGGAGACGATGCCCTGTGCTAGCGCGGGGGCGGGGGCAAGGGCGACGATGGCGGCGGCGAACAGCGTTTTCATGCTGCGGACCGTATACCCGCGCACCGCCACGTCAACCGGAGCCGACCGCCGCCGCGACGTCCGCGAAACCGTCGCGCTCCAGCAGCGTCGCCAGACCGCGCGCGACTCGCCGCGCCAGACCCGGCCCCTCGTAGACCAGTGCGGTGTAGAGCTGGACCAGGCTCGCTCCGGCGCGGATGCGGGCATAGGCCTCCTCCGCGCCATCGATGCCGCCGACCGAGATGAGCGGCAGCGTGCCGCCGGTCGCCGCGCGGAAATCGGCGAGCCGTTGCCGCGCCAAGCCCTTGAGCGGCGCGCCGGACAGGCCGCCGCTCTCCCCGGCGTGGCGGGATTGCAGGGCGGGGCGCGAAATCGTGGTGTTGGACACGATCAGCGCGTCGATGCGGTGCGCGATCGCGGCGGCGGCGATGGCGTCGATATCGGCGAGCTCCAGGTCGGGCGCGACTTTCAGGAACAGCGGCGTCAACCCACGCGCCTCATCCGCCCCGGCCAGCAATTCGTTCAGCGCATCGCCGCGTTGCAGGTCGCGCAGGCCGGGTGTGTTCGGCGAACTGATGTTGATCGTGACGTAGTCGGCGACCTTCGCCGCCAGCCGCACGCCGGTGGCATAGTCGGCGATGCGATCCGTCGCGTCCTTGTTCGCGCCGACATTGATCGCCAGCACGCCCGCGCGCCCCGACCGGTCGATGCGCGGCAGCGCCGCTTCGATTCCGCCGTTGTTGAACCCCATGCGGTTGATCACCGCGCGATCCTCAGTCAGCCGGAACAGGCGCGGTTTCGGATTGCCCGGCTGCGGCAGGGGGGTCAGCGTGCCGATCTCGACGCTGCCGAAGCCGAGCGCGAAGAAGCCGTCGATCGCCTCGCCGTCCTTGTCGACGCCTGCCGCCAGCCCGATCGGATTGGGAAAGCTGATCCCCGCGACGCGCGTTTCCAGCCGCGGATCGCGCACCACGCCGCCCAGCGGCGCCGTCCCGCCGCTCCATGCGGAGATCAGGCGGATCGTCAGGCGGTGGGCGCGTTCGGCGTCGATCGCGAACAGCAGGGGGTGGTAAAAGGCCATCGCCGACCCTCCTACGAAGGTTGACGGGGGGCGGGCAAGCGCCCATCTGCCCAATCGGAACGAATCAATCCGATTTGAGAATCGCTCGCAACAACATGAAACTGTCCAGCCTTGCCGACTATGCCGTGGTCATGATGTCCGCCGCCGCGCGCCATTGCGGCGTCAGCGGGCGGCTCAACGCGACGCTGATCGCGGAGGAGACCGGGCTGCCGCTGCCGACGGTGCAGAAGCTGGTGAGCAAGCTGTCCGCCGCCGGCCTGATCGAATCGACGCGGGGTACCGGCGGCGGCTTTCGCCTCGCCCGTCCGCCGGCGACGATCACGCTGGCCGACATCGTCGAGGCGATCGAGGGCCCGATCGCGATGACCGCATGCGTCGACAGCGGCCGCCATGATTGCTGCATCGAGGATAATTGCCGCGTGAAACCCCATTGGAACGCGGTCAACGGTGCCGTTCGCGGCGCGCTGGCCGGGGTCAGCCTCGCCAGCCTCTCGGTGGAGCACGCCTGATGGCCACGAAGAACGCCGAGGCGCTCGCCGCCGCGAACAAGAAGTACGAATGGGGCTTCAGCTCCGACATCGAGCAGGACTTCGCGCCCAAGGGGCTGAGCGAGGACACCGTCCGTTTCATCTCGGCCAAGAAGAACGAGCCGGAATGGATGCTCGACTGGCGGCTCAAGGCGTTCCGCATCTGGCAGGGGATGACGCTGCCCGAATGGGCCAAGCTCGATATCCCGCCGATCGACTATCAGGACGCCTATTACTACGCCGAGCCCAAGGCGAAGAAGACGATCGGATCGCTCGACGAACTCGATCCCGAGATCCTGCGCGTCTACGAAAAGCTGGGCATCCCGATCGAGGAGCAGAAGGTGCTCGCCGGGGTCGAGGGCGCGCGCAAGGTCGCGGTCGACGCGGTGTTCGACAGCGTCTCGGTCGCCACCACGTTCCGGAAAGAGCTTGAGGATGCCGGCGTCATCTTCCGCTCGATCAGCGAGGCGGTGCGCGAGTTTCCCGACCTGGTCCGCAAATATCTGGGCAAGGTCGTGCCGGTGCGCGACAATTTCTATTCGGCGCTGAACGCGGCGGTCTTTTCCGACGGCACCTTCGTCTATGTGCCGGAGGGTGTGCGCTGCCCGATGGAGCTGAGCACCTATTTCCGCATCAATGCCGAGAACACCGGCCAGTTCGAACGCACGCTGATCGTCGCCGACAAGGGCGCCTATGTCAGCTACCTGGAGGGCTGCACCGCGCCGATGCGCGACGAGAACCAGCTCCACGCGGCGGTGGTCGAACTGATCGCGCTCGACGACGCCGAGATCAAATATTCGACCGTGCAGAACTGGTATCCCGGCGACGAGAACGGCAAGGGCGGCATCTATAATTTCGTCACCAAGCGCGCGCTGTGCGCCGGCAAGAACTCCAAGGTGTCGTGGACTCAGGTCGAGACCGGCAGCGCGGTGACGTGGAAATATCCGAGCTGCATCCTGCAGGGCGACGGGTCGGTCGGCGAATTCTACTCGGTGGCGGTCACCAACAACCACCAGCAGGCCGATACCGGCACCAAGATGCTGCACATCGGCAAGAACACCCGTTCGACGATCGTGTCGAAGGGGATTTCGGCGGGCAAGAGCAACAACACCTATCGCGGCAAGGTGCTGGTCAACGCGCTGGCCGAGAATGTCCGCAACTTCACCCAGTGCGACAGCCTGCTGCTCGGCGACCAGTGCGGTGCGCACACCGTGCCCTATATCGAGGTCAAGAACCCGTCGGCGCAGATCGAGCATGAGGCGACCACCTCGAAGATCAGCGAGGACCAGCTGTTCTACGCGATGCAGCGCGGGCTGGATCAGGAAGCGGCGGTCGCGCTGATCGTCAACGGCTTCGCGCGCGAGGTGCTCCAGCAACTGCCGATGGAATTCGCGGTGGAGGCGCAGAAGCTGCTGGGGATCAGCCTTGAGGGGAGCGTCGGGTGAAGCGGGAATTTGGCGAGTTGGCCGTGGCGGCGGTCCTATTGGCAACGTGCGCAAGCAGTGCGGCGGCGAAGGACCCGAGCGTCAGTTTCAAGATGACCAGCAAGGCGCCGCCCGCGCTGGAACGTGCCGTCACGCCATACCAGCGCTGCGTCACCGCGTGGTCGCGGGCGAACACCGGACGTTACGAAGATATCGTCAGGAAGATCGACTTTCGCAACGGTCCTCCCGAATGCGCGCAGCAGCGCCGGCAGTCCGAGGAAGCGGGCATGGCTGCGCTCGGCAAAAAGGCCAGCGAGGCCGCGCGCCGGAAGGCGGTACGGCTGGAATTGCTGAGCCTCGATATCTTCATTTTCAGCGGCATGGTCTGGATGTCGCAATCCCTCCCGCAGAATCAGTGAATCGAAATGCTCCAAATCAATGACCTCCACGCCGAAATCGACGGCAAGGAAATCCTCAAGGGCCTGACCCTCACCGTCAACGCGGGCGAGGTCCATGCGATCATGGGGCCGAACGGCGCGGGCAAGTCGACGCTGGGTTACGTGCTGGGCGGCCGTCCCGGCTATGAAGTAACCGGGGGCAGTGTGCGGTTTCTTGCCCGTCATGGCGAGGAGCGTAGCGACGACGCCATCCAGGATGAGGCCACCGGCGCTGGATTGCTTCGCTCCGCTCGCAATGACGAGGGTGGGGACTGGATCGACCTGCTCGCCCTCGCCCCGCACGAGCGCGCCGCCGCCGGGCTGTTCCTCGGCTTCCAGTATCCGGTCGAGATTCCCGGTGTGCCCAACGTCCAGTTCCTGCGCGAGGCGCTCAACAGTCAGCGCCGCGCGCGCGGGGAAAAGCCGCTGTCGGGCGGCGAGTTCCTCAAGCTCGCCCGCGCGCAGGCCGACGCGCTCGCGCTCGATCAGGAGATGCTCAAGCGCCCGGTCAACGTCGGCTTTTCCGGCGGCGAGAAGAAGCGCAACGAGATGGTGCAGATGGGGATCATCGATCCGACATTCGCGATCCTCGACGAGACCGATTCGGGGCTCGACATCGACGCGCTGCGCGTGGTCGGCGACGGCATCAACCGGATCATGCGCGCGCCGGACAAGGCGGTGCTGCTGATCACCCATTATCAGCGGCTGCTCGATTATGTGCAGCCCGATTTCGTGCATGTGCTGGCCGATGGGCGCATCACGCGATCGGGCGGGCCGGAACTGGCGATCGAACTCGAAGCGCAGGGCTATGGAGCGGTGGCGGCGTGATTTTGGTGTTCACGAGAAGCCGCGAAGCCGCGAGGAAGGAAGAGGCTGTTCGCGCGGAGGCGCGGAGGCGCGGAGGGACGTCGCCTGCCGCACTGTCAGCCGCGCCAGCGGCGTTAAGGAAAGCTGCTTGCCACGGGTTTGAAGGTCTCGCTGACGCGAGACGGGCGCAACGGGCAAGACTCCTCCGCGCCTCCGCGCCTCCGCGCGAACTAAATCTTTTCTCCTTCGCGGCTTCGCGGCCTCGCGTGAACAAAATCGTTCCAACCGGAGCGCCGGCATGACCGCCGTCCTCGAGCTCCCCTCCACCCGGCTGGAGGACTGGCGCTGGTTCGATCCCGACGCGCTGCGCGCCGCGAACGACAGTGCCCGCGCCGCCGTGCCGGTGCCGCCGTTCCTCGACCTCGACGGGCCGCGCCTGTTGTTCGTGGACGGCGTGTTCGACGCACAGCGCAGCGCCCCCGGACCGGTGCGCGTGGAAACGCTCCCTGCCGATACCGATCACGCGCTGGGCGCGCGTACCGCCGGCCCCGGCTGGTCGCTCGGCATCGGGGCTGGCCATGCGGTGGCCAATGTCCAGGTCGTCCACGTCGCCACCGGCGGCGCCAACCACCTGCCCGCGCGGATCGTGCTGGGCGAAGGCGCGGTCGCGTCAGTGGTCGAGACCTATGTCGGCACCGGCTGGTCTAACCGCCTGACCCGGATCGATCTGGGCCGCGCCGCCCGGCTCCAGCGCAGCGTGCGGCTGATCCAGTCGGGCGGTTTCGTCTCGCTGCGCGACGAAGCGGCGGTGGGGGAGGGCGCGAGCCTGGTGACGGTGGTGCTCGGCGCCGGCGACATGGGCAGCCGGATCGACGGCGCGCTGACGCTGGAAGGGGACAGCGGGTTTGTCGAGATGAGCGGCGCATTGTTGACTCGAGCGCGACAGGAACAGGAGTGCGCGGTCGCCGTGCGCCACGCCGCGCCCAACGGCAGCAGCCGCCAGATCTGGCGCGCGGTCGCGGCCGACCGGTCGCAGGCGAGCCTCGCCGCGCGGGTCGAGGTTGCCCGCCACGCGCAGAAGACGGATGGCGAACAGTCGCTGCGCGGCATCCTGCTCGAACGGAGCGCGACGGTGAACCTGAAGCCGGAACTGGAGATCTTTGCCGACGACGTGAAGTGCGCGCATGGCGCCACGGTCGGCGAACTGGACGCTGGCGCGCTGTTCTATCTGGAAAGCCGCGGCATCGATCCAGCACGGGCAAGGGCGCTGCTGACGCGCGCGTTCGTCGCGGATGCGATCGACCGGATCGGTGACGAGGCGGTGCGCGCGGCGTTCGCCGCCGATGCCGATGCCTGGCTGGAGAAGGCGCTGTGACCGTGTTGGCCGATCCTCGCCCGCTCGACGCGCTGGCGGATTTTCCGGCGATCCCGGCTGGCTGGGCCTATCTGGATACCGCCGCCACCGCGCAGAAGCCGCGGGCGGTGATCGACGCGATCGCGCGCGGCTATGCCGAAAGCTATGCCACCGTGCATCGCGGGGTCTACCAGCGATCCGCCGACATGACGCTGGCCTATGAGGCGGCGCGGCGGCGGGTGGCGAGCTTCATCGGCGGGCAGACCGACGAGGTGGTGTTCGTGCGCGGCGCGACCGAGGCGATCAACCTCGTTGCGCAGAGCTGGGCGGGCACCCAGTTTCGACCGGGCGACCGCATCCTGCTGTCGATGCTGGAGCATCATTCCAACATCGTGCCGTGGCAGATGGTGGCAGAGCGCGTGGGCGGCGTGGCGATCGACGTGGTGCCGCTGACGCCCGATCATCGCATCGACCTCGACGCGATGGCGGCGATGATCCGGCCGGAACACAAGCTGGTCGCGCTTGCCCATGTCTCCAACGTGCTCGGTTCCGTGCTCGACGTGCGCCGCGCCGCCGATCTGGCGCATCGGGTGGGCGCGAAGCTGTTGGCCGACGGGTGCCAGGCAGTGCCGCGCCTGCCGGTCGACGTCGCCGCGCTCGATGCCGATTTCTATGTGTTTTCGGGGCACAAGCTCTACGGCCCGACCGGGATCGGCGTGCTGTGGGCACGCGCCGAGCTGCTCGACGCGATGCCGCCATGGCAGGGTGGCGGATCGATGATTGACCGCGTGACGTTCGCACGCACGACCTACGCCCCGGCGCCGACCCGGTTCGAGGCGGGGACGCCGCACATCGTCGGCGCGCTCGGCCTCGCCGCCGCGATCGACTATGTCGAGGGGATCGGGCTGGAGCGCATCCACGCGCACGAGACGGCGCTGGTCGCCCGGGCGCGCGAGGCGCTGTCGCAGATCAACAGCGTGCGGCTGTTCGGTCCCGAGGATTCGGCCGGTATCGTCAGTTTCGCGGTCGAGGGGGTGCATCCGCATGACATCGGCACCATCTTGGACGAAGGGCAGGTGGCGATCCGCGCCGGCCACCATTGTGCGCAGCCGCTGATGGAGGCGCTGGGCGTGCCCGCGACCGCGCGGGCGAGCTTCGGGGTCTACAACGGCCCGGCGGACGTCGAGGCGCTGGCGCGTGGTGTAGAGAGAGTGACGAGGATTTTCGGATGAGCGACCGGATCGCGATAGAGGAAGTGGACAGCGTCACGCCGCCGCCCCGCGCGCGGGTGGAGGATGCGCGCGAGACGTTCGAGCGCAAGCGCGACTATCTGAGCGGATTCCTGGCGCAGACGCCGCCGGATGTCGCCGCCGGCGAGCCGGGCGGGGAGGTCTATGAAGGCATCATCGCCGCGCTGAAGGACATCTTCGATCCCGAGATTCCGGTGAACATCTACGAACTCGGCCTGATCTATGGCGTCGAGGTGACGCCGGAGGGCCATGCCGCGGTGACGATGACGCTGACCACGCCGCACTGCCCGGTCGCCGAATCGATGCCGGGCGAGGTCGAGCTGCGCGTCGGCGCGGTGCCGGGCGTGGGCACGGTCGACGTCAATCTGGTGTGGGATCCGCCGTGGGACCCGTCCAAGATGTCGGACGAGGCGCGGCTCGAACTGGGGATGCTGTGATGGCCACCACGCTGCGCGAACGCCCGGCCGTGCTCAATCTCACCGATCGCGCCCATGCGCGGGTGGCGGAGCTGATGGCGAAGGCGCCGGCCGATGCGGTCGGGGTCAAATTGTCGACGCCGCGCCGGGGCTGTTCGGGGCTGGCCTATTCTGTCGACTATGTGACCGAGGCCGCACCGTTCGACGAATCGATCGTCACGCCGGGCGGCACGCTCTATGTCGATGGCGCGTCGGTGCTCTATCTGGTCGGTTCGACGATGGACTGGGTCGAGGACGATTTCACCGCCGGATTCGTGTTCGAGAATCCGAACGCGAAAGGCGCGTGCGGCTGCGGCGAGAGCTTTACCGTCTGACCGTCTTCACGACGTCGTGAAGACGTTGTCGCTGGTTACCCCGGCCGGCGAGGCTTCGGCTCCGCTGGTGGGTAGGCGGGTGAGGCGCGGCCGCACCCAGAGCGCGCGATGACGGCGCTGTTCGCGTTGAATCGTCGACATGCGGTTCCCCCGGCTGGTTCTGATGGTTGGCTAGACGGTAACCATTAACCAAACGCCAACGCCAGCCCCAATCGCAGCGCCGATCACAGTGACCGCGCGATCAGCACCTTCATGATCTCGCTCGATCCGCCGTAGATGCGCTGGACCCGCGCGTTGCGGAACATCCGCGCGATCGGATAATCGTTGATGTAGCCATAGCCACCGTGAAGCTGCAGGCACTCGTCGACGATCTGCCATTCGGCCTCGGTCACCCACAGCTTGGCGATCGCGGCGGTGGTCAGGTCGAGCGTGCCGGCCATCTGGCGTTCGATGCAGTCGCCGACGAACACCTTGGCAACGGTCGCCTTCGCCTTGCACTCGGCCAGCTTGAACTGGGTGTTCTGGAAATCGAACACGCTCTGTCCGAACGCCTGGCGCTGCTTGACGTAGTCGACCGTTGTCTCGATCGCGCGTTCCATCGTCTGGATCGATCCCACCGCGATGATCAGCCGTTCGCGCGGCAGTTCGGCCATCAACTGGCGGAAGCCTTGCCCCTCGACCGAGCCCAGCAGATTGTCGGCGGGCACCCACACATCGTCGAAGAACAGTTCGGAGGTGTCCTGCGCGTCCTGCCCGATCTTGTCGAGCGCCTGCCCGCGGCGAAATCCCTCGACCGCGTCGGTCTCGACCACCAGCAGCGACACGCCGCGCGCGCCCTGCGCCGGATCGGTCTTGGCGACGACCACGATCAGGTCGGCGATCTGGCCGTTGGAAATGAAGGTCTTGGCGCCGTTGATGCGATAGCCGTCGCCGTCCCGGAGCGCGGTGGTGCGGATCGCCTGTAGATCGCTGCCCGCGCCCGGCTCGCTCATCGCGATCGCCGCGACGCGCTCGCCCGAGCACAGCTTCGGCAGCCAGCGCCGCTTCTGCTCCTCCGTACCGTGGGCAAGTATGTAGGGCAGGATGATGACGTTGTGCAGCGACAGCGCGAAGCCTTCGACGCCGTGCTTCGCAACCTGCTCGACCAGCACCACGTCGTGGCGGAAATCGCCGCCGCCGCCGCCATACTCCGCCGGGATCGCCGCCCCCAGCAATCCGGCCTCGCCCGCCTGCCGCCAGAAGGCGCGCTCGACCTGCCCATCCTCGCGCCACTTGGCGATCCGTTCGGACGGCGCCTCGCGCTCGAAGAAGCGCGACGCGGCGTCGGCGAGCATCTCCAGCTCGGGATCGCGCATGCACGGCGGCGGCGGCACGTCGATGACCGGCATCAGCGCGGCGCCATGCGGATCGCCCCGTCCAGCCGGACGTCCTCGCCGTTGAAATAGGGATTGCGCAGCATCTCCAGCGCCAGGCTGGCGTAATCCTCCGGGTTGCCCAGCCGCTTTGGAAAGGGGACAGACGCGGCCAGCGCGTCCTTCACCTGCGGCGGCGCGGCGTTCATCAGCGGGGTGTCGAAGATGCCGGGCAGGATGGTGTTGACGCGAATACCCTCGCCCGACAGGTCGCGCGCGATCGGCAGCGTCATGCCGACGATGCCGCCCTTCGACGCGGCATAGGCCGCCTGGCCGATCTGGCCGTCCTCCGCCGCGACGCTGGCGGTGTTGACGATCGCGCCGCGCTCGCCCCCGTCCAGCGGATCGAGCGTCATCATCCCCGCCGCCGCCCGCGCGATGCAGCGGAAGCTGCCGATCAGGTTCACCTGGATCACCCATTCGAACGCGGCGGTCGGGAAATATTTGATCGCGCCGGTGGCTTTGTCGCGGCTCGCGGTCTTGTATGCGTTGCCGACTCCGGCGCAGTTGACCAGGATGCGTTCCTGTCCGTGCGCGGCGCGGGCGCGGGCAAAGGCGGCGTCCACCTCTTCATCGGACCGAACATCGACCTTGCAGAAGGTGCCGCCGATTTCGACCGCAAAGCCGCTGCCCTTGTCCTCGTTGAGGTCGAACAGGGCCACCCTGGCGCCCGAAGCCGCCAGCGCGCGCGCGGTCGCCGCGCCCAGACCCGATGCGCCGCCGGTCACGATCGCGGCGGTTCCTTCGAAGATCATCGTCCTCTCCCGTTAGATTACAGCGCCTCGACGATCGTCACATTGGCCAGTCCGCCACCTTCGCACATCGTCTGCAGGCCGTAGCGCAGGCCCCGCTTGCGCAGCGCGTGGACCAGCGTGGCCATCAGCTTGCTGCCCGATGCGCCCAGCGGATGGCCCAGCGCGATCGCGCCGCCGTTGACGTTGATCCGCGCGGGATCGCCGCCGACGTGGTGCAGCCAGGCGAGCGGCACCGGGGCGAACGCTTCGTTGACCTCGTACAGGTCGATGTCCTCGATCCGCATCCCGGCGCGCTTCAGCGCCTTTTCGGTCGCGAACAGCGGCTCCTCCAGCATGATGACCGGATCGCCGCCGGTGACGGTCAGATTGTGGATGCGCGCCAGCGGCGTCAGGCCGTGGTCCTTCAGCCCGCGTTCGCTCACCACCAGCACTGCCGACGATCCGTCGCAGATCTGGCTGGCGTTGCCTGCGGTGATGACGCCGTCGGGCGCGAGCGTCTTGAGCCCGGCCAGCCCTTCCATCGTCGCGTCGGCGCGAATGCCCTCGTCGCGGTCGTGGCGCTGCGGGCCGTCCGCCGTCTCGATATCGAGCGCCACGATCTCATCGGCGAAATCGCCCCGGTCGACGGCGGCGGCGGCGCGACGATGGCTCTCCAGCGCATAGGCGTCGAGCTGTTCGCGCGTGAAGCCGTATTTGCGCGCGATCATCTCCGCGCCGTGGAACTGGCTGAACCCGCGCACGCCGAACCGTTCCTGCACCTTCGCGCTCCACGGATTGGCGCCGGCCGAGCTGGTGCCCATCGGCACCCGGCTCATATGCTCGACCCCGGCGGCGATCACCACGTCCTGCGTGCCGGACATCACCGCCTGTGCCGCGAACTGGATCGCCTGCTGCGACGAACCGCACTGGCGATCGATGCTCACCGCCGGCACGCTGACCGGCAGTTTAGACGCCAGCACCGCGTTGCGGCCGATATGTCCCGCCTGCTCGCCCGCCTGCATCACGCAGCCCATCACGACATCCTCGATCGCGGCGGGATCAATGCCGGTGCGGTCAACGACCGCGTCGAGCACCGCGCCGCCCAGATCGTTGGGGTGCCACCCCATCAGCCGTCCGTTGCGCCGCCCACCGGCGGTGCGCACTGCCTCCACGATATAGGCTTCCGCCATTCCAGCCTCTCCAAAGCATCTTCTCGCCGATAGTCATGTCAGCAAGGGTGGGGCGGGGCCAGTGGATTCTGGGCAGGGGCCGTGGGTCAGGCCGACTCCGCCTGCGCGACGATGTCGCGCAGCGCCTGTTCGAACGTCCCGGGCGGCTGGCCGCCGGAGATGAGGTAGCGGTCATCGATCACCACCGCCGGCACGCTGCTGATCCCGCGCGATTGCCACAGGCGCTCGGCGTCGCGCACTTCCTGCGCATAGCGGCCGGACGTCAGCACCGTGCGCGCCGCGTCGGCGTCCAACCCGGCCAGCACGGCGGCGGCGACGAGCACGTCATGGTCCGACGGATCGCGCCCGTTGGTGAAATAGGCCTCGAACAATGCGTGCTTCAGCGCCGTCTGACCCCCCTCGATCCCGGCCCAGTGGAGCAGGCGATGCGCGTCGAAGCTATTGTAGATCCGGCTGGTGTCCGACATCGCCATGGTGAAGCCGACAGCGGCGGCGCGTTCGCGGATCGCCGCGCGGTTCGCCTGCGACTGTTCGGGCGTCGCGCCGTATTTCTCGCCGATATGCTCAACGATATTCTGCCCGCCGGGGCCCATGTCTGGGTTGAGTTCGAACGGCTGGAAGTGGATCGTCGCGTCGACGATGTCGCCGGTCCGCGCCAGCGCCTCCTCCAGCCCGCGCAGCCCGATGATGCACCATGGGCAGGACACGTCGGAAACGAAATCGATCTTGATCGGACGGGCCATGACAGGTTCCTTTCGGTCGGTGGCCCCGATATGAGGAGCGTCCGCCCCGAAGTCACCACCTGGAACAGCCGGGGGGTTCGCGGCGAGAGGATGTTTTGCGAACCATGGCCGTGATCGACGATGCCGCACCCGCCACGGTCATGCTCGATGCGGCGCGGCCGATCAGCGTGACCGAGCTGTTCACCATCGGCGTCGGTCCGTCCAGCTCGCACACCGTCGGCCCGATGCGCGCGGCGGCGGGCTTTGCCGAGGCGGCGGTGGCGGCGGGGCCGGTCGCGCATGTGCGGTGCGAGCTGTTCGGATCGCTGGCGCTGACCGGCCGCGGCCACTCGACCGACGTGGCGATTCTGCTCGGCCTCTCCGGCCAGCGGCCCGAGGCGGTCGATCCCGACGCCATCCCTGCGCTGGTCGAGGCGATCCGCGCCGAACGGCGGCTGGTGCTGGGCGGCGCGTTCGCCGTCCCCTTTGCCGAGGAGGACGATTTGCTGTTCCGGCGCGGCGAATTCCTGCCCGGCCATGCCAATGCGATGCGTTTCATCGCCACCCATGTCGACGGCGCGGTGACGGCGGAGACCTGGTATTCGGTCGGCGGCGGCGTGGTGGTGCGCGAGGGCGAGCCGCCGGCGCGGATCAACTTCACCCTGCCGCACCCGTTCGGATCGGGTGCAGAGCTGCTCGCGATCGGCGCGGAGACCGGCCTGTCGATCGCCGAGATCGTCACCGCCAACGAGCGCGCCTGGCGCCCGGCGGAGGAGACCAGCGCGTTCCTGGGTGAGGTGCGCGCGGCGATGCTCGCCTGCATCGCGCGCGGGGTGCGGGCGGAGGGCAAGCTGCCCGGCGGGCTCAACGTCCGCCGCCGCGCGCGCGAACTGCACCAGACGCTGTTGGCGCGCGGGCCGCGCACCGATCCGTCGACGGTGTTCGAATGGGTCAGCCTGTGGGCGCTGGCGGTCAATGAGGAGAACGCCGCCGGCGGGCGCGTCGTCACCGCGCCGACCAACGGCGCCGCCGGGGTGATCCCGGCCGTGCTCAACTATTACGAGGTGTTCGCCGCCGCGCCGACCATCGCCGGCAGCCACACGCTGCTGCTGACCGCGTCGGCGATCGGCGCGCTGTACAAGAAGCGCGCGTCGATCTCGGCGGCGGAGATGGGGTGCCAGGGCGAGGTCGGCGTCGCCTGCTCGATGGCGGCGGCGGGGCTGGCGGCGGCGCTGGGCGCGACCAACGCCCAGATCGAGAACGCCGCAGAGATTGGCATGGAGCACAACCTTGGGCTGACCTGCGACCCGATCGGCGGGCTGGTGCAGATCCCGTGCATCGAGCGCAACACGATGGGCGCGATCAAGGCGATCAACGCCGCCTATCTCGCGCTGCACGGCGACGGCAACCACATCGTCAGCCTCGACGCGGTGATCGAGACGATGCGCCAGACCGGCGAGGACATGCGCAACAAGTACAAGGAGACCAGCCTGGGCGGTCTCGCGGTCAACGTGGTGGAGTGCTGACGAAAGGCCGGAACGCTAAACCCGGAACCGGTACGTCGTCCCCGGCGAGCGCTCGATATCGGGCGGGAAGCTGGCGCGCTTGTCGTCGTAATATTGCCGGCGATGGTCGCCGTCCCACGCGGCGTTATAGGTCAGATAGAGGATGCGACGCTGTGCGTCGGTCAGGTTGGGCTTCGAGGCGTGCGGGGCATAGCTGTCAAAGAACAGCACATCGCCCGGCTCGGTCGGCACCGGCACCAGCGCGAACGTCGCCATCTGATCGGCGGTCAGCGGCGTCCACTCCGCGCCGATCATGCCCGTCGCGCGCGGCGCGTCGGCCATTTCGAGGCAGCCGTTGGCGATCGTCGCGCGGTCGATCCCGACCAGGGCGGTGACGAACAGCGGCGCATAGCGCGACCAGCCCGCCTGCTGGTCCTGATGCGGCTCGAACCCGGCGCCGCCCGGCTTCTTGAAGTTGATCTTCTCCTTGAACAGCACCGCCGGCGCAGCGAACAATTGCTCGACCGCGGCCAGCAGCCGCCCGCCGCGCACCAGCGCGTCAAATCCGGCGTGCCACGGACAGAAATCCTCGATCCGCTGCATCACGCGCGTCGTGGGATCGGTCAGGCTGTCCTCATAATAGACCATATGCTGGCCCGCCACCTCGGGCAGCGCGACCAGTTCGTCGGTCCACCGCGAGATCTCGGCCGCCTCGGCCGCGCTGAACAGCCCGCGCCGGGCGACCCATCCGGTCGCGGCGAAATGGTCGACCTCATCGGCCGACAGGGGAGGCGTATCGCGCACCCTAATCGACCAGCTGGGGCAGGATCGTCGTCCGCGCCTTGGCGACATCCTCGGGGAAGTCGATCTCGGTCCAGGGCAGGTCGGTGACGTCGACCGCCACGAACGCGGCGGGATCGGCGAGGATCAGGTCGCGGATCGCCTCCTCATATTCGAGGTCGCCGCGCCCGGCCGCCATATAGGCTTCGCAAATGTCGGCGAGTGCGGCGGCCATCGCCGGGGAGAATTTGAAGAAACCCACCGATTCGCCGTGCCAGTCGTGCGCGTGTTCGGGGCGCTTGCGGAAATCGACGATGGCGTTACCCCGGAAACAGACCTTTACCGGCTCGTCGCCCGGCTCCAGCTCGCGGTCGACCAGCAGCACCGCCTCGCCGTCCGCCGCGACCAGCCGGGCGATCATCCGCGAATCATAGAGCACGTCGCCGTCCATCAGCAGCACGCTGCGCCCCGACCGCAGCCGATCGCGCTGGACCCACAGTGAGATCAGGCTGCCCCGGCGATAGTCGGGGTTGAGTGTCGTCCCCGCACGATCCCCCAGCACCGCCCGCAGCGCCCCTGCCTCATGGCCGACCGTCACGACGATGTCGGTGACGCCGTTCGCGGACAGTGCGGCCAGGTGCCGCTCGATCAGCGATCGCCCGTCGAAGTCCAGCAGTACCTTTGGCCCGTCATGGTCGTCGCCCAGCCGCCGCCCCACCCCGGCGGCGAGCAGGATGGTGACCGGCGGCAGCGGCTGTGGAGGGGCGGACGGGGTGGGGCTCGGGTCGCTTGTCTGCATGTCCGGGCGGCTATAACGCTCCGCCATGTCGTGGCCAAGATTGCGGACTATTCGCGCTGGTCACCCGTTTGCGTCACGATATTGAAAGCCCGGTTCGCATGAACGACCTTGCCAGCGCCTTCACACCCGCCCCCGGCCGCGCCGCCCGGCTGCGCGCGATGATCGAGCGCCCCCAACTGGCCTTTCTGATGGAGGCGCATAACGGCCTGTCGGCCAAGATCGTCGAGGAGGCCGGATTCGGCGGCATCTGGGCGTCCGGGCTCAGTATTTCGGCCAGCCTCGGGCTGCGCGACAGCAACGAGGCGTCGTGGACCCAGGTGCTCGACGTGCTGGAGTATATGGCGGACGCGACCAGCCTGCCGATCCTGGTCGACGGCGACACCGGCTACGGCAATTTCAACAACGTCCGCCGGCTGGTCCGCAAGCTGGGCGAGCGCAACATCGCCGGGGTATGCATCGAGGACAAGCTGTTCCCAAAGACCAACTCGTTCATCGGCGAGGAACAGCCGCTGGCCGACATCGGCGAGTTCTGCGGGCGGATCGCGGCGGGCAAGGACAGCCAGACCAGCGACGATTTCGTGATGGTCGCGCGCGTCGAGGCGCTGATTTCCAGCCGGCCGATGGAGGAGGCGCTGCGCCGGGCGGAGGCGTATCACGCCGCCGGGGCCGATGCGATCCTGATCCATTCGAAGAAGACCGATGCGGCCGAGATCTTCGACTTCTGCCGCCGCTGGGGCAATCGCGCGCCGGTGGTGATCGTGCCGACCACCTATTACCCTACGCCGACCGAGCTGTTCCGTGAAGCGGGCATCTCGACGGTGATCTGGGCCAACCATCTGCTGCGATCGTCGATCAGCGCGATGCGGGAGACCGCGCGCGCGATCCACGCCGAACAGTCGCTCGCCAACGTCGAGGGGCGGGTGGTGCCGGTCAAGGACATCTTCCGCCTGATGGGCAACGCCGAGCTGGAGGCGGCCGAGCGCCGGTATCTGCCCGAGACGCCGCGCCCGCGTGCGGTGGTGCTGGCGGCGTCGGGCGGCGATCTGGGCGAGCTGACCCGCGACAAGCCCAAGTGCATGATCGACGTGCGCGGCCAGTCGTTGCTGGCGCGGCAGGTGGCGACGTTCGCCGATAGCGGTGTGCGCGACATCACCGTGGTGCGCGGTTTTGCCAAGGCGGCAGTGGTGGTCGACGGCATCCGCACCGTCGACAACGATCGCTTCGCCGACACCGGGGAGGCCTATTCACTGGCGCAGGCCGATGCGGCGCTGTCGGGCGAGCTGGTGGTCGCGTATGGCGACGTGCTGTTCCGCAACTACATTCTGGAGAGCCTGCTCTCGAGCAAGGCCGATGTCGTGATCGCGGTCGACGCGCTGCACCGCCACGACACCCGCGAACGCGATCTGGTGCTCGCCGATCATGGCTTTTCGGGCAATTATCTCGACGATGCGCCTGCGCAGATGGTGCGGATGGGCAGCGATCTGGGGACGACCGCCAGCGGTGAGTGGGTCGGTCTTGCGCGGTTCAGCGCCGCCGGCAGCGAATGGCTGCGCGCGGAGATCGCCGCGCTCGATTCGGAGGGGCTGCTGGAGCGCGCCGACCTGCCGATGCTGCTCACCCGAATCGCGGCGAAGCATCCGGTGCGGGTCAAATATTTCACCGGCCACTGGATGGACGTCAACACGCTGGCCGACGTCGCAGACGCGCGCAATTTCACCTGATGATCACCGCCGATCAGTTCATGGACGCGGCGTCCGCCGCCGGGTTCGATTTCTACACCGGCGTGCCGTGCAGCTACCTGACGCCGCTGATCAACGGCGTGCTGTCCAACCGCGCGCTGCGCTACGTCGGCGCGGCGAGTGAGGGGGAGGCGGTGGCGATCGCGGCGGGCGCATGGCTGGCCGGGCGGCGAACGGTGACGATGTGCCAGAACTCTGGCCTCGGCAACATGGTCAACCCGCTGACGTCGCTCAACGCGCCGTTCCGCATCCCGACCCTGCTGGTCACCACCTGGCGCGGGCGGCCGGGCGAGCCGGACGAGCCGCAGCATGTGGTGATGGGGGAGATTACCCACGACCTGTTGTCGCTGATGCGAATCCCGCACCGGGCGTTTCCGAACGATGCCGCCGCGATCGCCCCGGCCCTCGCCGAAGCGGCAGGGGCGATGGACGCCGGGAGCCTGCCGTTCGCCTTCGTCATGGCCAAGGGCGACGTCGCCGACACCGCGCTCGATCAGCCGGCGCGCGCGCTGCCGGGGCCGGGCCGCCGCGCCGATCATCGCACCAGGCGCGCGCGGCCGGCCCGCGCGGCGGTGCTCGAACGGTTCCTCGCGCTCACCGACGATGCGACGGCGGTGATCGCTACCACCGGCAAGGCGGGGCGCGAGCTGTTCACACTCGCCGACCGCGACCAGCACCTCTATCAGGTCGGGTCGATGGGCGGCGCGTCGGGCATGGCGCTGGGCGTCGCGCTCAATACCCCCCGCCGCGTGGTGGTCATCGACGGCGACGGCGCCGCGCTGATGAAGCTCGGCACGCTGGCGACGATCGGGGCGGAAGCGCCGGTCAACCTCATCCACCTGCTGCTCGACAATGGCGTGCATGATTCGACCGGCGGGCAGGCGACGGTATCCGCATCGGTCGATTTCGCCGGCGTCGCGCTGGCGTGCGGCTATCGCTATGCCGCCGCTTGCGACGATCTCGCCGGGTTCGATCGCGCGTGGCGCGATGCCGCGACGATCGGCGGGCCGGCGATGATCCACATGCGGATCGCGCCGGGATCGATGGCGACGCTCGGCCGCCCGACCGTGTCGCCCGACGTGGTGGCGCGGCGGTTCAGGGCATTCCTGGCGGCGTGAAGCGGTCGGCGATCCTCGCGGTCGCGGTCGGGCTGGTGCTCGCCATCACGTTGATCGCGACCAACGACGTCGCCGCCATCGCCGCCGCGCTGCGTCAGGCGGGGTGGGGGATCGTGCTGGTGGTGCTGCTCCACCTGCCGCAGACGCTGGCGTCGGCGATGGGGTGGCAGGCGCTGCTTGAGCGACGCGCGCCGCTGCCGTTCGCCTATGGCCTGCGCTGGGTGCGCGAATCGGTCAATGCGCTGCTGCCGGTCGCGCAGCTGGGCGGCGATCTGGTCCGCGCGCGCCTGCTCGCGCGGCGCGGCACGCCGCTGCCGGCGGCGGTCGCGGCGAACATGGTCGATCTGTCGGTGGAGACGGGAACGCAGGCGCTGTTCACCATCCTGTGCGTCGCGTTGCTGGTCGCCGGGCCGCACGGCGGCGAGGCGTTGCCGCTCGCGATCGGCCTCGCGGCGGCGGGGGCGTCGGTAGCGATCGCCTTTGCCGTGGCGCAACGGTTCGGCCTGTTCGCGCTGATCGAACGCGGGGTCGCCCGGTGGACGCGTGGCCGCGACCTCGCGGGGCTGCACGACGCGGTGGTGGCGCTGTACGGCCGGCCGGGGCCGTTGGCGCGCTCGTCCTCGCTGCATCTGGCGTCATGGTTGCTCGGCGGGCTGGAGATCTACGCGGCGCTTCACGCGCTCGGTATCGACGCGAGCCTGCGCGAGGCGATCGTGATCGAGGGGCTGGCGCAGGCGGTGCGCAGTGTCGGCTTCCTCGTCCCCGGCGCGCTGGGGGTGCAGGAGGGCGGATACCTGCTGATCGGCGCGATGTTCGGCATCGCCGCGCCGCAGGCACTGGCGCTGGCGCTGATCCGCCGTATCCGCGAACTGGCGCTGGGCCTGCCCGGTCTGGCGCTGTGGCATCGACTCGAAGCGCGGCCGGCCGCGCCGGCGACCGGAGGAGCGACCTGAATGACTCGACCGCTGCTGCTCACCCCCGGCCCGCTCACCACCGCTCCGCGCGTGCGCCGGGCGATGGACGCCGACTGGGGATCGCGCGACCCCGCGTTCATCGCGCTCACCGCCGAGCTGCGCGAACGGCTGCTCGTGGTGGCGAACGGCGCGGGCACCCATGTCGCGGTGCCGATCCAGGGCAGCGGCACCTATGCGCTGGAGGCGGCGGCCGACACGCTGATCGGGCCGGACGACCGGCTGCTGGTGTTGATCAACGGCGCCTATGGCGAGCGCATGGCGGCGATCGCGCGGCGGCTGGGACGTCAGGTCGCGGTGCTGCACTGGGAGGAGGACGAGCCGGTCGATCCGTCGGCGGTCGCCGCCGCGCTGCGCGACGACCCGGCGATCACCCACGTCGCGGTGGTGCATGTCGAGACGACCACCGGCCTGCGCAATCCGCTGGAGGCGATCGCGGCGACCGTCGCCGATACCGGGCGCCGGTTGATCGTCGATGCGATGGCCAGCTTTGGCGCGCTGCCGATCGATCTGGCGACGCTGCCCGCCGCTGCGATCCTCGCGTCGAGCAACAAATGTCTGGAGGGGCCGCCGGGGCTGGCGTTCGCGCTGGTCGATCGCGCCGTGCTGGAGGGGTGTGCCGGGCGCAGCCGCTCGACCAGCCTCGATCTCCACGCCCAGTGGCGCGGGTTCGAAGGCAACGGCCAATGGCGCTTCACCCCGCCGGTGCAGGTGGTCGCCGCGACGGTCGAGGCGCTGCGCCTGCTGGACGCCGAAGGCGGCGCGGCGGCGCGGCTGGACCGCTATGCCGCCAATCTCGATGTGCTGCTGGCCGGTGCGGGGCGGCTGGGGCTGGAACTCTACCTCGATCGCGATCTTCAGGCACCGATCATCGCCACCTTCCGCCGCCCGCCCGATCTTGACTTCGCCGCTTTGTACGATGCCCTCGCCGCGCGGGGGTTCCTGATCTATCCGGGCAAGCTCACTCGCGGCGAATCGTTCCGCATCGGCTGCATCGGGGCGGTGACGCCGGCTGATTTCACCCGCCTCGTCGCGGCGCTGGAGCCGGCGCTAGCGGCGGCGCGATCGTAGTGCGAGCAGCGCCAGCACCAGCGCGGCGACCGGCGTGATCACCGCCGCCGCGATCGTCATCGGCCACGCCAGCCCGCCCCAGATCAGCAGCGGCACCAGCACCATCGCGTCGTCCGGGTCGACGGTGATGCCGTCGCTCAGGTCGAGGCCGCGCACCTGAGCGATGTTGATCACGTTCAACTCGGCGAACAGCGTGCCGATGCCGATCCCGGCGACGACGCCGGTCCACAGCGCGGCGCTGCCGTGGCTGCCGATCAGCCCGATGCCCAGCCCGACGAAGGCGGCGACGCTGGCGATGCAATCGGCCGCGAGGTCGTAGCGATGGCCGGCGCGGCTCATCCGCCCCGTCTGACGCGCCAGTTCGCCGTCGGCCCTGTCGAGCAGCAGCGAGAGGAGGAAGATCGCCGCGCCGACCGCCAGCGCGCCCGCCGTGCCCCGCGCGAAGCAGAAAGCCGCCGCCAGCCCGGTCGCCAGCCGCAGCGTGGTGATGTGATTCGGCGTGATCCGCGTCGGCGCGATCAGCCGGACGGCGGGGCGGACGATGCGGTGGATGACGGTATTCTGGCTCAATTCCTGCTCCGGATCGTTGCGCCGGTAACCGGTGCACGCCCGTTCGCGGGAATCAAGTCTTTGTGTTCGCGGGCGGCGTGATTAAAACAGGGGTTTGGAGCGTTTTGTCTATGGCTATCGAACCCGTTACCCCGCTTCTTGATACGGTGAAGCTGCCCGAGGATCTGCGCAAGCTGGCACCGGGTGACTTACGGCAGCTGGCGGACGAGCTGCGTCAGGAAACGATCGCGGCGGTCGGGGTGACGGGAGGGCACCTCGGTTCCGGGCTGGGCGTGGTCGAGCTGTCGGTGGCGATCCATTATGTGTTCGACACCCCGCGCGACCGGCTGGTGCGGGACGTCGGCCACCAATGCTATCCGCACAAGATCCTGACCGGGCGACGCGACCGCATCCGCACGCTCAGGCAGGGTGGCGGACTGTCCGGCTTCACCAAGCGCAGCGAGAGCGAATATGATCCGTTCGGGGCGGCGCATTCGTCGACCTCGATCTCCGCCGCGCTCGGGTTTGCTACCGCGAACAAGCTGACCGGCGCGCCGGGCAGGGGCATCGCGGTGATCGGCGACGGCGCGATGTCGGCCGGCATGGCCTATGAGGCGATGAACAACGCCGAGGCGGCGGGCAACCGGCTGGTGGTGATCCTCAACGACAACGACATGTCGATCGCGCCGCCGGTTGGCGGTCTGTCTGCCTATCTGGCGCGGATGGTCAGCTCCAGCGAGTATCTCGGGCTGCGCAGCCTGGCGAAGAAGATCACCCGCCGCCTGTCGCGCCGCGTCCACAATGCCGCGCAGAAGGCGGAGGAGTTCGCGCGCAGCATGGCGACCGGCGGCACGCTGTTCGAGGAACTGGGATTCTACTACGTTGGCCCGATCGACGGCCACAACCTCGACCATCTCATCCCGGTGCTGGAGAATGTCCGCGACAGCGACCAGGGGCCGATCCTGGTTCATGTCGTGACCAAGAAGGGCAAGGGCTATGCCCCGGCCGAGGCGGCGGCGGACAAATATCACGGCGTCCAGAAATTCGACGTGATCACCGGCGCGCAGGCCAAGGCCCCGCCGGGACCGCCGCAGTACCAGAACGTGTTCGGCGAGGCGCTGACCAAGGAGGCCGAGTCCGACGACCGCATCGTCGCGATCACGGCGGCGATGCCGTCGGGCACGGGGCTCGACAAGTTCGCCAAGGCGCACCCCGATCGTTTCTTCGACGTCGGCATCGCCGAACAGCACGCGGTGACCTTTGCCGCCGGGCTGGCTGCGCAGGGGATGCGGCCGTTCTGCGCGATCTATTCGACCTTCCTCCAGCGCGCCTATGATCAGGTCGTCCACGACGTCGCGATCCAGAACCTGCCCGTCCGCTTCGCGATCGACCGCGCCGGTCTGGTGGGGGCGGATGGCGCTACGCACGCCGGCAGCTTTGACGTGACCTATCTGGCGACGCTGCCCAATTTCGTGGTGATGGCGGCGGCGGACGAGGCCGAGCTGGTCCACATGACCCATACCGCCGTGCTGCACGACAGCGGCCCGATCGCGGTGCGCTATCCGCGCGGTAACGGGGTCGGCGTGCCATTGCCCGCCACGCCCGAACGGCTGGAGGTCGGCAAGGGCCGCATCGTCCGGGAGGGGCACAAGGTCGCGATCCTCAGCCTGGGCACTCGGCTGGCCGAGGCGATGAAGGCCGCCGATGCGCTGGAGGCAAAGGGGCTGTCGACCACCGTCGCCGACCTGCGCTTCGCCAAGCCGCTGGACGAGGCGCTGATCCGCCGGCTGCTGACCACGCACGAGGTGGCGGTGACGATCGAGGAAGCGGCGGTCGGCGGGCTGGGCGCCCACGTCCTGACCTTTGCCAGCGATGCCGGGCTGATCGACGCCGGCCTGAAACTGCGCACCATGCGCCTGCCCGATCTGTTCCAGGATCAGGACAAGCCCGAGACGCAATATGCCCAGGCCCGGCTCGATGCTGATGCGATCGTCGATACGGTGCTGGCGGCGCTGCGGCACAACGCGACGTCGATGACCGGACTGACCGCGTGATTCGAAAAGTCGCGGTGGCGGCGCTGGCGGGCGTTGCGCTTGCCGGCGCGGCCGCTGCCTCGCCGCCGCCGGGCGAACTGACCGTGCGGGTCAGCAACGTCCGCAACGCCAAGGGCGTGGTACGCATCGGGCTTTGCCCGCAGGCGGCGTTCCTCAAGCCCGACTGTCCCTATGAAGCCGCGGTCCCCGCGCACACCGGCGTGACGACGCTGACGCTGCGCGGCGTTGTGCCCGGCGCCTATGGGTTACAGGTGTTTCACGACGAGAATGCTAACCATAAGGTCGACAAGGCGCTGTTCGGCTTGCCCAAGGAAGGGGTGGGCTTTTCCAACGACGCGCCGATCCGGATGGCGCCGCCGAAATGGTCCGACGCGGTGTTCGCCGTTGCCGGCGGCGCGCAGACGATTCAGGTCAAGATGCGCTATTTCCTCTAGGGTGGAGCGAGCCGTGACGGATCAGGCCCCGCGAACCGCACCGCACCTGTCACTCCCGTCTTGTGCCGGGGGCCACCGCGCGGCAGGCGCGGAGCGAGAAGCGCAAGGCGGGGCAAGTGCGGCGTGGTCGATCCCGGCGCACGGCCGGGGTGGGGGACCGGGGGCGGCATGACTCTCTCCACCGCTATCGCGACATCGGTTCCTCGGCTCGTTTCGCTCAGCATCCGCCGGCCATGGCTGACGGTGCTGCTCTGCCTGGTGCTGGCCGGGCTGGCGTTCGCGGTCGCGGCGCAGCGGTTCAGCATGACCACCGACACCGCCGCGCTGATCTCCCCCGACGTCGATTGGCGACGGCAGGAAAGCGCGATGAAGGACGCGTTCCCGCAATTGCGCGACGCGATGCTGGTCGTGGTCGACGGACAGACGCCCGAACTCGCCGAATCGGGGGCGGCGCGTCTGGCGGCGCGGCTGGGCGAGGATCGCGCGCATTTTCAGCTGGTGCGGCGGCCCGACGGCGGCGATTTCTTTGCGCGCGAGGGGCTGTTGTTCCGTTCGCCGGCCGATGTGCGACAGGCGACCGCAACGCTGATCGAGGCGCAGCCGCTGCTCGGCCCGCTTGCCGCCGATCCCAGCCCGCGCGGGGTGGCCGGGGCGCTGTCGACGATGCTCGACGGGGTCGATCGCGGATCGGCGACGCTGGCGCAGATCGACCGGCCAATGCGCGCGCTGAGCACCGCGATCGACGCCTCGCTGGCCGGCCAGCCCGCCTTTTTCTCCTGGCAGCAATTGTTCGCCGGCGATGGCGAAGGGCTGAGCGCTCCGACCCGGCGGCTGATCCTGGCGCGGCCGGTGATGGATTATGGCTCGATCAAGCCGGGCGCCAAGGCGAGCGCGGCGGTGGCCGCCGCCGCACAGGCGCTCCAGCTCGACGCCGCGCACGGTGTCCGGGTGCGGCTGACCGGCGAAGTGCCGCTGTCGGACGAGGAATTCGCGACGCTGGAGGAGAATATCGGCGTCGTCGCGATGGTGATGGTGCTGGCGATGCTGGTGACGCTCTGGTTCGCGACGCGGTCGGTCCGGCTGGTCGCGGCGATCATGGGGACGATCATCATCGGGCTCGTGGTCACCACGGCGGTCGGGCTGCTCGCGGTCGGGCGATTGAACCTGATCTCGGTCGCGTTCATCCCGCTGTTCGTCGGGCTGGGGGTCGATTTCGGCATCCAGATCTGCGTGCGGTTCAACGCCGAGCGCGCCGATGGCCGATCGCCGGCCGACGCGATGCGCGGCGCGGCCGGGGCGCTGGGGGCGCCGTTGCTGCTGGCGGCGGGGGCGGTGTTTCTCGGCTTCGGCGCGTTCCTGCCTACCGCCTATGTCGGCATCGCCGAGTTGGGGGTGATCGCCGGGCTGGGCATGGTGATCGCGCTGGCGTTCAGCGTCACCTTGCTGCCCGCGGCTGTGCTGCTGCTGCGGCCACGCGCGCCGCGCCGGGAGGTCGGCTTCGCCGCGCTGGCGCCGGTCGATGCGTTCCTCGATCGCCGGCGCAAGCTGGTGTTGTGGGCGTTCGGCGTGTCGATGGTCGCCAGCGTCGCACTGCTGCCGTGGGTGCAGTTCGACTTCAATCCGCTCCACCTGCGCGCCCGCGATGGACAGGCGATGCAGACGCTGGCCGACCTGACCCGCGATCCGACGCGCACGCCGAACACAATCGACGTGCTCGCCCCCGATCACGCCTCCGCCATGCAGCTTGAAGCCCGGCTGAAGCGCCTACCCGAGGTGGCGCAGGTCATCACCGTCGACAGCTTCGTTCCCGCCGACCAGCCCGAAAAGCTCGCCGCGATCGGCGATGCGTCGCTGTTGCTCGATCTGACGCTCAATCCGTTCGACGTCGCCCCGCCGCCGACCGATGGCGATCTGGTCGCGGCGTTCCGCCCGCTCGCCGCGCGGCTCGAACGGTCGGGCGGCAGCGCCGCCGCGCTGGGGCATAGCCTCCAGCGGCTGGCGGACGGCACGCCGGGGCAGCGCGCCGCGGTCGACACGATGCTGTCCGCGCCGCTGACGGTGATGCTCGATCAGGTCCGCGCGATGCTCCAGGCCGAGCCGGTCGACCGTGCCGGGCTGCCCGCCGATCTGGTCCGCGACTGGGTGACGCCGGACGGCCGCTACCGGGTCAGCGTTTTCCCGTCGGGCGACGCCAACCAGAACAAGGTGATGGAGCGGTTCCGCAAGGCTGTCACCGCCGTCGCCCCGACCGCGTCGGGCCTGCCGGTCGCGACGCAGGCGGCGGCGTTCACCATCGCCGGGGCGTTCGTCCAGGCCGGCGTGATCGCGCTGGTGCTGGTCAGCCTGCTGCTGTTCGCGGTGCTGCGCGATGTGCGAGAGGTCGCCTTCACGCTGGCGCCGGTGGTGCTGTCGATCTTCCTGACACTGGGCACGTGCGTGGTGATCGGCCAGCCGATCAACTTCGCCAACATCATCGCCTTTCCGCTGCTGTTCGGCGTGGGCGTGGCGTTCCACATCTATTTCGTGATGGCATGGCGCGGCGGCGCGACCGGTCTGCTCCAGTCGAGCCTGGCGCGCGCGGTGCTGTTCAGCGCGCTGGCGACCGGCACCGCGTTCGGCGCGCTGTGGCTGTCGCATCATCCGGGCACCGCCAGCATGGGCAAGATCCTGATGATCAGCCTTGCGTGGACGCTGATCTGCGCGCTGATCTTCGAACCGGCGCTGCTGGGGCCGCCGCGCCGAAAGGTCAGTCCGGCTTAGGGACGGCCGTGGTCGGATCGGGTAGCGAGTCGTTCGCTTCGGGCGCGGTCGCCGCGGGATCGACCAGCGGGTCGTCGAGTTCCGCGGCATTGGGTGTGGTTGGCCCGGCCGGATCGTCCAGCATATCGTCCGGCCCGGTGTCGGCGTGCGCGCCCTTCAACTGCGCGATCTCGCCCGCCCGGTTCTGGAGGTAGACCGAGCGTAGCGTCGCATAGGGATCGACCGCGCCGGAGAACAGCGCCTTCAGGTCATCGTCGGCCTCCGCGCGCGCGTCGAGCCCGACCACCACGCCGCGCGGGATCTGGTACTCCAGCCGGTCGAACGGCTTGCCCACCGCCAGCGGCAGCACCATGCCATCACCCTGGCCGCCGACCAGGTCGCGCAGCGTGGTGGGCCCGACGAACGGCAGGAACAGATACGGCCCCGGCTTGACCCCATAGAACGCCAGCGTGTTGCCCAGCCCGTTGGCGCGATGCGGCAGGTTGACGCGCGGTTCCTTGGCCACGTCGATCAGCCCGCCCAGCCCCAGCCCGGTGTTGATGACGAAGCGGCCGAGCGTCTCCGCCGCCTTGCCCGGCTTGAGCTGGAGCAGATAGCTGAGGAACACCACCGGCTCGCGCAGGTTGCTGAACACGTTGCGTAGGCCCGACCGCGCGGGTTTCGGCACGACATGCTTGTAGCCCATCGCCACCGGCCGGAACGCCGCCTTGTCGGCGCGCTGGTGGAGCGTGAACATGCGCCGGTTGAAATGCTCCAGCGGATCGCCCGGTGCGTGGCGCGGAGCGGCGACCGATGCGGGCAGTGTCCGGCGTACCGGCGGCGGCGGGGTCCACGCCTGCTCCTGTACTAGAGTATCGACGGGGCGCGCGGCCTGCGCCTGCGCCTGCGCGGCGAGCAACGTCAGCGCGGGGATCAGCCCCGGATTCAACCGCCCGCCTTTGCCGCCAGCGCGTTGAGGTGGGCGATCAGCGCCTTGGCCCCGCCGGTCTGGAGCACGGTCGCGAAATCGGATCGGCGCGTCGCCAGCTGGCTGATCGCGTTGCGATAGAACACGTCGATGATCTTCCAGCTCCCGCCGCTCTGGCGCAGGCGATAGGCGATCGCGACCGGCGACCCCTTGGGGTTGTTGAGCGTGGTGCGCACCAGCCGGTCGGCGCCGCGTGCCTCGACCTTGGGGTCGATGGTGAACGACTGGCCGGAGAAGCCCGAGAAATTCTCCGCATATTGCGCGACGGTCATCCGCCGGAATGCCGCGACCAGCGCGGTCTGGTCGGCGGGGGCGATCGTCGTCCACGGCGTGCCGACCGCCAGTCGGGTCATCAGCGGCAGATCATAGGCGCGATCGATCGCCGGCTGGATCGCGGCGCCGCGCGCGGCGGTCGGCTTGCCGCTTTTCATCAGCGCGATCAGCGCGTCGTCGAGCGACTGGATGGCGGCGACCGGATCGCTCGCTTGGGCCAGCGCCGGCGCGGGGGCAGCGGCGATTGCAAGAAGGGCGGCGCCGGAGAAGATCGATCGCATGATGGTCCTGTCCCGATGGTGTCCTGGGGCCCGGCGCCTAGCACGGCCAGGCTGAATGCTGCATTGCAACCGGCCCCATCTTGTCGCCGCAATCGGCTTGTATTCGAGTGACCTTCATCCCAGATTGAGGGGAATGTGACTAGTCCGCAAGTTCGTATCGAAGCCGGCGCGCGACCGCTCAAGGTCATTCTCGCCAGGCCACGCGGCTTCTGTGCCGGGGTGGTGCGCGCCATCGACATCGTCGAACGCGCGCTCGATCTCTACCAGGCGCCGGTCTATGTCCGCCACGAAATCGTCCACAACCGCCACGTCGTCGACAAGCTGCGGCGCAAGGGCGCGGTGTTCGTCGACGACCTGTCCGAAGTGCCCGCCGGCCAGCCGACCGTGTTCAGCGCCCACGGTGTCGCGCGATCGGTGCAGGAACAGGCGCGGGCGCGCGACCTGCCGGTGCTGGACGCCACCTGCCCGCTGGTGACGAAGGTCCATGTGCAAGGCCGCCGCTATGCCAAATCGGGCCGGACTCTGGTGCTGATCGGTCACGCGGGCCATGCCGAGGTGATCGGCACGATGGGGCAGGTCGATGCGCCGATGCATCTGGTCTCCACCGTGGCCGACGTCGCGGCGCTGGCGATTCCGCGCGACACCCCGATCGCCTATGTCACCCAGACGACGCTCAGCGTCGACGATACCCGCACCGTCATCGCCGCGCTGGAGGAAGCGTTCAGCGACGTGGTTGGCCCCGACGTATCGGAAATTTGCTATGCGACCCAGAATCGCCAGAGCGCGGTGCGCGATCTGGCGCGGGTCAGCGACATGCTGATCGTGGTCGGCGCGGCGAACAGCTCCAATTCGAGCCGGCTGCGCGAGATCGGTGACGAGATGGGGCTGTCGAGCTATCTGGTCGACGACGGCGACGGGGTCGATCCGGCGTGGCTGGAGGGCGTGGACGTGGTCGGGGTTACTGCCGGCGCCTCCGCGCCCGACGAATTGGTAGAGAGCGTCATCGCCGCGCTGGCGCGGTGGCGCTCGGTCGAGGTATCGCAGCTCGACGGGGTCGAAGAGAATATCGAGTTCAGCCTGCCCCCCGAACTCAAGCGCATGAACGACGCGGCTCGCGCCGCCGGATAGGACGACAGTTATGGGACTCCCACTCAGCCCGCTCGTGCGCATCGGCGCCTACACCGTCCGCCAACACATCAAGGGCGGCCGCTATCCGCTCGTCCTGATGCTCGAACCGCTGCTGCGCTGCAATCTGGCGTGCCCCGGCTGCGGCAAGATCGACTATCCCGACGCGATCCTCAACCAGCGCCTGTCCTATGACCAGTGCATGGACGCGATCGACGAATGCGGCGCCCCCGCCGTGTCGATCGCGGGGGGCGAGCCGCTGCTCCACCGCGATATGCCGCAGATCGTGAAGGGCTATATCGCGAAGAAGAAGTTCGTGATCCTGTGCACCAACGCGCTGCTTTTGAAGAAGAAAATCGACGATTACGCCCCGTCGCCGTTCTTCACCTGGTCGATCCACCTCGACGGGGACAAGCAGATGCACGACCATGCGGTCGATCAGGACGGCACCTATGACGTCGCGATCGAGGCGATCCAGCTCGCCAGGGCGAAGGGGTTCCGCGTCCAGGTCAATTGCACGGTGTTCGACGGCGCCGATCCGGCGCGGCTGGCGGCCTATTTCGACGAGATGGAGCGGCTGGGCGTCGAGATCACCATTTCGCCCGGCTACGCCTATGAGCGCGCGGCCGACCAGGAGCATTTCCTCAACCGTACCAAGACCAAGCAGTTCTTCCGCGACGTGTTCGCGCGGGGCGACGGCGGCAAGGCGTGGACCTTCACCAACTCGCCGCTGTTCCTCGATTTCCTCGCCGGCAACCAGACCTATGAGTGCACGCCGTGGTCGATGCCGCTGCGCACCGTGTTCGGCTGGCAAAAGCCCTGCTACCTGCTGGGCGAGGGCTATGTCGAAACCTTCGCCGAGCTGATGGAGGGGACCGAGTGGGATCAATATGGCGTCGGCAAGTATGAGAAATGCGCCGACTGCATGGTCCATTGCGGGTTCGAGGGCACCGCGGCGACCGATTCGATCCGCCATCCGCTCAAGCTGATGAAGATCGGCCGCAAGGGCGTTCGCACCGATGGCCCGATGCAGCCCGACCTCAGCCTGGAACACCAGCGCCCGGCCGAGGACGTCTATTCCAGCCACGTCGAGCGCGAACTGGCCCGGATCAAGGCCGCCGACCCGGAAGGGTTCAAGCGGGTGCAGCGCGCGGCGTGAGTTCCGATCGGGACTGAATACCAAACCCCGTTCGCCCTGAGCATGACGAAGGGCCGTTCTTCTTCGCTCGGAAGGAAGGGCGGTGCTTCGACAAGCTCAGAACGAACGGTGTAGGGGCGTCAATTGCATAGGGTCGGATGACCTGGGGTTGACCCACATCGTCATTGCGAGCCCGGCGAAAGCCGGGAGAAGCAATCCACCGCGGCGCGAGTGGCGATGGATTGCCGCGCCGCGTCGCCGCTCGCAATGACGATCTGACGTAAAGTCATCTCACTCTAGCCGGTGGGCAAGTTATGAGTTGCGTCCGGTCGAACCCCGCCGCCGCGATCGCGTCGAACGCGCGGCCAAGGTTCCTGAACGCCAGTCCGGCATGACGCCCCGTCCGCAGCAGTGCCGGCAACTGGTTCGGCTGCCGCGCCAGCGACAGTAGCACCGCGCCCAGCGCGACCCCTCCGTCGGGCCGCATCCCGACCAGTGCGGCGGGCGGCAGGTCTTCGTCGGCGGCGTCGGAGATCGCTCGCACCACGCCGAAAGGCAGGCCACGTTCCCGTGCGACACGAGCGGTTATGTGGCTTTCCATGTCGACCGCGATCGCCCCGGTCCGCGCGGCCAGCACCCGCTTCGCCTCTGCCGTGGCGACGATCGCATCACTGCCGGCCACCGCGCCGATGACAGCGGTGGGCAACACGCCGCGCAGCGTCTCCACCACTTCGCCGTCGATCACCAGATCGCCCGGCCGCAGCCCCGAATCCAGTGCCCCCGCCAGCCCGGCCGACAGCATGACGCCAGGGGATCGTGCCGCCGCGTCGTCCAGCGCGCGCTCCAACAGTGCGGCGTCGCCGCCGCCCGCGATGACGACGATATCGCGCCCGGCCCCGCCGATGATCGCGGCCTCGCGCCGGAGGCCACAGGCGACGATCAGCGTCACATGCCGAACGCGACGTGCGCGGCGTTGGAACGCTTCAGGTTGCGATAGCGCGCCATCGCCCACAGCGGGAAATATTTCGGATAGCCGTGGTAGCGCAGATAGAACACGCGCGGGAAACCGCCGCCAGTATACTGCTCCTGCCCCCACAGCCCGTCGGCGTCCTGATGGGCCGCCAGCCAGGCGATACCGCGCGCCACCGCGTCGCTGTCGACCGCGCCGGCCGCCATCAGCCCGAGCAGCGCCCAGGCGGTTTGTGACGCGGTCGAGGGGGCGGGGGTATAGCCGGCATAGTCGAGCGCGTAGCTCTCGCAATCCTCACCCCAGCCGCCGTCGGGGTTCTGGATGCTCGTCAGCCAGTTCGCCGCCCGCGCTACCATCGGATGATCGGGCGGCAGGCCGGCGGCGTTGAGCGCGCACAGCGCCGACCAGGTGCCGTAGACATAGTTGATCCCCCAGCGGCCGAACCAGCTTCCGTCCGCCTCCTGCTCGCGCTCGAGATAGGCGAGCGCGGCGGCCATGCGCGGACTGTCCGCCGGCTCGCCGAGCTGTGCCAGCATCGACACCACCCGCGCGCTGACGTCGGCGGTCGGCGGGTCGAGCAGCGCGCCATGATCGGCGAACGGCAGGTTGTTGAGATAGTGATAGCTGTTGTCGGCGTCGAACGCGCCCCAACCGCCATCGCGGCTTTGCAGGCCCGCCGTCCATTCGACGCCGCGCGCGATCGGTTCGTCATGGCCCGGCCCGGCCCGGCCGCGCGCCCGGTCGAGCGCCATCACCACCACGGCGGTGTCGTCCAGGTCGGGGTAGTGATCGTTGTTGTACTGGAAGGCCCAGCCGCCCGGCCGCACGTCGGGTTTTTCCTCGGCCCAGTCGCCCTTCACGTCGAGCACCTGGCGCGGCACCAGCCAATCGAGCGCGGCGGTGGCGCGCGCCTCGTTCGCGTCGCCGCCGGCCTCCATCATCGCGTGCGCCGCCAGCGCGGTGTCCCACACCGGGGAGACGCACGGCTGGCAATAGGCCTCGTCCTCGCGCACCACCAGCAGCCTCTCGACCGAGGTTCGCGCGATCGCCCTTGCCGGATGATCCTCGGCATAGCCGAGCGCGTCGAACATCATCACGCTGTTGGCCATCGCCGGATAGATCGCGCCCAGCCCGTCCTCGCCGTTGAGCCGCTCGGTGACGAAGGCGACGCACGCGTCGATCGCGCGCCGGCGCAGGCGGCGGGGCCACAGTCCGTCGCCGGCCTTCAGCACGCGATCGAGGGCGTTGAAGCCGACGGTCCACAGCCATTTGGTATCCGCCGCCTTGCTGCCCGGGCGGACCTTCACCCCGGTATAGAGTTCGTCGACCTTGATGCCCTTCGCATTGCGCGCGACCGGCTTGAGCGCGGCGAGCACCAGCAGCGGGACCACCACCGTGCGCGCCCAATAGGACATCTTCGACAGATGAATGGGGAACCAGCGCGGGGTCAGGATCAGCTCGGGCGGCATCGTCGGCACCGCGCGCCACGGGCCGGCGCCGAACAGCGCGAGCTGGATGCGGGTGAACACGTTGCTCGCCGCCGCGCCGCCCGCCGCCAGGATCGCGGCGCGGGCGCGAGCCATATGCGGCGCATCGGGCGCGTCGCCGATCATCTTGAGCGCGTAATAGGCCTTCACCGTCGCGCTGACGTCGAACCCGCCGCCGTGGAACAGCCCCCAGCCGTCATGGTCCGCAGACTGGATACGACGCAGATAGCGCGCGATCTTCGCCTCCAGCACCGCGTCGACCGGCTCGCCCAGATAGTGGCGCAGCAGCACATATTCGGCGGGGATGGTCGCGTCTGCCTCCAGCTCGAACACCCAATGGCCGTCGCCGCGCTGCGCTGCCGACAGCGCCGCTGTGGCCCGATCGACCGCCCGTTCGACATCGGCCAGCGCAAGCGGGGCGGGGGCGTGCGTTCCGTGCATGGGACGTGGCTAGCGCGTGCCGGATCGGAGCGCCAGTTTCGCGGCCGTCTCCCCCGATCGCAGCGCGCCCTCGATCGTCGCGGGCAGGCCGGTGTCGGTCCAGTCGCCGGCAAGGAACAGGTTGCGCCAGCGTGTCGCGGCGGGCGGGCGCTTGGCGTTCTGTTGGGGGGTAGCGGCAAAGGTCGCGCGCTTCTCCTTGACGATCTGCCAGCGTGGCATCGGGTGATCGATGCCTAGCGCGGCCTGGATATCCGCCCAGAAGGTGCGTGCGAGCCCCTCACGATCCCGATCGACGATCGCCTCGGCCGCGCTGACGGTGACGGACAGCCGGTCGGGAAAGGCGAACACCCATTCCGCGGTGCCGCCGATCAGTCCGAGCATCGGCGGGGCACCTGCCGGGGCGGGAAACGCGAAGTGGCCGTTGACGATCGCGCGGAAGTCGTCGGGTGCTGCGAGGCCCGGCACCAGCGCGGTCGCCACGGCGGGGGGCACCGCGAGGATCACCGCCTCGTCGGCGCTGACCGGTTCCCGCCCCGCGCCCCAATCGAGCGCGGTCACCCGATCCCCGGTGAAATCGATCGCGCGCAGCCGCCGTCCCAACGTTACCGCGCTATGCCGTGCCGCCAGCCACGCCAGCGCGGGGTCGATGAACGCGGCGGCCAGGCTAGGCTCGGCGACGCGCGGGCGCATCGCGCGGCCGCCCTTCGCCACCGTCTCACGCAGCACCGCGCCGGCCAGTGCGGCCGAGCTTGCCGCCGGATCGGTGTTGAGCGCGGCGAGCAGCACCGGGCGCAGCAGCCGCTCCCATACAGGCCCTTTCGCGTCGATCCGTGCGTCGATCCGCGCTTCTTCGCGTCCCAGCAGGCGGGCGAGCGGCAGATAGTCGGCGGCGCGGCTGCCCGGCACACGCCGGCCCGGCGCCAGCACCCACCATGGCAGCGGCCCGTCGTTGATCCGCACCGTCCAGCCCGCACCGCTGGTCAGGTCGCGAAAGGCGAAGTCGGCGTGTTCCGGCCCGGCCAGCGGCGTATCGGCGCTGATCGCGGCGCGAAAGCGGGTGACGGCGGCGTTGCCCGACAGCACCAGATGGTTGCCGTTGTCGATCGTCAGCCCAAGCTGCGGATCGTGGTAGGATCGGCAGCGCCCGCCCGCCTGCGCGGCGGAATCGGCGATGGTCACGGCGACGTCGGCCCGCCGCAACGCCACCGCCGCCGCAAGGCCGGCCAGCCCGGCCCCGGCGATCGTCGCGCGGGTGAAATTCACCGGGTCAGGCTCAGCCGCACCACCGTCCACAGCAGGCCCAGCTTGGACACGCGGATGCGGGTGCGTGGCGGTGCCCAGCCGGCCGCCTCCATCCGTGTCAGCACCTTGGCATAGGCGGCGGCCATCAGCCGCGGCGCGATCAGGTGGCCGCGCGGGCGCGCCGCCAGGATCGCATTGGCCTCGACATAATGATCGTGCGCCTGCTTCGCCAGCGCGCGGGCGGCGGGGTCGATGCGGCGGTCGGCGACCACCTCGGCCGGGGTGGTCAACGCCATGCCGGCGCCCTCCAGCAGTTCGGCGGGCAGATAGACGCGGCCGATCGCGGCATCCTCGTCGATGTCGCGCAGGATGTTGGTCAGTTGCAGCGCGCGGCCCAGGTGATGCGCCAGCGCGATGCCGGGCGCCGGCGCCATCCCGAAGATCCGCACCGACAGCCGCCCGACGGCGGAGGCGACGCGGTCGCAATAGAGGTCGAGTTCGGCAGCGGACGGCCAGCGCACGTCGCGGTCGACGTCGGTCGCCATGCCGTCGATCACCGCGTCGAAATCGGCGCGATCGAGGTCGAAACGGGTCACCGCCTCCGCCACCAGCGCGGCCTGTCCGGCATCGCCGCCGGTGTAGAGCGCGGCGATATCGGTGCGCCATTGATCGAGCGCGGCGGCGCGTGCGGCGCGATCGCCCTGCTGGTCGTCGGCGATATCGTCGACCGCACGGCAAAAGGCGTAGACCGCGTACATCGCCTCCCGCTCGGCGCGCGGCAGTACGCGCATCCCGGCGTAGAAGGAACTGCCCGATACCTGCGCGCGCAGCGCGGCGGGGGTGGTCTTGGGGTTCATGCCGGCGCCTTCGCGAACAGCCGGCCGGCCAGCGCTCGGGCGGCGATGATCGCGGCCTCAAGGCGGCGGTGGTGGACGCGCTCGCTCAACGGATCGCGGGTGAGCAGCCGCGCGGCCAGGCTCTCGGCCAGCCGATGGATGATCGCGACCTCGGCGGCCAGCCGGCGGTCGCGGATCAGCCCGGCGAAACCGGCGCTCTGGACCAGCAGCGCCTGCGTGCGGCGGGCCAGTCGCTCGATCACCTCGCGCAACGCCGGAGTGGCCTGCGCAGCGGCCAGATCCTCGATCCGCGCGCCACAGTCCGCCAGCGTGTCGGCGGGCAGGTAGACGCGGTCGAGCGCGCGGTAATCCCTGCCGCAATCCTGGAGGTGGTTGATGACCTGAAGCGCGGCGCACAGCGCGTCGTTGGCGGGCCATGACGCGCGGTCCTCGCCATGCACGTCGAGCACGAACCGCCCGACCGGCATCGCCGACAGCCGGCAATAGCCGATCAGCGAATCCCAATCCGGATAGCGGCGGATCGTGACGTCACGTTCGAACGCGTCGAGCAGGTCGTTGGCATGGCCGGGATCGATGCCGCGCTCCGCCATCGCCTTATAAAGCGCATGCGCGACGCCGTCTCCGTTTCCGGTCAGCCCGGCGCGCATCGCGGCGAGGCGGGCCAGCTTCTCGGCGGGCGGCGCGGTCGGGTGATCGGCGATATCGTCGGCGGCGCGGGCGAAACGATAGAAGGCCATGATCGGCGCGCGGTGCTCACGCTTGAGCAGCACGGATGCGACCGGGAAATTCTCGGCCTTATGGTCCTTGCCCGATGCCAGATTGGTCGCCGCCGTCGCCATCAGCCTCGCGCCGCCTGGGCTCGTCCCTTCCACATGCCCCCGCGTCCTTGCCAATGCTGCCATGCCGATAGCAAGGTGCATGCCCCGTAGAAAGCCGCGATCAGCGGCAGCGCCGGTCCCCACAGCGGCGATCGGCGGTAAAAGCGCAGCATCGGCTGGATCGACACCGCCATCGCCAGCCATGCCGCCGCGCCCAGCATCCGCGCCGGGCCGCTCCCGAGCACCGCCAGCAGTGGCGGCGCGGCGTAGATCAGCCCCAGCCCGACGATCGTCCCGGCGAGCTTCCACGCGGCATAGTCGAGCTGGGCATAGGCGGAGCGGGAGATCATCGCGGCGATCGACCCGGCGGTGTCATAGCGGCGGATGCTGCGCGCGCGGTCGGTCAGGCCCAGCCAGATTCGCCCGTGCCGCTTGATGAGGGCGCCGAACGCGCAATCGTCGATCAGCGCCCCACGGATCGCCGCGATCCCCCCGGCCCGCTCCAGCGCGTCGCGGCGCACCAACATGCAGCCCCCGGCGGCGGCCCCGATGCCGCGCGGGGCGTTCACCCGTGCGAACGGATAGAGCATCTCGAAGAAATAGACGAACGCCGGCACCAGCGCCCGCTCGGCGAAGGAGACGCAGCGCAACTTCGCCATCAGCGAGACCAGCGCCAGCCCGCCGCCCTCCGCGCGCGTCACCAGCGATCGCAGCGTGTCGGGCGCGTGAGCGATGTCGGCGTCGGTCAGCCACAGATAGCGCGGCGTCCCGGCGGCGGCGATGCCCTGCGACACCGCCCACAGCTTGCCGGTCCAGCCCTCGACGAGCGGCACGCCGGACACGACCGTCAGCCGCGCGCCGCCGGCGGCTGCTGCAAGGGTCGCGGTGCCGTCGCTACTGCCATCGTCGATCAGGACGATGCGGAAATCACCGGGATAGTCCTGCGCGGCCAGACTGGCGATCACCGTCGCGATCACCTCCGCCTCGTCGCGCGCGGGCACCACCGCGACGACCTCCGGCCAGGTCGGGGGCGCGGCGGGGAGGCCGGCGGTGTCGCGCTCGCGCGCCAGCCAGAAGCCACCGTTGGCCAGCAGCAGGTACAGCCAGATCGCCAGCGTCAGTGCGCCGATGGCGATCCCGATCATCGCACCATTCCGGCGTCGCGGAACCACGCGATCGCATCGGCCAGCGCCTGTGCGTGTGGCCGCGCGCGATAGCCCAGTTCGCGCTCGGCCTTGGCGGAGGAATAGAACATCGCGTGCGCGGCCATCTTCAGCGCGTCGCGGGTCAGGAACGGTTCCTTCCCGGTCCACATCGCGATCCGCTCATTGGCCCAGGCCAGCGGAAACAGCGGGCCGCGCGGCAGGCGCACCGTCGGCGGCCGGCGCCCGACGATACCCGCGATCGTCGCGAGCATCTCCGCCAGCGTGACGTCCTGCCCGCCCAGAATATAGCGTTCGCCGATCCGCCCGCGATCGTGTGCGAGCAGGTGGCCGGCGGCGACATCGTCGACGTGCACCAGGTTAAGCCCGCTGTCGACGAACGCCGGCATCCGCCCGCCCGCGGCCTCGACGATGATCCGCCCGGTAGGGGTCGGCCGCACGTCGCGCGGGCCGATCGGGGTGGAGGGGTTGACGATCACCGCCGGCAGCCCTTGCGCGCGCACCATCTGCTCGACCAGCCGCTCGGCGACCAGTTTGCTGCGTTTGTAGGCGCCGACCACAGTCGCTTCGGTCGCGACGCGGGTCTCGTCCGCCACGCCACCGTCGAGCGGCAGCAGCGTGGCGACGCTGCTGGTATGGACGATCCGCGCGACCCCGGCGGCCAGCGCGGCCTCCATCACGTTGCGGGTGCCGTCACGGTTGTTGCGCACGATCTCCTCGGGATCGCGCGCCCACAGCCGATAGTCGGCGGCGACATGATAGAGCGTCCGCACGCCGGTCATCGCCCGCGCGACGGCGGCGGGGTCGCGCAGGTCGCCCTCGACAAGTTCGCCGGGGAAGTCGGCCAGGTTGGTGCGCGGGCTGGTCGCGCGCACCAGCCCGCGGATCGCATAGCCGCGCCCGGCCAGCGCCCGCGCCACCGCCGAACCGAGGAAGCCCGACACGCCCGTCACCAGCACGATGTCACGATCGGCCATCATCGAATCACATCCCCCGGACGCGCGCCTCGTAGCACAGGATCGCCGGACGGGGAGGGTCGGCGCTTTGGCGCGGCCGCACTTCGATTGGGCGCAGCTCTATTGTGCATCTAATCAGTGGGAATAACTTTCGACTCAGGAAACAGCCCGAGTCGGTTCGTTCCGACGGGTGCCGTGCAGGAGGGAATGCGATGATCCATCCGGTCGAAGCCCTTGGCGAAATGCCCGTCCCGCTCGTGGTATCGCTCCAGCAGGATCGGGAGGATCGCCTGGCCTCGATGCTCGCCGAGGGCGGCGTCGCCGAGGTGCAGCGGCTCGCGCTCGATCTGTCGAAGGCCCACCGCGGCCTGTGGGCGCTGCAACTCGATGAGGTCATCAAGGATCGCCGTCAGCCGGTGGTGCTGGTCGCGCAGGGCGTGAGCTGTCTCGCGGTGGCGTGGTGGGCGCAGCTCTCCCCGCGCAGCTACCTTCGCGCGGTGGCCGGCGCGCTGTTCCTGTCGCCGCTGAGCTTTACCATCGGCCAGGCGGCGATCGCGCGCGGACTGCGGCCCAGTCCGGGGACGCGCCTGCCGTTTCCGTCGATCACCGTCGATGGCGCGTCCGCGATCATCCGGCAGGTGCTCGATCTCGCCGACGGCTGGGGCAGCCGTTTCGTCGAGGCGAGCGCGCCGTTCGGCGAAGAAACCAGCGCGGTGGAGCGGCAATTGTCCGGGCTGCTCGCGATCCTGCGCGGCGATGATTCCGCGATCGGCCAGCCCGCCCCCCGCGATCGCGCCGGCGTTTGGCGGCCCGTGCAGCATGGCTGCATCCCGCTAGGCTGAGCGAGTTCGCGCTTGCCCTATTGGGAGTTTGTAAAAAAACCGGCGCGTTGCCCTTTCACCCGGTGAGGCGATCCCTATAGTAATGATACATTATATCATTTGCGAAATCGGGGCACCGGATGGTCAGAGTAGGGGATGCGGTGCGGCGGACGGCGCCGGTCGATTGGGTCGAACGCGCCGCGTTGGGGGCGTCGATGGCGTGCCTGGTGCATTGTCTGGTTCTGCCGGTGCTGTTCGCGCTGCTGCCGGTGCTGTCGGCGGTGATCCCGGTGCCGGAGGCGTTTCATGCGTGGATGGTCGTCGTCGCCGTGCCGCTGTCCGGTGCGGCGCTGGTCACCGGCCGGGCGCGCCATCGGCTGTGGTGGCCGCTGGCAACAGGCGCGGCGGGGTTGGGGTTTCTCGCCGCCGGTGCATTCCTGTTCGGCGCGACCTGGGCGGATGTTCCGGTGACCCTGGCCGGCGGTGCGCTGCTGGGGGTCGCGCACCTTGGCAACTGGCGATTGCGCCACCACGCATGAGCCGCGTGCGCCTGAATCCGGCGCGCGCGCTCTGGTCTGGCGGGCGGTTTCGTGCGACCAATTCGGCCGAAGGCGCCGGCCGGCGGTGAGTCGAACGGCGTCTCTCCGAAAATAGGGGACGAGCCATGGCCGCCGATATCTCTGCCGATCGCGCAACCAGCCTGAGCGTCGATGTCGACAACGACGGCGTCGCGGATCCCGGCGATACCGTCCACGTCACACTGACGATCGCCAACATCGGCACCAGCGCGGCGATCAACGTGCTGGTCAACGACGCGCTGAACGGCATGACATTGGTGGCCGGATCGATCCAGATCACCCCGATCGCGGCCGACGACGCCTTTTCCATGACCGGCAACACGCCGATCACCCTCACCGCCGCGCAATTGCTCGGCAATGATCTCGATCCCGACGGCGATCCGGCCGCACTGACGATCACCGCGGTCAGCGGCGCCAGCCATGGCACGGTGGTGCTGAACGGCGACGGCAGCGTCACCTTCACCCCCGACACCGGCTACACCGGCGCCGCCAGCTTCACCTACACCGTGGAGGACGCCCAGGGCCTGTCGAGCGTCGTCGACGCCGATGTCGCGCTGACCGTGACCGCGCCGACCTGGTACGTCGACAGCGCCTACAGCGGGGCGAACGGCGCGTCGGACGGCTCCTTCCTCCGTCCGTTCACCGGCCTGACCGAGCTGAACGGCGGCAACGGCGACGGCAGTACCAACGACGACGTCGACGGCGCCGGCGACACGATCTTCGTCTACGATCGCGGCGTGACCTACGGCGGCGGGATCACGCTGGAGACCGGGCAGAAGCTATACGGCGACGGGCAGGCGTACACCGTCAACGGTATGTCGATCGGCGCGGGCACGGGCAATGCCGTGATCGGCCATACCGGCGCCGGGATCATCCTCGCCGTCGGCAACACCATCGCCGGGATCGATCTGGTCGGCACCGCGACCGGTGCGGTCGGCATCGTCGACGGCGGCGGCACGGTCGGCACATTGACGATCGGCAACGTCGGCATCGGCGGCCAGGGGCAGGCGATCGACATCGATCAGGGCGGCACGCTGGCGGTGTCGCTCAACAGTGTCGCCTCGACCGGGTCGACCGGCAACAGCGGCGGCGTCATCCAGCTGAGCGGGGTCACCGGCAGCTTCGCGGTCGGCGGCACGGTCAGCATCACCGGCAGCCATGCACAGACCGGCATCGACATCGCCAACGGGACGGGCACGTTAACCGCGACCTTCTCCGGCACCGTCACGGTTTCTTCCGGCGCGAATGCCGCGATTCACCTCGCGAACAATTCGCCGGGCATCGTCACCAGTTTCAACGGCGGGGTGAACCTGACCACCACCACCGGGACCGGATTGGGCGCGAGCAGCGGCGGGACGGTCGTGGTCGCGGGGGCGGGCAGCACTGTCAGCACCGGAAGCGGTACCGCGATCGATATCCAGAACACCACGATCGGCGCCGGCGGCGTGACCTTCCAGAGCGTGAGCTCGACCGGGGGCGGCACCCAGGACGCGATCATCCTCAACAATACCGGTGCGGGCGGGTTCACCGTCACCGGCGTCGGCACGACGGCGGGGTCGGGCGGCACGATCGGCGGCCGCTCGGGCACCACCGGCGATCCCAACAGCGGCATCGGCGTCTATCTGAACAACGCGAGCAACGTCTCGCTGTCGAACATGGATTTCGCCGGCAATTTCGGGAACTACGGCATCCGCGGCGAGGGGGTGAACAACTTCACCCTCCGCGATTCGAACTTCCACGGCGCGTTCGGCAATGCTTCGTCGGGCAACGACCAGGAAGGCGCGATCCGCTTCGGCACGCAGGGTTCGTCCACCAACGGCCTGAACGGCACCGCGCTGCTCGAAGGCAACGTCATCAACGGCACTGCCGCGGGTGACGTCTCCTATGCGAACAACGTTCAAATCTACAACAACGCCGCCGGCACGCTGAATCTCACCATCCGCGACAGCGCCGCGCACGCCGCCTCGATCGGCCTGAACGGCACCACCACCGGCGAGGACGGTGTGCGGGTCGAGACCACCGCGGGCACGCTCAACCTGACGATCGACGGGGTCGATTTCGCCGGATCGCGCGGCGACATGGTGCAGGTCGCGGTGGGCGGCACCGCTACCCAGACCATCCACCTGACCGACAATGGTTTCCACAACATGCATCCCAATGTCGTCTCGGGCGGCGGCGGGGTGACGCTCAACGGCGACGGAACGAACTATGCCGTTACCTATGAGGTCGACGGCAACAGCTTCACCGGCGCGGAGGGCACCGCGCTGGCGGCGATCTATGGCGGCAGCAACGGGACGGTACGCGGCACGATCACCGACAACATGATCGGCGTCGACGACGGCGTCGCCAGCGGGGGCCAGGCGACGACCGGATCGAACGGATCGGGCGACGGCATCTTCGTCGCGATCGACCGCAACGCCGGCGCCGGGGCGGTCACGCATGCGGTGCGGATCGAGGGTAACGAGATCCGCGACATCGTCAGCGGCATCGGCGGCATCACGCTGACCTCGAACAACGCGACTGGTCAGGGCACCGCCCGGCTGGAGGCGACGATCGTCGACAATGTCATCGAGGAACTGGGCGCTGACACCTTTTCCGGCATCTACGCCGTGATCGGCGGCAACGACGGGCCCGACAATGGACTGATGGGGCTCGATCTGCACGGCAACGTCATCGACGCGTCAGGCGCGACGAACGGCAGCAACGCCATCATCCTCGATCAGTTCGGCACTGGTTCGCACTATTATTTTCCTGGCTACGCGGGATCGGCCGATGGCGAATTCACCGGCACGCCCGGTACCGCCAGCGACGATCTCGACTCGTTCCTGAGCGGTGCCGGAAACACGCTGACGAACGGGGGCAGCCCGTCGATTGCCCTCGACGGGATCGATGCGAGCCTGGTCGAAGGGGTGCTGAACACCCCTTTCACGCTGTTGCCGGTCCCGCTGCTGCTGGCGCCGCCCGAGACGGCCGACGCGCCGACCCCGGCGACGGACGCCGATCCCGCGGCGACTGCGGACCCCGCGACGGACGCGCCCGATCTTGCCGCCGCCGTCGTCGCCGCGCTGACGCAGGCCGATCTCGACACGCTGGTGACGGCGGCGATCGCGCGCTGGGAAGCTGCCGGCGCGACCGACGAACAACTCGCCGCGATGCACGCGACGACGGTCAGCGTGTCGGCGATGGCGGGCGTGTATCTGGGGGCTTCGTCGCCCGGCGCGATCGCGATCGATGATGATGCCGGCGGGTTCGGCTGGTTCGTCGATGCCACCCCCGGCGACGACGCCGAATTCGCTGGATCGGGTACACGGCTGACCGCCGCGACCGGCGCCAGCGCAGGTCATGTCGACCTGCTGACGGTGCTGATGCATGAACTGGGGCACAAGGCCGGGCTGGACGACAGCTACCAGCTCGCCGACCGTTCGGGGCTGATGTATGGCTACATCAACCCCGGCGAGCGCCGCCTGCCCGCCACCGGCGAAGCGGCCGGGGCGACGCCGCATGATGATCACGCCACGGCGTTCGCGCTCGGCGCGATCGCGGTCGGCACGCTGCCGCCCGGCAAGACGGTGATCGTCAGCTGGGACGCGACCATCGACGACCAGAGCAACGGGCTGATCGTCAATCCAAGCAACCAGAGCACCGTCACCGCCGACGGTGGCATCCTCGTCACCAGCAATATTGAGCTGACGGCGATCGATTCGCTGTCGCTGGGCGACACGGTGTTCCTCGACCGCAACTTCAACGGCCTGTTCGACGGCGCCGATAGCGGCATCGCCGGGGTGACGCTCAGCCTGTTCGTGGATGCCGACGACGATGGGGTCGCCGATGGTGCGGCGATCGCCACGACCACCACCGGAGTCACCGGTAACTATCTGTTCACCGGCCTGGCCCCCGGCACCTATATCGTCGGCGTCGATGCCGCCAACTTCCTGGCGGGCGGGGCGCTGGTCGGGCTGGCCGCGACCAGCGGGGCGGGCGATCCCGACGACAATGTCGATGACGACAGCAACGCGCTGCCGCTGGCGGGCGGAGTGGTCCTGTCGGGCTCGATCACGCTCGATTACAACAGCGAACCGACCGCCGGTCCCGGCAACGACACCAACCTGACGCTCGACCTGGGTTTCGCCGCGCTCAACACCGCGCCGGCCTATGCGGCAGGCGGCGCGCAGCCGAGCTATGTCGAGGACGGCGCGGCCGTCGCCATCGCCACCGGCGTCACGCTGAGCGACGACGGCAGCGACTATGACGGCGGTACGCTGACGGTCGCGCTGACCGCCGGGGAACAACCGGGCGACGGCATCGGACTGGCGCCCGCGCCCGCGCCCGCGCCGGGCACCGGGATCGAGCTTGATACGGGAACCGGCGTCGTGTCGCTCGACGGCGTCGCGATCGCGACGGCGACGGCGGGGCCCGGCGTCTCGATCGTCTTTGCCCTGAACGCCAATGCCGACGACGCGGCGGTGATCGCGCTGACCGAGGCGTTGCGCTTCTCCAGCACGTCGCAGGACCCCGGCAACGGCGACCGCACCATCACTTTCACGCTGGTCGATGGCGGCGGCACCGCCGGCGGCGGCCATGACACCACCAGCTTCACCCGCACGCTATCGGTCACGCCGGTCGACGATCCGGCGGTCGCCGCCAACGATACCGCCACCACCAATGAAAATGCGGCGGTCGCAGTCGCCGCCCTGGCCAACGATACCGACCCTGACGGGCCGGCACCGGCCTATGCGACAGTCAACGGCGTGGTCCTGGCCAGCGGCGATTCGACCACGCTGGCGTCGGGCGCGATCGTCACGCGCAACGACAACGGCACGCTCAGCTATGATCCGAACGGGCAGTTCGACTGGCTGGTCTCCGCCGCTACCGGGCTGGCCACCGGCGCGGTCAGCAGCGCCGAGGACAGCTTCACCTACACCCTGGCCGGCGGATCGTCGGCGACGGTCACCGTCACCATCAATGGCGTCACCAGCGCCGGCGACCAGCTGCGCGGCGATGCGGGCGACAACCATATCGTCGGCACCCCCGGCAACGACATGATCTATGTCAATCAGGGTGGCGCCGATTTCGTCGAGGGAGGCGACGGCAACGACGGCTTCTACTTCGGCGATAGCTTTGGCGTGGGCGACGTGGTCGATGGTGGCGCCGGGACCAACGACCAGCTCGGCCTCCAGGGCAATTATGGGTCCGTCGGCACGCCGTTCGTGCTGAGCGGTGCCCAGATCATGAATGTCGAGGTGATCGTCGCCATGCCGGGGGGCAACTACAATCTGGCGGTGGCGGAGGATCTGGTCGCGCCGGGCGAGCGGCTGACGATCTACGCCGGCCTCCAGACCGCGACCGACGTGTTCAGCTTCGACGGATCGGCGGAAACCGACGGCGGCTCGTTCCGCGTGATCGGCGGGCTGGGCGCGGACACCATCATCGGCAGCGCCGGCGACGACAGCATCGAATTCGGCCCCGGCAAGTTCGATCCGGGCACCGATTCGGTCGATGGCGGCGCCGGGGCGGACACGCTGGTGCTCGACGGCAACTACACGCTGGCGCTCGGCGCGGAGGTGGCGGGCATCGAGAAGATCGTGCTGATGGGCGGTATTCCCGGCGACCTGTCGACCTATGACATCACCTTCACCGCCGCTTTCGTCGGCGGCACCGACTTCAACCCGACGCTGCCGTTCTTCGCGATCGACGGCGCGACGGTGCAGACGGCGATGCGCATCGACCTGTCGGCGACGCTGGCGGACCATTATATCCAGGGCGGCAGCGGCGACGATACGCTGATCGGCGGCGCCGGGAGCGACGGACTGTCGGCTGGCGGCGGCAACGACACGCTGACGGGCGGCGGCGGCGCCGATTTCTTCTTTCTGGATACCCCGCCGGGTCCGGGCAACATCGACACGATCACCGATTTTTCGTCGGCGGAGGGTGACCGGATCGTCCTGTCCAGCGGACTGCTGGGATTGCCCGGCGGTGCGCTGTCGGCCAGCGCCTTCGTCATCGGCACCGCCGCGCAGGATGCCGACGATCGCATCATCTATGACGACACGACCGGCGCCCTCTATTTCGACGCCAATGGCAGCGCCAACGGCGGCTTCGTCCAGATCGCGATGCTGACCGGCGCGCCGACGCTGACCGTCGCCGATTTCATGGTGCTCTAACGACCGGCGGCGCTTGATCGGTAGGGGTGGCCTGGCGTAAGCGGGGCGCGCCTCCCCAGGGCGTGTCCATTGTCGGAGGCTCCCTGAATGACTGATCTATCCCGCGCCGGCCTGTCGGTCGCCGCGCCGCTCGCCGCCCTGATCGAGGGTCGGGTGCTGCCGCCGCTGGGCATCGACGCCGCTGCCTGGTGGTCGGGCGTGGCGGCGATCTTTGCCCGCCACACCCCGGCCAATCGCACGCTGCTGGCGCGGCGCGATGCGTTGCAGGCGATCATCGACGCACGGCTGGCCGGCGGCGAGCCGGCCGATGAGGCGTTCCTGCGCGACATCGGCTATCTGGTGCCCGAACCGGCGCCATTCGCGATCGGCACGGCGAATGTCGATGCGGAGATCGCGACGATGGCCGGCCCGCAGCTGGTGGTGCCGTCGCTCAACGCCCGCTTCGTGCTCAACGCCGCCAACGCGCGCTGGGGCAGCCTGTACGACGCGCTCTACGGCACCGATGCGCTGCCCGGCGCGGCGAAACCCGGCGGCTATGATGCGGATCGCGGCGCACAGGTGATCGCGCGCGCCAAGGCGTTTCTGGACGAAACGGTCCCGCTGGCCTCCGGACGCTGGGCGGACTTCACCGGGGGTGATCTGCCGCTGGCCGATCCGGGCCAGTTCGTCGGCGGGCGCGGCGACAACCTGCTGTTCCGCCACAACGGGCTGCATATCGAGGTGGTGATCGACCACGCGCACCCGATCGGCAGGACCGATCCAGCCGGTATCGCCGACGTCGTGCTCGAATCGGCGCTGACCACGATCGTCGACCTCGAGGATTCGGTCGCGGCGGTCGATGCCGAGGACAAGGCGGCGGCCTATGCCAACTGGCTGGGCCTGATGCGCGGCGATCTGGTCGAAAGCTTCGACAAGGGGGGACGCACCGTCACCCGCCGGTTGGACGGCGACCGCAGCTACCGGCGGCCCAACCAGGACGATCTGGTGCTGCCCGGCCGCAGCCTGTTGTTCGTCCGCAACGTCGGCCATCTGATGACCACGCCCGCGATTCGCCTGCCCGACGGCAGCGAGGCGCCCGAGGGCATTCTCGACGCCATCGTCACCTCGACGATCGCGCTGCACGACCTGCGCGGGCTTGGCGCGCTGCGCAACAGCCGCGCCGGATCGGTCTATATCGTCAAGCCCAAGATGCACGGGCCGGACGAAGCCGCCTTCACCGACACGCTGTTCGACGCGGTCGAGGACCTGCTCGGGCTGGCGCGCCACACGATCAAGGTCGGCGTGATGGACGAGGAGCGCCGTACTTCGGCCAACCTCGCCGCGTGCATCCATGCGGTGAAGGACCGCGTCGTGTTCATCAACACCGGCTTCCTCGACCGCACCGGCGACGAGATCCATACCTCGATGCGCGCCGGGGCGATGGTGCCGAAGGCGGAGATGAAGGCGTCGGACTGGATCAAGGCCTATGAGGACCGCAACGTGCGGATCGGCCTCGCCTGTGGCCTGTCGGGCAAGGCGCAGATCGGCAAGGGCATGTGGGCGGCGCCGGACAAGATGGCCGATATGCTGACGCAGAAGATCGCGCATCCGATGAGCGGCGCCAATACCGCCTGGGTGCCCAGCCCCACCGCTGCGACGCTGCACGCGCTCCATTATCACGCGGTCGACGTGTTCGCGCGCCAGCGGGAAATCGCGGGCGAGGCGATTCCCGGACTGGCGCCGCTGCTGAGCGTGCCGCTGGCTGGCGGCCGTAACTGGACCGAGGCGGAGGTGACGCGCGAGCTGGACAACAACGCGCAGGGCATCCTCGGCTACGTCGTGCGCTGGGTCGACCAAGGCGTCGGCTGCTCGAAGGTGCCGGATATCGACGACGTCGGGCTGATGGAGGACCGCGCGACACTGCGGATCAGCTCACAACATATCGCCAACTGGCTGCTGCACGGCGTTGCCACGCCGGAACAGGTCGACGCCGCTCTGGCGCGCATGGCGGCCAAGGTCGACGCGCAGAACGCCGGCGATCCGCTCTATCGCCCGCTTACCCCCGATGGTCTCGCCTGGCAGGCGGCGCGCGCGCTGATCTTCGAGGGTGTCACCCAGCCCAACGGCTACACCGAACCGCTGCTGCACCGTTATCGCGCGCTGGCGAAAGCGCGGGGGTAGCGGAATCGTCCTGGGGTTACCCGTCGTCGCGGGCGCGGCGAGGCCACGCCCGCGATGACGGACTGATGTTTCGTCGGGTGGCGGCTATTTCGCCACACCCGCCGCCGCCACCAGCGCGAGCAGCCCAACCGACAGCCCTTGCAGGCTGTCGGGCTTGGCGACGTCGATCCATTCATCGACCGAATGCCCGCGCCCGCCGGTGCCGCCCGATCCGATCGTGACCGCCGGGATGCCCAGGCTCATCGGCAGATTGGCGTCGGTCGACGATGCGCCGAACGCCGGGGTCAGGCCGAACGCCTTGATCGCCGCCGCGGTCGAGCGGACCAGCGCCGCGTCGGCCGGGGTCGCGCCGGCCGGGCGATCGCCGATCACTTCGGGGTCGGCGCTGACCTTGCCGACGCGGGTCGATCGCGCTGCGTTTTCGGCATCGACCGCTTCGTTGACGATCGTCAGGAACCGCTTTTCCAGCGTCGCCAGCGATTCGGCGCTTTCGGAACGCATGTCGACGTCGACATAGACCTGGTCCGGGATAGCGTTGACCGATGTGCCGCCGCCGACCACGCTGGCGGCAAATGTGGTGCGAGGCTTTGCCGGCACCTCGACCTTGTAGAGCGCGCTCACCGCTCCCGCCATCGCCGCCATCGGATTGACGATGCCGAACGCGCCATAGCTGTGCCCGCCCGGCCCCTTGAAGGTGACGCGGTAGCGTTTCGACCCCACCCCGCCGGTCGTGACATGCGACGCGCCGCCGCCGTCGACCGAGAAGAACGCGCCGATCCGGTCCTTCATCGGCCCCTTGGTGAACAGGTAGCGCACCCCGCGCAGATCGCCGCGCCCTTCCTCGCCGACGTTGGCGACGAACAGGATCGGCGCGCGCGTGGCGATCTTGCCCGCATCCATCGCACGGACGAAGGCGAGCAGCGCCGCCAGCCCGCGCGTGTCGTCCCCCACGCCGGGGGCGGCGAGGCGGGTGCCCTCGCGCTTGACCTTCACCGGCGTGCCTTCCGGAAACACCGTGTCGAGGTGCGCGGCGATCGCGACCAGCTTCGCCTTGGCATCGGTGCCCGGGCGCAGGCCCAGCACGTTGCCCTCGGCGTCGATCGTCACGTCCTTCAGCCCGGCGGCGCGGAATTTCTCCGCCATCGCGCGGGCCCGCACCTCTTCCTTGAACGGCGGCGCCGGGATTTCGGTCAGCTCGATGATCTCATCGACGAAGGCATCGTGACCGGCATCGAGGCCGGCGACCGCCGCCTTGAACCCGGCGCTGGCGCGGATGCGCGCGACGTCGGCATCGGGGGTCTGCGCCGCGACGGGCACGGCGGTGGCGGCGAGCAGCGCCGCGAGCAGGGCGAGCCGCGCCATCAGTAGACCACCACGCTGCGGATGCTCTCGCCCGCGTGCATCAGGTCGAAGCCCTTGTTGATCTCGTCCAGCGACAGGACGTGGGTGATCATCGGGTCGATCGCGATCTTGCCGTCCATGTACCAGTCGACGATCTTTGGTACATCGGTCCGCCCCTTGGCCCCGCCGAACGCGGTACCGCGCCAGTTGCGCCCGGTGACCAGCTGGAACGGGCGGGTGGCGATCTCCTTGCCCGCTTCCGCCACCCCGATGATGATGCTGGTGCCCCAGCCGCGATGGCACGCCTCCAGCGCGGTGCGCATCACCTCGGTATTGCCGGTCGCGTCGAAGGTGTAGTCGGCGCCGCCGTCGGTCAGTTCGACGATCTTCGCGATCGTGTCCTCACGCGACAGGCCCTTGGTGTTGAGGAAGTGGGTCATGCCGAACTGGCGGCCCCATTCCTCGCGGTCGGGGTTGATGTCGACGCCGACGATCATGCCCGCGCCGGCCAGTCGCGCACCCTGGATGACGTTGAGCCCGATGCCGCCCAGCCCGAACACGACCACGGTGTCGCCGACCTGCACCTTGGCGGTGTTGACCACCGCGCCGACGCCGGTGGTGACGCCGCAGCCGATGTAGCAGCTCGTCTTGAACGGCGCGTCCTCGCGGATCTTCGCCACCGCGATTTCCGGCAGCACGGTGAAGTTCGAGAAGGTCGAACAGCCCATGTAGTGGAAGATCGGCTGCCCCTTGTAGCTGAACCGGGTGGTGCCGTCGGGCATCAGTCCCTTGCCCTGCGTCGCGCGGATCGCGGTGCACAGGTTGGTCTTGCCGCTGAGGCACGATTTACACTGGCGGCATTCGGGGGTGTAGAGCGGAATGACGTGGTCGCCCGGTGCCACGCTGCTCACCCCCGCGCCGACCTCGCGCACGATGCCGGCGCCTTCATGGCCCAGCACCGACGGAAAGATCCCCTCGCTGTCCAGCCCGTCGAGCGTGTAGGCGTCGGTATGGCAAATGCCGGTCGCCATGATCTCGACCAGCACTTCGCCGGCTTTGGGCCCTTCCAGGTCAAGCTCGACGATCTCGAGCGGTTTCCTGGCTTCGAAGGCGACGGCGGCGCGGGTCTTCATGCGGGCACTCCGGTTGGGTTGATCCTACCCCGGTAGAAGATCGCACAGGCCTTCGACAAGCTTGGCGGGATCGGGTTAGGAAGCTGCATGACGAACGCCATCACCTACCGCAGCTACCTGCGCCTCCCCGAACTGCTCGACCTGCAATCGCCGCTGACCGACGCGCACGACGAACTGCTGTTCATCAGCATCCACCAGGCATCGGAAATCTGGCTGAAGCTCAGCCTGCATGAGCTGCGCGCCGCGCGCGACTGCGTCATCGCCGACAATCTGGCCCCGGCGTTCAAGATGATGAGCCGGGTCGCACGCATCCAGGCGCAGATGATCCAGTCGTGGGAGGTGCTCGCGACGATGACGCCGGCCGATTACACCGCGATGCGCGGCAAGCTGGGCACCTCCTCCGGCTTCCAGTCCGACCAGTACCGCGCGATCGAATTCCTGCTCGGCAACAAGAAGCCCGAGATGGTCGATGTCCACGCCGGGGAGCCGGCGGTCGCGGCGGCGCTGCGGGCGGAACTGGAGCGGCCCAGCCTGTACGACGAGACGATCCGGCTGCTGGCGCGGCGCGGGTTCGACGTGCCGACGGCGCGCGACTGGACTCAGCCCTATGCGGCGTCGCCGGCGGTCGAGGCGGCGTGGGCGGCGGTCTATGCCGATCCGGAACGCTATTGGGACTTGTACGAGCTGGCGGAAAAGCTGGTCGACCTGGAATATCACGTCCAGCTGTGGCGGTTCGGCCATCTCAAGACGGTCGAGCGGGTGATCGGGTTCAAGATGGGCACCGGCGGCACCGCGGGCGTCAGTTACCTCGCCAAGGTGCTCGAACAGGGATTCTTTCCCGAATTGCTCAGCGTCAGGACTGCGCTGTGAGAGAGGGAGCGGTGACCCGCGACGAGGCGCGGGCGATGGACGCGGTCGATCCGCTGCGCGGCGTCCGCGATCGTTTCACGTTGCCGGAGGGCGTGATCTATCTCGACGGCAATTCGCTCGGCGCGCTGCCAACGGCGACTCCGGCGCGGGTGGCGCAGACGGTCGAGCGCGAATGGGGGGAGGGGCTGATCCGCAGCTGGAACGACGCCGGCTGGATCGACGCGCCGGCGCGGGTCGCGGCGGGAATTGCGCCGCTGATCGGTGCCCGGGCGGATGAGGTGGTCGTCGCCGATTCAACCTCGATCAATCTGTACAAATTGCTGATGGCGGCGCTGGCGGCGCGGCCGGGGCGGCACGTGATCCTCACCGAGCCGGGCAATTTCCCGACCGACCTCTACATGGCGCAGGGCATCGCCGCCGGCGCCGACGTCGACGTGCGGGCGGTCCCGCGCGACCGCATCATTGAGGCGATCGATGACAGCGTCGCGGTGGTGATGCTGACCCACGTCCATTACCGGACGGCCGAGATGTTCGACATGGCCACGGTGACCGCGGCGGCGCATCGGGCGGGCGCGCTGATGCTGTGGGACTTGAGTCACAGCGCCGGCGCGGTGCCGGTCGATCTCGACGGGGCGGGGGCCGATCTCGCGGTCGGCTGCGGCTATAAGTATCTGAACGGCGGGCCGGGCGCGCCCGCGTTCCTCTATGTCGCCGAACGGCACCGGGCGCTGCTCACCTCGCCGCTGACCGGGTGGATGGGCCATGTCGCGCCGTTCACCTTTGGCGACGATTACGCTCCGTGCGCGACGATGCGGCGCTGGCTGTGCGGCACCCCGCCGATCCTGGGGCTGGCGGCGCTGGAGGCCGGGATCGCGACGTTCGACGGGGTCGATCGCGCCGCGTTGTTCGCCAAGGGGCAAGCGCTCGCCGACCTGTTCGTCGCCGAGGTCGAGGCGCGCTGCCCGAGCCTGACGCTCGCCAGTCCGCGCGACGCCGCGCGCCGTGGCAGCCATATCAGCTTTGCCCATGACGACGCCTTCCCGGTGATGGCGGCGCTGATCGATCGCGGCGTGATCGGCGATTTCCGCGCGCCCGATCTGCTGCGGTTCGGCTTCACCCCGCTCTACACCAGCTTCGATGACGTCTGGCGCGCCGCCGACATATTGGCGGACGTGCTCGACAGCGGCGCGTGGAACGACCCGCGCTACCGCGCGCGGGGCGCGGTGACCTAACCCAGTTCCTCGTCGGGGAAGGTTTCGGTGTCTACCTGCGCTTGCAATGGCGCCGGGTAGCGCGGCCCCCGGATCGCGTCGTTGTCAAAGATCGCGTCGACACGCGCCACCGTTTCCGCCGACAGGGTGACGCGGCACGCGGCGACGTCCTCCTCAAGATGGGCGATGCTGCGCGTCCCCGGCAGCGCGATGATGTGCGGCGCCTTTGCCAGCACCCAGGCCAGCGCCAGTTGCGCCGGTGTGCAGCCGATGTCGCCCGCGAGCGCATTGAACTGCCCGATCGCGATCAAATTGTGGCGCAGGTTGTCGCCGACGAAGCGCGGCAACATGCGGCGCAGATCCTGTGAGTCATAGTCGTCGTCGGTAATCGCCCCGGCCAGCAGCCCGCGACCGACAGGCGAAAAGGCGACGAAGGCGATGTCCAGTTCGGCGCAGGCGTCGAGCACCGCGATTTCCGGGTTGCGCACCATCGGCGAATATTCGGTCTGCACCGCCGCGATCGGATGCACGGCATGGGCGCGGCGGATCGTCGCGGCGGACATTTCGCTGAGGCCTATCGCGCCAATCTTGCCCGCCTCCTTTGCGCGGACGAGCGCGCCGACCGACTCCTCGACCGGCACCTGCTTATCGAGCCGGTGGAGATAGAGCAGGTCGATATGGTCGGTGCCCAACCGGCGCAGCGACCCTTCCACTGTGCGGGTGATCGATTCTGGCGTGCCGTCGAGCACGCGCTTGCCGTCGAGCGCGTCGAGCACGCATTTGCTGGCGAGGGTGAAAGCGTTGCGGTGCGCGCCCAGCGTCGCCCCGACCAGCTCCTCATTCTTGCCCATGCCGTAGAGCGCGGCGGTGTCGAACAGGGTGATGCCCAGGTCGAGCGCGCGGCGCAGCAGCTTCGCGCCGTCCTCCGGCGAGGGCGGCGTGCCATAGGCGTGGTTGAGGTTCATGCAGCCGAGTCCGATCGCGGACACGGTGAACGGGCCGACTGTGCGGGTGGGAAGGGTCGTCATGCGCGACGCCCTACAACAGTCCGATCAGCAAGGTAATGTTCAACCCGATCACCACCACACAAATCACCGAGGCCGCGACGAGCAGCCAGCCGCGATTGGCATGGTCGCCCATCGTCCGGCGGCTGCTGGTGAACTGGACCAGCGGCACCATCGCGAAGGGGAGCTGGAGCGACAGCACCACCTGGCTCAGCACCAGCAGCCGCGCGGTGCCGCTCTCCCCATACGTCGCGGCGACGATCGCGGCGGGCACGATGGCGATCAGCCGGGTCACCAGCCGCCGCAGCCACATCGGCAAGCGCAGGTTGAGGAACCCCTCCATCACGATCTGCCCGGCCAGCGTGCCGGTGACGGTGGAATTCTGCCCCGACGCGAGCAGCGCGATGGCGAACACCATGCTCGCCGCGCCGACCCCCAGCACCGGGGTGAGCAGGCGATAGGCGTCCTGGATCTCCGCCACGTCGGTGCGGCCGGTGCTGTGGAACGCGGCGGCGGCGAGGATCAGGATCGCGGCGTTGATGAACAGCGCCAGCACCAGCGCGACGCTCGAATCGATCGTCGCCATGCGCAGCGCCTCGCGCTTGCCGTCGGGCGTGGGGGCAAAGGCGCGGGTCTGCACGATCGAGGAATGGAGGTAGAGGTTATGCGGCATCACCGTCGCCCCCAGGATGCCGATCGCGATGAACAGCATCGCCGGATTGGTGACGATCTCGCTGCTCGGCACCAGCCCGCGCAGGATACCGCCGATGCTCGGCTGGGCATAGGCGAGCTCGATCGCGAAGCAGCCGGCGATGACGATCAGCAGGGCCACCACGAACGCCTCCAGCTTGCGGAAGCCGAAGCGTTGCAGCGCCAGCACCAGCATCACGTCGACGGCGGTGATGGCGATACCGGCCACCAGCGGCAGGCCGAACAGCAATTGCAGCGCGATCGCGGTGCCGATCACCTCGGCCAGGTCGCAGGCAACGATCGCCAGCTCGCACATCAGCCACAACGTCAGGTTGACGGGGCGAGGATAGTGCGCGCGACACGCCTGCGCCAGGTCCATGCCGCCGATGATGCCCAGCTTGGCCGACAGCGCCTGCAGAACCATCGCCATCAGGTTGGAAAGCAGGATGACAGACAGCAGGGTATAGCCGAACGCCGACCCCCCGGCGAGGCCGGTCGCCCAGTTGCCTGGGTCCATATAGCCGACCGCGACCAGGTAACCCGGCCCGGCGAACGCGCCCAGCTTGCGCCAGAACCCGCCCACCGCCGGGACGTGCACCGATCGGTGGACCTCGGAAAGACTGGGGGTGGGCGGCGGCGCTATCGTGTCGGCGGCCGGCGGTGGCGGCATTCGGGGTTCCCTGCTGGTCTTTGGCGGCTCTTATGCGGTGCGAGCCAACGATGCTCAACCGTCAGCCGCCGGGATCGGGAAACCGCGCCAGCAGGGTGAAGCGGTCGGCGCTCTCGCCGCCGACCACGTCGCGGTCGCCGGTGCGGACCCACACGTGCGCGATCAGCCCGCGTTCGGGGTCGCGGGCGACGCCATAGTGCATCGTCGCGGCGATGCCCCGGCGGCGCAGCATCCATTGTGCCGCCAGCCCCTGTTCGATGCACACCGCGCGGAACCGCGCGCGGCGCGCGGCGGCGCGGACCGCCCAGCCGACCCGCTCGACGATCGCCGCCGCATCGGCCGGGGCGGGCCGGGCCGGCGGGCGTGAGGCGCTGGCCGCGATCCGGCGGAACGGCGCCAGCCGCACCGCCAGCGACGCGACCGCCAGCGCGGCGCCCGCCTCGACCAGCATCCGCCGCTCATCGAGAGAGCGTGCGCGCCACCGCGTCCACAGGCCGGGCGCGCGGGTCAGGCGTTGCCCCCCTCGACCTTGCGGATGAAGCGGCCGGTGGCGATCGCGCGGCTGACCGCCGTGGTGTATTCCACCGACATGTCGCGCGCGGCGGCGTCCGCGCCGGGCCAGGCGTCGAGCGATCGTTGCAGCCGGTCGAGGTCGAGCCACCGGGCAGACCCCGCGCTTTCGCGCAGCCGCGCCACCTCCGCGCCCAGCGCCGGCACCGCCTGACCGAAACCATGCGCCCAGTCCGCCGCCTGCAACCCCTTGCGTCGTTCGTCGACCACCGCGTCGGGCAGGATGCCGCGCATCATCCGCCGGGCGACCGCGCGATGCACGCCGTTGTGGAGATACTGATCCTCGGGGATTTGCAGGCACAGCTCGAACAGCCGCCGGTCCATCGTCGGGTCGCGCGTGTCGATGCGGTACAGCCGGCGGGTGGCGGTAACGAAATCGCCACGGAAGCCGCTGCGCTTCAGTACCCCCAGCCGGTGCAGGCGGCTGTCGGCGCCGGCCAGGTTGCGCAGATCACCGGCATAAGCGTCCATCTCCGCCGCACGCCCGCTGCGGTGCAGGAAATCGGGGCTGACCGCGCAGAAATCGTCGAACGCGATCGCCGGCCGCCCGATCATCCGCCGCAGCCGCCGGGTCAGCCGGTCGGGCAGGGTGGCGTCGGCCAGCGCGCCCAGAAGGGTGCGCCAGCGCCACCGCTGATGGCGTCGTACCGCGAGCAGGGTCGCCAGCATCCGGTCGGGCCGGCCGGCGCGCAGGTGCATCGCCGGCAACTGGCCGCCGTCGTAGCTGAAGCTCATGTTGCCCATCTGGCCGGTCAGCAGCACGGTGACGTTGCGGTCGCGCGCCGCGCGCTCGATCGCGTCGGCCCACACCATGTTCGACAGGTTCATCAACGGGACGTCCTGCGCCTGGGTGCGATGATCGAGCACCTCGGCCAGCGGCGCGGCGTCGTTGGCGATGCGGACATGGTCGATGTTGGCGTGCATCGCCGCGACGGCGGCGGCGTGGCCCCATTCGTCGCCGAAGCGGCCGGGGGTCGCGGGGAAATCATGGTCCGGCGCGGCGGTGAACGCGGTCAGCCGGCGCCCCTGCGCGGCCAGCTGGCGCGCGGCGAGCGCGGTCACCGCGCTGCTGTCCAGCCCGCCGCTCAGATGGCTGCCGATCCGGTCGTCCCCGGCGATGCGGCATGTGATCGCCTGCTCCATGCACGCCAGCACCGCCTGCGGATAATTGGCGTCATTGCCGAGCCGCAGCGTCGGCAATGCCTCGGGCCGCCACCAGCGCGTCGACCGCGCGACACCGGCTTCCCACACCACCGCCGTGCCTCCGGTGACGCGGTCGATGCCGGTGAACAGCGTGCGCCCCGGCGCCATCGGCAGCAGCGCCAGCCATTCGAACACCCGCTCCTCGTCTAATTCGCGCGGCACGTCGCCGTCGGCCCACAGCCCCAGCGTCTCGCTGGCGAAGCGCAGGTCGCCGTTGGGATCGATCCAGTGGAACAGCGTGTGCGCCTCGCCCGGATCGGTGGCGAGCACCAGCCGCCGCGCGGCGCCGTCCCACACCGCACAGGCATAGTCGCCGATCAGCCGGTCGGCGAAGTCGACGCCCCAGCGCAGCCAGGCGGCGATGGCCAGATAGGCGGGCTCGGTGCGGACCGGGGCGTCCGCGCCCAGCGCGGCGATCACCTCCACCGCATTGTGCAACTGCCCGTCGAACAGCGCGGCGTGGCCACCCGGCGCGGTCGCCAGCGCGCTGTCGTCGGTCGCGCCCAGCCGCACGCCCGCCGCGCCCCATTGGCGGACGGTGCGCGCCGATCCGATCGCCAGCGCCCGCGCCATGCGATCGATCGGCAGCGGCGCGTTCGGATCGGTGGCGGTGCGGCCGCAGATGCTCATGCTCGTCCTGCCTCCTCCGCCGCGCGCGCCTTTCCAAGCGGCTTCGCGCCGCGCTGGCAAGTGTTTCGATTGCGCCGCTTTGGCTCTAAGCCACGATCATGCGGGGGCGAATACGCGAACTGGGGATGGCGACGGGCGTGTTCGCGCGCGCGTTCGCGGCCGAAGCCGGCGCGCGGCTGGCACCCGCGACCGCGCTGGTCGCGGCGGGCGCGCTGCTGGAAGGGCTGGGCATCGTGCTGCTGGTGCCGATCCTGGGCGTGGTGATCGCGCGCGACGGCGGGTGGATCGGCGACGCGCTGGCGGCGGCGGGCGTCACCGGCGCCGGCGCGCGGCTCGCGGTGCTGCTCGGCGGGTTCGTCGCGGTGATGCTGGTGCGCGCGGTGGTGCTGTACCGGCGTGACGTGCTGCTCGCCGATCTTCAGGCCGGGTTCGTCGAGGCGCTGCGCAACCGCGTGATGGAGGCGCTGGGCCGCGCACGATGGGAACGGGTGGCGACGCTCCGTCACGCCCGTGTCGCCAACATGATGAGCGCCGAAATGGCGCGGATTGCCGCCAGCGCCCATTATCTGATCCAGGGCGGGGTCGCGCTGGCGATGCTGGCGATCCAGGGCGCGCTCGCCTTTGCACTGGCGCCGTGGATCGCGCTAGGCGCGCTGGCGCTGCTGCTGGTCGGCGGCGCGGTGGTGCTGGCGGCGGGGGCGCGGCTGCGCGATCTGGGCGGCGATCTGATGCGATCCAGCCAGGCGCTGATGCACAGCGCCACCAGCTTTCTGGGCGGGCTGAAGGCGGCGACGGCGGAGAATGCGCAGGCGCGCTTCGTCGCCGAATTCGCCGCGGTACAGGCGGAATTGCGCGGCCATGGCCTCGCCTTTGCCACGCGGCAGGCGCGCGGGCGGCTGGCCTTCGGACTTGGTTCGGCGCTGGCCGGTGCGGCAGTGGTGCTGGCGGGGGTGGCGAGCGGCGTCGCGCCCGGCGTCATCATCACGTTGATCGTGGTGTTCGCGCGGATGAGCGGCCCGGCGATGATGGTGCAGGCGGCGGCGCAGAACCTGTTCTTTGGCCTGCCCAGTTTCGATGCGGCACGCGCGCTGGAAGCAGAACTGGCCGACGATGCCGCACCGCCGGTCACCCCGCGTCCGCCGCCGCCGGGGCCGATCGAGCTGGCCGGCGCGCGGCACCTCCACCCCGGCGGCGGTGGGCTGCTCGATGCCAGCGTGACGATCGCCCCCGGCGCCTTCGTCGGGATCACCGGGCCGTCGGGATCGGGCAAGACCAGTCTGGTTGATCTGCTCGCCGGGTTGCTCGCGCCGCAGGCGGGCACCGTCGGCGTCGGCGGCGTGGTGCTGGACGAGGCGACGCGCGCCGGGTGGCGGGCCAGCGTCGGCTATGTCGCGCAGGACGGATTCCTGTTCCACGACAGCGTGCGGCGCAACCTGACCTGGGCGAGCGACGGCGACGAATCGCTGCTGGCCGACGCGCTGGCGGTGACCGGCGGTGATCGCGTCGTCGCGGGGCTGGAGGAGGGGCTGGAGACGGTCGTCGGCGAACGCGGCGCCCGGCTGTCGGGCGGGGAGCGCCAGCGGCTGGCGATCGCCCGCGCACTGCTGCGCCGCCCACGCCTGCTCGTGCTCGATGAGGCGACTGCCGCGATCGATATCGCCGGGGAAGATGCGCTGCTGGCCGGCCTCGCCGCGCTCGATCCGCGCCCGACCATCCTCCTCGTCGCGCACCGCCCGGAAAGTCTGCGGCGGTGCGAGCGGGTTTTCCGTCTCGACCAGGGTCGACTCGTCGCGGATTAAAAACGACTCATCCCTTGTGCAAGGGCGCGGCGGCGTGGCAGATTGCACCGCGATGGCCTATGCACCCGACGATCCCGAACTCGAATTCATCCGCGAATGCGTGCTGCTCGGCCGCCGCTGGCGGGCCAAGCTCGATGAGCGGCTGAAGCCCAGCGGCATCACGCTTGCGCGATCGACCGTGCTGTACTGGCTGGAGCATATCCCCGGCATCATCACGCAGCGCGAACTCGCCGACCTGGTCGGGATCGAAGGGCCGACGCTGGTTCGCCAGCTCCACGCGCTGGAGGCGCAGGGGCTGATCGAGCGCGTGCCGATCCCGCACGACCGCCGGGCGAAGGGCATCCGCCTGACCGAACGCGCCGCGCCGCTGCTCGAAGCGGTGCGCGAGACCAATCGCGCGACGGCGGAGGAGTTCCTGTCGCGGCTCGACAAGCGCCGGCTGGCGAGCGCCACCAAGCTGCTCAGCGACGCGCGCGCCGGCATGGAATGACGGCGCGGCCGGGCACCGTCAGCGCCCGGCCTGGTTCAGACCCTAGCGGACGCGCGGGCCGCCATAGGGCAGCGGCGGCGGCGGGCGGCGGTCGCGACGCGGCAGCTGCGCCTGATAGGCGTGGCCGCAATGCGCGACGCAATAGGGGAAGCCGGGGTTCACCTTGTCCCCGCAGAAGTGGAAATCGGGCTCGCCCGGATGACCCAGCGGCCATTTGCAGATGCGATCGTTGAGGTCGAGCAGGCTGGTCTTGCCCGCGATCGCCTCGCTCGGCTTGGCCGGGATCAGGCGGCGCGGCGGGGCCGGGGTGCTCGGCGCGCTCTGCTCACCGGGATTCTGGCGCAGGAAGCCGCCGGGACCGACCGAACGCAGCACCGGCTGATCGGCGGCGGGCCGGGGTTGCTCGACCGGCGCGGCGGCGGCTGCTGCTGCCGGTGTCGGGACGGGTGTGGGGGCCGGCGCCGGGGCGCGCGGCGCCGGTTCGGCGGGGGGTGGCGGTGGCGCAGCCTGGACTCGCGCGGCGGCCGGCGCGGGCGAGGCCGCCGCCGCGTCCGGATCGTTCGGCTTCACCGGGGACGGGCGCGGTTGCAGGCCCAGGCGGTGCGCCTTGCCGATCACGGCGTTGCGGCTGACTCCGCCCAGCGCCTCGGCGATCTGGCTGGCGGTCTGCCCGCCCTGCCACATCGTCCGCAACGTATCGATCCGCTCTTCGGTCCAGCTCATATCCGTCCTTCTTTGCCCACCGGGTTGCAGGGCGCGCCGTCAACGCATAGGTGACGACACGATGGCCGAACAGCCCACACCCGTGCAGAATCCCATGATCCCCACCCCTGGCGTGCCGGTGATACGAAACGTCAACTGGGGCGGTTTGCGTACGCTCTATATCAAGGAGGTGCGCCGTTTCTTCAAGGTCCAGCTCCAGACGATCTGGGCGCCGGCGGTGACCAACCTGCTTTACCTGGCGGTTTTCACCGTCGCGGTGGGCGCGCGCAGCCCGGTCCACGTCGGTGGAGTCGAGGTGGCGTTCGCCGATTTCCTCGCCCCCGGCCTGATCGTGATGGGGATGCTGACCAACGCCTTCGCCAATTCCAGCTTCTCGCTGCTGGTCGGCAAGATCCAGGGGACGATCGTCGATTATCTGATGCCGCCGCTGTCGACCGCCGAACTGCTGGCGGCGCTGGTCGGCGGCGCGGTGACCCGCGCGTTCTGCGTCGGTGGCGCGGTGTGGCTGGCGATGCTGCTGTGGCCGGGCGTCCATGTCGTGCCCGCGCATCCGCTGGCGGTGCTGTGGTTCGGGTTGCTCGGCGCGCTGTTTCTGTCATTCCTGGGCGTGCTCACCTCGATCTGGGCGGAGAAATTCGATCATGCCGCCGCGGTGACTAATTTCGTGGTCGGGCCGCTGACGTTGCTGTCGGGCACCTTCTATTCGGTCGACCGGCTGGCGCCGCTGTTCCAGACGATCAGCCACCTCAACCCGTTCTTCTACATCATCTCGGGCTTTCGCTACGGCTTCCTCGGCCTGTCCGATTCGCCGCTGTGGGTGGGCAGCATCGGCATCCTCGCGCTCGACGCGGCGATGGGGCTGCTGTGCTACTGGCTGCTGCGCCGGGGCTGGAAACTGAAGAACTGATCGCGCGGTGTTGACCCCCCCGGCCCCCTCTCGATAGAAGCATGTTCCGGGCGGCCCGCTGGGGTCGCCCTTTGCTTTTTGAAGGAGACCGTCGGTGGCCATCACTCCGCTCATGCCCGTCTATCCCCGGTGTGGGGTCCGGCCGGTGCGAGGCGAGGGGGTCTACCTCTACGGGGAGCGCGGCGAGCAGTATCTCGATTTCGCCGCCGGCATCGCGGTCAACGCGCTCGGCCACGGCCATCCGCACCTGACCAAGGCGATCCAGGAGCAGGCGGCGACGCTGATGCACGTCTCCAACCTCTACGGCAGCCCGCAGGGGGAGGCGCTGGCGCAGCGCATCGTCGACAACAGCTTTGCCGACACGGTGTTCTTCACCAATTCGGGTGTCGAGGCGATCGAGTGCGCGATCAAGACCGCGCGCCGTTATCACTACGCCAACGGCAATCCCCAGCGGCACAAGCTGATCACCTTCAAGAACGCCTTCCACGGGCGTTCGCTGGGCGCGATCAGCGCGACCGACCAGGCCAAGATGCGCGACGGCTTCGAGCCGCTGCTGCCCGGCTTTGCCTACGCCCGGTTCAACGACCTCGAGGGCGCGCTGGCGCTGATCGACGACGAGACCGCCGGCTTCCTGGTCGAGACGGTGCAGGGTGAGGGCGGCATGACCGCCGGCACGCCCGAATTCATCCAGGGGCTGCGCAAGGCGTGCGACGAGCACGGCCTGCTGCTGGTGCTCGACGAGATCCAGTGCGGCTACGGCCGGACGGGCAAGATGTGGGCATATGAGCATTACGGCATCACCCCCGACATACTGACCGCGGCCAAGGGCATCGGCGGCGGCTTCCCGCTCGGCGCGTGCCTGGCGACCGAGGAAGCGGCCAAGGGCATGGTGATCGGTACCCACGGATCGACCTATGGCGGCAATCCGCTGGCGATGGCGGCGGGGCAGGCGATCCTCGACGTGATGCTGGAGCCGGGCTTCCTCGACCATGTCACGGCGATGGGCGACCGGCTGCGGCAGGCGTTCGAGCAGATGATCCCCAACCACGACCATCTGTTCGAGGAGATCCGCGGCAAGGGGCTGATGCTCGGCATCAAGATGAAGGAGCCGGCGGTCAGCCGCGAGTTCGTCGCCCATCTGCGCGACAACCACGGGCTGTTGACGGTCGCGGCGGGCGAGAATGTGTTCCGCGTGCTGCCGCCGCTGGTGATCGACGAAAGCCACATCGCCGAATGCGTCGAGCGGTTGAGCGCCGGGGCGCGGACGTTCGTGCCGGCCAGTGATGATTAATTCCCTCTCCCGGCGGGAGAGGGAAGGAGCTCGCTCGCCGAAGGCGAGTGGGAAGGGTGAGGGCGACCGACTCACCCTCACCCTTCCGCTGCTGCGCGGCTCCCTCCCTCTCGCGATGGGAGAGGGAGCATGACCCGCCACTTCCTCGACCTGTCCTCCGCCGGCGCCGATGGCGTCGCCGCGATCCTTGCCGACGCGCTCGATCGCAAGGCGGCGCGCACCGACCTGCCCAAGGGACAACCCGACGCCGATGCCCCGCTGGCCGGGCGCGTGCTGGCGATGGTGTTCGAGAAATCCTCCACCCGCACGCGGGTCAGCTTCGATATGGCGATGCGCCAGCTTGGTGGATCGGCGCTGGTGCTCGACGCCGGCACGTCGCAGCTCGGTCGCGGTGAGACGGTAGCGGACACCGCGCGCGTGCTTTCGGGCTTTTGCGACGCGATCATGGTGCGCACCGACGATCACGCCAAGCTGGAGGAAATGGCGGCCTTTGCCACCGTTCCCGTCATCAACGGCCTGACCGACGTTTCGCATCCCTGCCAGATCGTCGCCGACCTCCAAACGGTGATCGAAAGCGGCAAGGCGCTGCCCGGGCTCAAGATGGCGTGGCTGGGCGACGGCAACAACGTGCTTCATTCGATCGTCGAGGCGGCGGGCCTGTTCAAATTCTCCGTCGCCGCCGGGGTGCCCGCCGGCTATGATCCCGAGGAGCGGTGGATCGAACGGTCCAATGCGCTGCTGGCGGGCAGCAACGCCCGCGTCACCGTCGAGCGCGATCCGCTGCGCGCGGTCGATGGCGCCGACGTCGTCGTCACCGATACCTGGATTTCGATGGGGCAGGCCCATGCCGAGGCGAAGCTGGCGGCGATGATGCCCTATCAGGTGACCGAGGCGCTGATGGCAGCGGCGAAGCCCGACGCGATCTTCCTCCACTGCCTGCCAGCACATCGCGAGGAGGAGGTGGTGACGGCGGTGATCGACGGCCCGCAGTCGCACATCTGGAACGAGGCGGAGAACCGGCTCCACGCGCAGAAGGCGATCCTTCGCTGGTGCTTCGGCCAGATCGGCTGACCGAACCGCGCTGACATTGTTCCGGTGGCGGCGGCACCCTACGTGTCGGCGATGACGAATACTGCGCCTACCTCCGACATCGATCGCGTGATCGGCTTCACCATTCCCCAGCGCCACGCGCGCGGGCGGATCGCCCGGCTGGGACCGGTGCTCGATACCGTGCTGGCCGCCCATGCCTATCCGCCGCCGATCGAACAGTTGCTGGCGGAGGCGCTGACGCTCGCCGCGCTGCTGGGCAGCCTGCTCAAGGATGCCCAGGGCCAGCTCACCCTGCAGGCGCAGACCAAGGGCGGGATCGTCAGCCTGCTGGTGTGCGATTATCAGGGCGGCGCGCTGCGCGGCTACGTCCAGTTCGATGCCGACCGGCTGGATGAGGTCGCCGACGCGCCGTCGCTGTTCGCGTTGTTCGGCACCGGCCATCTCGCAATCACCTTTGATCAGGCGACCAGCGGTGAGCGCTATCAGGGGATCGTGCCGCTCGACGGCGATTCGCTCGCGGATGCGGCGGAGAACTACTTCCTCCAGTCCGAACAGATCCCCAGCCTCATCCGCCTGGGTGCGCGGCGGGGGCCGGATGGGCATTGCATCGCCGGTGGCCTGTTCCTCCAGCACCTGCCCGATGGCGAGGAGGGGCGCGAGCGGCTCCACGTCCGCGACGACCATCCCGAATGGGAGCATGTCGCGGTGCTGGGCGGGACGATGGGTGTCGATGAGCTGGCCGATCCCGCGCTCCCGCTCGAGACGCTGGTCTGGCGCCTGTTCAACGAAGAGGAGGAGGTGCGACTGCTGAAGGGCGCCGACCTTCACAAGGGCTGTCGCTGCGATGCTGGCTATATAGCCCAGGTACTGGCCAAGTTCCCCGCGGAAGAGCGCGCCGAGATGGCCGACGAACACGGCATCATCAGCGTCGATTGCGCGTTCTGCTCGACCTGCTTCCCCGTTTCGGTCGCGGATATCACATCGTGATGGCCATGGTCGCGCCACAGTCGCACGCGATAGGCTCTGCAAGATCGGAACGGAATCGATCCGATCGAACGGATCGCGCGTTCGCGTGGAGGTTTGGACGATGAAACTGCGTGGTCTGGCGCGTGTCATGGCGGCAGCCGGGCTGACCGGCTGGGCGGTCGCGGCCCTGGCCTCCCCGGCGCAAGCCCCTGGCTTTGCCGCGTTGAAGAGCCTGGAAAAGGGGCGGTGGCAACTGCGGGAAGCCGGCGCGGACGGCCGTTCGGTCTGCCTGGGCGATCCGGCGACGTTGTTCCAGCAACGTCATCGCGGCGTGCAGTGCAGCCGGTTGACGCTGGAGAATACGCCGACCACTGCCACCGTCAGCTATAGCTGTCCCGGCACCGGCCACGGGCGCACGATGATTACGGTGGAAACGCCGCGGCTGATCCGCATCGAAAGCCAGGGCATGGAAGGTGGCGCGCCCTTCTCGCTGGAGCTGGAGGGGCGGCATGTCGGCGCGTGCGTGGCGGGGAAATGACCCGTTCAGCTGTTGTTTACCTCAGGCACGCTATACGCGAGGAGTGTCGTTCAGCGGCACGCTCTCTCCCTAGTTGACTAAAGAAACTCCCGGGGCCGCTTCGCAGCGGCCCTTTTGTTGTGCGGGGATGTTGCCGCGCGGTGCGGCACGCCGTAGCGAGGACGACATATGACCGGTTCTCAATCATTTGCCGTCGCGCTGATCTCGGGCGGGCTCGATTCCATGGTTTCCGCCGCCCGCGCGGTAGAGGATGGGCACAGGCTGCTGGCGCTGTCGATCGACTATAACCAGCGCCACCAGGTCGAACTGGCGGCCGCGCGGCGGATCGCGGGGCTGCTGGGTGCCGAGCGCCATGTCGTGCTGCCGATGGATCTCAGCGCATTCGGCGGATCGGCGCTGACCGCCGACATCGCCGTGCCAAAGGCGGGGTTGGGGACGGGCATCCCCGTCACCTACGTCCCAGCGCGCAACACCATTTTCCTCAGCCTCGCGCTCGGCTGGGCGGAAGCGGCGGGGGCGCGTGACATCTATGTCGGGGTCAACGCGCTCGATTACTCGGGCTATCCCGATTGCCGCCCCGAATTCATCGCCGAGTTCGAGAAGCTCGCCGAGATCGCGACCAAGGCCGGGGTGGAGGGCGCGCCGTTCCGCATTCGCGCGCCGTTGCAGGACATGACCAAGGCCGACATCGTCCGCGAGGCGGCGCGGCTGGGCCTGAACGCGGGGGTGAGCTGGTCGTGCTATGATCCCGCGCCCGGCGGCGTGCATTGCGGCCTGTGCGACAGTTGCCGATTGCGCGCGAAGGGCTTTGCCGAGGCGGGATTGCCCGATCCGACGGTCTACGCGCCCACGCCATGAGCTATGCGGTCAAGGAGCTGTTCCTGACCCTCCAGGGCGAGGGCGTCAACGCCGGGCGCCGCGCGGTGTTCGTCCGCTTCGCCGGATGCAATCTGTGGAGCGGGCGCGAGGCGGATCGCGCGACCGCCGTCTGCCGGTTCTGCGATACAGATTTCGTCGGCGTCGATGGCGCGGGCGGGGGGCGGTTCGCCGATGCCGATGCGCTGGTCGACGCGGTCGCCGCCGCCTGGGGCGATGGTCGCGACCGGCGCTTTGTCGTGCTGACCGGGGGCGAGCCGATGCTTCAGGTCGATGACGCGCTGGTCGATGCGCTCCACGCCGACGGCTTCGAGGTTGCGATCGAGAGCAACGGCACGCTGCCGGCGCATCCCGCGCTCGACTGGGTGTGCGTCAGCCCGAAGGCGGGCAGCGTGGTGGTGCAGCGATCGGGCGACGAACTGAAGCTGGTATGGCCGCAGGCGGGCACCGACGTCGACGCGCTCGAACAATGGGACTTCGCCCATTTCCTGGTCCAGCCGATGGACAGCGCGGACGCCGACACCAATCGCGACGCCGCCGTCGCGCTGGCGCTAGAGCGGCCGAAATGGCGCCTGTCGCTCCAGACGCACAAGTTGCTCGGGCTGCGCTAAGGGCGCGGGCCCGGCGCGCTTGGACGCGACGCCAGGGACGAGACGCCAGGGACCGGCCACGAAAAAGGGCGGCCCGTTGCCGGACCGCCCGTTTTTCGCCTCGCCTGCGGATCGCTGGAGCGACCCGAAGCGGGCAGGTGCCTTAGCGCTTCGAGAACTGGAAGCTGCGGCGTGCCTTGGCGCGGCCGTACTTCTTGCGCTCGACGGTGCGGCTGTCGCGGGTGAGGAAACCCGCCGCCTTGACCGGGCTGCGCAGGATCGGCTCGAAGCGGGTGATCGCCTGGGCGATCCCGTGCTTGACCGCGCCGGCCTGACCCGACAGCCCGCCGCCCTTGACGGTGCAGACGACGTCATACTGGCCCTCGCGCCCGGCGACGCCGAACACCTGGTTGATGACGAGACGCAGCGTCGGACGCGCGAAATACACTTCCTGATCGCGACCGTTGATCGTGATCTTGCCGGTGCCCGGCTTCAGCCAGACGCGGGCGACCGCGTCCTTGCGGCGGCCGGTGGCATAGGCGCGGCCATATTTGTCGAGCTCCTGCGCGCGCAGCGGCGTCGTCGGCAGCGCGGGCTGGGTCGGCACCGGGGCGGCAGTTTCGGTGCCCGCATCGGCGTTGGCGACGACGGCGGCCGGGGTTTCACCGGCGGCGATCGCGCCCAGATCGGAAAGGGACTGGCGATTGTCGGACATTATGCGCCCACCTTGTTCTTGCGGTTCATGGCCGCGACGTCGAGAACCTCGGGGTTCTGCGCGGCGTGATCGTGCTCGGCACCGTTGAAGATGCGCAGGTTGCGCATCTGCTGGCGGCCCAGCGGTCCGCGCGGGATCATGCGCTCGACGGCCTTTTCCAGGATCCGCTCGGGAAAGCGGCCTTCCAGGATCTTGTCGGCGCGCACTTCCTTCAGCCCGCCGGGATAGCCGGTGTGCTTGTAGTAGAGCTTCTGCGTCAGCTTATTGCCGGTGAAGCGCACCTTGTCGGCGTTGATGACGATGACGTTGTCACCGCAATCGACGTGCGGGGTGAAGCTGGTCTTGTGCTTGCCACGCAGCAGGTTGGCGATCACCACCGCGGCGCGGCCGACGACCAGCCCCTCGGCGTCGATCAGATGCCACTTCTTCTCCACCTCATGCGGCTTGGCCGACTTGGTGGTCTTCATCAGCGCCTTCATGGGCTCGGACCTTATGTTGTAAATGCAACACGCCGCCCCGGACGGGAGCGGCGCGAATGAGCGGCCTGTGACGGAATGCCCCCGCGAAGTCAAGCAAACCGCGGCTTTGCTGACGGGTATTATGATACCGGGCGGTCGGTTTCCTCGGCGATCCACGCCGCCAGCGCTTCTCCCGCCGCCGCCGGCACGATCTCGATCGCGGGCAGGTCATAGCTGTGCAGCGTCGCGATTCGTTCGGCCAGGCGTGGGGCGATGGCGATCATCGTCTTGAACAGCGCCGGCACCTCTTCGGCGCGCTCGATCTTGCCGTGCCAGCGATAGATCGACGTGCACGGCGCCGCGATGTTGACGCAGGCGGCCAACCGCTCCTCGACCATCCTCGCGCCGATCGTCTCGGCCTCCGCCTGATCGGCGAAGGTGGCGAGGACCAGCGCGATATCGGTCACCGCCGCCCGATCGCGTGCGCGCCCCACACCGTCGCGATCAGCAACAGCGTGCCGACCAATTGATGCAGCGCCGCCAGCCAAATCGGCACCCCGGTCATCACTGTGGCGATGCCAAGCAGGATCTGGAGCCCGACCATCGAATGGATCGCGATCGACGCGCGCCGATCCCCCGCCGCGCGGGCCTTGCGCGCCAGCACCATCAGCCCGGCAAAGGCGATCCATGCCCACCAGCGGTGGATGAAATGGACGACGAACGGATCGTTGATCGCGGCGTCCAGGAAGGATCGGTTGGCCAGTTCCTCGGTCGGGAACAGCCGGCCGTTCATCAGCGGCCAGTCGTTGGCGGCGAGCCCGGCGTTGAGCCCGGCCATCAACGCGCCATAGCCGAGCTGGACGAACAGCAGCACCAGCGCCACCGCGCCGATCACGGTCATCCGCGCCGGTCGGGCGGTGCCGCCGCTGCGCGCCAGCACACGCAGGTCGAGCGCGGTCCACACGATCCCGCCCAGGATCACCAGCGCGGTGAGCAGGTGAATCGCCAGCCGCACGTGGCTGACGTCGGTCCGCACCGACAGGCCGGACGTCACCATCCACCAGCCGATCGCGCCCTGGAATCCGCCGAGCGCGAGCAGCGCGGTCAGCCGCCAGCCGTATCCACGCGGGATCTGCCGCCGCACCCAGAACCATAGCAGCGGCAGCGCGAACGCCATGCCGATCACCCGGCCGAGCACGCGGTGGAGATACTCCCAGAAGAAGATGGCCTTGAACGCGGCCAGGCTCATGCCGTGGTTGATCTGCTGATATTCGGGGATGCGCTGGTAATTGGCGAACTCGGCCTGCCACTGCGCATCGGTCAGCGGCGGGATGATGCCGCTGATCGGCTTCCATTCGGTGATAGACAGTCCCGATTCGGTCAGCCGGGTGATCCCGCCGACCACCACCATCGCCACGATCAGCACCGCGACGGCATAGAGCCAGCGCACCAGCAGGGCGGGGCGGGCGGAGGGCGGGACCAAGGGGGGGCGCAGCATCCTTCGCGGTTAGCCGAGTCGGGCGATCAGGCCAAGAGTCGCGCCCGGTTCGGCGGTGGGACATTTTGTCCACGCGAAGCCGCGAAGGAGAACAAGATTGGTTCGCGCGGAGGCGTGGAGGCGCGGAGATGTCTCGTCTGTGGCCCTGTCTCGCGTCAGCGGGGCCTTTGATCCAGCCGCACGCGACTTTCTGGGAGGCCGCTGGCGCGGCGGACGGTGCGGCAGGCGGCGCACCTCCGCGTCTCCGCGCCTCCGCGCGAACCCCTTAACCTTCTTCGCGGCTTCGCGTGAACAAGCCCTACATCTCGCTCTTGATGCTCGCCCCGCCGGGCAGGCCGACGAACGGCAGCGCCGCCGCGCCTTCCGGCGTCATGCCGATCTCGGTCGATCCGTCCTCGCCCAGCACGATCGTCATCAGCGTGCGGCGGCGCTGGGTCGCGGGGAACAGGCGCATCCGGCTCTCCGCGCCGATATGCTCGGCGCTCAGCATCAGCGGCGGCAGGGTGGTGGCGGGGCTGCCCGGCGTCCGGGGGCGGCAACTGCCCGCGTCGGTGGTCAGTTGCCCGGTGACGCTCTGATCCGATCCGCCCACCACGATGCGCGGGAAATCCGCCTGGATCGTCAGGTCGCAGGTGAACGGCAGGGTCGGCTGGAGCACCTGGAGCAGCGATGCGTCGGCCGATCCGCTGACCGTGTCGATCGCCGTGCGGCCGGGCCGGGCGGTCGCGCGCCCGTTCAGCAGCGTGTCGGCGCCCTTCACCGTCCAGTCGGCGGCGAAGCCCAGCCCGACCAGCGACCGCAGCGGCGCCCATCGCCACGCCATCCGGTTGGTGCCGCCGACGCCGACCTCGCCGTTCCAGATCGTACCCGCCACGCCGGTGCGCCATGGGCGGTTGGGAAAGATCGTCCCCGCCGGGATCGTCGCGATCATCGCGACGGCGTAAGCGGCTATGCCGATCGCACCGAAGGCGATAAGACGGCGCCGCGCAGCAGATCGCGCGATTGCGGAGATATCGAGTGATTCGCCGGGACGCGCTGAAGCTTCTGCGGTCAGGCCTCGTCGGATCAGCGGCGTCATGGGTCCTGCCTTCGTTCGCGATTGCCGCCGATCCGAAGAAAAAGCCCGACAGGCGCCCGGTGGCGCTGCTGCTTCCGCTGACCGGCGACCATGCCGCGCTTGGCCTTAGCATGCAGCGCGCCGCCGCGCTTGCCGAAAGTGACGCCGCGTTGATGCAGGTGATCGATACCGGCGGCACCGCGCCCGGCGCGGCGGCCGCGGCGGCGGAGGCGATCAAGCGCAAGGCGGCGATGATATTCGGCCCGCTCACCGCCGATGAAGCCCGTGCCGCCGCCGCGACCGTGGCGGGGCGCGTGCCGGTGATCGCCTTCACCAACGACGCCGCCGTCGCCGCCACCGGCGCGTGGGTGTTCGGACTGACCCCGCGCCAGTCGACCAGCGCGGTGCTGCGCTATGCCCGGTCGCGCGGGGTCAAGTCGGTGGTCGTGCTGGGCGACGCCAGCCCGTGGAGCAGCGCCGCGAGCGCGGCGGCGCAGGCGCTCCAGGGCGAGCTGGGCATCGACGTGCGCGCGATCACCGTCACCCCCGGCCAGCCGCTGCCCGGCGCGGGCGATCCGCCCGACGCGGTGCTCGCCACCGGCAGCGGGGAAGGCGTGCTGGCGGCGGCGCGCAACCTGAAGGACACGGGCGTGCAACTGCTCGCGACGCTTCAGGCACTCGATCATCGCCCCTCGGCGCTGGAGGCGTTGCAGGGGGCGTGGATCGCCGCGCCCGATCCGAAGGCGTTCGGGGAATTCTCCTCCACTTTCGAGGCCAAGGTGGGTGGCGCCCCCGGCGCGCTCGCCGCGCTCGCCTATGATGCGGCCGGCATCGGACGATCGCTGCGCGCCGATCACAAGCTCGACCGCGCCGGGCTGCTCGCCACCGACAGCTTCGCCTGTGTCACCGGCGCGGTGCGCTTTCGCGCCGACGGCAGCTGCGCGCGCGAGCTGGCGATCGTGGTCGCCGGCCCAGCGGGTTATGAAAGCGTCGCGACCTCACGGGGCGCGTGAGGTGATCGCCCGGCCTGAGCGACGACCGGGGAACGCCGAATCGGGCTTTACCCTGATCGAGCTGATGATCGCGCTGGTGCTGTTCGCGCTGATCTCGGTCGCGGGGTTGGCGCTGGTCGACAGCGTGCTGGGCGTACAGGGGCGGACCGAGGCGCGGCTCGACCGGCTCGCCGAACTTCAGCGCACGATGCTGGTGGTGACCAGCGACGTCGAGCAGGTCGCGAACGGCGACATCGCGGGCGGCGGCGACCGGCTGACCTTCACCCGCGCCGCGCCGGGGCTGGGCGGCGCTTCGGTCGCGGTGACCTATCTGCTGCGCGACGGCGTGCTCACCCGCAGCGTCGGCGGGCGGACACAGGCGCTGTTGACCGGGGTGAACGGCGCGCGCTGGCGGTTTTTTGGCGATTCCTGGGCGAACCAGTGGCCGGTGTCGGCGGATGGCGAAGACGCGGCGGCGGCGTGGCCGCGCGCGATCGCGCTGGAGGTGACGGTGGCGCCGGGACGCGGACCGGCCGGAGCGCTGCGCCGCGTGATCCTGTTGCCCGCGCGAGCGACGGCGGTGACGTCATGATGCGGCGGCCGCGCGACGAGGCGGGAATGATCCTGATCAACGTGCTGATGTTCGTCGCGATCGCCAGCGGGCTGGTGCTGTTGATGATCGACCGCGAGGAACTGGCGCTCGACCGGGCGCTGCGCACGCGCGAGGTGGCGCGGGCGATGGCGGTGGTGCGCGGCGGCGAGGTGTCGGCGCTGGTCGCGCTGCGCCGCGACGCGATCGAGAGCCCCGACGCCGATTCTGCGTCGGAAGCGTGGGGCCAGCTTGCCGAGAATGGCGCGCCGATCGAGGGCGGCCGCTTTGACCTGGCGATCGCCGACGCGGAGGGGCGCTTCAACCTCAACGCGCTGATGAGCGGGCAGGCGGCGCCGGTGATCCTATTCAGCGAGATCGCCCGCTCGGTCGGGCTGGACGAGGATCAGATCGCACAGGCGGTCGCGGCGGTGCGGATGAGCGGCCCGGTCACCGATCTTCGGCCGCTGCGTTTCATCGGCTTCGATGCCGCCACGGTCGCCCGGCTGGAGGTGTTGGTGACGGCGCTGCCCGGCCAGACCGCGATCAACCTCAACGCCGCCTCGCCCGAGATGCTGGCGCTACTGTTTCGCGATCCGGTCATCGCCGACCGGCTGGTGCAGGTGCGCGCGCGGACGGGGATGCTGACCGCGAAGGATCTCGCCGACCAGAATGTGACGATGCCGCCCGGCACCTCGTTCCGCTCGAACACCTTCTGGGTGCGCACCCGCGCGACGATCGGCGACACCGTGCAGCAGAGCGCGAGCCTGATCCAGCGCCGCGCCGACGACCAGGGCAAGATCGAGACCGCGCCGGTCGAACGCTGGTGGAACGCGGCGATCCCGCCCGATGCGCCGGCGTTCCCGACGGCGAAGCGGTAGAGCGCCCTTCCGGTTCGCGCGCCCGGTTGCTAGGGGCCGCGGATGCTCAACCTGAACGACATCATCGTCCGCCTTGGCGGCCGCACGATCCTTGACGGCGCCAGCGCCGCCCTGCCACCGCGCAGCCGCGTCGGGCTGATCGGGCGCAACGGCGCCGGCAAGTCGACGCTGGTGCGGGTGATCGCCGGCCAGCTCGAGCCCGACGGCGGATCGGCGGAGATGCCGCGCGGCACCCGCCTCGGCTATATCGCGCAGGAGGCCCCCGCCGGCGCCGCCACCCCGTTCGAGACCGTGCTCGCCGCCGATATCGAGCGTGCCGCGCTGATGGAGGAGAGCGAGACCAGCCACGACCCCGACCGGCTGGGCGAGATCCACGAGCGGCTGAACGCGATCGATGCCCACGCCGCCCCGTCGCGCGCCGCGCGCATCCTGGTCGGCCTCGGCTTCGACGAGGCGGCGCAGCATCGCCCGCTTGACAGCTTCTCGGGCGGCTGGCGGATGCGCGTCGCGCTGGCGTCGCTGCTGTTCTCCCAGCCGGACGTGCTGCTGCTCGACGAACCGTCGAACCACCTCGATCTGGAGGCGGTGCTGTGGCTGGAGGACTTCCTCCAATCCTATCCGGCGACGATCCTGATCGTCAGCCACGAGCGCGATTTCCTCAACAACGTCGTCGATCACATCCTCCACCTCGATCGCGGCAAGGTGACGCTTTATCCCGGCGGCTATGATGCGTTCGAGCGCCAGCGCGCCGAGCGGCAGGCGCAGCAGGCGGCGGCGCGCGACCGTCAGCTCGCCGAGCGCGCCAAATTGCAGGACTATATCGCCCGCAACTCCGCCCGCGCCTCCACCGCCAAACAGGCGCAGTCGCGCGCCAAGGCGCTGGCGCGGATGCAGCCGATCGCGGCGGTGCTCGACGATCCCAGCCTGTCGTTCGACTTTCCCAACCCAGACGAATTGCGCCCGCCGCTGATCACGCTCGACATGGCCAGCGTCGGCTATGGTGACACGCCGATCCTCCAGCGGCTCAACCTGCGGCTCGATCCCGACGATCGCATCGCGCTGCTCGGCCGCAACGGCAACGGCAAGACCACGCTGGCGCGGCTGTTATGCGCGCAGTTGAAGCCGATGGACGGCGGGATGACGTCGTCGGGCAAGATGCGGGTCGGTTATTTCACCCAATATCAGGTCGAGGAACTCGACCGCGACGACACGCCGCTGGAGCATATGGCGCGGCTGATGAAGGGCGCGACGCCGGCGGCGGTGCGCGGCCAGCTCGGCCGGTTCGGTTTTTCCGGTGACAAGGCGACGACCAAGGTGGGCAAATTGTCGGGCGGCGAACGCGCCCGGCTGGCGCTGGCGCTGATCACCCGCGACGCGCCGCACATGCTGATCCTCGACGAGCCGACCAACCACCTTGATGTCGACGCGCGTGAGGCGCTGGTGCAGGCGCTCAACGCCTATACCGGCGCGGTGGTGATCGTCAGCCACGACCGTCACATGCTGGAGATGACGGCGGACCGGCTGGTGCTGGTCGATGGCGGCACCGCGCGGCCCTATGACGGTTCGCTCGACGACTATATCGCGCTGGTGCTGACCAAGGACGCGAAGGACGCGGCGAAGGTCGACAAGGTCGACCGCAAGGAAGCGCGCCGCGCGGCGGCGGAGGCGCGCGAGAAGGGGACGGCGCTGCGCAAGGCGGCCAAGGCGGCGGAAAGCGAGTTGGCCAAGCTCACCGAACAACGCAGCGCGATCGACCGGGCGATGTTCGATCCGGCGTCGGCGGATGCGGCGCTGGCCAAGCTGACGATGACCGACCTGATGAAGCGCCGCGCCGAACTCGAATCGCGTATCGAAACCGCCGAGGCGACGTGGATGGAAGCGAGCGAGGCGCTGGAGACGATGGTCGCCGCCTGATCGCGGGGATCGGTGCGGATCGGGGAAACGGGATCACCCTTGCCGGAGCGCGTCACGCGGCGTCGGATGATGCTGCAATGGTCGGGGCGATAGGATTCGAACCTACGACCCCTGGACCCCGAGACCAGTGCGCTACCAGACTGCGCCACGCCCCGACACATTGCAGGGGGAGGCGCCTAGCTTGGCGCGGCGCGCCTATCAAGTCGAAAGTTGGACCCGACGCAGCGGCGCGGAGAATTCCGTGCCGATCAGCCGCGCGCGCCGAGCATGTCCTCCACCGCGACGAACTTCTCTCGCGGGGCGCCCAGCCGTGCCTGCGCCACTTCGGCGGCGTCGATCCGCTGCCAGTCGCGGAAGGTGACGACATCGACCCCGCGGCCAGCGAGCAGTGCGTCCAGCCCGGCACGGCCGGCCTTGCCGCTGTCGCCGGCGCTGTCCTCGCCGATCTTCTCGACGATGGCGAAGCCGTCGGGGCGATTGGTGCCGATCGTGCCGGTCGGGCCCCGCCGCGCCCAGCCGACCGCGTAAAGGCCTGGGGCGATCCGCCCTTCCTCGTTGGCGAAACGCCCCAGCGTCTGGTCGTACGGCACACCCTCGATCGGCGGGGTGCGATAGCCGATGCAACTCACCACCAGATGAGCGGGCACGGCATAGGTCTCTCCGGTGCCGGT
>Ga0182736_1000227_pt1 | contig 107655 bp, 102 predicted proteins | sample eDN5th30CKraftBY_FD_128882 | JGI IMG/M metagenome (GOLD analysis project Ga0182736, IMG submission 128882) | Enriched backyard soil microbial communities from Emeryville, California, USA - eDNA 5th pass 30_C Kraft BY (version 2) (version 2) | ecosystem: Environmental > Terrestrial > Soil >... | reverse complement strand
GATTCTCCAGCTCACGCACGTTGCCCGGCCAGTCATGCCCCTCCAGCGCGACGATGCCCTCGGCGCCGATCTGCTTGCGCGGCAATCCGTCCTCGGCCGCCCGATCGAGGAAATGGCGCGCGAGCAGCGCGACGTCCTGCCGCCGTTCGCGCAGCGACGGCAGCGTCACCGGCACCACGTTGAGCCGGTAATACAGGTCCTCTCGGAATCCGCCCGCGCTCACCAGCGCCGCCAGGTCGCGATTGGTCGCGGCGACGATCCGCACGTCCGCCTTGATCGTGCGCGCGCCGCCGACGGTGGTGAATTCCCCCGACTGGAGCACGCGCAGCAGCCGCGTCTGCGCCTCCTTCGGCATGTCGCCGATCTCATCCAGGAACAGCGTGCCGCCCGCCGCCTGCTCGAATCGTCCGGCGTTGCGCGCCGCCGCGCCGGTGAAGGCGCCGCGTTCGTGCCCGAACAGCTCCGCCTCGATCAGCTCGCGCGGGATCGCCGCCATGTTGAGCGCGATGAACGGCGCGTGGCGGCGCGGCCCCAGATCGTGGATCGCCCGCGCCACCAGTTCCTTGCCAGTCCCCGATTCGCCCGACACCAGCACGGTCAGGTCGTTGGAGACGACACGGGCGATGATGCGATAGACCTCCTGCATCGCCGGCGAGCGCCCGATCATCGGCACCGCGTCCTCCGCCGGCGCCATGACGTCACCCGGCCCGCGCCGCCCGCGCGCCAGGGCGCTCGCCACCGCCTGCGTCAGCGCATCCAGGTCGAACGGCTTGGGCAGATAGTCGAACGCCCCCGCCTCATTGGCGCGCACCGCGGTCGACAGCGTGTTCTGCGCCGACAGCACGATCACCGGCAGGCTGGGGTGCGCCGCCAGGATCTCGGGCACCATCGCGATGCCGTCACCGTCGGGCAGCACCACGTCGGTGATCAGCACATCGGGCAGTTCCGTCGCCAGCGCGCGGCGCAGTTCGTGCAGGCTGGCGGCGGTGGCGACGCGATAGTCCTTGCGCCGCAGCGCCTGGCTGACGACGGTGCGGATCGCGGCGTCGTCGTCGACGACCAGGATATGGCCCTCACGCATCCATGGCCCTTGGCAGCATCACGCGGAACACCGTCACCTCCGGTTCGCCCTCACGGGCATATTGAACGATGCCGCCCATGTCGCGCACCAGCTTCTCGACCAGCGGCAGGCCGAGGCCCCGGCCCTCCGCCTTGCCCGACACGAACGGCTCGAACAGGTGCGCGGCGATGTCGCCGGGCGCGCCGGGGCCGTTGTCGGTCACCGTCAACTCGATCGGCAGCGGCAGGCGCGGGCGGCCCGGCGCGGCGCTGGCCGACATGCCGTGGCGATAGGCGGTGGTGATCGTCACCCGCGGCGCCGGCTGATCCGCCACGGCCTCGCACGCGTTCTTGAGCAGGTTGAGCACCACCTGGAGCAGCGCGTCGCTGTCGACCAGCGCCGGCGGCAGCGAGGGATCGAACCGTTCGTCCACCGTCACCCCGCGTCCGAACCCCGCCACCGCCACGCGGCGGGCATGGCCGAGCAGCGGATAGATGTTGGTCGCCGCCAGCTTGAGCGGGCGGGTGTCGGTGAAATCCTGCATCCGATCGATCAGCGCGGCGATGCGGTCGACCTCGGTGGTGATCAGCGTGGTCAGCTCGCCCTGCCCGCCGGTATCGATCCCGCCTTCGCCCAGCAATTGCGCCGCGCCGCGGATGCCCGACAGCGGGTTCTTGATCTCGTGCGCCAGCATCGCCGCCGCGCCGATCGCCGCGCGGGCACCGGCGGCGCGGTCGGCACCGTGCCCGCGTGTCGCCGGGGTCTGGCGCAGCGTCACGATCCGCCAGCCGGGCCGGTCGGGCAGTTCGCTCTCCAGCAGGTCGACGCGCAACCGCCCGACCCGGCCGATGCCGATGTCGGCGTCATAGGCGGCGAACACCCGCCCGCGCCGCCGGTCGGCATGGGCCTCGGGAAAGCGGACCAGCATGTCGACCTCCTGCCCCGCCATCGCGCGCTCGGAAAAGTTGAGCAACGTCTCGCACGCGGCATTGGCGCGCGCGATCCGGCCGTCGGGGCCGACCAGCAGCGCCGCCACCGGCAGCGCGGCGAACAGCTCCGCAAAGCCAGGTTCGCCCGCGGTGCTGCTCACGCGGCCGCGCGCGTGGTCCATGGGGCATAGAATTCGGCGAGCATCGCCTTGACCACCGCCGGGTCCGGCACCTGATTGACGCGGTTGCGGAACTCGGCGGAGCCGTGCAGCCCGCGCGTGTACCAGCCGATGTGCTTGCGCGCGACGTTGGTGCCGACTTCCTTGCCATACAGATCGAGCATCGCATCGTAATGCTCTACAAGAACGGCATATTGCTCTGCGATTCCGGGGTCGTCGCGCGGCGTCTTGCCCTCCAGCGCGTCCATCACCTGGCGCAACAGCCATGGCCGGCCATAGGCGCCGCGCCCGATCATCACCCCGTCGGCGCCCGATTGCGCAATCGCGGTCCGCGCGTCCTCGACCGAGCAGATGTCGCCGTTGACGATCACCGGGATCGACACCGCATCCTTGACCGTGCGGACGAACGCCCAGTCGGCCTGGCCCTTGTACATCTGGTTGCGGGTGCGGCCGTGGACGGTGACCATCCGCACCCCCAGATCCTCCGCGATCCGCGCCAGTTCGGGGGCGTTCAGGCTGGCATGGTCCCAGCCCATCCGCATCTTGAGCGTCACCGGCGCCTTCACCGCCTTGACCACCGCCGTGACCAGTGCGGTCGCCAGCGGCAGGTCGCGCATCAGGGCGGACCCGGCGTCGCCGTTGGTGACCTTGCGCACAGGGCAGCCCATGTTGATGTCGACGATCGCGGCGCCCTTGTCCTCGGCCAGCCGCGCCGCCTCGCCCATCTCGTGCGGTGTGCAGCCGACCAGCTGCATCGACACCGGGTCTTCGATCTTGTCCCACAGCGCTTTCTGGATCGACTGGCGCGTCTCGCGGATCGCCGCCTGGCTGGCGATCATCTCGGTTACGTTGAGGCCGGAGCCATAGCGCCGCACGATCTTGCGGAACGGCAGGTCGGTCACCCCGGTCATCGGCGCGAGCAGCACCGGGGTGTCGATCCGCACCGGGCCGACCTGGATGGGGGAAAGCGTCTGCATGATGTGCCCGAAAATTAGGCACGATCCGCTAGTTGAGCAAGGGGCGGTTGGCAAGATCAATGGTTCACGCGAAACCGCGAACAGAGAAGAACCGGTTCACGCGACGCCGCGAAGACAGAAGAACGGGTTCGCGCGGAGGCGCGGAGACGCGGAGGGTTTCGCCTGCGGCGATCGTTCGCCGCCCCAGCGGCCTTCATGCTCGCCGTTCGCCGCAGCATCCAAGGTCTCGCTGGACGCGAGACGGGGCCAAGGGCGAGTCCCCTCCGCGTCTCCGCGCCTCCGCGCGAAAAAAACCCCCGCAACGCGCTGACGAACGAGGCGCCGGCGAGCCCCGCGCCTCCGCGCGAAAAAACCGTTCTTCCTCGCGCCTTCGCGGCGTCGCGTGAACCAAATATTGGCGCGACCGACCCGCATCGGCTAGGCGCCGCCGGATGACTCGCACTGCCGCCCTGATCGTCGCCGCCGGTTCGGGATCGCGCGCTGGCGGCGGCGTACCGAAGCAATTCGCACCGCTCGGCGGCCAGCCGGTGGTCGCGCACAGCATCGCCGCGTTCCGCGCCCACCCCGCGATCGATGACGTCGTCGTGGTGATCGGCGAAGGCCAGCAGGACGTCTTCGCCGCGATCAGCGACGCGCGCTGGGTCATCGGCGGCGCCAGCCGGCGCGAGTCGGTCCGCGCCGGCCTGACCGCGCTGACCGAAGTCGATCGTGTGCTGATCCATGACGCCGCCCGCCCGTTCCTGCCCGCCGAGGTGATCGACCGCCTTGTCGCGGCGCTGGACGATACCCCCGGCGTGGTGCCGGTGCTGCCGGTCGCCGACACGCTCGCGCACGGGAGCGCCGCGCTCGGCGCGACCGTTCCGCGCGACGGGCTCTACCGCGTGCAGACCCCGCAGGCGTTCGACTACCCCGCGATCGTCGCCGCGCACGCCGCCTGGCCCGACGATGCCGAAGCCACCGACGACGCCCAGATGCTCCGCGCCGCCGGGCAGGCGGTGGCGATGGTCGAAGGAAGCCCGATGCTCGAAAAGCTCACCTACCCCGCCGACGTCGCCGCCGCCGAGGCGCGGCTGGCGACCGCCATGACTTCGCGCAGCGCGACCGGGTACGACGTCCACCGCCTCGAATCGGGCGAGGAGATGTGGCTGGGCGGCGTGCTGATCCCGCACGATCGCGGGCTGTCCGGCCACAGCGACGCCGACGTCGCGCTGCATGCGATCACTGACGCGCTGCTCGGCACGATCGCGGCGGGCGATATCGGCAGCCACTTTCCCCCCAGCGATCCGCAATGGCGCGGCGCCGCGTCGGGCCAGTTCCTCGAGCACGCCGCCGGGCTGGTCCGGGCCGAAGGCGGCATCATCGATTTCGTCGACCTGACCCTGATCTGCGAGGCGCCGAAGATCGGGCCGCACCGCGCCGCGATCCGTCAGTCGATCGCGGCGCTGCTGCGGCTTGACGCGGGCCAGGTTTCGGTCAAGGCCACCACCACCGAAAGGCTGGGGTTCACCGGCCGCGAGGAGGGGATCGCCGCGCAGGCCATCGCGACCGTTCGCGTGCCGGGAGTCCGTCGATGAAGCTGCCATCCATTGCCGTCGCCGCCGCGCTCTGGTCCGGCGCCGCTGCCGCGACCGCGGCGCAGACTGCGCCGGTCACGCTGTGTGTCTCCCCGCGTGAGGCGGAAGCGATCGTGACGCTGGTCGCGCCCGATCTGGTGCGCCTGACCGCGACGATGTGCGCGCCCAGCCTGCCCGCCACCGCCTATCTGCGCCGCCCGGCCGATCAGCTCGCCGCCAGATATGCGATGAACGGCGACGGGGCGTGGCCGGTGGCGCGCGCGGCGTTGCGCAAGTTGTTGCCGCCGGACGCCGCGCAGATGGTGGAGAATGATTTCGCGCGGCCGCTGGTCGGATCTTTGCTCGCGCCGTTGATCGTCAAGGATCTCAAGCCGCAGGATTGCGGATCGATCGATCGGTTGCTGACGTTGATCGATCCGCTGCCGGCGCGCAATACCGTGGGCCTGGTGGTCACGGTCGCCGAACTTGCGCAGCGAAAGCAACAGACGAAGGGGGGCTTCGTCATCTGTGAACCGGGGGGCGGCAAGCCGTGACGATCGATACTCTCCTGCCGGCGGAACTGGTCGATGCGGCGCGGCGCGTGATTGACGCCAATCGCGCCGCCGGCCGCCGCATCGCGGTCGCCGAAAGCTGCACCGGCGGGCTGGTCTCGGCCGCGCTGACCGAGATCGTCGGGTCGTCCGACGTGTTCGAAGGCGGCCTGATCACCTATTCGGACGAATCCAAGACCGCGCTGGTCAAGGTCAGCACCGACGTGCTGGAAACCTTTGGCGCGGTATCGATCGCGGTGGCGTGGCAGATGGCGCAGGGTGCGCTGGCGGCGACCGGTGCCGACGTCGCGGTGGCCATCACCGGCATCGCCGGGCCGGGCGGCGGCAGCGAGCGGAAACCGGTCGGCACGGTGGTGTTCGCCCGTGCGGAAAAGGGCGCGGACCCGGAACATGTCGTCGCCGACACGCATCAGTTCGGCGACCTGGGCCGCGGCGGTGTGCGGCTTCAGGCGGCGCTGTGCGCGCTGTCGCTGCTGGTGCCGGGCACGCCGGATCCGTAAAGGTCGGCGGCACGCGCCTCGAACGCGCCAATCATCTTGCGCAGCGCCCGGTCGAACACCTGCCCGGCCAGCATCTCGAACACGCGGTTCTTGAACGCGAAATCGACCGAGAAATCGACCAGCGTGCCCCCCTGCCCGTCGGGCCGGAAACGCCAGTCGTTGTGGAGGTATTTGAGCGGACCGTCGAGGTAATCGACGTGGATCCGCTCCGGCCGGGCCTTCTCGACCTGTGAGGTGAACGTCTCGCTCAGCCCCTTGAAGCCGACGATCATGTCGGCGACCATCGCGGTGTCGCTGTCCGATCGCACCCGGATCGCCGCCACCCACGGCAGGAACTCGCCATAGCGCGCGACGTCGGCCACCAGATCGAACATCTGTTCCGGCGTATAGGGTAGCTGCCGGGTCTCGGCGTGACGCGGCATCAGCGCGCCTGGGCGAGCTTCGCCGCGCGTGCGTCGCGCATCTTCGCGAAATCGTCGCCCGCGTGATAGCTCGACCGGGTCAGCGGCGACGACGCGACCAGCAGGAATCCCTTGGCCCGCGCGATCGCGGCATAGGCGTCGAACGCCTGCGGCGTGACGAAATCCTCGACCTTGGCGTGACGCGGGGTCGGCTGGAGGTACTGGCCCATCGTCAGGAAATCGACGTCGGCGGAGCGCATGTCGTCCATCACCTGGTGAACCTCGAGCCGCTGCTCGCCCAGCCCGAGCATCACGCCCGATTTGGTGAAGATCGACGGATCGAGCTTCTTCACCCCCTCCAGCAGCCGCAGCGACGCATAGTAGCGGGCACCCGGGCGAATGGTCGGATAGAGCCTCGGCACGGTTTCCAGATTGTGGTTGTACACGTCCGGGCGCGCCGCGACGATCGCCTCCACCGCCGCCTCGTGCTTGTTGCGGAAATCGGGGGTGAGGATCTCGATCGTCGTGGTCGGGTTGGCACGACGGATCGCCTCGATCACCTTGACGAACTGCGACGCGCCGCCATCGGGCAGGTCGTCGCGATCGACCGAGGTGACGACGATATGCTCCAGCCCCATCTGCGCCGCGGCATCGGCGACGTTCTGGGGCTCCATCGGGTCGACGCGGCGCGGCATCCCTGTCTTGACGTTGCAGAAGGCGCAGGCGCGCGTGCACGTGTCGCCCAGGATCATCACCGTCGCGTGCTTCTTGCTCCAGCACTCGCCGATGTTGGGACAGGCCGCTTCCTCGCACACCGTGGTCAGGCTCTTCGATCGCATCAGCGCCCGAGTCGCCGCGAAACCGGCGGAGGTCGGCGCCTTGACCCTGATCCAGTCGGGCTTGCGCTGGCGCGGTTCGCGCGGGAGCGGTGACATGTCGTTCATGCCCGCCAGATAGCGATGCCGCGCCCCGCTTGCCAGCCCCGTCCGTCGGTGCAAAAGCAGGCGGCATGACCGACTTCACCGATCTCGTCGCCGGCTATCGCCGCTTCCGTACCGAAGGGTGGAGCGAGCAGCGCGAGCGATGGGCGCAGTTGAGCGAAGGGCAGGCCCCGCGCGTGATGGTGATCGCCTGTTCGGACAGCCGGGTCGATCCCGCCCAGATCTTCGACGTCTCGCCCGGCGAGATCTTCGTCGTGCGCAACATCGCCAACCTCGTCCCGCCGTTCGAGCTGGGCGGCGGGCGCCACGGCGTGTCGGCGGCACTGGAATTCGCCGTCACCCAATTGGAGGTGCCGGAAATCGTGGTGATGGGTCACGGCACGTGCGGCGGCGTCGCGGCGGCGCTGTCGCGCCGCTTCGAGGGGGCGCCTCCCGGTGAGGGCGGCTTCATCGCGCACTGGGTCGACCTGCTCGATGAGGCGCGCGACCGCATCCTCGCCGAATTCGGCAACACGCCAGAAGCGGTGCGCGCGATGGAGCTGGAAACGGTGCGCGTGTCGATCGCCAACCTGCGTACCTTCCCGTGCATCCCGGAGCGGGAAGCGGCGGGCAAGCTCAAGCTGCGCGGCGCCTATTTCGCGATCCGCGACGGCGAATTGTGGGTGATGGACGACGCCGGCGACTTCGCGCGGGCGTAGGGGCGAGGAAAGTCGCGCCCTCACCGTTCGCCCTGCGCTTGTCGAAGCGCCGGTCTTCTTTCGATGCCGGCGGGACGACGGAAGGGCGGTGCTCCGACAAGCTCAGCGCGAACGGGGATCGATAACGCGCCCTACCGAAACCGCGCCGAGACGGGGATAAAGTGATTTCAACCCGTCATTGCGAGCCCGGCCCTGCCGGGCGAAGCAATCCAGCGCCGCGCATGATGCCCTGAATCGCCACAAGGCTTCGTCCCTCAAAACCCTACGCCCCGCGCCACTTCCACGCCAGCAGCGGCCGCGCCAGCGCCAGCCCCGCTGCAAACCCGCCGATATGCGCGGCGACCGCGACGTCGATACCCGCGCGGGCCAGCACGAACGCGAATGCCAGATTGAGCCCGCTCCACGCGGCGAGCAGCCACAACACATGCACCACCCGCGCCGGCACCGGGCCGAACGCGCGGGCTTTGGACCGGCCAAACAGCAGCGCGGATGCGCCCACCACCGCCGAGATCGCGCCGCTCGCGCCGATCATCGGCACCGGAGACGACGGATCGGCCAGCCACTGCGCCGCCGCTGCCGCATAGGCGCCGACTCCATAGAGGATCAGCACGCCCCGGCTGCCGATCACCCGTTCGGTGACCACGCCGGTGGCGATCAGCATGACGATGTTGGACAGCAGGTGCAGCACGCCGCCGTGGACCAGCGCGGAACTGAGCGGGGTGAACGCGACCGGAACCGCGCCGGGCAGATCAGCCGCCCATCCCATCGCGACCCGGCCCGGGACAAATCCCGCGACGAACGCCGCATCGACGTTCCCCACCGTCCACTGGACGCACAGGCTGACGACGATGGTGGCCGCGGCGATGCTCCAGACGGCGGGCGCGGCGGCGAATCGGCTGGGGATCAGATGAATTCGATCTTGTTGACGAGGTAGTAGCGGTCGCCCGACGGCACCGTCACTTCCACCTCTTCCTCGACCTTGCGGCCGATCAGCGCGCGGCCCAGCGGCGAGTTGTAGCTGATCCGGCCCGACTTGGCGTCCGCCTCGGTCTGGCCGACGATCTGGTAGCGGACCGGCTTGTCGTCCTCGTCCATCAACGTGACGGTGGCGCCGAACACGATCTTGTCGCCCGACAATTCGGTCGGATCGATGATCTGCGCGCGGCTCAGCTTGTCCTCGATATCGGCGATCGAGGCCTCGATCTGGCCCTGCCGTTCCTTGGCGGCATGATATTCGGCGTTTTCGGACAGGTCGCCGTGCGCGCGCGCTTCCTCGATCGCGTCGACGATCTGCGGGCGTTCTTCCTTCAGGCGCTTCAGATCCGTGGTGAGCTTTTCATAGCCCTCCTGCAACATCGGCATCTTTTCGACCGTGGCCATCTCGCCCTCTTCCTTAACGCCCCATTCCCCAGACGGGCCGATCGGCCCGTCCGCACATCAACACCGACTGTGGGGGATCAATTGTGCGACTGCGAATAATAGGCCTGCAACGGGCGCACTTCAAGGGAGGTGCTGCCCCAGGCCTGGATCGCGCGCGCCGCGGCGACGCTGGCGGAGGCGGTGGTGAAATAGGGGATGCGGCCCGCCAGCGCCGATTTGCGGATCTCCTGGCTGTCCTTGAGCGACTGCCACCCCTCGGTGGTGTTGAAGATCAGCGCGATATCGCCGTCGCGGATGCGATCGACGATGTGCGGGCGACCCTGCGCGACCTTGTTGACCCGCTCGACCGTCACGCCGTTGGCGATCAGATAGTCGGCGGTGCCGGCGGTCGCGACGATGGTGAAGCCCAGATCGGCCAGGATGCGCACGCCGGGCAGCACCACGGCCTTGTCGGTGTCCTTGACGCTGACGAACACGTTGCCGCCGCTTGGCAGCACCATGCCGGCGCCAAGCTGCGCCTTGGCGAACGCCATCGGGAAATCGCTATCGATTCCCATGACTTCGCCGGTTGATTTCATTTCCGGGCTCAGGACCGGATCGACGCCGGGGAAGCGATTGAAGGGGAACACCGCTTCCTTGACCGCGATATGCGATACCGCGCGGTCGATCTTTGGCAGGTCGGCCAGCTTCTCGCCCGCCATCACCCGCGACGCGATCTTCGCGATGGGGGTGCCGATCGCCTTGGCGACGAACGGCACCGTCCGGCTGGCGCGCGGGTTGACCTCGATCAGGTACACCTCGCCGTCCTTCACCGCGAACTGGATGTTCATCAGCCCCTTGACCGACAGCGCGCGGGCGAGCGCATCGGCCTGCCGCTCGATCTCCGCGATCACCTCGGCCGACAGGCTGTACGGCGGCAGCGTGCAGGCGCTGTCGCCCGAATGGACGCCGGCTTCCTCGATATGCTGCATCACGCCGGCCACGACCACGTCGGTGCCGTCCGCGATCGCGTCGACGTCCACCTCGACCGCGTCGCGCAGATAGCGGTCGATCAGCACCGGCGATGTGCCCGACACCTGCACGGCGGTCTGGATGTAATTGTCGAGCTGCACCGGCGAATCGACGATCTCCATCGCCCGCCCGCCCAGCACATAGCTGGGGCGCATCAGCACCGGATAACCGATCCGCTCAGCCACCGCGATCGCCTCGTCCCGGCTGCGGGCGATGCCGTTGGCGGGCTGCTTCAGGCCCAGCTTCGCCACCAGCGCGGCAAAGCGTTCGCGGTCCTCGGCCAGGTCGATCGCGTCGGGCGATGTGCCCAGGATCGCGATCCCCGCCTGTTCCAGCGATTTCGCCAGATTGAGCGGGGTCTGCCCGCCCAACTGGACGATCACCCCGACCAGTTCGCCGTTCGACCGCTCGACCTCAAGGATCTCGAGCACGTCCTCGGCGGTCAGCGGCTCGAAATAGAGGCGGTCGGACGTGTCATAATCGGTGCTCACCGTCTCCGGGTTGCAGTTGACCATGATCGTCTCATAGCCGGCGTCGGCCAGCGCGAAGCAGGCGTGGCAGCAGCAGTAATCGAACTCGATCCCCTGCCCGATCCGGTTCGGCCCGCCGCCCAGGATGACGATCTTGCGGCGGTCGCTCGGCTGGCTCTCGTCCTCCGGCAGGCCAAAGGTCGGCGCCTCGTAGGTCGAATACATGTACGGCGTCTTCGCCTCGAACTCGGCGGCGCAGGTGTCGATCCGCTTGAACACCGGGCGGACGCCCAGCTTGTGGCGCAGCGCGCGCACCTCGCCTTCGGTGACGCCGCCGGTCATCGCCTTGACCGCCTCATGGATCAGCCCGCTGCGCGCCGGAAAGCGATCGCGCAGCCCCGCCGACTTGACCGCCAGATAGGCAAGGCGCTTGTCGCTGAAGCCCATCGCCTTCAACCGCCGCATCCCGGCGGCATCGCGCGGCAGGCCGTCGGTGGCGACCTCATTCTCGGCGGCGACGATCTCGGCGATCCGCTCCAGGAACCACGGGTCGTACTTGGCGATCGCATGGACCTCGGCGACGGTGAAGCCCTCGCGCAGCGCCTGCGCAGCGACCAGCAGCCGGTCGGGCGTCGGCGACGCCAGCGCCGCCTCGATCTCCTCGCGCGGCGCGCCGACCAGATGGTCGACGTCGTTGAACCCGCTCAGCCCGGTTTCCAGCCCGCGCAGCGCCTTCTGCATCGATTCGTGGATGTTGCGGCCGATCGCCATCACCTCGCCGACCGATTTCATCGCGGTGCCCAGCAACGGCTCGGCGCCCTTGAACTTCTCGAACGCAAAGCGCGGGATCTTGGTGACGACGTAATCGATCGTCGGCTCGAACGATGCCGGGGTGGCGCCGGTGATGTCATTCTCGATCTCGTCGAGCGTGTAGCCCACGGCGAGCTTGGCCGCGACCTTGGCGATCGGGAAGCCGGTCGCCTTCGACGCCAGCGCCGATGACCGGCTGACGCGCGGGTTCATCTCGATCACGACCAGCCGGCCGTCCTTCGGATTGACCGCGAACTGGACGTTGGAACCACCTGTTTCGACGCCGATTTCACGCAGCACCGCGATGCTCGCGTTGCGCATGATCTGATATTCCTTGTCGGTCAACGTCAGCGCCGGCGCGACGGTGATCGAATCGCCCGTATGGACGCCCATCGGATCGATGTTCTCGATCGAACAGATGATGATGGCGTTGTCCGCGCGGTCGCGGACCACCTCCATCTCATATTCCTTCCAGCCGAGCAGCGATTCCTCGATCAGCACCTCGCTGGTCGGCGACAGGTCCAGCCCGTTCCGCACGATCGCCAGGAATTCCTCGCGGTTATAGGCGATGCCGCCGCCGGTGCCCCCCAGCGTGAAGCTGGGGCGGATGATCGCGGGCAGCCCGACCTTGTCCAGCCCGGCCAGCGCCTCCGCCTCATCATGGGCGATGGCGGATCGGGCCGATTCCAGCCCGATCTTGTCCATCGCGTCGCGGAACTTCAGCCGGTCCTCGGCCTTGTCGATCGCTTCGGCATCGGCGCCGATCATCTGCACGCCGAACTTGTCGAGCGTGCCGTCGCGGAACAGCGCCAGCGCGGTGTTGAGCGCGGTCTGCCCGCCCATCGTCGGCAGGACGGCGTCGGGCCGTTCCTTCTCGATGATCTTCGCCACGATCTCGGGCGTGATCGGCTCGACATAGGTGGCGTCGGCCAGATCGGGATCGGTCATGATCGTCGCCGGGTTCGAATTGACCAGGACGATGCGATAGCCCTCTTCCTTCAGCGCCTTGATCGCCTGCGTACCCGAATAATCGAACTCGCACGCCTGCCCGATGATGATCGGCCCCGCGCCAATGACGAGGATGGAGGAGATGTCAGTGCGTTTGGGCATTAGAAGTGGTCTTGTCCAAGTGAGACGAGCTTCTCAAAAGCCGCCCTATCAAGCCGAATAGTCTGCGAAAGTTTTCGCGGGATTTCGCGTGTTTCGCGCCCATATGTATCTATCTGTAGGAACTTTTCCCTACCGCAGTCGACTAGGCGCACCACCGCATGGTCGACCTCATCGTGCGGGCGCGCATTGTCGAGATGCTCGACCTCAAACTTCCGAACGGTCGCCATTCAGTTCTCTCCCATCATCCCCACGAACCGCTCGAACAGATAAAAACTGTCCTGCGGCCCCGGCGACGCCTCGGGGTGGTATTGCACGCTGAACGCCGGGCGATCGATCAGTTCGATCCCGCAGTTCGATCCGTCGAACAGGCTGACATGCGTCTCGCGCACGCCTTCGGGCAGGCTGTCGCGCTCGACCGAAAAACCGTGGTTCATGCTGGTGATCTCGACCGCGCCGTCGCTCAGCCGCTTGACCGGATGGTTGGCGCCGCGGTGGCCCTGGAACATCTTGGTGGTCTGTGCGCCCACCGCCAGCCCCAGCAGCTGGTGCCCCAGGCAGATGCCGAACAGCGGCTTGCCGGTCTCCAGCAGCTTGCGGATCACCGGCACCGCATACTCCCCGGTCGCCGCCGGATCGCCGGGGCCGTTCGACAGGAAGATGCCATCCGGCGCAAGCGCCATGATCTCGTCAAAGGTCACAGTCGCGGGCACCACCGACACCTTCGCACCAGCCTTAACAAGGTTGCGGAAGATATTGTGCTTGCTGCCATAATCGATGGCAACGACATGCGGACGCCCCTCCGTCCAGGTGTGACCTTCGGGCGCGTCGGCAGCGTAGCCAAAGCTCAGTCGCCACACGCCGCCGGCGTTGGCCGCGCCCCAGCCGAAATGGGTCTGCGTCGTCACCGCCTTGGCCAGGTCCATCCCCTCCAGCCCCGGCCAGTTCCGCGCCATGTCGAGCAGCAGCGGGATGTCGAATTCCCCGCTCGCCGAATGCGCGATCACGCCGTTGGGCGCACCGCCCACGCGGATACGGCGGGTCAGCGCGCGGGTGTCGACCCCCGACAGCCCGATGCGGGCGTGCTTCTTCATCCACGAATCGAGATGCTCGGCCGCGCGGAAGTTGCTCGGCTCGGTCACGTCCTCGCGCACGATCATGCCCAGCGCGTGGGGATCGTCGGCCTCGACGTCGTCGGGGTTGGCGCCGACATTGCCGATGTGGGGAAAGGTGAAGGCGATCATCTGGCCCGCGAACGACGGGTCGGTCATGATCTCCTGATATCCGGTCATCGCGGTGTGGAAGCACACTTCCCCCACCGCCTCGCCCTCGGCGCCGAATCCGCGGCCCCACACCACCTCACCCGATGCCAGAACAAGGACGCCGGTGGCACCGGCGGGCACGTCATAGGGATTGGCGTCGGCCATTGCGGGCGGGCACTCCGTTGGGGTTTCTGCAGCGATGTCGCTAAGGGGCGGCAGCTAGACCCCTCCCCCCCTCGCGTCAACTGGCCAACCGGGATATGGGGCTCGCATGATCAGAGACGATATCAAAGCCGCCCAGATCGCCGCGATGAAAGCCGGCGACAAGGAAACCCGCAACGCCGTGAGCCTGATCCAGGCCGCGATCAAGAACCGCGACATCGAGGCGCGCACCGGCAAGGCGCCCGAAAGCGACGATGCGCTGGTGGTCGAGGTCTTGCAAAAAATGGTCAAGCAACGCCGCGAATCGATCGAGATGTACGTGAAGGGCGGCCGCCAGGAACTCGCCGATGCCGAGGCGGTCGAGGTCGCGGTGATCGAACGCTTCCTGCCGCAGCAGATGAGCGAGGACGAGACCCGCGCCGCGATCAACGCGATCAAGGGCGAACTGGGCGCGTCGGGGATGAAGGACATGGGCCGCGTCATCGCCGAACTGAAGGCGCGCCACGGCACGCAGCTCGACATGAGCAAGGCCAGCGGTCTGGTGAAGGCGGCGCTTTCGTAACGCCCCCCCTTTATCCCGATTCTCCCGTCCCCGTTCGTCCCGAGCGTAGTCGAGGGACCGATCCTGATGCGAGGCAAAGGCGTTATTGTGCGCCCTGGCCCGGCACACGCTTAATCCTCGACTCGAATCGCTCGAGTCTGGCAAAGGGTGGTATGGCTTTCTCGACCTACATCCTGAGATGTGCCGATGGCCGCTACTACACCGGCCACACCGACGATCTTGAACGGCGCATCGCCCAGCATCACGCCGGCGGCTATTGCGATTTCACCGCGCGGCGCCAGCCGGTGACGCTGGTCTGGTCGCAGGCGTTCCCGACCCGGATCGAAGCACTGGAGGCCGAACGCCGGATCAGCCCATGGTCGCGCAAGAAGAAGGAGGCGCTCATCGCCGGTGACTGGGCGGCGCTATCCTACTGGGCACGGCCGCCGTCGACCCGTCCCTCGACTACGCTCGGGACGAACGGGGACGTGGTTGCCCGCCCATGACCCTCACCCCGCAATTCCTCGACGAACTGCGCGCCCGCACGCACCTGTCCGGGCTGATCGCGAAATCGGTGAAGCTCCAGCGCGCGGGCAAGGAATTCCGCGCCTGCTGCCCGTTCCATAACGAGAAGTCGCCCAGCTTCTACGTCAACGACGATAAGGGTTTCTACCACTGCTTCGGCTGCGGCGCGCATGGCGACGCGATCCGCTGGATGACCGATCAGCGCGGGCTGCCGTTCATGGATGCGGTGAAGGAGCTGGCGCAGGTCGCCGGGCTGGAGATGCCCGCGCTCGACCGCCAGTCCGCCGAGCGCGCCGAACGCGCCAGGGGGCTGCATGAGGCGATGGCCGATGCCGCCCAGTGGTTCACCGACCAGTTGAACGGCATCGCCGGCGCGGAGGCGCGCGCGTTGCTGGAGAAGCGCGGGATCAAGCCGGAGACGGTCAAGGCGTTCGGCCTCGGCTTCGCCCCCGATTCGCGCGGCAAGCTCAAGGACGCGCTCAAGGCCTATGGCGATCCGATGCTGGTCGAGGCGGGCCTGCTGATCGGGGTGGAGGACAAGGCCCCCTACGACCGTTTCCGCGGCCGGCTGATGATCCCGATTCGCGATCCGCGCGGGCGCACGGTCGCGTTCGGCGGGCGCATCGTCGGCGACGGCGAGCCGAAGTATCTCAATTCGCCCGAAACGCCTTTGTTCGACAAGGGGCGCACGCTCTACAACCTCGATCGCGCGCTGCCCGCCGCGCGCAAGGCCGGCCGGGTGATCGTGGTCGAGGGCTATATGGACGTGATCGCCCTCGCCCAGGCCGGGTTCGGCGAGGCGGTGGCGCCGCTGGGCACCGCGCTGACCGAGGCGCAGTTGGATCGGCTGTGGCGGATCGCCGGCGTGCCGGTGCTGTGCTTCGACGGCGACGCGTCGGGGCAGAAGGCCGCGATCCGCGCCGCGCACCGCGCGCTGCCGATGCTGGCGCCGGGCCGCAGCCTGTCGTTCGTGACGCTGCCCGAGGGGCTCGACCCCGACGACTTGGTCCGCCGACAGGGGGCGGTCGCGTTCGAGACGCTGGTTGCCCGGCCACAGCCGCTCGCCGACCGGTTGTGGAACCACGAACTCGTCGCCGAGTCGCTCGACACGCCCGAACAGCGTGCCGGTTTGCGCCACCGCCTGAACGAATTGGCCGGCACGATCGGCGATCCGCACGTTCGCACCGAATATGTTGCCGAGTTCCGCCGCCGGTTCGAAGCCCATTTCGCCCCGCCCCCGCGCAGCTTCACGCCGCGCAACCGCGATGCGCGCGGCGGCAAATGGCAGCCGCCGATCCCGCCGCCATCGCGCGCGACCCACGCGGTCAACGCCAGCGGGATCGACCCCGTGCTGGCGAAGGCGGTGCTGGCCGGCCTGATCCGCCATCCGGCCGAAATCGCGCGGCATATGGAGGTGCTTGGCTCGCTCAAGCTGGCCGGCGGCGCGCTGGGGCGGCTGTTCGAAGCCGTCGTCGACGTGGCGCTTGAAGACCACACGCTTGATCAGGCGCGGGTGCTCACCATATTGGCGCGGTCCGGCTTTGATGAGATGGCCGCGGATTTGTTGCGCGCTGACTCGCTTCCGTTCAGCTTTTCGGCTGCCGGGGGTGATGCGGCGCGCGTCCGCGTCGACCTTGACGAGGCGATTGCGGTGATGGTCGCGCGGCCGCTGGTCGACGCGGCGCTGGCCGAGGCGACGTCGGCGATGGGTGAGCGGTTCACCGACGAAGCATTCGCGCGGCAGGTGGCGCTGGTGAGGGAACGGCAGGCGCTGGAAGCACGGCTTGCAAATCTGATGCTGGACGACAAAGACAATTCTGACGGTACCGAGGACAATTAATGGCGAAGGCGAATATGGCGGAAGTCGCTGATACTCCCGAGATGGGCGACGCGCCGCTGATCGACCTGAACGAGGGTTCGATCAAGAAACTGGTCGCGCGTGCCAAGAAGCGCGGATACATCACCGTCGACCAGCTCAACGAGATGCTGCCGCAGGACCAGATGTCGTCCGAGCAGATCGAGGACGTGATGGCCGCGCTCAACGACATGGGCGTCAACGTCGTCGAGAACGAGGACGCCGGCGAAGACGCCGACGCCGAGGAGGAAAGCCAGGACGAGGCCGAATCCAGCGAGGGCGGCGACGATTCCTCCCCCGCGTTCGAGGTCGCCAAGAAGAAGGAGACGGTCGATCGCACCGACGATCCCGTCCGCATGTACCTGCGCGAGATGGGCGCGGTCGAACTGCTCAGCCGCGAGGGCGAGATCGCCATCGCCAAGCGGATCGAGGCCGGCCGCGACACGATGATCCTGGGGCTGTGCGAGTCGCCGATCACCTTCAACGCGATCATCGGCTGGTCGACCGCGCTGAACGAAGGCACGATGCAGTTGCGCGAGATCCTCGATCTCGACGCGATGCTGTCGAAGGGGCCGTCGGCCGAGCAGGTCGAGGGCGCCGAGGACGACGATAGCGGCGAGATCAGCGAAAAGACCGCCGGCACGACCTTCAAGGAAGAGGAAGAGGTCGAGGAGGTCGCCGAGGACGAGGACGAGGATTCGATGACCGAACGGCGCGCGCCGCGCCCGTCGGACGACGATGACGAGGACAATACGCTCAGCCTCGCCCAGATGGAGGAGACGCTCAAGCCGCAGGCGCTCGAGCGGTTCGCCAACATCACCGCGATCTACAAGAAGTTCTCGAAGCTCCAGGGCACGCGGCTGGATGCGATGGCGGCGGGCGGCGAATTGCCGGCGGCGGAGGAGCGCAAGTACCAGAAGCTGCGCGAGGATCTGACCGCGGAGGTCGAGAGCGTCCAGTTCCACCAGGCCAAGATCGAGTATCTGGTCGATCAGCTCTACAGCTTCAACCGGCGGCTGACCGCGCTGGGCGGGCAGATGCTGCGGCTGGCCGAGCGCCACAAGGTGCCGCGCAAGGCGTTCCTCGACAGCTACGTCAACCACGAGCTGGACGAGCAGTGGCTGGCGTCGGTCGGCAGCATCGACAAGAAGTGGGCGGCGTTCGTCGCGGCGGAAGCGGCGGCGGTCGACCGCATCCGCGCCGAGATCGCGGAGATCGCGCAGGCCACCGGCATGTCGCTCGGCGAGTTCCGCCGCATCGTCAACATGGTGCAGAAGGGCGAGCGCGAGGCGCGTATCGCCAAGAAGGAGATGGTCGAGGCCAATCTGCGCCTCGTCATCTCGATCGCCAAGAAATATACCAACCGCGGGCTGCAGTTCCTGGACTTGATCCAGGAAGGCAACATCGGCCTGATGAAGGCGGTGGACAAGTTCGAGTACCGCCGCGGCTACAAGTTCAGCACCTATGCGACGTGGTGGATCCGGCAGGCGATCACCCGCTCGATCGCGGATCAGGCGCGCACGATCCGCATCCCGGTCCACATGATCGAGACGATCAACAAGCTGGTGCGCACCAGCCGCCAGTTCCTGCACGAGCAGGGCCGCGAGCCGACCCCGGAGGAGATGGCCGAGCGCCTGTCCATGCCGCTGGAGAAGGTCCGCAAGGTGATGAAGATCGCCAAGGAGCCGATCAGCCTCGAGACGCCGATCGGCGACGAGGAGGATTCGCACCTGGGCGACTTCATCGAGGACAAGAACGCGGTCATTCCCGTCGACGCGGCGATCCAGGCCAACCTCAAGGAAACGGTCACCCGCGTTCTCGCCAGCCTGACCCCGCGTGAGGAGCGCGTGCTGCGGATGCGGTTCGGAATCGGCATGAACACCGACCACACGCTGGAGGAGGTCGGCCAGCAGTTCAGCGTGACGCGCGAACGCATCCGCCAGATCGAGGCGAAGGCGCTGCGCAAGCTCAAGCACCCGTCGCGCAGCCGCAAGATGCGGTCGTTCCTCGATCAATAACGCTCTAATCGCCCCGCCCCGGCGTATCATCGCAGGAGCGGGGCCAGGCAGGAATCCGCCCCAGTCCCATCGCGGGCCACCCGACTTGAAGATGTGATTAATCGCGGGTCAACCGCGTCTTTACGTCCTTCGGTATAGGCTTTGTCCGAATGAAGCGGTGCCGGGATTCTTCCGGCGCCACCTCGGATCCGGGAGCTTATGGCGTTTCAATCGGTACATGGCGCGCACTTCGGTGAAGCGTGGGACTCCCTGATCGCGCTGGTCGCGGCGGAAGGCAGCGGCAATGAGCCGTTCGCCACCACGCTGGCCGGCGCCAGCGCGACGACACGCGATCTGGCCGACGCCGCGCATTGCTGGTGCATGCTCCACGCCCGCCATCCCGGCGTGCTCGAATTCGCGCAGGGGCGCGCCAGGCATCCGGTGGTCGAGGCGTGGCTGGCGGAAGCGGTGACCGGCTTCTCACGCGAACGCGACGGCATCGTCCGCCTGGTCGCGGCGGCGGGCCCGCTGCCGAGCACGCCTGGGCAGGCCGAGAGCGAAAGCGCGATCGCCGGCCAGCGCCACGCGCTCGACATGCTCGCCCAGTCCGACCGCGCCGGAGTCGCGATCGGGGCGGCGATGGCGCTGGTGCTCGACTGGCCGGCCATCCGCCAGGTGTTCGACGCCGGCGCGCGGCGCATGGGGCTTCAGGTGATCGAGACCGCGCTGCCCGCCGCGCGCGACAGCGCGACGGTGGTCGCGGCGCTCGCCGAACCGGCGGCGTTCGAACGCGCGATGCTGTTCGGTGCCAGCCAGACGCTCGCCCAGCATCGCGCGCTGTGGCAATTGCTCGAAGCGCGGGCGGAGGCGCGCCGGCATCATCCCGGCTGAACGCTTGCACTCCCCCATATTGTCCCTCTACTGCATACCCGATCTTTGAAATTTCGGCGGGGTTGGAATGCGGTTCGAGGGTACTCAAAGCTATGTCGCGACCGACGATCTGAAGGTCGCGGTCAACGCCGCCGTCACGCTGCGCCGCCCGCTGCTGGTCAAGGGCGAGCCGGGCACCGGCAAGACCGTGCTGGCCTATGAGATCGCCAAGGCGGTCGGCGCGCCGCTGATCGAATGGAACGTCAAGTCGACGACCAAGGCGCATCAGGGCCTCTACGAATATGACGCGGTGGCGCGGCTCCGCGACGGTCAGCTTGGCGACGAGCGGGTGCATGACATCGCCAACTACATCCGCAAGGGCAAATTGTGGGAAGCGTTCACCGCGCCCCAGCTGCCCGTCCTGCTGATCGACGAGATCGACAAGGCCGATATCGAGTTCCCGAACGATCTGCTCCAGGAACTCGATCGGATGGAATTCCACGTCTATGAGACGCGTGAGACCGTCCGCGCGGTCGAGCGGCCGATCGTGGTGATCACCTCGAACAACGAAAAGGAGCTGCCCGACGCATTCCTGCGCCGCTGCTTCTTCCACTATATCAAATTCCCGGATCGCGAGACGATGCAGGCGATCGTCGACGTCCATTTTCCCGGCATCCAGAAAATCCTGGTCAGCAAGGCGATGGACATCTTCTATGACATCCGTGAGGTGCCGGGGTTGAAGAAGAAGCCGTCGACCAGCGAACTGCTCGACTGGCTCAAGCTGCTGCTGCACGAGGACATGCCGCTCGACGTGCTCCAGAACCGCGATCCGACGAAGGCGATTCCGCCGCTGCACGGCGCGCTGCTCAAGAACGAACAGGACGTGATGCTGTTCGAACGGCTGGCGTTCATGGCCAAGCGCCAGACGCGGTAGGAAGGTCTTCCCCGGCAAAGGCCGGGACCCAGTTGCGGGGCGCCGGTGGATAGCGCGGCGCCGCGACCACATCGGCTCGCCTGACTGGCCCCCGGCCTTCGCCGCGGAGAGCCCAGCCGGCAACACCGCGCTTGCCCGCAGCGCCAGCGTTCCCTACCTGTTCGCGCATGTCCGTACCTGTGCCCGCCCCCGACGATCCGCCGTACCTGCGCGGCCTCAACGCCCCGCAGCGTGAAGCCGTGCTCACCGCTGACGGCCCGGTGCTGGTGCTGGCCGGCGCCGGCACCGGCAAGACCGCGGCGCTGACCGCGCGGCTGGCGCACCTGCTCTACACCCGCCGCGCCTACCCCAGCGAGATTCTCGCGGTCACCTTCACCAACAAGGCCGCGCGCGAGATGCGCGAACGGGTCGGCCGGCTGGTTGGCGACGCGGTGGAGGGGATGCCTTGGCTGGGCACCTTCCACGCGATCGGCGCGAAGATGCTGCGCCGCCATGCCGAACTGGTCGGGCTGCAAAGCAATTTCACCATCCTCGACACCGACGACCAGCTCCGCCTGCTCAAGACGCTGATCGCCGCCGCTGACATCGATGAGAAGCGATGGCCCGCCCGCGCGCTGGCCGGGCATATCGACGGGTGGAAGAATAAGGGCCTGCTTCCCCGCGACGTCGACGCCGGCGATTCGGAACTCTACGCCAACGGCAAGGGCGCGCAGATGTACGCCGCCTATCAGGATCGGCTGCGCGCGCTCAACGCCTGCGATTTCGGCGACCTGCTGCTCCACGTCCTGACCATCCTCAAGACCGACCGGGAGGTGCTGGCGCATTACCAGCAGCGATTCCGCTACATCATGGTCGACGAGTATCAGGACACCAATTCCAGCCAGTACCTCTGGCTCCGCCTGCTCGCGCAGGAACGCAAGAACATCTGCTGCGTCGGCGACGACGACCAGTCGATCTATTCGTGGCGCGGCGCACAGGTGGAGAACATCCTCAAATTCGAACGCGACTTCCCCGCCGCCAAGGTGATCCGGCTCGAACAGAATTACCGCTCCACCCCGCACATCCTCGCCGCCGCGTCCGGGGTGATCGCCAACAACGGCGGCAGGCTCGGCAAGACGCTGTGGACCGAGGAAAGCGAGGGCGAGAAGGTTCGCGTCATCGGCGTGTGGGACGGGCCGGAAGAGGCGCGCCGCGTGGGCGATGAGATCGACGCGGCATCGCGCGCGGGCACCTCGCTCAACGATATCGCGATCCTGGTCCGCGCCCAGCACCAGACCCGCGAGTTCGAGGACCGGTTCATCGCCACCGGCATCAACTACCGCATCGTCGGCGGCTTCCGCTTCTATGAGCGGGCCGAGATCCGCGACGCCCTCGCCTACCTTCGCGTCGTCGCCCAGCCCGCGGACGACCTCGCCTTTGAACGGATCGTCAACGTGCCCAAGCGCGGGTTGGGCGACAAGGCGGTCGCGCGGCTGCACCAGCTCGCGCGGGCGGAGGGCGTGCCGCTGTCGATCGCCGCCGCGCGCATCCTCGACACCGACGAACTGACCGGCGCCGCACGCAAGTCGCTTGGCGCGCTGGTTGGCGATTTCGCCCGCTGGCGCCGGATGGCGGAGGAGCTGCCCCACGCCGAACTGGCCCGGCAGTTGCTGGACGAGAGCGGCTACACCGCGATGTGGCAGGCCGACCGGTCGGCCGATGCCGCCGGCCGGCTCGAGAATCTGGGCGAGCTGGTCCGCGCGATGGAGGAATATGACAGCCTCGGCGCGTTCCTCGAGCATGTCAGCCTGGTGATGGACAACGAAGCCGCCGACACCGGGGCCAAGGTCACGATCATGACCATCCATGCCGCCAAGGGGTTGGAATTCGACACGGTGTTCCTGCCCGGCTGGGAGGAAGGGCTGTTCCCCTCGCAACGCTCGCTCGACGAGGGCGGGCTGGCGTCGCTGGAGGAGGAGCGCCGCCTCGCCTATGTCGCGATCACCCGCGCGCGGCGCCGCGCGGTGATCCTCCACGCCGCCAATCGCCGCATCTACGGCCAGTGGACGTCAAGCCTGCCAAGCCGCTTCGTCGGCGAACTGCCCAAGGCCCATATCGACGAGCACACGACGATGTCCGGCGGCGAGAGCCTGTGGCGCGCCAACTGGAGCGAACGTGCCGATCCGTTCGCCGACGTCGGTCGCGGCACCGGCCGCGGCCCCGGCTGGCAGCGCGCGGCGGGCGTCGATCCGAAGAAGCCCGGCGGCGGCTTCACCCCCCGCACCTATTCGCGCGAACCCGCCCGCGTGAAGGAAGCGACCCGCTCCGCGATCAGCCTGGGCAACAAGGGTCGCGACGACCTGTCGCTGGGGATGCGCGTGTTCCACCAGAAATTCGGCTATGGCGTGATCGCCGAGATCGAGGGCAACAAGCTCGAGATCGATTTCGAGGCGGCGGGGCGCAAGCGGGTGATGGACAGCTTCGTCACCGCCGGATGATGGCGCGGTCGGACGGGTTGAAACCCGCCAGCGCGCGATGGTCGACGCGATTCCGGCCCCCTGCCTTGGCATCGTACAGCGCGGCGTCGGCGCAGCGGATCAGTTCGGCGGGTTCGCTCCCGTCCACCGTGTCGGCATGGCCGACGCCGATACTGATCGTCACGATGCCGGCGGCGCCGGGGGCGGCCAGTTTCAGCGCCTCCACCTTCGCGCGCATCGCCTCCGCGATCCGCATCGCCGCCTCGCGCCCGGTGGCGGGCAGGATCGCCGCGAATTCTTCTCCGCCATAACGCGCCACCAGATCGCCGCCGCGCGATACCGTTTCCGCCAGCGCACGCGCCACGTCGCGCAGCCGCGCGTCGCCGGTCGGGTGGCCGAAGCGATCGTTGAGCTGCTTGAAATGGTCGATGTCGATCATCAGCAGCGCGATCGACCCGTGGCCGCGCCGCGCCCTGCCCCATTCGCGCCACAGCGTCTCGTCGAACTGGCGCCGGTTGGCCAGCCCGGTCAGCGCGTCGACGCGCGCCAGTTGCTCCAGCCGGTCGTGCTCCTCCAGGCTGCGGGTCTGGACCAGGATGTTGCGCAGCCCGGTGAGCAATGTGGCGACGATGAAGCCCGCCACCGCCAGCGCCGGATAGTGGGGCACCAGCACCCCCGATACGACCAGCAACGTCGCCGGCAGCACCAGCGGACTGCCCGCGCGCACCAGATGCGCCAGCCGCGCCGACACCGCCACCGGCGCCGCACGCTCGCTGCCGCGTCCGATCGCCAGCGCCGCCAGCAGCACGAACGGGACGTCGATCAACAGATCGGAATAGCTGCCATAATCCGTGTCTTCGGCGAAATGATTGATATAGCCCGCCGTCAGCAGATAGGCGCAGGCGAACACCGCCAGCGTCCCGAACAGCGATCGCCCGGTCGCGCCGGGACTCGCCACGAACCGGATCAGCGCAAAGATCGCGATGAACAGGTTTTCGATGTCGAACATCAGCGCCAGGCTGATCAGGCCTGCCGCGCTGGTGCCGGTCATGGTGGCGAAGGCGAAGCTGTGGGCGAAGAACAGGCCCCCCAGCGCCAGCGCCAGCGCACCGTCGACCAGCTGCGCCGGCCATAATTCGCGTTCGGGGCTGGCGACCATGAACAGCAGCGGCACGCCGTACAGCACGAACAGCACCATGCTGATCGCGTTGACCCCGCTCGCGTTGTCGAGCAGCAGCGTGTTGGCGGCGGTGGCCCCCATGCCGCCCGCCCACAACAGCATCGCCGCCGCTAGCGCGATCCAGCCATGCGGCACGCGCGATCGCCGCGCGCGCGCCACGCACGCTCCGCCGGCCAGCAAGGGCGCCGACACCGTGAACAGGAATGACAATGCGGGCGCCTGTCCGGTCGGCAGGACGATCGCCAGCGCGTGGAGCGCGACATAGGCGGGGAGCAGGGCATAGGCACGCCAGCCGGGAAGGATCGCGGAATCATCGCCCGTCGAACGGACGTGCCAACCGCTTGTTACCCAGAATCCACGCATAGACCGGTACTTGATCCGTTGCCGAACCGGGATTGTGACGCAATACCCTTAGAAAAGCGTAGCCATTTGCACCGGAGTGTCGAGGTGCGGCGCGCTGCCCCGTTCAGTCGGCAGGCTGCGATTCCCGTTCGACCGCCATCAACGCGCAGCCGGCGTACTTCTCCGCCTCGGGCTCGAACAGCGCGCTCGGCACGAAGCTGCGGTCGGTCAGGCGCAGCGCGCCCAGCCCCGTCAGCTTGAACGTCGCCAGCTTCGGCTCCTTCGCCAGCATCAGGTTGCGCGATACCGTCAGCGCGTCGACGTACAGCTCGTCGTGACGCATGTAGAGGATGTGCGGCGCGACGACGATATCCGCGCGATTGTACGTCGCGGCCAGGCAAAGCTGGCGCACGATCGCCTCCATGATGATCGCGGGGGCGGGCTTGGCGGCGGTATCGGACGCGTCGGACAAATACATACCCGGTATCTATAGATTATGCTGCATCGCAGCAATACCAAAGTTGTGGCGGCTGGTATAGTCCGACGCGCCTTCGGCTGCCGTTCGCCATGCCGCTGCGGAATCGTCCGATGCCGCGCCTTGGCGCGCCGCTGACGACGGCGGGAGCCGGGGCGGCCGCTGGCGGTCCCGGTTACACGCAGCAGGCTTGCCAATCGGGGCGCGGCGTTTCTAAGGCACTCCTGCATGGATGAAAAAGCCCCTCCCCCCTCTACAGCGCCGACCGTAGGCGCAGCGGAGGTGGAGGGAGAGGCGCAGACATCGCTTCCGCCGCCGCCCGGCGCCGCCCTGCCCCTCCCACATGACGGCCTGCCGACACCGCGTCGCTATGTCGCGATGGTCGCGGTGTCGTTCGGCACGGCGCTGGTGGTGATCGACGGCGCGATCGCGGCGGTGGCGCTGCCGACGATCGCGCGATCGCTCCACGTCGACAATGCGGCGGTGGTGTCGATCGTCACCATCTATCAGCTCACCCTGGTGATGCTGCTGCTCCCGTTCGCCGGACTGGCCGAGCGGATCGGTGTCAAGCGGATGTACCAGGGCGGGCAGGCGCTGTTCGCCGTCGCGACAATGCTGTGTTTTTTTGCCGAGAGCCTGCCGTTCCTGCTGATCGTGCGGACGGCACAGGCGATCGGCGCGGCGGGCGCGCTCAGCGTGACATCGGCGATGGTCCGCGCGATCTATCCGCGCGCGATGCTCGGCCGGGGGCTCGGGCTGAACGCGGTGATCGTGTCGAGTTCGGCCGCCGCGGCGCCGACCGTCGGGGGGCTGATCCTGGGCATTGCGCCGTGGCCGTGGGTATTCGCCAGCGCGGTGCCGTTCGCCATCATCTCGCTGTTCCTCGGGCGATCGTTGCCCGACCTGCCGCGCCGGAGCGAACCGTTCGACGTGCTGGGCGCGGTGATGTGCGCGGCGACGTTCGGGCTGGTGATCGGCGGGCTGGAAAGCGCCGTCCATGGCGACAGCCCGGTGGTGTCGGGTGCGATCGTCGTCGCCGGGCTGGGCATCGGCTGGTTCTTTGTCCAGCGCGAGATGCACGAAGCGAAGCCGATCCTGCCGATCGACCTGCTGTCGCGGCCGGTGATCGCGCTGTCGGCGATTGGCGCGTTCACCGCGTTCCTCGCCAGCCAGGCGCTGCTGCTGTCGCTGCCGTTCCGGCTTCAGCACAGCTACGGATTTTCCCCGTCCGAGGTCGGCGCGATGATCGCGCCGTGGCCGCTGACCACCTTGTTCGTCGCGCCGATATCGGGCGCCCTGTCGGACAGGATCCCGGCCGGGCTGCTGGGCGGCGTCGGCATGACGCTGGCGGTCACCGCACTGGTGCTTCTCGCCAACCTGCCGCCCGATCCCGGCTATGTCGACGTGGCGTGGCGGATGTCGCTGTGCGGCGCCGGATTCGGCATGTTCCTGTCACCGAACGCGCGGCTGGTCGTCGGATCGAGCCCGCGCGACCGCGCTACCGCCGCCGGCGGGCTGGTATCGACGATCCGCATGGTCGGGCAGACGTCCGGCGCGACGCTGGTCGCCGCTCTGCTGGCGATGGGCATCGGCGCCGGGCCGGTGCCGCCCTATACCGCCGCCGCGCTCGCGCTCATCGCCGGGCTGTGCAGCGTCGCCCGGCTGCGCCCCTCGATCCGCAATCCGCAGTTCGGCGAAGCGGAAGGAACCCAGCCGGCCAGCCAGGTGCGCTAGCCGCCGGGCAACGCCGCCCGGTCGGCGCGGCGCCAGGGCTTGCGCCCCGGTCGAGCCGATGCCGTCGAAATCGTGACGCGCCGTTGCAACGCACCATCGCTCGCGCCTATGAGCGCCTCACCCATGGCCACCGCCACCCATCCTCACCCGTTCACCATCCCCAATTTCCGCGCCTATTGGTTCGCCCGGTTCGCGGCGACGCTGGCGCAGATGGCGATGGTGATCGTGATCGGCTGGCAGGTCTACGACCTCGCCCGCCGCACGATGACGGTGAAGGAGGCCGCGTTCCAGCTCGGGTTGATCGGCGTCGCGCAGTTCGTGCCGCTGCTGGTGCTGTCGCTGTTCGCCGGGTGGGTCGCCGATCGCATCGATCGCCGCTGGATCGCGCGGTCTTCCGTGGCGCTGGAGGCGGCGTGCGCGATCGCGCTCGGCGGGCTGACGTGGAGCGGGCATATCGCGCTGCCGTGGCTGTTCGGCATCGCCGCGCTGCTCGGCGTCGCCCGCGCCTTCGCCGGGCCGGCGCTGGGGGCGTTGTCGCCCAATCTGGTGCCGAAGGAGGTCCTGCCCACCGCGATCGCGATCAGCTCGGTCGCGTGGCAGGGCGCGGCGGTGATGGGACCGGCGCTGGGCGGCTATCTCTACGCGGTCAACGACTGGCTGCCCTACGCCGTATCGGGCGGGCTGTTCCTGTTTGCGTTCCTGATGCTGATGCTGATCGGCGTGGTGCCGCGCAGCACGATCCGCGGCGACGCCAATCCGTGGGTCCAGATGATCGACGGGCTCCATTACGTCCGCCGCAACCGGCTGGTGTTCGGGGCGATCTCGCTCGATCTGTTCGCGGTGCTGCTCGGCGGCGCGACGGCGATGCTGCCGGTCTATGCGCGTGATATCCTCCATGTCGGCGCCGACGGGCTGGGTCATCTGCGCGCGGCGCCGGCGGCGGGCGCGGTGGCGATGGCGCTGATCTTTGGCTGGCGCCCGCTCAAATCGAATGTCGGCACCAAGATGCTCGGTGCGGTCGCGCTGTTCGGCGTGGCGACGGCGGTGTTCGGCCTGTCCGGGCCGCTGCTGGTGCCGCTGCTCGGCCCCTCCGCCACCGACGGCGAGTTCTCGCCGGCGATGCTGCTCGCGCTTGCCGCGCTGTTCGTGCTGGGCGCGTCGGACATGGTGTCGGTCTACGTTCGCCAGTCGCTGATCCAGCTGCATACGCCTGACGAGATGCGCGGGCGCGTAGGCGCGGTTTCGACACTGTTCGTCTCGGGATCGAACGAGCTGGGAGAGGCGGAATCGGGCTTTCTCGCCGCGCTGATCGGGCCGGTGGCGGCGGTGGTCGCCGGGGGGATCGGCGCGATCATCGTCACGGCACTGTGGGCGCGCTGGTTCCCGGAACTGCGCAACGCGCGCACCTTCGATCCACCGGACCATCTGGTCGAGCCGGTATCGGCGCCGCACGCCACCCTTGATGCGGAAGCCGCAAACCCCCATCCCTAACGCCGTGCACGAAGCAGGAGTTCGACCCATGAAGGCCCAGACCATCCTCGAGACGATCGGCAACACCCCGCATATCCGGGTCCAGCGCCTGTTTCCGGGTGCCGAAGTGTGGATCAAGTCCGAACGCGCCAATCCCGGCGGCTCGATCAAGGACCGTATCGCGCTGTCGATGATCGAGGCGGCCGAGCGCGACGGCGATCTGAAGCCCGGCGGCACGATCGTCGAGCCGACCAGCGGCAACACCGGCGTCGGGCTGGCGATGGTCGCCGCGGTCAAGGGCTACAAGCTGACGCTGGTCATGCCGGAGAGCATGTCGATCGAGCGGCGCCGGCTGATGCTGGCCTATGGTGCGACGTTCGACCTTACCCCGCGCGAAAAGGGGATGAAGGGCGCGATCGAGCGGGCGATGGAGCTGGTAGCGGCGACGCCGGGCGCGTGGATGCCGCAACAGTTCGAGAACCCCGCGAATATCGAGGTTCATGCCCGGACGACCGCGCAGGAAATCCTGAACGATTTCGCGGACGCCCCGATCGACGTGCTGATCACCGGAGTCGGCACCGGCGGACACATCACCGGCGTTGCCGAGACGCTCAAGAAGAGCTGGCCCAACCTCAAGGTGTTCGCGGTCGAGCCGGAACTGTCGCCGGTGATTTCGGGCGGCCAGCCGGGGCCGCACCCGATCCAGGGCCTCGCCGCCGGCTTCATCCCGCGCAACCTTCACACTCAGGTGCTCGACGGGGTGATCAAGGTCGACGCCGGCCTGTCGAAGGAGATGGCGCGCCGCGCCGCGCGTGAGGAAGGGATGCTGGTCGGCATCAGTTCGGGCGCGACGCTGGCCGCGATTCAGCAGAAGCTGCCGGATCTGCCGGCGGGCAGTCGCGTGCTCGGTTTCAACTACGATACCGGCGAACGCTATCTGTCGGTCCCGGATTTCCTTCCGGATGCCTGAAAACGACTCGCGCGGTTAACTGTTTTCCATTAGGAACCCACGCGATTCCAACGCGATCGTTCCCGGGGGGAACCGTGCGAAACGCGATGATTTGTGCCGGCGTGATGCTGGCGACGGTGTTGTTCTGGCCGATCGTGTTCGGCGGAGGCGGTAACCCCGCCGCCGCCGCACCGCCGGCGTCGCATCGACAGGCGGCGGCGGTGACCATGCTGGTGCCGCCATCCGCCACGCCGCTCACCGCGCCTCCCGCCGCTACCCGGCTGGTCCGCCCGCCCGTATCCGGCACGCCCGGTTCCGTGACCATGGTGGTGCCCGCGCCGCGGCCCTTCGCCAGCGAGACCTGCACCCATCGTTTCTCGCGCGCCGCGCCGGTGTGCACCACCGGCCAGTGCCGCGCGCGCGCCATCGACGCGCTCGATATCTGTGAGGGCACTGGCTTCTGGCCCGACTGAGCGGCGGCTTTCGCTGCGCGGGTGATTGGGTTATGGCCGCGTTCCGGTTGAACCGGAGGCGCCGCCGCGCGTTGGCCCGCCCTGATCCGTTCCCCTAAAGGCGCGCCCAGATCCCCACCGCATGACCGTGACCCCGTCCCTTCCCCAGCCGCGCTGGCTGATCGTCGTATCCGCGCTGATCGCAGTGCTGGCGATCGCGGTGCCCGCCTGGCTGGTCGCCCATGCGCCGCCGGTCACCCCGGTCGTCAGCCGCGTGGTGCGCCCGCACCGGATCGTCCCAAAGGCGGAATTGCCGCCGGTCGAGCCGATCACGTTTCAGAACCTGGCGCCCACCGACGCGCGCGAATTCAATGCCACCGTTCCGTTCTCGACCGCACCCAACCCGGCGGCACGGCCGTTCCGGCTCTACGGATCGGCTGAGGATCAGGCGCGCGCGGTCGACTGCCTCGCCGCCGGGGTGATCTATGAGGCGGGCGACGACGCCACCGGCGAAAAGGCGGTGGCGCAGGTGATCCTGAACCGCGTGCGCCACCCTGCCTTTCCCAACAGCGTGTGCGGCGTGGTGTTCCAGGGGTCGGAGCGCAAGACCGGCTGCCAGTTTACCTTTACCTGCGACGGCGCGATGATGCGGCCGGTGCGCGCCGCGGCGTGGGATCGCGCGCGTGCCATCGCGCTGGCCGCGCTGAATGGAGAGGTCGACAAGCGCGTCGGCCACGCGACCCATTATCATACCGACTGGGTGGTGCCTTACTGGAGTGCCAGCCTCGACAAGATCACCGAGATCCACACCCATCTGTTCTTTCGCTGGACGGGCTGGTGGGGCACGCCGCCGGCCTTCGCCAGCCGCTATCTCGGCGCGGAGCCGAACATTCCGCAGCTCGCCCGGCTTTCCCCCGCGCATCACAGCGGAGACGCGGCCGGGACAGCGCTGCTGGCCGGCGACGGGGCGCCCCTGCTGCCTGGCGCGGTGGCGATCCCGAAGGGACTGGAACAGGACGAGAATGCCTTTCTCGTCACGCTCGACCCCGCTCTCGGCCCGGAAATGTTTCCGGCGCTGGCGGCGAAGGCGTGCGGCGACCGGCCCTATTGCAAGTTCATGGCGTGGACCAGCAAGGGGACCACCCCCACCGCGCTGCCGGTCAGCCCGGTGCAGCAGCGCGCGATGTCGTTCAGCTATCTGCGCGACCGCGCGTTCGGTTTCGAAAAGGCGCTGTGGAACTGCGCCGAGTTCAAGCGCGCGGAAACCGGCCAGTGCATGAAGTCGCAGGTCTCGATCAGCATGGCCCCGCCGCCGCCGGCGAGCTTCACCTATGACTCGACCCCGGGATCGGCGCTGCGCGCGATCGCCGGTGCCACCGCCGCAACGCCCGCGCCGCCGCCGGTGGTGCCGACCCGCGCGCCGCTCGGTCCCGATCCGCTCACCGGCCTGCGCCGCAAGACCGATGCGAAGGTGCCGATGGATGCGGTCGACAAGCCGGCCGCCGCGCCGACGCCGCCGATGACGACCAAGGCCGAACCCGCGCGCGAGTGATTAGACCCAGCTAGTGCTCCCGCGCAGGCGGAAGCCCATGTATCGGCGCTGCGTGATCGTAATCCTGGACTCCCGCTAACGCTGGGGTGCGAATGGTCATGCCGCCACGAACTGGTCCGGCTCCAGCGCCATCACGCTGTCCGCGCCGCCCTCGATCTTGCGGCGGAGGGCGCCGGCATCGGGCATGATCCGCTCGGCATAGAAGCGCGCGGTGACCAGCTTCGCCTCCAGAAACGCGTCGTCCGGCGTTGCCGCCAATCCGGCGGCGGCGGCGCGGATCATGCGCAGCCACATCAGCCCGACCGCGACTATCCCCGTCAGTTGCATGTAGCTGTACGCGCCCGCGCCGACCTGATTGGGGTCCTTCATGCCATTGGCCATGAACCACATCGTCGCCGCCTGCATCTCGCCCAGCGCCTTTTCCAGCCGGGCGGCGAAATCGGCTGCGGCTTCGTCAGCCTTCGCCGCCGCGCATTCCTCCGCCACCAGCTTGAAGAACGCCTGCACCGCGCGGCCGCCGTTCAGCGCCAGCTTGCGCCCGACCAGATCCATCGCCTGCACGCCGTTGGTGCCTTCGTAGATCATCGAGATGCGGGCATCGCGCACATATTGCTCCATCCCCCATTCGGCGATGTAGCCGTGGCCGCCATAGACCTGCTGGCTGTCGGTGGCGATGCGATAGCCGGCGTCGGTGCCGATGCCCTTGATGACCGGGGTGAGCAGACCGATCAGGTCGGCGGCGAGCTGGCGCTCCTCCTCGGTCGCGGCGGCGTCCTCCAGATCGACCTGGAGCGCGCCCCACAGGCACAGTGCGCGCAGCCCCTCGGTCCATGCCTTGGCCTCCATCAGCATCCGGCGGACGTCGGGGTGGACGAACAGCGGATCGGCCTTCTCCTGTGGCTCCTTGGCCCCGGTCAGCGCGCGGCCCTGGCGGCGGTCCCTGGCGTATTGCACCGCGTTCTGGAACGCGACCTCGCCCACTGCCAGCCCTTGCAGCCCGACGCCCAGCCGCGCGGCGTTCATCATGATGAACATCGCGGCGAGCCCCTTCATCTCCTCGCCCACCAGCCAGCCGGTGGCGCCGTCGTAATTCATCACGCAGGTCGAATTGGCGTGGATGCCCATCTTGTGCTCGATCGAGCCGCACGACACCGCGTTGCGCGTCCCCAGCGACCCGTCGTCGTTGACCAGGAACTTCGGCACCACGAACAGCGAGATGCCCTTCGAGCTGTCCGGCGCGCCCGGCGTCTTTGCGAGGACGAGGTGGATGATGTTGTCGGTCAGGTCGTGCTCGCCCGACGAGATGAAGATCTTGGTGCCGGTGATCGCGTAGCTGCCGCCGGGCTGCGGCTCGGCGCGGGTGCGGATCAGACCCAGGTCGGTGCCGCACTGCGGCTCGGTCAGGTTCATCGTGCCGCCCCATTCGCCCGACACCATCTTGGGCACGTAGCGCGCCTGCTGTTCGGGCGTGCCCTTGACCAGCAGCGCGGCGATCGCGCCGTGGGTCAGGCCGGGGTACATGGCGAACGCCATGTTGGAGGAGATCATGAACTCCTGGAACGCGGTGGAGATGACGTGCGGCATCCCCTGCCCGCCGAACTGCTCCGGCGCGGACAAGGTGCCCCAACCGCTCTCGACGAACTGGCGATAGGCGTCCTTGAAGCCCGCCGGGGTGGTGACGCTGCCGTCCGCGTGGCGCGTGCAGCCCTCCGCGTCACCGCTCTGGTTGAGCGGGAACAGCACTTCGGCGACGAACTTGCCGCCCTCGACCAGCACCGCCTCGACCACGTCGGGCGACGCCGCCGCGAAGCCGGGCAAATTGGCATAGCGATCGAGCCCGATCACCGAATCGAGGATGAACCGCGTGTCGCGGACCGGCGGCTGATACTGGGGCATGGTCTCTCCTCAAGGGTGCGCGAGCAGCGTCACGAACTCGTCGAGTTCGGCGATCGCGGCGTCGATATCGTGTTTCTGGCGGGTCAGCAGCGCGATGCGGTCGCGGCATCGCTCGAGCGTCACCTGGCGCTGGACCTCCCGGCCGTCGCCGATGTCGTACAGGTCGATCATCTCGCGGATCTCGGCCAGGCTGAAGCCGACTCGCTTGCCGCGCAGGATCCACGCCAGCCGCGCGCGGTCGCGGTGCGAATAGATGCGCTGCAAGCCGCGCCGTTCGGGCGCGATCAGCCCCTCATCCTCATAGAAGCGCAGCGCGCGGGCGGTGACGCCGAATTCGGCCGACAGGTCGGAGATCGAGAAGGCATCCTGATCGGTGCGCGGCTCGATTGGGGCCAGGGCTATCGCAAACGACATGCCGCGATAATGTCTTCCCTTTACGTGAACGTCAATGCGTCGCGCAGGGCAGGCGACCACGCGAATCACGCATCGCGGTGGCTTCCGATACCGATTCGCCCAGCCGCCGCACGTCGAGCGCGGCCAGCGACGCGCGCCGCTCGCACAGCGCTGCGCATCCGTCGGGCATCCGCGCGGGAAAGACGATGCGGTCGCCGTCATAGCGCGCCTCGAACCGGCACTTGCCGTCGGCCAGACTGATCCGTAGCACACCGCCCGATCGGCGCGCGGTGCCGGCGCCGTTGCAGGCGATGCCGTCGCCGTAATCGACAAAGGCACCGACGCGATAGCCGCCGCCGTCGGGCACGATGCACAGCCGGTCGGTGTCGCGCGCATACAGTCCGGTGGGATCGATCCTTGCCGGATCGCGCACCAGCCCGCGCGCGATCGCCGCGCTTTCCAGGTCGGCGACGCCCGCCGTGACGCTCGCGCCGTCGGGCTGCGGCGGGCAACTGGCCAGCAGGAACAGCGGCAACGGCGCGATCCAGCGGATCATGCGCATCCGGTCATTCCGCGCGGACGAGCCGCCCGTCCTCGATCCGCCGATAGAAGCAGGTGGCCGCGCCGGTGTGGCAGGCCGGCCCGGCGGGATCGACACGCAGCCAGATCGCGTCCTGATCGCAATCGACCCGCATCTCGATCACGCGCAGGATATGGCCCGACGTCTCGCCCTTCTTCCACAGTCGGGCGCGGCTGCGCGACCAGAAATGCGCCTCTCCGGTGGTAAGGGTCGCTTCCAGCGCCTCGGCGTTCATGTGCGCGACCATCAGCAGCGCCCCGGTGGCGGCGTCGGTGGCGACGGCGGTCACCAGACCGGCGGCGTCATATTTGGGGTCCAGGGTGGTGCCGGTCTCGCGCGCGTCGCTCATGCGGGCGATCTAGCCTGCTTTGCGACGCGCGCACAGCATCCTATCGCGCCGGCAAATAGGTGGCCGGGATCGGATAGGCCGCACTCTCGCCCTGCCAGGTGATCGACAGGATCTTCCACTGCCCGCCGGTGCGGACGAGCTGGATCGAGTTGATCCCGCGCGCGAACGGCGCCTCGCCGGCGGCGCGACGGCTCTCATAGGTCGAAAAGATGTGGGCGACATTGCCGTAGCGCTCGACCCGGCGCGCGATCTCCGACTCGAAGAATCCTTCCTTCAGGAAGCGCGGGCCGGCGCGGTCGGCATAGCCCTGCGGCGTCAGGATCGTCGGGCCGTTGTCACCGACCGGCACCAGCCGCCCCTCCGGCAGGAACAGGCCGTTGAACTTGTCCCAGTCGCGCGCGCCGGCCGGGCCGGAGATGACCGCGTAAAGATCGCGGATAGTGGCGTCGATCATCGCCTCGTCGCTGGCGGCGGTCGCTTGCGGTGGCTGTGCGGACACGCCCACGGCTGGAACCAGCGCGGCGGCGGCAGCGAACGCGGCAAAATATCGGACCATGGAGCTCCCCCTGAAAAACAGCCGCCCGGTCAGCGACTCGCCACAGCGTAGCCCGAGCGGCCGGGCGATCGGAAGCACGGTGGCGCGAACTGCCCGCGCCGACCGCTCAATGACCGCGAATCGCCTCGACCAGTTCGTCCTTGGTCATCTTCGATCGCCCCTCAATGCCGATCTCCTTCGCCTCGTCGTACAGGTCCGCCTTGCTGCGGTCGTCGAGATGGGTGGATCTGTGGTCGAGCGAGTGGCCGGCCTTCGCGTTGGCGATCCGCGCCGCCTTCTCCTTGGACGCGCCGTCGTCGCGGAGCTTTTCGTACAATTCCCCGTCCTTGATCTGGGGTCCGTGGTTCTTGCCGGGCATGTCCATATCTCCTTTCCCTCTCCGCCAAACGCACGGCGGCAGGCGGCGGTTCAGCAAATGATGACAAGTACGAGACAAAGCGGTTCCGGCTTCCTATATGGCGGCTGGACACAGCCGCGCGGGATTCGATGCTGAGCACCCACCCATTCGACGACGACCACCTCCGAGAGGAATGTGGCATTTTCGGTGTTTCCGGCGGAGACGGCGCAGCCGCGCTCGTCGCGCTGGGGCTCCACGCCCTCCAGCATCGCGGGCAGGAGGCCGCCGGCATCACCAGCTATGACGGCACTCACTTCCACACCCATCGCGCGATGGGCCATGTCGCCGGCAATTTCGACCGCGACGACGTCATCCGCGCGCTGCCGGGGTCGGTCGCCTGCGGCCACGTCCGCTATTCGACCACCGGCGAGACGTCGCTGCGCAACGTCCAGCCGCTCTACGCCGAATTGCAGAGCGGCGGGTTCGCGGTGGCGCACAACGGCAACATCTCCAACGCGATGCGCCTGCGCCGCGATCTGGTCCGCACCGGGTCGATCTTTCAGTCCACTTCCGACACCGAAGTCATCATCCACCTGGTCGCCACCTCCAGCTATCGCACGCTGATCGACCGGTTCATCGACGCGCTGAAGCAGCTTGAGGGCGCCTATTCGCTGATCTGCATGACGCCGGAGGGGATGATCGCGTGCCGCGATCCGCTCGGCATCCGCCCGCTGGTGATGGGCAAGCTGGGCGACACGATCATCTTCGCCTCGGAAACCGTCGCGCTCGACGTGGTCGGCGCCGAATTCGTGCGTGAGGTCGATCCGGGTGAGCTCGTGATCGTCAAGGGCGACGAAATGACCTCGCACCGCCCGTTCGCGCCGCTCGCCGCGCGACCGTGCGTGTTCGAGTATGTCTATTTCTCGCGCCCCGATTCGATCGCCGACGGCCAGTCGGTCTATTCGGTGCGCAAGGCGATCGGCGCGCAGCTGGCGATCGAATCGCCGGTCGACGCCGATCTGGTCATCCCGGTGCCCGATTCGGGCGTGCCCGCCGCGATCGGCTATGCCCAGCAATCGGGCCTGCCGTTCGAGCTGGGGATCATCCGGTCGCACTATGTCGGCCGCACCTTCATCCAGCCCGGCGACAAGGTCCGCCACCTGGGCGTCAAGCTGAAGCACAACGCCAACCGCGCGCTGATCGCGGGCAAACGCATCGTGCTGATCGACGATTCGATCGTGCGCGGCACCACCAGCCTGAAGATCGTGCAGATGATGCGCGAGGCGGGCGCGGCGGATGTGCATATGCGGATCGCCTCCCCGCCGACCCGGCACAGCTGTTTCTACGGGGTGGACACGCCCGAACGGTCCAAACTGCTCGCGGCGACGCACGACCTGGAGGAAATGCGGACCTATATCCACGCCGACAGCCTGGCGTTCATCAGCATCGACGGGCTGTACAAGGCGCTGGGCCAGCAAGGGCGGCCGCGCGTGCGCCCGGGCTATTGCGACGCCTGCTTCACCGGCGATTATCCCACCACGCTGACCGATCAGGATGAGAGCACCCCGATCGACCAGTTCGCGCTGCTCGAGGAACGAGTGGGCTGACCCCTGCCCGTTCCCGTCACCGCCTCTCCACCCGGAAACCCTGAATGACCCAACCCTTCCTCACCGGCCGGACGGCGCTCGTCACCGGCGCCAGCCGCGGCATCGGCGCCGCCACCGCCACCGCGCTCGCCCGTGCCGGCGCGCATGTCATCCTGACCGGCCGGACCGTCGGCGGGCTGGAGGAGATCGAGGAAGCGATCGACGCCGCCGGCGGGACCGCGACGATCGCCCCGCTCGACCTGACCGAGGGCGACGGCATCCCGCGGCTGGCTGCCGCGATCGTCGATCGCTGGCCCGCGCTCGACATATTGGTGCTCAACGCGGCGATGCTCGGCTCGCTCAGCCCGGTATCGGCGTTCGACCCCAAGGAATTGTCGAAGGTGATGACGCTGAACGTCAGCGCGCAGGCGGCACTGCTCGGTGCGTTTGATCCGCTGGTGAAGGCGTCGAAACGCGGACGCGTAATCGGCCTCACCTCCAGCGTCGGCCGCACGCCGCGCGCCTATTGGGGGATGTACGGCGCGTCCAAGGCGGCGTTCGAGAATCTGCTGCTCAGCTATGGCGAGGAGGTTCGCCACATCTCCGAAACCCGCGTCGCGATCGTCGATCCCGGCGCCACCCGCACCAGGATGCGCGCCCGCGCCTATCCGGGCGAGGATCCCGCCAGCGTCAAGCCGCCGGAAGCGGTGGCGGACCGGATCGTCGCGTTGCTCGACGACGATTTCGAGACCGGGGCGTTCATCCGGGTGGAGTAATCCGACCACAGCCGTGGCGGCGCTAACTCCCGCTCGCGGCGATCAGCTTCGCCTGAAACGCCGCGCGGGCCGCCGACAGATCGTTGCCCGTCGCGCGCGGCCACGCCGAGACCTGGACGATCACCAGCTTGCGCGCCGGGTCGATGGTGATCGACTGGCCGAAGATGCCCTGTGCGCCGAACCGCCCCTCGGGATAGGTCCACCACTGATAGCCATAGCCGTAGCCCGGCCGGCCGATCCCGACATGGGGTGCGGTGGCGTCGCTGAACCAGCCCGCCGGCACCGCCCGGTCGTCGCCTTTCAGCGCATAAAGCCCCATCCGGCCGTAATCGCGCAACGACACCGACAGGCAGCAGCCGCTCACCTCATGCCCGCTCTGGTCGACCATCCAGAACGCATCGCGTTCCATGCCAAAGGGCACCCACAGCTTCTCGCTGAGATAGGTGGCGAGCGGCTTGCCGACCGCCCGGGCCACCACCACGCCGATCAGATTGGTCTCGCCGGTCTTGTACACCCATTTGCTGCCCGGCGGATCGGCGCGCGGCAGCGTGCGCATATAGGCGACGGTGGGGTCGGCGCCCGCCGGCACCTCCATGGTGAACATCCGCGCCACGTCGGATTGGGGATCGGTATAATCCTCGTTCCAGCGTACGCCCGACGTCATCGTCAGCAATTGCCGCACCGTGACCCCGTCATAGCCGCTGCCGGCCAGTTCGGGCACATAGCTGGTGATCGGATCGTCGAGCGATCGGATCTTCCCGTCCTTCAGCGCCGCACCGACCAGCGTCGAGGTGAACGACTTGGCAACGGAGAAGCTGGTCCAGCGCCCCTCCGGCCCGAAGCCGCGCGCATAGCGTTCCAGTCGCACCTTGCCGTCCTGAAGCACCAGCAGCCCGGCGACGTTCTGTTCGGCCATGAAGGCATCGACCTCCCCCGCCGCGATCGGCAACGGCGTGCCGTCGGGGAGCGGATGGACCCGGCGCCCCGCCTTCACCACATGGCCGGGGAACAGCGTCTCCATCGCGGGGAAATTGGCGTCGCGCTGGGCCTGGTTCCAGAACAACACCTCCGCGCCGACCTGGCGCAGCCGCGCGGCATTGTCGGCGGACACCGCCGGACCGGCGGTTTCGACCTGCGTCGTGGGGCCCGTCGTGCATCCGGCCAGCGCCAGCAGCGCCGCCACCATCGTCGTGCGCGTCATATCCCCTCCCTGATCAGCGTGATCTGCGCGACGTCGATACCCCCGCCGCGAAACCCGCCCTCGCAATACATCAGATAGTAGCGCCACAGATCAAGGAAGCGATCGTCGAATTCGGCCGGCATCCGCCCTTCGGCAACGGCGTGGTCGAAACGCTCACGCCATTGCCTGAGCGTTTCGGCATAATCGGCGCCGAAACCGACGCGGTCCTGCCAGTTCAGGCCGACATCCCGCGCGATGTCGCGGAACTCGCGCTCGGACAGCAGCAATCCGCCGGGAAAGATATAGGTCTGGATGAAATCGACGTTGCGCGCGTAATTCTCGAAAATGGCGTCATCCATCGAGATGAGCTGAATCGCGGCGCGTCCGCCCGGTTTCAGCGCGCGGGCGATCGCCTCCAGATAGGCGCGCCAATATTCGCGGCCGACCGCCTCGACCATCTCGATGCTGGCGACCGCGTCGTAGGTGCCGGTGACGTCGCGGTAATCGGTCAGCGTGAAGCGCGCGTCCGCCAGCCCCGCCGCACGCAAACGCGCCTCGGCATAGTCGCGCTGCTCGGTCGACAGGGTGATGCCGTGGACCGCGACGCCATGCCGCGCGGCCAGTTCCGCGAACGATCCCCATCCGCAACCGATCTCGAGGATGCTGTCCCCCGCCCGCGTGGCGGTGCGGCGAAGGATCGCGTCGAGCTTGGCGGTCTGCGCCTGCTCCAGCGTCATGTCCGCTCCGGCGAACAGCGCGCTGGAATAGGTCATGCCGGGGTCGAGCCACGGAATGTAGAAATCATTCCCCAGGTCATAGTGATAGGCGATGTTGCGGAGCGATCCGGCGCGGTCGTTGCGGTGCAGCCGGTGCGCGACCCGCCGCGCCAGCCGGCTCCAGCCCGACGCCCGGCCCGCCTCGCCCAGCGTATGGCGGTTGAGCATGAACAGCGTGAACAGCGACACCGGATCGGGGCTGGACCACTCCCCGGCGGCCCAAGCCTCATACCATCCCGCCGACCCGCCGGTCGCCAGCCGCAGCAGCGCGTTCCACCGGACGATGGCGACGTCCGCCATCGGCCCGTCGGCGCGACCGCCCAGCACACGGCGGCGGCCATCGGGCAGGCTCACCGTGATCGATCCGCGCGTCAGCCCGGCGTCGATCCGATCGAGCGATTTGTGGAACAACCCGGCAAAGGGCGCGAGCCAGCCGCCACCGGGGCGCGCCGCCGTCCGGTGTGACCGGCCGGGCCGTCGGCCCCTGTTCCGCACCGGCGCATCCATCGCCGCCTTCAATGCACGTCGCCGCCGCGCAAGCAAGCCGTCGACTCAGATGACGTGCGGTTCCTTCTCGACCATCCAGGTCTGACCCTGCGACAACAGCTTTTGCAGATTGGGCGTCTTGCCCTCCGCGATCTGGCGGTTCTGCGCCACCACCGCGCTCTCGAACGTCGGGGCCGGATCGTCGTAGATCACGCCCAGCGCCATCGGGAACGCGCCGAACGGCATCTCGACCAGCAGGTGGGCGATCATGCGGTTGGCCTGATCGTGGACCAGCACCTCCGACGTGTCGCCATCGACCACGTCCACCACCTTCAGCGCCAGCCGGTCGCGATCGAGCGCGATGCCCTTGGCCCCGCCGGCGAACAGCATCGGCTTGCCATGCTCGACCCACAGCTGGTTGCCCGCGGCGTTCGGCTTGGCGGTGAACGGCTCGAACACGTCGTCGTTGTAGACGATGCAGTTCTGGAAGATCTCGACGAAGCTCGCGCCCTTGTGGGCGTGCGCCGCCTTGAGCACGCTCGGCAGGCTCTTGTGGACGTCGATCCCGCGCGCGATGAACCGCGCGCCCGATCCCAGCGCGAAGGCGCACGGGCTGGCCGGGCGATCGACCGACCCGAACGGCGTCGACGGGCTGCGCGTGCCGACGCGGCTGGTCGGCGAATATTGCCCCTTGGTCAGGCCATAGATCTCGTTGTTGAACAGCAGCAGCTGGCAATCGAGGTTGCGGCGCAACAGGTGCATGGTGTGGTTGCCGCCGATCGACAGCGCATCGCCGTCGCCGGTGATGATCCACACGTCGAGGTCCGGATTTGCCAGCTTCACCCCGGTCGCCACGGCGCAGGCGCGGCCGTGGATGGTGTGGAAGCCGTAGGTCTCCATGTAATAGGGGAAGCGCGACGAACAGCCGATGCCGCTGACGAACACCGTGTTTTCGGGCTTCACGCCCAGATCGGGCATAGTGCGCTGCACCGCCTTCAGGATCGCATAGTCGCCGCAGCCGGGGCACCAGCGCACCTCCTGATCGGTCTCCCAGTCCTTGGGAGACGATTTGGCGACGGGGGTCATGTCGTTCATAGCATTTCCTTTGTCGGCACGACGCAACCGCGTCAGCCGAGCGCGCTTTCGATGGCCGCTTCGATCTCGGCGATGCGGAACGGCTGGCCGGACACCTTGTTGAGCGGCTGCGCGTCGACCAGATACTGGTCGCGCAGCACCGTCTTGAGCTGCCCGGTGTTCATTTCGGGAACCAGGATCTTTTCGTAACCCTTGAGAAGATCGCCCAAATTCCGCGGCATCGGCCAGATGTGGCGGATGTGGACATGGGCGACGTCCAGCCCCTTGCGGCGCGCGCGGCGCACCGCCTGGTGGATCGGGCCAAAGGTCGATCCCCAGCCGACCACCACCAGCTTGCCGCTGGCCTCGCCCAGTTCGACCTGCTGGTCGGGCACCGCCACCCCGGCGATCTTGTCGCGACGCAGCTCGGTCATTTCCTGGTGGTTGGCGGGCGAATAGTCGATGTTGCCGGTGCCGGCTTTCTTCTCGATCCCGCCGATGCGGTGGAGCAGCCCCGGCGTGCCCGGCTTGACCCAGGGCCGCGCCAGCTTCTCGTCCCGCGCATAGGGGAGGAACCCGCCGTCCGGCACGTCCGCCAGGAACTTCACCGGAAACGGCGTGAAACTGTCGACGTCCGGGACTTTCCACGGCTCGGCGGCGTTGGCGATATAGCCGTCGGTCAGCAGCATCACCGGGGTCATGTACTGCGTCGCGATGCGAACCGCCTCGATCGCGCATTCGAAGCAGTCGGCGGCGGATCGCGCCGCCACCACCGGCATCGGCGCGTCGCCGTTGCGGCCGTAGACCGCCTGATAGAGGTCCGACTGTTCGGTCTTGGTCGGCAGCCCGGTGGAAGGCCCGCCGCGCTGTGAGTTGACGATCACCAGCGGCAGCTCGGTCATGATCGCAAGGCCGATCGCCTCCCCCTTCAGCGCGATGCCGGGGCCGGACGAGGAGGTGACGCCAAGCTGCCCCGCATAGGACGCCCCCAGCGCTGAGGCGATCGCGGCGATCTCGTCCTCCGCCTGGAAGGTCGTGACGCCATATTCCTTCAGCCGGCTGAGGTGGTGAAGGATCGCCGACGCCGGGGTGATCGGATAGCCGCCGAAGAACATCGGCAGGTCGGCAAGCTGGGTGCCCGCGACCAGCCCGAGCGAGATCGCCTCGGCGCCGGTGACGGTGCGGTACAGGCCCGGCTCGGCCGGGGCGGCCGGCACGTGGAGCTGCCCGACCTGCCCGCCCAGTTCGGCGGTTTCGCCATAAGCATGGCCGGCGTTCAACGCGGCGATATTGGCCTCAGCGAGCTCGGGCGCCTTGGCGAACTTGGCCTTGAGCCAGTCGACGATCGGTTCGCGGTCGCGGTCGAACATCCACAGCGCCAGCCCGAGCGTCCACATGTTCTTGCAGCGGAGCGCTTCCTTGTTGCCCAGCCCGAACGGCTTCACCGCGTCGAGGGTCAACTGCGAGATGTTGAGCCGCAGCAGCTGCCACTTGGCGAGACCGTCGCCGTCGAGGGGATTGCTGTCGTACCTCGCCTTGGCGAGGTTGCGGTCGTTGAACTCGCCCTCGTCGGCGATGATGAGGCCGCCAGGCTTCAGGTCGCCGACATTGGTCTGCAATGCCGCCGGGTTCATCGCCACCAGCACGTCGGGCTGGTCGCCCGCCGTCTCGATCGACGCCGATCCGAAATTGATCTGGAACGCCGACACGCCGAACAGCGTGCCCTGCGGCGCGCGAATCTCCGCCGGAAAATCGGGGAAGGTGGCAAGATCGTTGCCGGCCAGCGCGGTGGACAGGGTGAACTGCCCGCCGGTCAGCTGCATCCCGTCGCCGCTGTCTCCGGCAAATCGAACGACGATCGCCTCGGGCGGCGGGTTTGCCGACGCCTCTTCGGGCGTCAGCAGATGGGCGGCTGTGGCCATGTAATCCTGTGTCCTGCGGTATCCGTTTCGCGCGCCTTCTATGTCCCGGTGCGCTGCCGATCCAAGGTAGAATGATGGACAGCGCTTGCAACCGGTTCTTTTCCGATCCCGCCGCCGGGGCATGGACGACCGCGATCAGGCGGCATAATCAAGTCTGCAAATGCAACGGACGACGGAGAAGCCTGCCATGACCGCGCCCTATACCCGCCCCGATGTCGCGATGCTTCTCGCCTATCTGAACAGCGCGCCGGGGCCGAAGATGCATGAGGTGGGGGCACCGGCGGCACGCGAGATGTACGAACAGATGAAAGAACTCGTCGATCTGCCGGTCGGTGAGCTGGCGGTCGTCCAGGACTTGGCCATCCCCGGTCCCGCCGGCACGATCCCGGCGCGACTGTTCGACGCGCGCGCCACGCGCGAACCGGGGCCGGCGGTGGTCTATTTCCACGGCGGGGGCCACACCATCGGCAACATCGCGACTCACGCCGGCTTCTGCGCGGAGATCGCCCGCGTGCTCGACCTGCCGGTCGTCTCGGTCGACTATCGCCTGGCCCCCGAACACGCCTTTCCGGCCGCGCCCGACGATGCCGAGGCGGCGGCGCGCTGGGTCGCGGGCAGCCCCGCCGAACTGGGCCGCACCGTCACCGGGCTGGTGCTGAGCGGCGACAGCGCCGGGGGCAACCTCGCCATCGTCGCCGCGCTCGATCTGCGCGACCGGCCGGCGGCGGTGCCGGTGATCGCGCAGCTGCCGATCTATCCGGCGACCGACTATAGCCGCGACTACCCGTCCTACGCCGCGTTGTGCGAGGGCCATCTGCTGACCCGCGCGTCGATGGACTGGTTCACCGCCAGCTATGCGCCGGACGTCGCCAGCCTGCGCGTGTCGCCGCTCAACGCCGATCTGGCCGGCCTGCCGCCGGCGGTGGTGATGACCGCCAGCCTCGACCCGATCCGCGATCAGGGCCGCGCTTATGCCGCCAAGCTGGCCGAAGCGGGCGTGCCGGTGGTGTTCCGGGAAGCGGTGGGCAATATCCACGGCTTCGTCACGCTGCGAAAGGCGATCCCTTCGGCGCAGGGCGACGTCGCCGGCTTCCTGACCGCGGCCAAGGCGGTGATCGCCGAGGCCGAGGCGCAGCGCGTGATGGCGCAGGCGGCGGCATGATCGATCGCGAGACCCTGCCCTACCGCCCGTGCGCGGGAGTGATGCTGCTCAACCGCGACGGGCAGGTGTTCGTCGGCCAGCGGCTCGATTCGACGCTGGAGGCATGGCAGATGCCGCAGGGCGGGATCGATCCGGGCGAGGCGGCGCTGGCCGCCGCGATCCGTGAGATCGGCGAGGAAACCGGGATCGCCCCCCATCACCTCGACCTGATCGCCGAAGCGCCCGACGAGCTGTGGTACGACCTGCCCGATGACCTGATCGGCAAGATCTGGAAGGGCAAGTGGCGCGGCCAGCGGCAACGCTGGTTCCTGTTCGCCTTCACCGGCACCGACGACGACGTCGACATCGCCACAGAACACCCCGAATTCCGCGCATGGAAATGGGCCGACCCGGCCGATCTGCCGGCGATGATCGTCCCGTTCAAGAAGGCGCTGTACGAATCGGTGATCGCCGCGTTCGCCGATCCGGTCGCCCGCCGGACGCGACCCGGGCACGGCTGATCGTGCCTGGGGGGGTGACGCGAATCGGTTCCAACGGTTATGGCCGTGCGCGATGCGAAGCGTGCTCCTCCCCCTCGCGGCGCTGCTGATACTCGGCAACGCGCCCGATTCCCCGGTCCCGGCGGCTCCGTCGGCACCGGGGCCTGTCGATTCCAACGATCTGCCCCCCGCCATCCGCGCCATGCTGCAAGCGGCGATGGAATCGGGCAACGAGGGCGAGGTCGCCACCGTCGAGAAATATGCGCGCGGCGCCTCACCGGAAAACGCGCGGGAGATTTCGGAGATCACCGCGCGCTGGCGTGGCGAGCGGCGTCAGGCGGCGACCGAGAAGCTGCGCACATCCGATTTCCTGGCGCTGATCAAGGGGCGCGCCGAACTGGGCGGCTTCCTCACCACCGGCAACACCGACAATATCGGGGTGACCGCCGCGGTGAACGTGACTCGTGACGGCTATCGCTGGCGGCAGAAGGCCGCGCTGCTCGCCGAATATCAGCAGAGTTCCGGCGTCACCAGCCGCGAGCATTACCGGGCATCGTTCGAGCCCAACTACAAGATCGACGACCGCGCCTACATCTATGGCGCGACGCTGTTCGAGAGCGACCGCTATCTCGGATATTTCGAGCGGTATTCGGCCTCGGTCGGTGCCGGTTACAGCGTGATCAAGTCGAGCCCGATGAGCCTCGACCTCGAGATCGGCCCGGCCTATCGCTATACGCGCTTCACAGACCACAATATCGAGAGCAACATCGCCGCGCGCGGATCCGCGCAGTTCGGCTGGACGGTGGCGCCGGGGGTGCGGCTGACCCAGGACGCCGCCGCTTATGTCCAGAGCGCGAACAGCACGCTGACCGGGCGTACCGCGCTCAGCGCCAAATTGTTCGGGCCGGTCGCCGCGCAATTTTCCTACGACGTATCGTACGAAAGCAAGCCGCCGGCGGGGCGAGTCAACGCCGACACCACCAGCCGCGCCTCGCTGGTCTACAGTTTTTGAGCGGCATCAACGCCATCGAGCGTGACGCGATCGCCCATCTGGGCGAGTCGCCGATGCTCGAACGCACGCTCGACTGGGCGGGCGTGAACAGCGGCACCGCCAATCTGGCCGGGCTGGCGACGATGGCGGATCGGCTGGCGGAGGCGTTCGGTGTGTTGCCGGGCGGGTGCCGGCTGGTCGAGCCCGATCCGGTCGAGCGAGTCACCGTCGACGGGCGGGTCGAACCGATCGGCCATGGCCGCCACCTCCACCTGACCGTGCGCCCGCACGCGCCGGTCCAGATGCTGTTCACCGGCCACATGGACACCGTCTATCCGGCCGATCATCCGTTCCAGCAGATCCGCACGCTGGACGACGGCCGGATCAACGGCCCCGGCATCGCCGACATGAAGGGCGGGCTGGCGCTGCTGCTCGCCGCGCTGGAGGCGGTCGAGGCGGTCGGCGTGCCGCGGCTGGGCTATGAGGTGGTGATCAACTCGGACGAGGAGACCGGCAGCTTCTCTTCCGCCGCGCTGGTCGCGCGTGCGGCCGAGGGCAAGGTTGCCGCGCTGACCTATGAACCGGCGCTGCCCGACGGCACGCTGGCGGGCGCGCGTGGTGGCACCGGCAATTTCTCGATCGTGGTGCGCGGGCGCAGCGCCCATGCCGGGCGCAACCCCGACGACGGGCGCAATGCGATCGTCGCCGCGTCGGACCTGGCGCTGCGGCTGTCGCGCGCCAAGGCGGCGGAATTGGCGGTCAATCCGGCGCGGATCGACGGCGGCGGGCCGAACAATGTCGTGCCCGAACTGGCGATCCTGCGGGTCAATTTCCGCCCCGCGGGCGCCGAACAGATCGCTCGGGCGCAGGCCGCGCTCGACGCGGCGGCGGCGGCGGTCGCCCGTGAGCACGACGTGCTGGTCGAGGTCCACGGCAGCTTCAACCGCCCGCCCAAGCCGCTGGATCCCGGCGCCGAGCGGCTGTTCGGGCTGGTCCGCACCGTCGGCGCCGACCTGGGCCTCGACATCGCGTGGAAGGCCACCGGCGGAGTGTGCGACGGCAACAACATCGCCGCGTGCGGCGTGCCGGTGGTCGACACCATGGGCGTACGCGGCGGCGCGATCCATTCCAGCGACGAATTTCTTTTCCCCGACAGCCTGATCGAACGCGCCGCGCTGTCGGCGTTGACCATCCTGCGGATCGCAAACAAGGGCAGCCTATGACATTCCGCATCCGCGCCGCGCGCGACGAGGACATCGAACACCTCTACGAGATGGCGAAGCTGACCGGCGGCGGCTTCACCAACCTGCCCCCGGATCGCGGCGCGTTGACCGCCAAGCTGGAGCGCAGCCACACCGCCTTTGCGCGCACCGACGACACGCCGACCGATGAATTGTTCGTGCTGGTGCTGGAGAATGTCGCGACCGGCGAGGTGCGCGGCACCTGCCAGATCTTCACCCAGGTCGGCCAGCGGTGGCCGTTCTACAGCTATCGAATCGGCACGCTGACCAAGCATAGCGAGGAACTCGGCCGCACCTTTCGATCCGAACTGCTCAACCTGGTCAACGATCTGGAAGGGTCGAGCGAGGTCGGCGGGCTGTTCCTCCATCCCGGCGAGCGCGCCGGCGGGCTCGGGTTGCTGCTCGCGCGCAGCCGCTATCTGTTCATCCGCGCCCACCGCGCGCGCTTTGCCGATCGACTGCTCGCCGAGTTGCGCGGAATCATCGACGAAGCGGGGGGATCGCCGTTCTGGGACGGGGTCGCCGGGCGCTTCTTCGGGATGAATTTCCAGGACGCCGATTCGTTCAACGCGGTCCATGGCAACCAGTTCATCGCCGACCTGATGCCGCGCCACCCGATCTATATTGCGATGCTGCCCGAAAGCGCGCGCGCGGTGATCGGCCTGCCCCACCCATCGGGCCGGGCGGCGATGCGGATGCTGGAAAATGAAGGGTTTGCGTTTGAAAGCTACGTCGATATCTTCGATGGCGGGCCGACGATGACGGTCCGCACCGATCAGGTCCGCACGATCCGCGACGCCGTCGACATGACCGTGAGCGACGTCGCGGCGGGTGGAAGCGCGTCGCTGCTCGCCACCGGCCGCCTCGCCGACTTCCGCGCATGCATGGGGCATGTCGGCGACGGCACGATCGATCCCGCCAGTGCGGAGGCACTGGGCGTCGCCGCGGGCGCCACGGTCAGCCACGTCGCGCGGATATGACGCTCGTTGAGATCAATTTCGACGGGATCGTCGGTCCCAGCCACAATTACGCCGGGTTGAGCCCCGGCAACCTCGCCGCGACCCGCAATGCCGGCGCCACCGCGCATCCGCGCGCGGCCGCGTTGCAGGGCATCGCCAAGATGCGCGCCAACATTGCGCTGGGGCTGTCGCAGGGCATCCTGCTGCCGCCGCCCCGCCCCGATCATCGCTGGCTGGAAAGCCTGGCCACCGACTATGCCGGCGCGCCGAACCATTTGCGGGCGCAGGCGCTGTCCGCATCGGCGATGTGGGCGGCCAACGCCGCCACCGTCTCCCCCGCGCCGGACAGTGGCGACGGACGCTGTCACCTGAGCGTCGCCAATCTGATGACGATGCCGCACCGCAGCCACGAATGGCCCGACACGCTGGCGCAGTTGCGGGTGGCGTTCGCCAACCCGGCGTTCGTCGTCCACCCCCCGGTGCCCGCGCCGTTCGGCGATGAGGGCGCCGCCAATCACATGCGTCTGACCCGCTTGCACGGCGAACCGGGGGTAGAGGTGTTCGTCTACGGCGTGTCGGGCGGCCCCTTTCCCGCGCGGCAGCACCGCGAGGCGAGCGAAGCGGTGGCGCGGCGGCATGGCGTCGACGCGCTGTTCGTCCAGCAATCGGACGAGGCGATCGCCGCCGGCGCCTTCCACAACGACGTCGTCGCGGTCGCCAACGAACAGGTGCTGTTCGCCCACGAACGCGCCTTTGCCGACAAGGACGGTTTCTACGCCGCGCTCCGCGCCCGACTGCCCACGGTCGAGATCGTCGAAGTGCCGGAGGCCAGCGTCGGGCTGGCGGACGCCATCGCCTCCTATCTGTTCAACGCGCAGCTGGTGACGTTGCCGGCTGGCGGCATGGCGCTGGTCGTGCCGTCCGAAGCCCGCGACACGCCCAGCGTGTGGGCGTGGCTGACCGAGCATGTCGCCGGCAACGGCCCGATCCGGCGGATCGAGGTGGTCGACGTACGCGAATCGATGGCCAACGGCGGCGGCCCTGCCTGTCTGCGGCTGCGCGTGGTCGCCGACCCCGCCACGGTCGATCCGCGCTTTCTGGTCGACGACGCGCGGCTCGACACGATCGCGGCGGTGATCGCGGAACATTGGCCAGAAGCCATCCCCCACGACCAGATCGCCGACCCCGCTCTGATCGCGCGGATCGAGCGCGCGCGCGATGCGCTGGTGACCGCGCTGGGACTCGCCGACAGCCTCTGAATCCGCCCGCACTGCTGCGATCGGCCTGTCGGGTTAATTGACAGGTAACCATGTTCATTAACGCGGAATCCGCCATTTCCGCCATCGGCCCGATCCTTGCTTAACCTTTCGGCATGTGGCGTCGTGTTCGCAACCTGTTCATCATCAAGACCAAGTTCGAGGCGTATCTGGTGATCTTCGGGCTGGGCAACGGCGCGGTGGAGCGCGGTGTCCATTATCTCCACCAATATCCCGGCTTTGGCGGGTGGCTGCTGTTCGCGGTATGCCCGATCGCGGTGTTCATGGCCGGCGGGCGCATTCTCGATTCGCTCGACCCGGCGCATCGCTGACGGTTCCAAAGCGGGGCGTGGCGCGTTACTGTGCCGCCATGGCCAATCTTTTTCATCGCTGGTTCGTCGAACACCCGCAAAGCGTCGATGAGACCTATGCCGAGCATTTCGGTGTCGCCTCGCGCTTTGGCTGGACGATGGTGACGGGCGGCCTCGCCTGTTTCGTCCATGCCGTGCTCCCCAATTTCTTCACCCGGACCGGCAGCACCGCCGTCAAGCGGCTCTATTCGGAAATGGTCGCGCGCCAGCCGGGCGTACGCCGCCCCGCCTATGACGAGCCGAACTGGCGACCGGAATACGAGATCTGATCGCGCCGACGTGATCGAGCATGTTCTCATCATCGGAGGCGGCTTTTCGGGGTCGCTTCAGGCGATCAACCTGCTGCGCCACGACGGCCCGCGCGCGACGCTGATCGAACGCGGGCCGAGCATCGGCAAGGGGCTGGCCTATGGCGCCGCCCATCCCAGCCACGTCCTCAACGTCCGCGCCGGCAACATGAGCGCGTTGCCCGACGATCCGCAGCATTTCGCGCGCTGGCTGGCGGCGCGCGGGATTGCCGATCCGGACACCGCCTTCATCCCGCGCGTGACCTATGGCGCCTATCTGAGCGAGCAGCTCGACGCGGCCCGCGCGGCGGCGCCCGAACGGCTGACGATCGTCCATGGCGACGTCACCGATCTGCGCCACGATGGCCGCGCGACCGCCACGCTGGCCGACGGCCTCCGGATCGAGGCGAATGCCGCCGTGCTGGCGGTCGGAAACCTGCCGCCGCACGATCCGCCGGGGCTCGATCCGGCGACGCTGCCGGGCGACCGCTACATCGGCGATCCGTGGGATCCGCGCGTGCCGATGGGGCTGAACGACGACGATACCGTACTGATCGTCGGCGCCGGGCTGACGATGATCGACGTCGCGCTGCTGCTGGAGGCGAACGGCTTCAAGGGGCGCATCGTCGCGCTGTCGCGCCGCGGGCTGCTGCCCCGCCCGCATGAGGGCGCCGGGACGAGCTGGCGCAAGATCGACGAGCGGCCGAAACTGTCGGCATCTGCGCTGCTCCATCAGGTGCGCGAACGCGGCGACTCGATCGGCTGGCGCAACGCGGTCGATGAACTGCGCCCGTTCACGCAGGATATGTGGGCCAACGCCACCGTCGCCGAGCGCAATCGCTTCCTGCGCCACCTGCGGCCGTGGTGGGACGTCCACCGCCACCGGCTGGCGCCCGAAGTCTATGCGCGTCTCCAGGCGCTGCTGGCGAGCGGGCAACTCGGGGTCCGCGCCGGCAAGCCCGACCGGTTCGTGCCGGCCGGCGACGGCGTCGACGTCCGCTGGCGTCCGCGCGGCAGCGACACGCACGAAACGCTGCATGTCCGCCGCATCGTCAATGCGATCGGCCCACAGGGCGACCTGACCCGCACGCAAGAGCCTTTGCTGCGCAAATTGCTCCAGCGCGGCCTGATCCGGCCCGATGCGGCGCGGTTGGGAATCGACGTCGACGGCACCGCCGCGGTGATCCGCGCGGACGGGAAACCGAGCGACTGGCTCCACGCGCTGGGGCCGATGACGCGGGGTGCGTTCTGGGAAATCGTCGCCGTACCCGACATCCGCACCCAGACCTGGGCGCTCGCCCGCCGGCTGTCCAACGCGCATTGGGTAGGCGGTGAGGGACTTTAGGCCCCGGACCGGCAAAGCCGAACCGCAATTATGCGACGCCGAACCCAACTCTGGGGTTGCGCAATCCGGAAGCCGCTTCTATGTCGCCGCTTCCAACGCGCCCGTAGCTCAGCTGGATAGAGCATCAGACTACGAATCTGAGGGTCGGACGTTCGAATCGTTCCGGGCGCGCCATTTTTTCCATGGCCGGATTTTGCAGGGAGTGGCGGGACGCCCGATGCGAAGCCTCGCTCCCCTGCTCCTGCTGTCCGGCTGTGCCGGGGCAACCGCCGACGCACCGTCGCTGCTGCCCCGCCCGATCGAAAGCCGCAGCGATGTCGAGCCGCAGGTCGTGCCCGCACCGGTTGCCCCCGACGCCGCGCTCGATGCCGACATCGCCCGCCACGTCGCGGCGATCGCCGCCAGCATCCAGGCCTTTGCCGCAACCGAATCCAGCGCCGAATCGCTCGCCGCGCGCGCCGCGAAGGCGCCGGGAGGCAGCGATGCGTGGCTGGAGGCGCAGGGCGCGCTCAGCGACCTCGGCAGCGCCCGTGCCGCGACCGACGCTGCCGTCGCCGATCTGACCGCGCTGGCGATCACCCGGTCCGAAAGCGGCGCGCCGCCCTATCCCGCGCTCGACGCCGCGATCGCGCGCGCCAGTGCCGAGGCCGATCGGCAGGACGAGGTCACCGCCCGCCTGTCGGCGCTGCTCGACCGTTAAGGTTCCAAACTGCGCAGCAGCGGCAGGATCGTCGCATAGTCGTCGGTCCACGGCTGGAAGCCCTTGCGGGGCTCCAGTGGCACCCAATCACCCGCCCGCGCCGTCAACCGTGACAGCGCGGCGCGGTCGCGACTGAGCGCCACCCAGTCGGATACCGTCGCATGTTCTCCCTCACCGGGGCCGGGCGCATAGTTGAGCCGGGCGGCGAACCATCCGCCATCCGCCGCCGCCGCCGCGACTACCGGCTCCAGATCGAGGAAGCGGTTGGAGATATGGACCAGCAGCAACCCCCTGGGGCTGAGCGCGCGGGCGTAGGTGGCGAACGCCTCGCGCGTCATCAGGTGCATCGGCACCGCATCCGAGGAAAAGGCGTCGAGCGCGAGCAGGTCGAGGCTGGCCGGCGCCTGCTGCGTCAACCGCATCCGCGCATCGCCGATGACGATGGTCGGGCTTGGCAGGCAGTTGGCGAGGAAGTGGAACTGCCCGGTGTCACGGGCGATCCGCACCACCGCCGGATCGATCTCGAAGAAGCGCCAGTGCTGGCCGGGTCGGGCATAGCAGGCGAGCGTCCCCGTCCCCAGCCCGACCACGCCGATCCGCGCCGCCGGGCCGTACAGGTCCGCCGCCGCCTGCATCGCCTGCCCCACCCCTGATCCGGGGACGTAATAGCTGGTCGGTTCACGCTCGCGCTCGGGGGTGCCGCTCAATTCGATCCCGTGCAGCGTGGTGCCGTGCGCCAGCGTGCGCCACTTCGGGTACTCGCGCACGGTGTAGACGCCGAAATAGCTGCGGGTGCGCGCGTCGCCGTCCCAGCTCACCATCAGCGCGCGATAGCCGCCGTAGAGGAAGATCGCGCCGGCCAGCGCGATCGCATAGGGAATCCGCGCGCCGATCACGAACAGGCCGATGACCGCGATGACAAGGAAGGCGATCGATTCGGCCTTGGTCCCCAGCATTCCGCCGGGATTGGTCAGTCCCAGCGCCACCAGCGCGATCACGATCGCGGCGACGATCGCGGTCCGTACCTGCACGCCGCGCCGATTGACCCGCCATAGCCGCGCGAACACCGGCAGCAGGAAATATTGCGGCGCCAGCAGCCCGGCGGCGAGGATCAACAGCGGATATTCATAGGTCCAGTCGAACACCACCGGGGCGAGCAGCCCGGCGAACACGCCGCCCAACGCCCCGCCGACCGACATCGCCAGATAGAATCCGGTCAACCGGTCCGCCGCCGGGCGAAGCTCGTACATCCGCGTGTGCAGCGCCACCGCCACCATGAACAGCAGCACCAGCGCCATCAGCGTGTTGAGGTAGGGATATTGCTGGGCGCCCCCGATCATCACCCCGCCGAACATCAGGATGGTGAGCGGGGCAAAGCGGGTCAGCTGATCGGCCAGCATCCGGCCGCCGGCAAAGGCGACGGTGAAACTCAGCAGGTAGAGCCCCAGCGGCAGCACCCACAGCAGCGGCACCGCGACGATATCGGTGGTGATGAAGGTCGAGGTGGCGAGCATCAGCCCGGACGGCACCAGCGCCAGCACCACCCAGGTCACGACGCGGCGCGCGCCCGGCGCGGCGCTGGTCACCGGCTGATGCGCCTCGGCGGCGGTCCGGCGCGGCAGCATCAGCGCGCAAAACGCGACCAGCAGGAACAGCGCGGCATAGCCGACGCTCCACACCAGGCTCTGCTGGCGCAGCGCCAGCGCCGGCTCGACGATCAGCGGATACGCGACCAGCCCTCCAAAGCTGCCGACGTTCGACGCGGCGTAGAGCGCATAGGGATCGCGCCCCGGCTGCGCGGCGGCGTACCACCGCTGCATCAGCGGCGCCTGTGCCGATACCGCGAAGAACAGCGGCCCGATCGACACGCCCAGCAGCCACGGCACCCACAGCGCGGGTTCGGCGTCGGGCGGCATGGCAAAGGCGAACAGTCCGATCGGCAGCCACAGCGCGGCGAGCGCGAGCAGCGCGAGATGGATCGCCGCGCCGCGCCGCAGCGGCAAACGGCCAAGGCCATGGGCATAGGCATAGCCACCCAGCAGCAGCGCCTGATAGACCAGCATCGCCGAATTCCACACCGCCGGCGCGCCGCCCAGCCGGGGCAGCGCCATCCGCGCGACCATCGGCTGGACCAGGAACAGCAGGAACGATCCCGTCAGGATCGTGGCGACGAACAGCGCGCGCGATCCGCGTGACGTCCCGACTGCCGGCTCGTCCGCCACCGCCGTCATTGCGGCCGGCCGATCGTGTAGCACAGGTGCCGGCGCAGCGGATTGCCCTCCGGCACGACCGGATGATCGAAATCGCCGTCTTCCACGCGCGTCATCCCCAGCCGTATCATCAGCCCCCAGCTGGCGCGGTTCGCGGGGACGGTGATCGCCGCGACGCGCGCGACATCGTTGGCCCACGCATCGGCCAGGCTCGCCGCCGCCGCTTCACGCGCATAGCCCCTTCCCCAGGCATCGCGGCGCAATCGCCAGCCGATTTCGGGCTGGCCGGCGATCGGCGTCCCGTCCGGGCCCGGCTTGATCCCGCAAAAGCCCAGGAACGCGCCGTCGTCGACCCGCTCGATCGCGCGGAAACACGATCCGCCGGTATCGAGCAGGTCGTTCTGCCGCGCGATCGCCGCCTTCACCTCCGCCATGCCGAGCGGCGGGCCGATATAGCGCATCACCTGCGCATCCCGCCCCATCGCGTGGAACGGCGCGGCGTCGCGCGCCTCCCAACGCCGCAGGATCAGCCGGTCCGTGACGATCGGCGCGGCCCGCGTCACGCGCCCAGCAATCGTGCGGCGTGCGCCGCGTGATAGGTCAGCACCCCCGAACAGCCGGCACGCTTGAACGCCATCAGCGTCTCCAGCACCAGAGTGTCACGGTCGCCCGCGCCGGCGGCCACCGCCGCCTCGATCATCGCATATTCGCCGGACACCTGATAGGCGAAGGTCGGCACGCCGAACTCCGATTTCACCCGCACGATGATGTCGAGATAGGGCAACCCCGGCTTGACCATCACGCTGTCGGCACCCTCCTGAAGGTCTAGCGCGACCTCGCGAATCGCCTCCTCGGCGTTGGCCGGGTCCATCTGATAGGTCTTCTTGTCGCCCTTCAGCAGCCCGCGCGATCCGACCGCGTCGCGGAACGGACCATAGAAGGCGCTGGCGTATTTGGCGGCATAGGCCATGATCTGGACATTGACGTGCCCGCCGCCTTCCAGCGCCTCGCGGATCAGGCCGATGCGGCCGTCCATCATGTCGCTGGGCGCGATCACGTCCGCCCCCGCTTCCGCCTGCACCAGCGCCTGCCGCACCAGCACGTCGGCGGTGGCGTCGTTCAGCACATAGCCGGCGTCGTCGACCAGTCCGTCGTGGCCGTGGCTGGTATAGGGATCGAGCGCGACATCGGTCAGCACCCCGACCTCCGGCACCGCATCCTTGAGCGCGCGGATCGCGCGGCACATCAGGTTGTCGGGATTATACGCCTCCTCGCCCCGGTGGGATCGCAGGTGGGCGGGGGTATTGGGGAACAGTGCCAGGCACGGAATGCGCAGGTCGCGCGCCTCCTTCGCCCGTTCGACCAGCTTGGGCACGGGCCAGCGCGACACCCCCGGCAGGCTGGCGACCGGTTCCTCGTCGGCGCCTTCGGTGACGAACAGCGGCCAGATCAGGTCGGCGGGGGTGAGCACGGTCTCGGCATGAAGCCGGCGGCTCCACGCGGCGGCGCGGGTGCGGCGCATCCGGATGTAGGGAAAGCTGGTCATTGTGGCCGACCCATGCCCTGTTACCCAGTCGGCTGCAATCGTCCCGCCGGCTCGGCGTCGCTGTGCGTGTGTTCGCGCCCTTCCTCCGGGTCGGGCGGCACTTCCAGCACCTGTGCGCGCCAGCCGCCATAGCGATAGTAGATCGCCGCCAGCGCCAGCGACACCGCCGAACCGATCGGAAAGGCCCACCATAGCGCATCGCTGCCCAACACAGGCTGTCCGGCAAGTGCGATGCCGATCCGCACCGGATAGAGCGCGATGAACAGGATGATCAGCGGCGCCACCGTCGCGCCATTGGCTCGCACGGTGGAGAACAGCACCATCGTCGCCCCGAACAGCACGAACGTCCAGCTCGCGATCAGCTGGATATGCCGCGCGATCGGGATCGCCGGGCTGTCGCCGCCGACGAACAGCGCCATCACCGGCCGGTCGAACAACAGGATCGCCGCGATCACCGCCAGCGTGATGACGGTGTTCATGACCACGCCCGATCGGGTGATCTCCTCCACCCGGTCCCAGCGCCCGGCGCCGATGTTCTGCGCCGCCATCGCGCTCACCGCCGCGCCGATCGCCATCGCCGGCATCTGGATGTAGGTCCACAGCTGCTGCGACACGGCATAGGCGGCGGCGGTATCGACCCCCAGCCGGTTGACCAGCCCGACCATCGTCAGCCCGGCGGAGGACATCACCAGCATCTGCGCGCCCATCGGCAACCCCTTGGCAACGATGGTGCGCACCAGCGCCGCCTCCGGGATCAGGTAGCGCAGCTCGGCGCCACGCAGCCGGATCGGCAGGTCGCGGGCATAGACGTAGATGACCAGACCAATGGTGGAGACCGCCCCGGCGATCAGAGTCGCGGTCGCCGATCCGGCGATGCCCATGCGCGGAAACGGCCCGAGCCCGGCGATCAGCAGCGGGTTCATCGCACTGTCGATTACCACGCTCAGCGCCATGAACCACAGCGGCGTCAGCGCATCGCCGGCCCCGCGCAGGCTCATCTGGATCATCACCCCCAGCATCGACAGCGGCAGTCCCAGGAAGATGACGCGCAGATAGGCGAGCGCCATCGCCTGCGCCTCCCCTGGGGTCGCCAGGAGATGAAGGATCGCGGGCGCAAAGATCCAGCCGAGCGCGGCGATCAGCACCGCCCCGCCTACCACCAGACCGAACGCGGACCCGAACGCGCGCCGCGCCGCGTCGATATCATGGCGGCCGATCGATTGGCCGATCAGGATCGTCGCCGCCATGCCGAAACCGAACACCGCGCCGAACGTCAGGAACATGATGATGTTGGCGTTGGAGGTCGCCGCCAGCGCGCTTTCGCCCAGGAACCGGCCGACCCAGATCGAGTTGATCGACCCGTTGAGCGACTGGAGGATATTCGAGCCGAGCGTCGGCAGCGCGAACACCAGCAGCGTGCGGCCGATCGGCCCTTGCGTCAGGTCGTGCACAGGGCGCGGCATCGCGGGCTATCCTTTGGTTTCGCGCAAGGGCGGGCACAGCAGATCGGCCGCGGGCGCCTCGACGGCGCGCGACGCGAACGGGGTTCGGCGATCCAAACTCACCCCAACCGCGCCAGCGCCGCGCCCAGCCGTTCGGCCTCGGCCGCCTTTTCGGCATGATCGGCGCGCGCCTTCTCCACCGCTTCGGGCTTGGCACGTTCGACAAAGCTGGGGTTGCCCAGCCGCCCGGCCAGCCCGTCGCGCTCCTTCTCCGCCGCCGCGATCGCCTTCGCCAGCCGGGCGCGTTCCGCGTCGAGGTCGATCACCCCTTCCAGCGGCACCACGAACGTCGCTTCGTCGACGACGATCTGGAGCGCACCGCCGGCGGGCACGTCCCCGGTCGCGCAATCGACGCGCGCGAGCCGCGCCAGCGACGCCTCCTGCCGCGCCAGCCGCTCGATCGTCGTCGGCGACGCATCGCGGACATGCACGGGCAGGCGCGCGCCCGGCGGCACGTTCAGTTCGGTCCGCGCGGCGCGGATCTCGCTCACGAGGCGGATCAGCCAGTCGATCTCCCTGCCCGCCTCGGGATCGAGCGCGCGGGCATCCGCCATCGGCCATTGTGCGACGATCAGCTCGTGCGACCGCGCGCCCATCGCCGACCATAATTCTTCGGTGATGAACGGCATGAACGGGTGGAGCAGCACCAGGATCTGGTCGAGCACCCAGCCCGCCACCGCGCGGGTCTCATCGGCGTCCGGCCCTTCGCCGCGTTCGCCCATCGCGGGCGACAGCACCGGCTTGGTCAGTTCCAGATACCAGTCGCAGAACCGGCTCCACACGAAATGATAAATCGCGTCCGCCGCCCCGTCGAACCGCAGGTCGGCCAGCGCCAGGTCGACCGCCTGCACGGCGGCGATGGTCTCGCCGATGATCCATCGGTTGACCGCCAGATTGGCGGCCGGCGGCTCCAGATGCGCGGAGGCGCCGATGCCGTTCGCCTGGCAGAAGCGCGCGGCGTTCCACAGCTTGGTCGCGAAGTTGCGGTATCCCTCGACCCGCTTCTCATCCATCTTGATGTCGCGGCCCTGGCTTTCCATCGCCGCCATGAAGAACCGCAGCGCGTCGGCGCCGTATTTGTCGATCAGCCCGAGCGGATCGACGGTATTGCCCTTCGACTTGGACATCTTGGCGCCATCGGCGGCGCGGACGAGGCCGTGCAGGTAGAGCGTGCGGAACGGCACTTCCTTCATGAAGTGCAGCCCCTGCATCATCATCCGCGCGTCCCAGAAGAACAGGATGTCGAAGCCGGAAATCAGCACGTCGTTGGGGTAGCGCCCGTGCAGCGTCGGGCTTGTCTCGTCCGGCCAGCCCATCGTCGCGAACGGCCACAATGCCGAGGAAAACCACGTGTCGAGGACGTCAGGATCGCGGGTCAGCGTGACATTGCCCGCCTCGCGCTGCGCCTCCTCCTCGGTCTCGGCGACGAACACGCGGCCATCGTCGGCGAACCACGCAGGAATCCGATGTCCCCACCACAATTGCCGCGACACGCACCACGGCTGGATGTTCTCCATCCAGTTGAAATAGGTTTTTTCCCAGGATTTCGGCACGATCCTGATCGCTTCGGAGCGGACCGCCTCGATCGCCGGCTTGGCCAGCGTGGCGGCGTCGACATACCATTGGTCGGTCAGCCACGGCTCGATTACCACGCCCGACCGGTCGCCATAGGGCGTCTGGATCGTGCGCGGCTCGGCGTCGTGCGCCTCGCCGTCCTTGTCGACGTGCGGAATCAGCACGCCGTCGGCCTTGAGCCGTTCGACAACCTGCTTACGGGCCTCGAACCGCTCCAGCCCGATCAGATCGGCCGGGATCAGCCCGTCGGCGGTCTGGGTGATGTTCGCCTTCGCGTCGAGCATGTTGAGCATGTCGCGCGCCTCGATCCCGGCGCGGCGGCCGACCTCGAAATCGTTGAAGTCATGCCCCGGCGTGATCTTGACCGCGCCCGATCCCAGTTCGGGGTCGGCATGTTCGTCCGCGACGATCGGGATCAACCGCCCGGTGATCGGCAGCCGCACCTGCTTGCCGACCAGCGCCTTATACCGCTCATCGTCGGGGTGCACCGCCACCGCCATGTCGGCCAGCATCGTTTCCGGCCGGGTGGTCGCCACCTCGATCGAGCCGCTGCCATCGGCCAGCGGGTAGCGCAGCCGCCAGAAGCTGCCCTTCACTTCGCGCGTCTCGACCTCCAGGTCGCTGATCGCGGTGCCCAGCCCCGGATCCCAGTTCACCAGCCGCTTGTCGCGATAGAGCAGCCCCTGCCTGTGCAGCTCGACGAACACCTTGAGCACGGCTTTCGAAAAGCCCTCATCCATGGTGAATCGTTCGTTGGCCCAATCCATCGAACAGCCCAGCCGGCGAAGCTGGCGGGTGATCTCGCCGCCGCTTTCCGCCTTCCATTCCCACACCTTGGCGACGAATTTCTCGCGGGTGAAATCGGTGCGCTTCTCCTGCTTGAGCGCCATCTGCCGCTCGACCACCATCTGCGTCGCGATACCGGCATGGTCGGTGCCGACCACCCACAGCGCGTCCTTGCCCTTCAGCCGGGCGTGGCGGGCCAAAATGTCCTGCAACGTGTTGTCGAGCGCATGGCCGATGTGCAGGCTGCCGGTGACGTTGGGCGGCGGGTTGACGATCGTCCACGGCTCCGCGCCGGGCCGTTCGGGGCGAAACAGGCCATTCGCTTCCCAATGGCTGTACCAGCGGGCTTCAATGGCGGCGGGATCGAAGGTCTTGGGAAGATCGGTCATGGTCGCGCGGCTTTATACGGCGCCGGAAGCGATGCCCACCCCTCCCATCGCCGCTGGCCGCGCTATTCGGCGGGCGTGTTCTTCGTCCATTTCCCCAGCCAGCCCAGCACCTCGAGATACCATTGGCGAGAATTCTTCGGCTTGAGCACCCAGTGGTTCTCGTCCGGGAACACCACCAGTCGCGACGGCACCTCGCGCCGCTGAAGCGCGGTGAAGGCGGCGATTCCCTGGGTGTAGGGGATGCGGAAATCGCGTTCGCCGTGGAAGATCAGCATCGGCGTCTTCCACGCGGTGACGTGGTTGACCGGGTTCCACTTCTCGAACGCCGCAGGATCCTCGAAATAGGCCTTGCCGCCGTGCTCCCATTCGTCAAACCACAGCTCCTCGGTCTCATAGGCCATGGCGCGGGCGTCGAACACGCCGTCGTGCTGGACGATGCACTTGAACCGGTCCGGCCAGTTGCCCTCGATCCAGTTCATCATATAGCCGCCATAGCTGGCGCCCAGAGCACAGGCGTTGTCGCCGTCGAGCCAGTCGAACTTGCTCGTAGCGGCCGCCAGCCCCTTTTGCAGGTCCTCCAGCGGCCAGCCGCCCCAATTGTTGCGGATCGCGTCCGTGAAGGCCTGGCCGTAGCCGGTCGACCCGTGGAAATCGACGGCGACCAGCCCGTATCCGGCGCCCGCGAACAGCGCCGGGTTCCAGCGGTAGGACCAGCTGTTGTTGCTCGATCCCTGCGGTCCGCCGTGGACCATGAAGGCCACCGGCACCCGCGCCGCCGCCGGCGGAGCGACCTGCGACGGGCGCACCACATAGCCCCAGACGGTGTCGTTGTTCGCGCCGGTGAAGCTGAAGCGGAACACCGTCGGCATCTCGATCCCGGCCAGCTTGTCGGCGTTGACGCTGGTCAGCCGTGCCGGAGCGCCCTTGTCCCCGGCCAGCAGGAAGAAATCGTCGGGCGCGACCAGGCTGTTGATCTGGAGCACCAGGCCCGCCGTCGTCGGCACCACCGCGCCGACATGCCCTTCCTGCGTCAGGCGTGTCACCTTCCCGCTGGCGGCATCGACCGCGAACACCGGCGTTTCCTGCGTATCGTCGGCGGTGACGTACAGCCGCTTGCTGTCGGGCGACCAGGCTATCGACGCGACCGAGCGATCCCACCCTTCGGTCAGCGCGCGGACCCGACCGGTGGCGAGGTCGCGGACCATCAGGACCTGGCGATCGGCTTCATAGGTCGGGCGCTTCATCGCCACCCACGCCAGCGTTTTGCCATCGGGCGAAACGCTCGGCAGATTGTCGAGCGCATGGTTCGCGGCAGTCAGATTGACCGGCGCCGCCGACCCGTCGGCGGGGGCGGCGAAGATATCGAGGTTGGTCGACAGCGGCTCGATCCGCCCCGCCTCACGCATCGCGAAATAGACGGTCCTGCCGTCCGCGCTCCACGCGACTTCCTCACCGCCGCCATAGGGCTTCGACGGGCTGTCGCCGATCAGCGCGCCCACGATCGGCGTGCCGGCCCCCGTCGCGACTCCGTTCGCCAGCGGCAGCACGAACAATTGCGATCGGTCGCCATTGCCCCATGTGTCCCAATGGCGGATGAACAACTGGTCATAGGTGCGACCGGACCCGGCGTTGGCGTCCTTCTTGACCATCGCCGGCTCCAGGCTCGGCGCGCCGGGCTTGCGGTCGGCCCAAACCACCAGCCGGTCGCCGGTCGGCGCCAGCTTGAACCCGCCGAAGCCGCCCTTGAAGCTGGTTACCTGCCGCGCGACACCGCCGGCGGCGGGCAGCGCCCACACATTGTCCGCCCCGCCCTTGTCCGACTGGAAATAGAGCGTGCCGTCGGGGCCGAAATCGGGGCCGGTTTCGTTGACGTCGGCCTCGGCGAGCAGCTTTTCGGGCCGTGCGCCGCGCGTCTTGAGGTCGAGCCGCCAGATATCGAACCGGCCGCCGTTGATCGCCAGATCGGTCTCGCGCTGCTGCCACACCAGCCAGCGCCCATCCGGGGAGACGACGGGGCCGGAGACGCGCGAGAGCATCGTCACATCGTCGATGGTCAGTTGGCGCGCGCTCGCGGGCGCCGCGATCAAAAGCCCGGCAAGGGCGAGGGAAAGCGTTTTCATGGCCGGGAGGTTACCACCCCCACGCCGCCACGCAACGGCAAGCCGCGGAATTCAGGCTCTAAAGGCCGCGCCCGGAAATGCGGGCGATTTCCTTGGCCACCATCGTCTCGACGATATCGGGCAGGTGCGTGTCGAGCCAGTCGCGCAGCATCGGGCGGAGCATCTCGCGCACCATCCCCTCCAGCGTGTCGCTGCCGGTCACCTCGGGCTTGATCACCAGCCGCGACAGCGCCTCGAGCGGGCCACGGCTCGCTTCGGCGGCATCGGGGGACAGGATCGAGTCGGGGCGCGCTGGCGCCGGCGCCGCGCGCGGCTTTTCGACGGGAGCTTCCGGAAACGGGGCCGGATCGGACAGTTCGAGCACTTCCTCGCGCTCGACCGGCGGCGGGGGCGGCATAGCGCGAATCGGCCGTGGCTTGCGTGCGGCGGGCGCGGCTTCGCTCTCCTCGATCACGCGTTTGATCGAAGAGAGGATCTCTTCCATGCTCGGCTCGGCGCTGACGTCCCCCATCACCTGCCCCTTAAACCGCAATCACTGCGGTGTGGTTAACGAGGTGTAATTGCGGGATTGGCGGGGGCGCTGTCAACCGGAGGTTGCAAAACCGGGTCGTTCGCCATGGCATTGGGGGAGACCACCGCGGTCTGCGGCGCCGAATCGACCGTGCGGGTCGCGATCGGCTGCGGGTCGGGATCGGAGCCCCAATCGCTGTACTTGCGCCTGACCCGGTCATAGTTGGCGACCGGATCATAGAGCGGCCCGCCGTCGAGCCCCAGATCCTCGGCCTCCGCCCGGCCCATCGCCGCCAGCAGCGAGAAGCCGGCGACATAGGCGTCGCGGCGCGCGGTCACCAGCGTGACCTGCGAATTGAGCAATTCCTGCTCGGCGTTGAGGATGTCGAGGATCGTGCGCGTGCCGACGCTGTTTTCAGCGCGGACGCCCTCCAGCGACAGCCTGTTCGCCTCGACCGCGATCTCGCTGCTGCGAATCACCTGCTGCGCCGATTGCCAGCCCGCATAGGCCGCGCGGGACTGCGCGATCACGCCGCGTTCGGTCTCCGTCACCTGCTCGATCGCCTGCGAGCGGCGCGCCTGCGCCTGGCGGACCTGCGCCGCCGGGCGACCGCCCTGGAACAGCGGCAGCGTCATCGACAGGCCGGCGGTGGCGCCGACGCCGTCGCCGGGCGAGCTCGATCCGCCCGGCAGGGTGCCGAGATAATTATAGTAGCTGCCACCCACCACCGCGCTGACGCGCGGCAGGCGCTGGGTCTTGGCGACGTTGATGTCGTAGCGGGTCGCGTCGCGCGCCTTTGCCGCAGCGAGCAGGACGGGGTTGTCGTCCAGCGCGACGCGCACAGCCGATTCGGGATCGGCCGGCAGATTGGGCAGCGGCGGCGGCAGTTCGAGCGCGCCCGGCGCATTTCCGACGACGCGGACATAGGTTTCGCGGCTGGCGATCAATTGCGCCTCCGCCTGGCGAAGCTGTCCCTCGGCTATCGCGCGGCGGGCCTGCGACTGGGCGACGTCGGTGCGCGTCAGATCGCCGACCTCGAACCGGTCGTTGGTCGCCTGAAGGTTGACCTCCAGCGTGCGGAGATTCTGCTGGTTGAGCGAGACGATCGCCTCATCGCGGATCACGTCCATGTACGCCGCGACCACGGCGGTGAACATGTTCGCCTCGGTCCCGCGCAGGTTGGCGCGGCCGGCCTCGATCCGGGTCTCCGCCGCCTTCACCGAATTGCGCACCGCGCCGAAATTGAGGATCGGATAGCGGACGCTGGCATTCGCGTTCAACGACCGTTCCGGCGCCAGGAAATTATTCTGCGCGTTCTTCATCGTCTCGGTGAAATCGACCGTGGATTGCACCGAAGGCAGGCCATCCGCGCGCGCGATCGGCACATTTTCGTCCTGCGCGCGCAAATTGGCGCGCGCGCCGGACAGCGTCGGATTGGTCTGATAGGCCCTGACCAACGCCTCACGCAGCGTATCGGCTGCGGCGGGCGTCGCGGCAAAGGTCACGGCGGCCGTCATCGCGGCCGTGGTCAAGAGAAAGCGTCGCATCGTCATCCCGGAAACTGAAAGCCGCGCGGCCGGGCGAACCCCGGCAGCACGGCGCAATCGATATCGGCGAAATCGGCCAGCCCGTGGCCGCCCGTGGTCCGCACCCCGCTCGCCAGCCGGGTCACGCCGCGATCGACGATGCCGGTCGCGATCCGCCCGCCGGGACGAAGCTGGTCGACCAGCGACTCCGGCAGCGTTTCAACCGCGCCGTCGACGACCAGCACGTCATAGGGCGCGCCATCGGCATGGCCGGCGGCCAGATCGCCCTCGATCAGCGTAACGCCGGCGACATCGGCCAGCGCGGTCCGCGCCAGACCGGCCAGCACCGAATCGCTTTCCACCGCGACCACCTGTGCCGCGAGCCGGGCCAGTACCGCGGCGGTATAGCCGGCGGCGGCGCCGATCAGCAGCACCTTGTCACCCGGCGCGATCGCGGCCTCGGTCAGCAGACGCCCGGTGGCGAGCGGCGTGTTCTGCATCCGCCCGCCGGGCAGCGGCAGCAGCGTGTCGCGATAGGCGAGCACATCGTGCCCCGGCACGAATCGTTCGCGCGGGACCGCCGCCATCGCCTCGACCACGCGCGTGTCGCTGACGTCGCTGGTGCGGAGCTGGCTCACCACCATCGCGTGCCGGGCGGCGTCGTGGGCCGGGGTCGTACTGCTCATCATCGTCCTCGCTGTCGCACAACTGTTTTAGTCGCGCAATACAGTTGTTGTCGCGAGGCTGCATATCGCGCCGGGCCGCCCGCGCCAAGCGGCTGTGGCAGTTTATGCGCTGATCGGCGCTGCTGGTTGCGATGCGGGCGGTTGACAAGCGGCCACCGCGCCGCGCATGGCCGCGCTCCACCGCTTTGAGGCCCGATGGCGGAGTGGTGACGCAGCGGACTGCAAATCCGTGCACGCCGGTTCGATTCCGGCTCGGGCCTCCATTATCCTGTTTGGCGAGCGCCGCCAGCGGTCGATGAAATCCCCGATCTCCGTTGAGGGCGATCACGGGTGGTGAGCGGCAACTCCGATTTGCCTGTCGCCGCAGACGATGGCGACGTCGTTTCGTGGGCCTTCCACGGAAGCGGGGCCGCCACCGATACCGCGATCCGTAACGCCCATGGAAAGGCCCTTGGTCGATCCGAAGGACGGCAAACTCTGGCGAGGATCAACGGCAGCCCGGCGGCAATCCAGATCCCCTCACCCCGCCGGTTGTTTCGCGATGGCTTGTAACGTGACGCAGGCGGAACGGACGTCGTCGGCGCGCTATGCGAGATGCCGTGGCGGCTAGCTCGTCCCGCTCAATCCATCGGGCGGTCGATCGACGGCGGCGGTTCGCTGAACCATTTCGGCCCGCTCTCGGTCATGTGGAAGCAATCCTCCAGCCGCACGCCGAACTTGCCGGGGATGTAGATGCCGGGTTCGTTCGAAAAGCACATGCCCGGCGCCAGCCGCGTCGCTTCGCCGTGGACCAGGTTGACCGGCTCGTGCCCGTCCATGCCGATGCCGTGGCCAGTGCGATGCGACAAGCCGGGCAGGCGATAGCGCGGGCCATAGCCCCAGCTTTCGTATTTGGCGCGCACCGCGTCGTCGACGCTGCCCGCCGCCGCGCCCAGCCGCGCCGCGTCGAACGCGGTCTGCTGGCCCTGGCGGACCTGGTCCCACACCTTGCGGACTTCGGCTGACGGCGTGCCCTTCACGAACGTGCGCGAGACGTCGGACTGATAATCCTCGACCGTGCAGCCGCAATCCATCAGCACCACCGCGTCCGCCGTCACCTTCTGCGGCTTGCGCGTGCCGTGCGGATAGGCGGCGCCCTCCCCGACCAGCGCCATCGAGAATTCGGGCGATCCGCCCAGCTTGCGCGTCGCCGCGTCCATCAGCGCGCCGACGTCGCGCTGGCTCATGCCGATCTCCACCCGCTCCCACGTCCAGCGATAGGCGGCGATGGTGACGTCGGTCGCCTTTTGCATCAGCGCGATCTCGGCCGGCGTCTTGATCATGCGGCATCCGCGCACGACCGGGTTGGCCGACACCAGCTTCGCGCCCGCCAGCGCGTGCTGCAGCCCGTCGACCGCGAAATAGCGCAAGGTCTCCTCGATCCCGACCGGGCGGGCGGCCAGCTTGCGATCGCGCAGGAAGCCGGCGACCAGCTTCAACGGATCCTCATCCTCCTGCCACACCCGCACGTCGGCCTCGACGCCCAGCGTCTCGCGGATCGACGGCTCTTCAAAGAACGGGGTGACGATGCACGGCGTGCCCTCGACCGGGATCACCGCGCAGGTCAGCCGCTCGCTGCGCCACCAGCGTACCCCGGTGAAATAGACCAGCGACGATCCCGCCTCGACCAGGATCGCGCCGATGCCGTTCGCCTTCATCAGGGCCTGCGCGCGGGCGAGGCGGCGCGCGCGTTCCTCGCGGCCGATCGGCACGACATCGCCGGTGATGTTCGCCAGCGCGGACAGGTCGGGATCGGCGGCGCGAAGCAGCCCAGGCGTGGCGAGAAGCGGCAGCGCGGCGGCCGCCCGGACGACGTTGCGACGGGTCAGGATCATGCCTCGGACGATAGGACGCTTGACCGCGGCGCCGCAATCCCCTTCCCTTGGCGCCAAATCGGGGAGAATCATTTTGGCGAAGCGCCTGACTACCTTCATCATGATCGGCCTGGTGCTGGGGCTGATCGTCGGCTGGGTCATCAATGCCCAGATCGACACCGGCACGCCCGAATCGGCGGCGCTGCTGAAGGAAATCGCCAAGTGGTTCAGCATCGTGACGACGGTGTTCCTCCACCTGATCAAGATGATCATCGCGCCGCTGGTGTTCGGCACCCTGGTGGTCGGCATCGCGCACATGGGCGATACCGGCGCCCTTGGCCGGGTCGGCCTGAAATCGCTCGGCTGGTTCATTGGCGCCAGCCTGCTGTCGCTGACCCTCGGCCTGATCCTCGTCCACATCCTCCAGCCCGGCATCGGGCTGAACCTGCCGCTGCCGCCCGCGACCGCCGCCACCGGGCTGGACAAGAGCAATTTCGACGCCGCGCAGATCATCACCCACATCTTCCCCACCTCGATCGTCGAGGCGATGGCGTCGAACGACATCCTTCAGATCGTGATCTTCTCGGTGTTCTTCGGCGTGGCGATCACCGCCGTCGGCGAACGCGCCGCGCCGCTGGTCAAGGCGGCCGAGGCGCTGACCCAGGTGATGTTGCAGGTCACCGATTATGTCATGCGCTTCGCCCCGTTCGCGGTGTTCGCGGCGGTGGCGGCGACGCTGATCGAACGCGGGCCGCGGGTGATCGGCCAGCTCGCCTATTTCATGGGGTCGGTCTACATCGGGCTGACGCTGCTGTGGGTGATGCTGGGCGCGCTGGCGCTGCTGTTCGTCGGCCGGCGCGCGTGGCAATTGTTCCGCTATGTACGCGAACCGGCACTGGTCGCCTTCTCCACCGCCTCGTCCGAAGCCGCCTTCCCGCGCACGCTGGAGGCGCTCGACCGGTTCGGCGTACCGCCGCGCATCGCCAGCTTCGTGCTGCCGCTCGGCTATTCGTTCAACCTCGACGGGTCGATGATGTACATGACGTTCGCGTCGCTGTTCATCGCCCAGGCCTATGGCATCCACCTCGATCTCGGCACGCAGATCGCGATGCTGCTGACGCTGATGATCACGTCAAAGGGCATCGCCGGCGTACCACGCGCCAGCCTGGTGGTGATCGCGGCGACGCTGGCCCAGTTCAACCTGCCCGAGGCCGGATTGCTGCTGGTGCTGGCGGTCGATCACTTCCTCGACATGGGCCGTTCGGCGACCAACGTGATCGGCAACGCCGTCGCCGCCAGCGTCGTGGCGCGCTGGGAGGGGCAGCTCGACCCGCCACAGCCGCCCGAGATCGAACCGGTCCGCGCGCCCAGCGGCGGCGGGCCGGCGAAGGATATGGACAGCTTTCGCTAGGGGACACGGGGGACGAAGGCGGCTCGCACGAGCCGCCGCATAGTTTGCCCCCAGGTCGAACGACGCGAAAAAAGTGGTTCACGCGAAGACGGAAGAAAACGCCGTGCCGAGAATTCCCGCCGCGCCAGCGGCAGTAATTCTCGGCACGAAATCAATACCATACTGCCACGCCGCACGAGCACCATCTCGCGCCTCTGCGTGAACAAGCGCTCTTCGCGCCTTCGCGTCGTCGCGTGAACCCAATTCGCGCAGAGGCGCAGAGGGCGCAGAGAACGTCGCTCCGAACCGCCCTACCTCACAGCCGAAGCGTATCCCGGCGCGGTGTGATAGAATCCAAATCGTTGCCGCGCCCGAAACCTCGGCGCCCTCCGCGCCTCTGCGCGAACTAAAATCACCACGCCCCGCGCCGCCAATTACGCGTAGGCGTAAGGCCCCCCGGCCGCCAAGGCCGCCCGATAGGCCGGCCGCGCATGGATCGTCTCGAGCCACGCGATCGTCGCCGGGCGCGATCCATCCAGCCCGGCGCGATTGCGCGCCGCCTCCAGCGGAAAGCTCATCATCACGTCGGCGGCGGTGAACGCATCCCCGGCGAACCACGGACGGCCGGCCAGTTCGCTCTCGACCCAGTCGAGATGGACGTCGATCATCGGCTGGATCCGCTTCGCCGCGATCTTGCCCATCAACGGCACGCGGGTCAGCACCAGCTTGACCAGCAGCGGCGGCATCAGCGACCCTTCGGCATAGTGAAGGAAGTGGCGATAGCGCAGCGCCGAATCGCGGTGCGCGGGCGCGCCCAGCCGGCCATCGGCCTTCTCGACCAGATATTCGACGATCGCCCCGGTTTCCGCCACGATCCGCCCTTCGCTCTCGATCACCGGCGACTTGCCGAGCGGATGGATCGCGCGCAGTTCGGGCGGGGCGAGCATCGTCGCCTTGTCCCGCTCGTACCGGCGGACCTCATAGGGCAGGCCCAGTTCCTCCAGCAGCCACAGCACGCGCTGCGACCGCGAATTCTCCAGATGGTGGACGATGATCGTCATGCTGTCCGCTTCCTCATGCTCGAACGACACCCGAATGGATCGCCGCTCCCTTCCCCATTCCACACCATCCGGATCGACCGCGCCAGCACGGATCGTCCTTCAGTTCCGGCGGGCTCCGAATGGAGACTTTCCGCGCTTCCGATCCTCGCGGGCCGTTGGGCCGCTGCGCTCCGCGTCTCGGCAAACGCCATTTTCGTCCCCTACTCCCAAATGCCGCCACCGTTAGGACGAGCCGGCATTCACGCGGCATCTGCCGATTTGCGCGTCATCCGGCGAAAGCCGGGGTCCAGAGCCGCAAGCAACGCCTCCCGCAGTCCTTGATCTCACAACAAGTCCGGGATGGCATTCCACGGATACGGCGCGCCGACCGTCGGACCCGCGCGGGTGGATCGGCGCTAGGCCCGCGCTGACCATATCCAGGCCGCGGCGGGAAAGTCGACCGCGTCGCCGGTGCGGTAGCGTTCGCACAGTTCCGTCAGCGCGGCGATCATCGCCGGGCGGTCCGCCTCCGGCCGGTCGCGCAGCGCGCGGGCCGGCGGGCCGATCCGCCGGAAATAGGAGACCGCGTCGGTGACCGGATCGTCGCCCTCGCCGGCGCGATAGGCGAAATCGACCGGCTGCGCCTCGACCGACGACCAGCCGGCGGCGGCGAGGATGACGCGCACGTGATCGGGGTCGGCAAAGGCGAACGGCCCCGGCGCGTGCGGATCGGTCGGCGGGGCGCCGCCGCCGACCGCCGCGATCGTCTCCTGCGCCCAGACGTTGTCGGCGGCCTTGCGAAAGCACGAAAACTCCAGCGGCGCGCCGGGCGTCGCCGCCGCGCGCAACGCGGCGAACGCCCCGATCGGATCGGGAAAGAACATCACGCCATGTCGCGAATAATAGCCGGCGACCGGCGCGTGATCCCGCACCAGCGCCGGCGCGTCCCCCGCGTCGAAGCGGGCATTGGGCAGGTCGGCAGCGCGCTCACGCGCGACGGCGACCAGCGCGGCGGAGATGTCGAGCCCGACGATCCGCGCCGACGGCCGCGCCGCGGCAACCGCCAGGCTGGTGCCGCCCGCGCCGCAGCCGATATCCACCAGCGTTCCCGTCTCGGGCATCGCGCGCAGGATCGCCGATTCGAGGTGCGGCGACAGGCCGGCGAAGCTGCGGTCGGTCCGCCGCCATTCGGCCGCCCAGACGTCGCCGACAGGTCCGGTCCATTCATTCGGCGCGGTCATGGCGTCTCCTTGTCGGGCATTTTCCGGCCGCTGGCGGCTGGCGTCAGTGATGTGCACTCCCCATGCATACCCCCACGAATTTTGGGGGCATAGTGACGAGCGCATCACCAGAGGACCGGGAGCGTAAATTCCGCAGAGTGAGGGTCCCCCTTAGTCAAGGCGCCGTCAGGGGCGACGAGGGGCTGCACGCCTATGGCGCGTCCTTGGGGGCAGTTCTTCCTCTATCAGTGGTTCAATGAGCGGCTGGGGTGGATGCGCCATGACATCATTAGCGAGAAGACAGCGCGAGAGCAGTCCTCAGCGGGACAGGAGGCGTATTCTCAACCTACCTCGTCTTGCTCAAATTCGGGCTCCCCGGCCTCGTGATCCCGGTCCCGGCCCCGGTCCCGGTCGCGGCGGCCACCTCTTTCGCGTGTATCGGCTGAAGGGCCGGTAGAGGCGCCCCACAATCCCGGTCGCCGGCTGGGTTCGCAATCATGCTGGGTTGGCCATCATATGGTCGCCAACGGAAAAGGCCCGCCGACGCGGGCGGGCCTTTCCGGGAGCTGCGGCGCGCCGCGCGTGCAGGCGGGAACGTCGCGAAATACGCTGCGCGAAACCGTCGCGCGATCGATCAGAGGTCGTCGTCGTCCTCGGCATCGCCGCCGACCATCATCTCCTCGGCCACCTTGTCGGTGCGGCCGCGGATCGCGGCTTCGAGCCGCTGGGCGAGTTCGGCATTTTCCTTGAGGAAGGTCTTGGCGTTCTCCCGCCCCTGGCCGATGCGGATGCTGTCGTAGCTGAACCACGCCCCCGATTTCTCGACCAGCCCGGCCTTGACGCCCAGATCGAGCACCTCGCCGATCTTGGAGATGCCTTCACCGTACATGATGTCGAACTCGACCTGCTTGAACGGCGGCGCGACCTTGTTCTTGACCACCTTCACGCGGGTCGCGTTGCCGACGATATCGTCGCGATCCTTGATCTGTCCGGTGCGGCGGATGTCGAGCCGAACCGAGGCGTAGAACTTCAGCGCGTTGCCGCCGGTGGTGGTTTCCGGGTTGCCGTACATCACCCCGATCTTCATGCGGAGCTGGTTGATGAAGATCACCATGCAGCGCGATCGGCTGATCGATCCGGTCAGCTTGCGCAGCGACTGCGACATCAGCCGCGCCTGCAGCCCCACGTGGCTGTCGCCCATTTCGCCCTCGATCTCGGCGCGCGGCACCAGCGCGGCGACCGAATCGACCACCAGCACGTCGATCGCGTTCGACCGCACCAGCGTGTCGACGATCTCGAGCGCCTGCTCGCCGGTATCGGGCTGCGATACGATCAGCTCGTCGATGTTGACGCCCAGCTTCTTGGCATAGACCGGGTCGAGCGCGTGTTCGGCGTCGACGAAGGCGGCGGTGCCGCCGTTCTTCTGCGCCTCGGCGATGACGTGAAGCGCCAGCGTGGTCTTGCCCGAACTTTCCGGGCCATAGACCTCGATCACCCGGCCGCGCGGCAATCCGCCGACCCCGAGTGCGATGTCGAGCCCCAGCGACCCGGTCGAGATCGCCTCGACCTGCATCGCCTCCTTCGAGCCGAGCCGCATCGCGCTGCCCTTGCCGAACGCGCGGTCGATCTGCGCGAGTGCGGCGTCGAGCGCCTTCTGACGATCCGAATTGCCTGCCATGTTGCCGTCGATGACCTTCAGGTTCGCTGCCATTGGAAGCTCCATCGCTAGGGCATCAACCCGCCCGGTTCAACGCTTGTGGAGCAGTGTGTATCGCGTTTGTTCTCGTGGAACAAGAGCGGAACGAAAACTTTTTTACGCCGGGCCCCATTGGGTCCAGTCGAGCATTTCCGCGGTCACCCAGCCGTAGATGTAATTCAGCAGGAACAGCCCCCACAACAGCGTCCCCACCACGGTGACGCGCAGCGCGAGCCGGCCGGGGCGGAAGATGTGCGGGGCGCTCTCGGCCTGGCCGGGCACCAGCGGCGCCCCGGCCTCCGGTGAGGTCTTCACCCCGAACGGCAGCACGAGAAAGACCGAGAAGGCCCAGAACAGCAGATAGATGGCGAGCGCGGATTTCCAGTTCATGGACCCGCTCTAGCGCGTTCGGCGCGCTTGTCGAAGCGGCGCGGTCATGCCTCGATCAACAGCACGTCGACCACCGGCTTCTTGCCGGTCCAGCGAGTCGCGACACGGCGCACGCCCAGCCGGATCGCCTCGCGCAGCGCGTCGCGGTCCTTGATCCGCCCCTTGGCGACCTGCCCCTTCACCGCCGCCTCGGCCGCGTCGATCGCTTCGTCGATGAACGGCTCGCGATCCTCCTCCACCGGCACGCCCTGCAACCGGACCTCGGGCTCGCCGATCAGCGCGCCGTCACGGCGGATCGCCACCGCGACCGAGATCTGGCCATAGAGCGCCAGTCGGCGGCGCTCGTTGATCGTCGCGCCGTCCGCCGGCAGGATCACGTCGCCGTCGAGCGCGAGCCGGCCGACCGGCGCCTCGCCGATCTTCTGCGGCGTACCGGGGGCCAGGCGGATGATGTCGCCGTCCTTTTGCAGCACCGCGCCGGGCACGCCGTTGGCCAGCGCGAACCGCGCGTGTTCGGCCAGGTGGCGCATCTCGCCATGCACCGGCAGCACCAGTTCGGGCCGCATCCAGCGGTACATCTGCTGAAGCTCGGGCCGGCCGGGGTGGCCGGACACGTGGACGAACGCCTGGCGATCGGTGATCATCTCCACGCCGTTCGCCGCCAGCCGGTTCTGGATCGCGCCGATCGCGACCTCGTTGCCGGGGATCTGTTTCGACGAGAAGACGACGGTGTCGCCGCGATCGAGCTTGATCGGGTGGCTGCCCTCCGAAATCCGCGACAGCGCGGCGCGCGCCTCGCCCTGCCCGCCGGTGGCGACGATCAGCACCTTGTCGCGCGGCATCCGCATCGCCGCCTCGAAATCGACCGTCGGCGGGAAATCCTTGAGATAGCCGACCGCGCGCGCGACCTTGAGGATGCGGTCGAGCGATCGCCCGGCGACGCACAGCGTGCGGCCGGTATCCCTCGCCACCGCGCCCAGCGTCGACAGCCGCGCGGCGTTGGAGGCAAAGGTGGTGACCAGCACGCGATGGCGCGCGCTGCCGATCACCTCGTTCAACCCCTTGCGGACGTCGGCTTCGCTGCCGGATGCCTCGGGATTGAACACATTGGTCGAATCGCACACCAGCGCGAACACGCCCTTGTCGCCGATCGCGGTCAATTCGGCGGCGGTAGAGGGCGTGCCGAGCAGCGGCGCCTGGTCGATCTTCCAGTCGCCGGTGTGGAAGATGCGGCCATGCGGCGTGTCGATCAGCAGCGCGTTGCCCTCCGGGATCGAATGGGCGAGCGGGACATAGGTGACCGCGAACGGCCCCACCTTCATCGGCTTGGCCGGATGAACGATGTGGAGCTTCACCTGGTTGGAGATGCCCTCCTCGTCCAGCTTCTCGCGGATCAGCCCGGCGGTGAACGGCGAGGCATAGAGCGGCACGCCCAGTTCGGCGGCGAAATAGGGCAGCGCGCCGATGTGATCCTCATGCCCGTGGGTCAGGAAGATGCCGACCAGATCGTCGAGCCGTTCCTCGATGAAGGTCAGGTCGGGCAGCATCACGTCGACGCCGGGATATTCGCCGTTGCTGAAGGTCACGCCGCAATCGACCATCAGCCATTTGCCGTCGCACCCGTACAGGTTGACGTTCATGCCGATCTCGCCCGATCCGCCGAGTGCGACGAAGAGGAGCTCCTTGGTGGGGTTTGTCACTGAAATCCTTTGGTGATGGCATTCCCGCGCGGGCGGGAAGCGGGGGGAACCGTGCGTTCCCAGAAAATTCCGGGGCCCCGCCCGTGCGGGACCATGTCCATTCAGCCCGGCATATGGCGACGCTGCCACAACAGCGCCAGCCCCTGCAGCGTCAGGTCGGGCTCGTACATGTCGAATATCTGGCCGTGCTTCTCGAACAGCACCGCCAGCCCGCCGGTGGCGATCACCTTGGCCGGGCGGCCGATCTCGGCGCGGGTGCGCGCGACCAGCCCCTCGATCATCGCGACATAGCCCCAATAGATGCCGATGTTCATCTGGTCGACGGTGTTGCGGCCGATCACGCTGGTGGTGGCCGGCGCCTCGATCGCGATGCGCGGCAACTTCGCGGCGGCGCTCACCAGCGCGTCGAGCGACAGGTTGATGCCCGGCGCGATCACCCCGCCCTTGTACGCCCCGCTATAGTCGATGACGTCGAATGTGGTGGCGGTGCCGAAATCGATGATGATCAGGTCGCCGGCGTGGCTTTCGTGCGCGGCGATGCAGTTGAGCGCGCGGTCGGCGCCCAGGTTCTGCGGCTCCTCGACGTCCAGCGCAAAACCCCAGCCGCCCTCGCCCGCGATCATCGCGTCGGTGGCGAAATATTTGATCGCCAGCTGCTGGAGGTTGTGCAGCGCGCGCGGCACGACGGTGCCGATGATCACCCCGTTCACCGCGGACCGGTCGAGCCCCTCCAGCGCCAGCAGCTGGCTCAGCCACACGACATATTCGTCGGCGGTGCGGCGCGGATCGGTGGCGATCCGCCAGCGCGCGCGGATCGTGCGGTCCTCGATCAGCGCGAAGACCACGTTGGTGTTGCCGGCATCGATCGCGAGCAGCATCGGATCTTCAACCTTCCGTTGTGGGCCTAGAGGAGAAACACGTCGCCAGCGTGCATGACATGGCGGCCGCCGTCGGCCAAGCGCAGGATCAGCGCGCCGCCGTGATCCAGCCCGTCGAACAGGCCGTCGATCGCGCTGCCGTCGGGTTGCCGGACGCTCAACGCGGTGCCGATCGGATGGGCGCGTTCCAGCCAGCGCGCGCGAACGGGGCCAAGCCCCTCCCCGCGCCACCGCGCCAGCCAGCGGGCAAAGCTTTCCGCCAGCGTCTCGGCAAAGATCGCCGGGTCGACGCTCACGCCGTGATCGGCCAGGCTCGTGGTCGGACGATCGGTCAGGCCGGGATGGTGCGCCAGATTGACGCCGCACCCGATCACCACCGCGTCGCCCGATCGCTCGAGGAGGATGCCGACCAGCTTGGCGTCGTCCAGCAACAGATCGTTGGGCCATTTGAGCGCCAGTCGCACGGTCGCCCCTGCGGCGCGCAGATAGGTCGAGACCGCTTCCTCCACCGCCACCGCGGCGGCCAGCGCCAGCGTCGGCGCGGGCGGATCGGTGCGGCGCGGCCGCACCAATGTGCTGCCGTAGAAATTGCCGCGTTCCGACACCCACGGCCGCCCTTGCCGACCGCGCCCGGCGGTCTGGCGTTCGGCGCGGAGCCAGTCCCCCTCCGCCGCGCCCGCGCCAGCCGCCAACAGCATGTCGGCATTGGTCGATCCCGTCTCGGCGACGGTGCGGATGATGCTCAGAACAGCGAACCCGCCGCCGCACTGGTCCATGCGCCCAGCGGCATCAGCAGGAACCAGCCGATCGGCGACACCAGCACCGCGGCGAGCGCGATCAGACCGCCCTCGATCACGCTGCCGCGCGGCCAGGTCTCGCCCGGTTCGTCGATGTACATCACCTTGACGATGCGCAGATAATAATAGGCGCCGATGACGGAGGCGACGAAGCCGGCCACCGCCAGCGGGAACAGTCCCGCCGCCACCGCCGCGTTGAACACCGCCAGCTTGGCGTTGAAGCCGAGCAGGGGCGGAATCCCCGCCAGGCTGAACATGAAGATCGCCATCGCCAGCGCCAGCCCCGGCCGCGTCCGCGACAGGCCGGACAGGCTGGAGATGCTCTCCAGCGGCTCGCCCTCTGCATCGCGCATCTGCAGCACGACGATGAAGCTGCCCAGCGTCATCGTGACATAGACCGCCAGGTAGAACAGCACCGATGCGACGCCCTGCGGCGTACCGGCGGCCAGCCCGACCAGCACGAAGCCGACGTTGTTGATCGACGAATAGGCGAGCAGCCGCTTGATGTTCTTCTGGCCGATCGCGGCGACCGCGCCGAAGATGATCGACGCGAGCGCGGCAAAGATCACGATCTGGCGCCATTGATCGGTCGCCGGTCCCATCGCCTCCACCGCGACGCGCACGCTCAGCGCCACTGCCGCGACCTTGGGCGCGGAGGCGAAGAACGCCGTCACCGGGGTCGGCGCGCCTTCATAGACGTCGGGGGTCCACATGTGGAACGGCACCGCCGCCAGCTTGAACGCCAACCCCGCGAACACGAACACCAGCCCGATCAGCAGCCCGGTCGAATGGCCCCGGCCATAGGCGGCGGCGACCTGTTCGAAACTGGTCGACGCGGCAAAGCCATAGACCAGCGAAATGCCGTAGAGCAGGATACCGGAGGCGAGCGCGCCCAGCACGAAATACTTCAGCCCCGCTTCCGCCGACCGCGCGTCGCGCCGCATGAAGCTGGCGAGGACATAGGCCGCCAGGCTCTGCAACTCGAGCCCGACATAGAGCGAGATCAGGTCGCCCGCCGATACCATCATCCCCATGCCGACCGCGCTCAATAGCATCAGCACCGGGTATTCGGGGCGAAGATCGTCGCCGGATGTCCTCTGGAAGAATCCCGGCGCGATGATGATGCACACCGCCGTGGCGATATAGATCAGCGCCTTGGCAAAGGCGGCGAAGGCGTCGGCGCGATAAAGGCCATCGAAGGCGACCGCGCCGCTCGACGACGGCCCGGCCAGCGCGATGCCCGCGCCGGCGAGGACCGCGACCGCCGCCCAGCTCACCAGCCGGGTCGATCCCTGCCCGCCCCACGCCGCGACCAGCATCAGCGCGAGCGCGCCGAGCGCCAGCACGATCTCGGGCAGCGTCATCAATGTCTGTGTGGCGAGGGACATCAGTGCGCCTCCACCTGGGTCGCGGCTTGGCCGTGCGCCGCGGCTTCGCCGTGGGCGGGCGCCGCGACGGGCTTGCCGGCGGTCGGCAGCGAATCGCCGGCCGGCTTGGCCCGGTCGACCCGCGCCAGCAGCGTCGCGGTATCCTTGCGCATCGGCGCCAGGAAGCTCTCGGGATAGACGCCCATCCACAGCACCACGGCGGCCAGCGGCGCCAGCAGCGCGATCTCGCGGCGGCTCAGGTCGGGCATCGCCTTCACGTCGTCATGGATCAGGTCGCCGAACACGACGCGGCGGTAGAGATAGAGCATGTAGGCGGCGCCCAGGATGATGCCGGTGGTGCACACCAGGGTGATGAAGGTGGAGACCTGATAGGTGCCCATCAGGCTCAGGATCTCGCCGACGAAATTGCTGGTGCCGGGCAGGCCGACCGATGCCATGGTGAACAGCATGAACAGCACGGCATAGCGCGGCATGTTGATCGCCAGACCCCCGTAGCGGGCGATCTCACGGGTGTGCAGCCGGTCATAGATCACGCCGACGCACAGGAACAGCGCGCCGGATACCAGGCCGTGACCCAGCATCACCATCATCGCGCCCTCGATCCCCTGCGCGTTGAACGCGAACAGGCCGATGGTGACGATCGCCATGTGCGCGACCGACGAATAGGCGATCAGCTTCTTCATGTCGGACTGCACCAGCGCGACCAGCGAGGTGTAGACCACCGCCACCGCCGACAGCCCGAACACCAGCCACACCAGCTGTGCCGACGCGTCCGGGAACATCGGGAGCGAGAAACGCAGGAAGCCGTATCCGCCGAGCTTCAGCAGCACGCCGGCCAGGATCACCGATCCGGCGGTCGGCGCCTGCACGTGGGCGTCGGGCAACCAGGTGTGGACCGGCCACATCGGCATCTTCACCGCGAACGAGGCGAAGAACGCCAGCCATAGCCATGTCTGCGCGTGCGCCGGGAAATCATGGTTGAGCAGCGTCGGGATATGGCTGGTCCCGGCCGAGTTGGTCATCCACAGCATCGCCACCAGCATCACCACCGAGCCGAGCAGGGTGTAGAGGAAGAACTTGTAGCTGGCGTAGATGCGATTGGCGCCGCCCCAGATGCCGATGATCAGATACATCGGGATCAGGCCGGCTTCGAAGAAGATGTAGAACAGGAACATGTCCTGCGCCGCGAAGGTGCCGATCATCAGCACCTCGGTCAGCAGGAACAGCGCCATATATTCCTGGACGCGGCTGGTGATCGCTTCCCAGCTCGCGCCGATGCAGATCGGCATCAGGAACACGCTGAGCAGGATCAGCATCAGCGCGAAACCGTCGATGCCCAGCGCATAGCTGAACTGGCCGAACAGCGGCACGTTCTCGACGAACTGCCACTGCGCGCCGCCCACGTCGAAATTGGCCCACAGCACGCCGCCCAGCACCAGGTCGACCAGCGTCGCCCCCAGCGCGATCCACCGCGCGGCCGGCGCGCTGACGAACAGGCAGGCGATCGCCGCGACCGCCGGCACCGCCAGCATCAGGGAAAGGATACCGCTCATCGCGTCATCGCCCAGGTCACCGCCGCGACGAGGCCGAGCAGCATCACGAACGCATAGGTATAGACATAGCCCGACTGGAGCCGCGCCGTGATGCCGCCGCCGCGCGCGACCACCCAGGCCGCGCCGTTGGGGCCGAACCGGTCGATCGTACCCTCGTCGCCGCGCTTCCACAGGAAACGCCCGATGGCGAACGCCGGCTTCACGAACAGCACGTTGTAGAGCTCATCGAAATACCATTTGTTGAGCAGGAAATCGTAGAGCACGCGGAACATGCTCGCGAACTGCGCCGGGAATTGCGGCGACCGGATGTAGCACAGCCAGGCGACCAGCAGGCCGGTCAGCATGACGATGGTGGCGCTCAGCTTCACCAGCACCGGCACCTCGTGCATCGCGTGCATCAGATGCTCGTTGAACGCGACCGCGCCGTGCCAGAAATGCTCGCCCGCCTCCGGCTCGATGAAGAAGCCGTGGAACACGAAGCCGGCAGCGATCGCACCGATCGACAGCACGACCAGCGGGATCAGCATCACCCACGGGCTTTCGTGCGGGTGATAGCCCGCCGTCCCGTCGCCGTGATCGTGCGCGTGATGATCGTCATGCGCGTGCGCGTCGTGCGCCGCATGGTGATCGTCGTGGCCGTGGCCATGCGCGTCGTGGACGGCGTGCTGGATATGCTCGGACTGCGCCCAGCGCGGCTTGCCCCAGAAGGTCAGGAACATCAGCCGCCACGAATAGAAGCTGGTCAGCAGCGCGGCGAACACGCCGACGTAGAACGCCAGTTGTCCGGTGCCGCCCGACGCCCATGCCGCCTCGATGATCGCATCCTTCGAATGGAAGCCGGCGAAACCAAACGCGGTGTTGCCGAAAATGCCGGGGATGCCGACACCGGTGATCGCCAGCGTGCCCATCATCATCGCCCAGAAGGTGATCGGGATCGATTTCCGCAGGCCGCCGTAATAGCGCATGTCCTGTTCGTGGTGCATCGCATGGATCACCGAACCGGCGCCCAGGAACAGCAGCGCCTTGAAAAAGGCGTGGGTGAACAGGTGGAACATCGCCGCGCCATACGCGCCGACGCCCGCCGCGAAGAACATGTAGCCGAGCTGCGAACAGGTCGAATAGGCGATGACTCGCTTGATGTCGGTCTGCACCGTGCCGACCGTCGCGGCGAACAGGCAGGTCGCGGCGCCGACGAAGGTGACGACCCCCATCGCGGTCGCGCTGGTCTCGAACATCGGCGACAGGCGGCACACCATGAACACGCCCGCCGTCACCATCGTCGCGGCGTGGATCAGCGCCGACACCGGGGTCGGGCCTTCCATCGCATCGGGCAACCAGGTGTGCAGGCCCAGCTGCGCCGACTTGCCCATCGCGCCGACGAACAGCAGCAGGCACAGCACCGTCATCGTATCGAAGCGCGCGCCGAGGAAGCCGATCGTGCTGCCCGCCATGCCCGGCGCCGCTTCCAGGATCGCCGGGATCGAAACCGTGCCGAACACCAGATAGGTGCCGAAGATACCCATCATGAAGCCAAGGTCGCCGACGCGGTTGACCACGAACGCCTTGATCGCGGCGGCGTTGGCGCTGGGCTTCTTGAACCAGAAACCGATCAGCAGATACGATGCCAGGCCCACGCCTTCCCAGCCGAAGAACATCTGGATCAGGTTGTCGGCCGTCACCAGCATCAGCATGGCGAAAGTGAACAGCGACAGATAGGCAAAGAACCGCGGCTGATCCGGGTCCTCGTCCATATAGCCCCAGCTATAGAGGTGGACGAGCGCCGACACGCTGGTGATCACCACCAGCATCACCGCGGTCAGGCTGTCGACCCGCAGCGCCCAGGACACGTCGAGCGTGCCCGAACGCAGCCAGGTCAGCACCGGCTCGACATGCGCCTCGGCATGGCCGCCGAGAAAGCCGAGAAAGATGACCCACGACAGGATGCACGAGGTGAACAGCCCCAGCGTGGTGATCACCTTGGGAAAGGTGATCCCGAACGCGCGGTTGCTCAGCCCGGCGATGGCCGCTGTCAGCAGCGGCAGGAATACGATGGCGGCGATCATCAGCCCTTCATCCGGTTGACGTCGTCGACCGCGATGGTGCCGCGGCTACGGAAATAGATGACAAGGATGGCCAGCCCGATCGCGGCCTCACCCGCCGCGACGGTCAGCACGAACATCGCGAACACCTGCCCCACCAGATCCTGGAGATAGGCGGAAAAGGCGACCAGGTTCAGGTTGACGCTGAGCAGGATCAGCTCGATCGCCATCAGGATCAGGATCAGGTTCTTGCGGTTGGCGACCAGCCCAAGCACGCCCATGCCGAACAGGATGGCGGCGACCACCAGATAATGCGTCAGACCGATCACAGCTCCACCCCCTGGCCGACCGGCTGGTCGACGTTGCGGATCGCGTCCTTGGCGCGGCGGTTGATCTGGCTCGACACCTTTTGCGGGCGCACGCCGGATCGTTCGCGGTGGGTCAGGACGATCGCGCCGATCATCGCCACCAGCAGCACCAGCCCGGCGCCTTCGAACACGAACAGGTAGCGGGTATAGAGCAGCCGCCCGATCCCCTCGATATTGGGCACCGCCGCGTCGATCGGCGCGGCGCGCGCCGCCAGATCGACCCCGCCCGCGCTCCACGCGCCGGCGCCGATCACGATCTCCGCCGCGACCACGATCGCCAGCGCCAGCCCCAGCGCGCCATAGCGCACGAACCCGGCCCGCATCTCCGCGAAGTCGATGTCCAGCATCATGACGACGAACAGGAACAGCACCGCGACCGCGCCGACGTAGACGATCACCAGCAGCATCGCGATGAACTCGGCGCCGATCAGCACCATCAGCCCCGCCGCGTTGAAGAACGCCAGGATCAGCCACAGCACCGAATGCACCGGATTGCGCGACGTGATCGTCAACGCGGCGGATAGCAGGACGATGCCCGCGAACAGGTAAAAGGCGATGGCCTGGATCACTTGGGAATCTGCCCCGACGGGTTCGTGGAATCGAACGGCATGGCGCTTACCGATAGGGCGCGTCGGCGGCAAGGTTCGCCGCGATCACACGCTCCCAACGCTCACCATTGGCGAGCAGCTTGGCCTTGTCATAGACCAGCTCCTCGCGCGTTTCGGTGGCGAACTCGAAATTCGGCCCCTCGACGATCGCGTCGACCGGGCACGCTTCCGCGCACAGGCCGCAATAGATGCACTTGGTCATGTCGATGTCGTAGCGCGTCGTGCGGCGGCTGCCGTCGTCGCGCGGCTCGGCCTCGATCGTGATCGCCAGCGCCGGGCACACCGCCTCGCACAGCTTGCACGCGATGCAGCGTTCCTCGCCGTTGGGATAGCGGCGCAGCGCGTGCTCGCCCCTGAACCGCGGCGAAATCGGGTTCTTTTCGTAGGGGTAGTTGATCGTCGCCTTGGGCTTGAAGAAATAGCGCAGGGTCAGCCAGTGGGCCTTGATGAACTCCCACAGCGTGAACGATCGAACGAGTTGGGCGACGCTCATGCCGCACCTCCGGAATAACGGGTGAGCATCAGGAAACCCGACACCAGGACGACGAAGATCAGCGACAGCGGCAGGAAGATCTTCCAGCCCAGCCGCATCAGCTGGTCGTAACGATACCTCGGCACCGTCGCCTTCACCCAGCTGAAGCAGAAGAAGAAGAACAGGATCTTGGCGAACAGCCAGATGATCCCCGGCACATGGTAGAGCGGCGCCCAGTCGAACGGCGGCAGGTATCCGCCCCAGAACAGGATCGCGTTCAGCGCGCACATCAGGATGACGTTGGCGTATTCGCCCAGCCAGTAGAGCGCGAAGCTCATCGACGAATATTCGGTCTGGTAGCCGGCGACCAGCTCGCTTTCCGCCTCGGTCAGGTCGAACGGCGCGCGCGCGGTCTCCGCCAGCGCGGAGATGAAGAACACCACCGCCATCGGGAACAGCAGCGGGTTGAAGCCGAAGCCGTTGACGAAGCCGTACAGCCCCTTCTGCGCCTCGACGATTCCCGACAGGTTGAACGTCCCGGCCCACATCACGACCGAAACCAGCACGAAACCGATCGAGACCTCGTAACTGACCATCTGCGCGGCGGCGCGGATCGCGGAATAGAAGGGATATTTGGAGTTCGACGCCCACCCCGCCAGGATGATGCCGTACACCCCAAGCGACGACGCCGCGAGGATGTAGAGCAACCCGACGTTGATGTCGGCCAGCACCACGCCCGCCTGGAACGGCACCACCGCCCACACGATCAGCGCGACGGTGAAGGTGATGATCGGCGCGAGCAGGAACAGCCCCTTGTTCGCGCTCGACGGGATGATGGTTTCCTGAAGGAACACCTTCAATCCGTCGGCGAACGACTGGAGCAGCCCCAGCGGTCCGACCACGTTGGGGCCGCGCCGCAGCGCCATCGCCGCCCAGATCTTGCGGTCGGCATAGATGATCATCGCCACCGCCAGCATCAGCGGCAGCGCGATCAGCAGGATGCCGATGATCGTGGAAAGGAACCACGCCCAGCCGAACGGCAGGCCAACGGTGTTTTCGAAGAAGGCGGTCATTCCGCCGCCTCCGCGAATGCCTGGCCGTGGACCAGTTCGGCCGAGCAACGCTGCATCGTCGGCGATGCGCGGCAGATCGCGTTGGTCAGGTAGAAATCCTTGACCGGATAGCTGACCGGCCCGTCCGCCTCGGCCGCAAGCTTCGGCGGCGCCCAGTCGTAGCGGACCAGTCCTTCCTGCCCCAGCGCCGGCACCGCGTCGGCCATCGCCGCGCGCAGTTCGGCGAAGCTGTCGAACGGCAGCGTCGCGCCCAGCGCCTCGCTCAGCGCGCGCAGAATCGCCCAGTCCTCACGCGCGTCGCCCGGCGGGAATACCGCGCGGTCGCCGCGTTGCACACGCCCTTCCAGATTGACGTAGGTGCCCGGCTTCTCGGCATAGCTCGCGCCCGGCAGCACGACATCGGCATGATGCGCGCCGTTGTCGCCGTGGTGACCGATGAACACCTTGAACGTGTCCGCGAACCGCGCGTAATCGACCTCGTCCGCGCCCAGGAACAGCCCCAGCTTCGGCTTGGCCGCGACGATATCCGCAATGCCGCCCGTCTGCGCATAGCCGAGCATCAGCCCGCCCATCCGCGCCGCGGCGAGGTGGATCACACCGAAGCCGTTCCACGCCGTCCCGTCGTCCAGCGTGCGGACCAGCTTGAGCGGCTCGACCAGCGCCAGCGCGGCGCCATGCGCTTTGGTCAGCGCCCCCGGCCCCAGGATGACCAGCGGCCGCTTGGCGCCTTCCAGCGCCTGCACCGCCACGTCGGGCAGCTTGCCGATCAGGCTCAGGTCGTCGCCCAGCCACTCGACCTTGTAGGTCAGGTCGGTTTCCGGCCCGATCGCGAACACCTTGGCGCCCTTCTTGATCGCCTTGCGCACGCGCGTGTTGATCAGCGGCGCTTCCCACCGCAGGTTCGATCCGATCAGCAGGATCGCGTCGGCGTCCTCCACCCCGGCGATGGTCGGGTTGAACGCGACCGCGCCCAGATTGGTGACGTCGTAATCCAGCCCGCCCTGACGCCCCTCGAGCAGCGTCGAACCGAGCGCCTTCACCAGCGCGCCGGCGGCATACATCGTCTCGCAATCGACCTGATCGCCCGCGACCGCCGCGATGCTGGCGCCCGGCTTCACCGCCGCGATCGCCGCGAACGCCTCTTCCCACGTCGCCGGGACCAGCTTGCCATCCTTGCGGACGAACGGCCGGTCGAGCCGGCGGCGCACCAGACCGTCCACCGCGTGGCGGGTCTTGTCGTGCGCCCACTCCTCGTTGACGTCCTCGTTGATGCGCGGCAGCGCGCGCAGCACCTGGCGGCCCCGGCTGTCGAGGCGGATGTTGGTGCCGACCGCGTCCATCACGTCGATCGCCAGCGTCTTCTTCAATTCCCACGAACGGGCTTCGAACGCATAGGGCTTCGACGTCAGCGCGCCGACCGGGCACAGGTCGACGACATTGCCGCTCAGCTCGCTGGTCACCGCCTGTTCGAGATAGCTGGTGATCTGCATGTTCTCGCCGCGATAGATCGCGCCGATCTCCTCGACCCCGGCGACCTCCTCGGCGAAACGGATGCAGCGCGTGCACTGGATGCAGCGCGTCATCACCGTCTTGACGATCGGCCCCATGTATTTCTCGGTCACCGCGCGCTTGTTCTCGTCATAGCGAGAATGGCCGCGGCCATAGGCGACCGACTGGTCCTGCAAGTCGCACTCGCCGCCCTGATCGCAAATCGGGCAGTCGAGCGGGTGGTTGATCAGCAGGAACTCCATCACCCCTTCGCGCGCGGCCTTGACCATCGCGGAGTTGGTGAACACCTCCTGATTGTCGCCCGCCGGCAGCGCGCAGCTCGCCTGCGGCTTGGGCGGTCCGGGCTTCACCTCGACCAGGCACATGCGACAGTTGCCGGCGATCGACAGCCGCTCGTGATAGCAGAAACGCGGGATTTCCTTGCCGGCCGCCTCGCACGCCTGGAGCACGGTGGCGCCGGCGGGGACTTCGACCTCGATCCCATCGACTTTGAGTTTGGGCATATCAGTTACCAGCAGCCGGCGCGGCGCCGGGATCGGTGAGCAGGCGATAGGCGCCGAGCGCATAGAGCGCCCGCACCATCGGACGGTTGAACCGCACCGTCATGCCGGTGCGGACGCATTTCGGCAGCGCGTCGCCGGTCTGCTGGAGCGCGTCGATCTCGGCACGGGTGCCGGGTTCGGTGGCCAGCACCTGCGCGACGGCGGCGGGCACGGCGCGGACCACGCACATGCCGATCGCCTCGCTCTCGTTGCGCGGCGGCAATTGCGCGGCGGCCGGGGCGGCGGCGATACGCGCCTCCAGCGACGCGCCGTGCAGCGCATCGGGCACCAGCGCCTCGGCCAGATCGCCGGCGAACAACGCCCCGCCGAACTTCAGCTTGGCCCCGCTCGCGCAATTGGCGTTGCCGCGCGCATAGCGGGTCAGCGCCTTGGCGTAATCCGGCGAATTGAAATCCATCGCCATCAGCGCCTGTGCCCCCGACGGCGACCGCTCCACCGCGCATTTCGCGAAGTTGCGCAGCGCCTGTTCGGCGAGCGCGTTGTCGCCGTCCTTCGCCATCGCGGCGTGCGGCACCAGCGCCAGCGCGGCGGCGGCGAGGCTCGACAGGGCTACCCGGTGCGCGGAAAAACTGGACATCAACGGACCCCCATCGATTTGGCGGCGATCGATTCACGGTAATAGGCCTCGGCCACAAAACCGATCAAAGTGCCCTTGCGCATCGACAGCCGATTCTGCGCCGCGCACTCGCTCAGATCGGGCGTGAGCGCGCCGAGCGCCGCTTGTTCGGCCGCCGCGCCGGCGGTGGTCTTGATCAGGGTCAGGCTGGCGGCAGGGTTTCGACGCACCACACAGTCCGCAAAGGTGAGCATGTCGCTGTTGTCGCCGATCATTTCGACCGGCGTGGCGCCAAACGCGACCGGCTTCCGCGCGAAATCCTTGACCACCAGCGCCTTGAACAGCCCGCCGCGAAAGGCGATTGGATTCGTCGTCACCTCGACGCTCTCGAGACCGCCCACCTTCCCGACCGAACTGCTGCCGAAGAAACACGCCTTGTCCATCAGCTTGGGCAGCGTGGTGTGGTCCTTCGCCAGATCGGTCGGGCCGGCGAGCGTCTTCGTCACCTGGATATAGTGGCGCTTGACGATGCACTGCGCGAAGTCGTCATGAACTGCGCGCGCGGCATCGCCGGTCGAACGCCCCTCGGGCACGCCGACGGGAGAAGTGTCCGGCCGCATACTGCCGGTCTCCTGCGCGTGCGCCGCGCCGGCCGTCATCGCCGCGATCAGTGCAAGGGGGGCCAACCCAAACCTCACTCCGCCGCCTCCTGCATCGGGGCGTCGCCCGCGCCCTGCCGCTCGATGATGCGGCGCTCGATCTCGGGGCGGAAATGGCGGATCAGGCCCTGGATCGGCCACGCCGCCGCGTCGCCCAGCGCGCAGATGGTGTGGCCCTCGACCTGCTTGGTCACCTGTTGCAGCGTGTCGATCTCGGAAATGTCGGCGTCGCCGGTGCGCAGCCGTTCCATCACCCGCCACATCCAGCCGGTGCCCTCACGGCACGGGGTGCACTGGCCGCAGCTCTCATGCTTGTAGAAATAGGACAGCCGGCTGATCGCGCGGACGATGTCGGTCGACTTGTCCATGACGATGACGGCGGCGGTGCCAAGGCCCGATCCGACCGCCTTCAGCCCGTCGAAATCCATCGGCGCGTCCATGATCTGCGCCGCCGGGACCAGCGGCACCGACGATCCGCCGGGGATCACCGCCAGCAGATTGTCCCAGCCGCCGCGAATGCCGCCACAATGCTTTTCGATCAGCTCGCGGAACGGGATGCTCATCGCTTCCTCGACCACGCACGGCGTGTTCACATGGCCGCTGATCTGGAACAGCTTGGTGCCCTTGTTGTTCTCCGCGCCAAAGCTGGCGAACCATTCGGGGCTGCGCCGCAGGATCGTCGGCGCCACCGCGATCGATTCGACGTTGTTGACCGTGGTCGGACAGCCATAGAGGCCAGCGCCGGCCGGGAACGGCGGCTTCAGGCGCGGCTGGCCCTTCTTGCCCTCCAGGCTCTCCAGCATCGCGGTTTCCTCGCCGCAGATGTAGGCGCCGGCGCCGCGGTGGCAGAACACGTCGAAATCATAGCCCGAGCCACAGGCGTTCTTGCCGATGAAGCCGCGGTCATACGCTTCCGCAATGGCGGCGAACAGCGTCTCCGCCTCGCGGATATACTCGCCGCGAATGTAGATGTACGCGGCACGCGCGCGCATCGCGAAGCCGGCGACCAGCGCGCCCTCGATCAGCTTGTGCGGATCGTGGCGGATGATCTCGCGGTCCTTGCACGAACCCGGCTCGGATTCGTCGGCGTTGATCACCAGGAAATTCGGCCGGTCCGGGCGCGGTTCCTTGGGCATGAACGACCATTTGGTGCCGGTCGGGAACCCCGCCCCGCCGCGACCGCGCAGGCCCGATGCCTTGATCCGGTCGATGATCGTGTCCTGCCCCAGTGCGAGCAGCGCCTTGGTATTGTCCCAGTCGCCGCGCTGGATGGCGGCGTCGATCGTCCACGGCTGATAGCCGTAGAGATTGGTGAAGATGCGATCCTTGTCTGCCAGCATGACCTAACGCCCCTGCCCGAGCAGCTTTTCCGCCGCGAAATAGGCGACGACCGCCACGGCCAACCCGATCGCGAAGCCCAGCACCGCGCCGATGACCTTGATCGCCACCACGATGGCGATGATGCCGATAACGATGGCGATGATCGTGCCCATCACCATTCCCCCCGGTAATCGTGGTTGGCGTCGACCATCGCCTTCAGCGTGGTCGGCCCGCCGACCGGCTCGACCGTGTGACGGCCGGGTTCCTGCGTGCCGGGCTTCGGCGTCCCGCCGTTGGCCAGCGTCTCCAGGATCGCGCTCATCCGGTCGTAGTCCAGGTCCTCGTAGTTATCGTCGTTGATCTGCACCATCGGCGCGGACGAGCAATTGCCCATGCACTCCACCTCGGTCAGCGTGAACAGCCCGTCGGGCGTGGTCTTGCCCTTGGCCAGCCCGCGATTGCGGCACGCCGCCAGCACATCGTCCGATCCGCGCAACATGCACGGCGTCGTGCCGCACACCTGCACATGATAGCGGCCGACCGGGGCGAGGTTGAACATGGTGTAGAAGGTCGCGACCTCGAACACGCGCATGTACGGCACGCCGATCTGGCGCGCTACGAACTCGATCACCGGCACCGGCAACCAGCCCTGCGTCTGCGTCTCCGCGCCGACCTGGCGCTGCGCCAGGTCGAGCAGCGGGATCGACGCCGACTGCTGGCGACCGGGCGGATAGCGTCCGATGACCTCGTTCGCCTTGCGCTGGTTGTCCTCGGTCCACGCGAACGCGCCCCAGCGCTCGCGGGTTTCGGCCTCGTCGGGGATATGGGCGGCGTCAGCCATCGTTCGAAATCTTCCCTGCGCGCATCAGCGCGACTCCGCCGGCGCGGGCGGCACGTAAACCGACTGGTTGGCGCCGACCTTTTCGATCTGGCCGTCGGCGGAAAAAGTGACCACGGCGGTGGTGTCCGTCGGCAACCCGCCGGTGCATTTCAGCGTCAGCACCACGTCGGTCTCATTGACCTCATACGGCTTGACCCGCGTACAGCCCTTCAGCCCGGTGATGGTCGCGGTGCTCAGCAGGCCCATCGCGCCGTTGATGTCGGTGGTCGCCCCGGCGGCGGCGATCTTCGCCAGCGCGGCGGCATCGCCGCTGGCGGCCACCGCGAACAGCGTCTTGACCTTTTCCACCCGCGCGCGGGCGACGTCCATCGACACCGACGGCGGCGGCGGCGCGGGCGGCGTCGCGGCCGGAGCGGCCTGCGCGGCGGCGGCGAAAGCGAGAGAAAGCAACAGACTCATCGGTCACACTCCCCGAACACGATGTCCATGGCGCCCAGGATCGCGGTGACGTCGGCCAGCATGTGGCCCTTCGCCATGAAATCCATCGCCTGCAGATGGCTGAACGCGGTCGGCCGGATCTTGCAGCGGTACGGCTTGTTGCTGCCGTCGCTCACCAGATAGACGCCGAATTCGCCCTTGGGGCTTTCGGTCGCGACATACACTTCGCCGGCGTGCACGTGATAGCCCTCCGAATAGAGCTTGAAGTGATGGATCAGCGCCTCCATCGACCGCTTCATGTCCGCGCGCGGCGGCGGGCCGACCTTGCGGTCCAGCGTCATCACCGGCCCTTCGGGCATGTCGCGCAGGCACTGCTTCATGATCCGCGCCGACTGGCGGACCTCTTCGACCCGCACCATGAACCGGTCATAGCAGTCGCCGCGCGTGCCGACCGGCACCTCGAAGTCCATGCGATCATAGACGTCGTAGGGCTGGCTTTTGCGGATATCCCACGGGATGCCCGATCCGCGGATCATCGGGCCGGAAAAGCCCCAGCGCACCGCGTCGTCGCGGCTGACCACGGCGATGTCGACGTTGCGCTGCTTGAAGATGCGGTTCTCCGCGACCAGGCTGATCGCGTCCTCGAACAGGCGCGGCAGGCGCGTGTCGAGCCAGTCGCCGATATCGGTCAGCAGCTTGAGCGGCGCATCCTGGTGCACGCCGCCGACGCGGTAATAGTTGGAGTGCATCCGCGCGCCGGACACGCGCTCGAAAAAGTTGAGGCAATCCTCGCGGATCTCGAACAGCCACAGGTTCGGCGTCATCGCGCCGACGTCCATCACGTGCGAACCCAGGTTCAGCATGTGATTGCAGATGCGGGTCAGCTCGGCGAAGAACACGCGCAGATATTGCGCGCGGATCGGCACCTCCAGGTCGAGCAGCTTCTCCACCGCCAGGACGTAGCTGTGCTCCATCCCCAGCGGCGAGCAATAGTCGAGCCGGTCGAAATACGGCAGCGCCTGCTGGTAGGTCTTGTACTCGATCAGCTTTTCCGTGCCGCGATGGAGCAGGCCGACGTGCGGATCGACCCGCTCGACGATCTCGCCGTCCAACTCCAGCACCAGCCGCAGCACGCCGTGCGCCGCCGGGTGCTGCGGACCGAAATTGATCGTGTAGTTCTGGATCGCGACGTCACCCACCTCGGGGCTTTCGGCGTCGGTCAGACCTGCGAGTTTCTCGAGCTGGTCGCTCATGACTCATCACTCTTGGGCTTGGCGCTGCGGCGCGGCTTCTTGACCACGTCGGGGTCGGCGGGCTTGGCGCCGGCATCGGGCGTCGGCTTGCCGGCACCGCTGTCGGCGGTGCCATCGGTCGTCTTGGGCTTGCGGACGCGCGGGGTCTTCGCCTCGGCGGCTGGCGCGTCGGCCTTGTGCAGGTCGTCGGCGGTCACCGGCGACGGCGCGCCCTTGGCCTCGGGCACCGGCGGTGGCGCGGGCGGCGGCGGAGCGACAGCAGCCGCCGGCGCGGCGGGGGCCGGGGGCGCTGGCGGCGCGGCCGCCTTCTCGTCACCGGGCAGCACATAGGCCGCCCCTTCCCACGGGCTCATGAAGTCGAAGTTGCGGAAATCCTGCGCCAGGCTGACCGGCTGATAGACGACGCGCTTCGCCTCTTCCGAATAGCGCAGCTCGACATAGCCCGACAGCGGGAAATCCTTGCGCTGCGGATGGCCGCGAAAGCCGTAATCGGTCAGGATGCGGCGCAGGTCCGGGTTGGCGGAGAACAACACGCCGTACATGTCGTACACCTCGCGCTCCAGCCAGCCGGCGTTGGGCCACAGCGACGTCACCGATGGCACCGGCTTCACCTCATCGGTGATCACGCGCACGCGGATGCGGTGGTTGCGGGTCAGGCTGAGCAGGCAATAGACCACGTCGAACCGGTCGGGCCGCGACGGATAGTCGACCCCGGCGATCTCCATGCACTGCTGGAATTCCAGTCCCGGCGTGTCGCGCAGCGCGACCATCGCCTCGACCAGCCGTTCGCGATCGACGGTCAGCGAAATCTCGCCGACCAGGTCGGTCGCTTCCAGCAGCATCGCGCCCAGCGCGGCGGTGGCCGTATCGATCACCCCGTCGTTGGCCAGATAGCGTGGCGCGGGCGCCCTCACCGTTCCAGGCTCCCGACGCGGCGGATCTTCCGCTGGAGCTGCATCACGCCATAGAGCAGCGCCTCGGCGGTCGGCGGGCATCCGGGGACGTAGATGTCGACCGGCACGATCCGGTCGCAACCGCGCACGACGCTGTAGCTATAGTGGTAATAGCCGCCGCCGTTCGCGCACGATCCCATCGAGATGACGTATTTCGGCTCCGACATCTGGTCATAGACCTTGCGCAGCGCCGGGGCCATCTTGTTGCACAGCGTGCCCGCGACGATCATCACGTCGGACTGGCGCGGGCTGGCGCGCGGCGCGGCGCCGAACCGTTCCATGTCATAGCGCGGCATGTTGACGTGGATCATCTCGACCGCGCAGCACGCCAGGCCGAATGTCATCCACCACAGGCTGCCGGTACGCGCCCACTGGAACAGCTCCTCGGTCGAGGTGACGAGGAAGCCCTTGTCGCCCAGCTCGGCGTTCATGTCGTCGAAGAACGCCTGGTCGGGCGCGCGATTTTCGGTCGGAAAGGCATTTTCCGACGGTGACAGGATCACTCCCATTCGAGCGCCCCCTTCTTCCAGGCATAGGCGAGTCCAAGCGCCAGTTCGGCGATGAACACCATCATCGATCCCCAGGCGACCCATCCCAGATCGAACACCGTCACCGCCCACGGATAGAGGAACGCCGCCTCCAGATCGAAGATGATGAACAGGATCGCCACCAGATAGAAGCGCACGTCGAACTGGCTGCGCGAATCCTCGAACGCGGGGAAACCGCATTCATATTCGCTGAGCTTTTCCGCCGTCGGCTGGTGCGTGCCGGTCAGGCGCGCGACCAGCATCGGCAGCACCACGAAGGCGCCCGACAACAGGATCGCCACGCCGAGGAACAGCAGGATCGGGAGATATTGCGAAAGGTCGACCAAGTTTGTGCTCGCAGGTGCGAAAAATACTGCGGCGGCTTTAGGCCGGGACCCCTAGCCGGGCAAGGGTCAGACCCTATGAGAATGACTCGCAACTAAGCTTTCGTATACGCATCGACGCGCCGCCGTCGGAACCGGCGCGTCAGCGCAGCGCGTTGGCGAGCAGCTTGTGCAGCCGCGATTGCAGCGCGTCGTTGGCGGCCAGCACCTCGCGCCGCTCGATCATCCGGTCCTGCCCGCGGAAATCGGTGACGAAGCCGCCCGCTTCCTTGACCAGGATCAGGCCCGCCGCGACGTCCCACGGCTGGAGCCCGCTTTCCCAGAACCCGTCGTACCGCCCCGCCGCGACCCAGGCGAGATCGAGCGCCGCCGATCCGAACCGGCGGATGCCCGCCACCTCTGGCGCGACCGCGCCGAAGATCCGGCTCCACTCGGCAAAATTGCCATGGCCCAGAAACGGAATGCCCGTCGCGATCAGCGAATCCGCCAGCTCGCGCCGCGCCGAAACGCGCAGCCGCTGCCCCTGCAACCAGGCGCCGCGCCCCTTTTCGGCCCAGAATCCCTCGTCGGTCAGCGGCTGATAGACCATGCCATGGGTGATCTCGGGCTTGCCGCCCGCGCCCATCGGGTCCTCGACCGCGATCGAGATCGCGAAATGCGGGATGCCGTGCAGGAAGTTGCTGGTGCCGTCGAGCGGGTCGACGATCCAGCGCGGCTTGGTCGGATCGCCCTCGATCGTGCCGCCTTCCTCCAGCAGCAGACCCCAGTCGGGGCGTGCCTTGCGCAGTTCCTCGACGATCGTCTCTTCGGCCTGCTTGTCGGCGACAGAGACGAAATCGGCGGGGCCCTTGCGGCTCACCTGGAGGTGCTGAACCTCGTTGAAGTCACGCCGCAGCCGCGGCGCCGCCTTGCGGACGGCGCGCTCCATGATCGTGATGAGGCCGGAATGACTGACCAAGTTGATGCTCCAAATCCCCGCGCCGGAATGGGCGCGGGCCGATTAGTCCGCGCGGCGGACGTCGCTCTGTTCAGTCCGCGCGGCGGACGGCGCTCTGTTCAGTCCGCGCGGCGGACGTAGGTCTGTTCGTAGACGTCGACGACGATCCGCGTGCCGGCGCCGATGTGCGGCGGCACCATCACGCGCACGCCATTGTCGAGGATCGCGGGCTTGTAGCTCGATGACGCGGTCTGGCCCTTCACCACCGCGTCGGCCTCGACGATCATCGCCTCGATCGTATCGGGCAGCTGCACGCTGATCGGGTCCTCGTCGTACAGCTCCATCACCACGTCCATCCCGTCCTGGAGGAAGGCGGCGGCGTCGCCGAGCAGGTCGCGCGGCAGGCTGGTCTGCTCATAGCTTTCCTTGTCCATGAACACCAGCATGTCGCCCTCTGGATAGAGGAACTGGAAATCCTTGGTGTCCAGCCGCACGCGCTCGACCGTCTCGGCCGAACGGAACCGGACGTTGTTCTTGCGGCCGTCGCGCAGGTTCTTCAGTTCGACCTGCATATAGGCGCCGCCCTTGCCGGGCTGGGTGTGCTGGATCTTGACGGCTTTCCAGATGCCGCCTTCATATTCGATGATGTTGCCGGGACGGATGTCCACGCCGCTGATCTTCATGTGTGTACCTGCTGGAAAGAGCCGGCGTCGGAGCGCCTGTGCAGGCGCCCTTAGCGCCCCGCCGCTTTTCCGACAAGCATAGGATAGGGATTGACCGGCTCGCCCTGCCACCATCCATCGCCGGGGGTCATCCGCGACAGGCCGAAATGCAGGTGATAGTTGCCCGCGCCGGCATTCCCCGTGTCGCCGACAAAGGCGATCTCGTCCCCGGCGCGCACCGGCTTCCCCGCGACGATGCCGGGCGCATAGCCCGACAGGTGCGCGTAGTAATAGCTCCAGCGCCGATCGGGGGATCGGATATAGAGCGTGTGCCCGCCGGCCTGGCTGTCGAACAGCTTCTCGACGGTGCCGGCGGCGGCGGCGCGCACCGGCGCGCCGGCCGGCGCCATGATGTCGGTGCCCTGATGCGGCCGCGCGCCGCTGTCGCGCGACTGGCCCCAGCTATCGACGATCGCCGCGCCCTCCACCGGGGCGATCAGTACGGGCAGGCCGTCCCCCCGCCCTTCCGCCACCGCCGGCGCCGGCGCCGGCGCCGCCTGGGTCGCGGCAAGCGGCGCGATCGCCTGCTCGGTGAAGCGGATCATCGTCAGCAGGGCCAGGCCGAACATCAGCACGAACGCCAGGATGAGCCGGAACACCGTCTTGCGTCGAGTCCACAACGTGCGCTGTTCGGTCGGCTGGGCAAGGCTCACGGGCGGAATTCCGCGGGCGTCCCCGGTTTGACCATCAGCGCCAGCCGCGCCGCGTCCCAATTGGTCAGCCGGATGCAGCCGTGGCTTTCGGTGCGGCCGATCGTCTGCGGCTCGGGCGTGCCGTGGATGCCATAGTGCGGCTTCGACAGGTCGATCCACACCACCCCGACCGGGCCGTTCGGTCCCGGCGGCAGCATCTCGGGGCTGTCGCCGGTCTTCGCGTCCCAGAACAGCTTGGGGTTATAGTGGAAGCGCGGGTTGGTATCGACGCCGTTGATCTTCCATTTGCCGATCGGCAGCGGATCGTGCCCCGATCCCAGCGTCGCGCTGAACTGCGCGACCAGCTTTTCGTCGGCGTCGAACACCTTGAGCACACCTTCGGACTTGTCGACGACGATCTTTGCCGCCTGCGGCTGGCGCGCGTCGACGTTCAGGTCCTGGAGCGTGCGGCGCCATTCGGGCTTGGCATCGGCTGGGTAGTCGCGCGACGCCGGCACGACATTGGGCACCACCAGCGTCGCCCCGGCGCGCACCGGCGCATCCGCGCCGTTCAGTTCCAGCAGCATCTTGGGCGAGGTGTGGAACATCTCCGCCAGTTTCTCGGCCGGCGATCGGTAGGCGAGCGACGGCATCTTCGCCTGCTCCCCATAATCCTTGGGCGTGGGATTGATGAACGGGCCGGCCAGCATCTCCGCGGTCAGCGTCACGCGCGCTTCCGGTCGGATCGCGCGATGCGCGCGCAGCGCGGCCAGCGTCGCGGTGTCGATCTTCCCCGTCACCGCCAGCCCGCGCGCCTGCTGATACCCGCGCAGCGCCGCCCTGAGCGATTGACCCTCGCGCCCGTCGATGATGCCGGGCGAAAAACCGAGATGGTCGAGGATCACCTGAACGTGGAGGATCGAGCGATCGAGCGCGGGCGCCGGCGCGGCGACGGCCTGTGCGGAAACGGCCTGCGCGGCAACGGGAAGCGGCGTCATGGCCAGGCTCAAGATCGCGACAAGTCTCCGCATTCATTCGACTCCCTTTTGAAAGCAGGAGATCGTTGAACGTCAGAAACCAGTTTGCGTTGCCTCAGGTCGAACCAAGCACCTCGGCAAACGCCCGCACCGCCGCAACCTCGTCCCCGCCCCACACCGCGTGCGATACCGCGAGGAAATCGGCGCCGGCGGCGATCAGCGGCGGCGCGTTCGCAGGCGTGATCCCGCCGATCGCGACCGACGGAATCTCGAACAACGCACCCCACCATGACAGGATCGACGGATCCGGCCGATGCTGCGTCTGCTTGGTCGCGGTCGGGTAAAAGGCGCCGAACGCGACATAGTCCGCGCCGGCCTCCCCCGCCTCCATCGCCAGGTGGCGGCTGTCATGGCAGGTCACGCCGATCTGGGTGTCCGGCCCCAGCACCTGCCGCGCCTCGCGCGCGTCGCCGTCGCCCTGCCCCAGATGCACGCCGTCCGCGCCCAGCCGCTTGGCCAGGCTGACGCTGTCGTTGACGATGAACGCGACCTCATGATCGTGACAGATGCGCTGGAGCGGCTCGGCCAGCCGCGCCGCCTCATGCTGGTCGACGTCCTTGACGCGGAACTGGAACGCGGCGACCGGCGCCGCGTCCAGCGCGCGCGCCAGCCGATCGGCGAACCCGCCGCCGACGTCGAGCGGGGAGATCAGATAGAGCTGGCACGCCGGACGCTTGTCGTCGCGCTCGAACCGCGCGGCGAAATCGGGATCGAGCGGCCCGAGCACATCGTCGTCGTCAACCATCGACCACCGCCATCAGAAATCCGTCCCATCCCTTGGCGCCGACGGTCTGCACCGCCGTCGCCGACAACCGCGGCTCGGCGGCGATCGCGTCGTACAACCGCCGTGTTCCGACAACGCTTTCGTCGTCGCTGTCGGCCTCCATCACCGCGCCGGCGCGCACGACATTGTCGAAGATGATCGTCGTCCCCGCCCGGGACATGGCCAGCGCCGCGCGAAGATAGGCGACATTGTTGACCTTGTCCGCGTCGACGAAGATCAGGTCGAACGGCCCCTGCAACTCGTCGAGCGCCTCTGACGCCTGGCCGACGTAAATCTCGACCTTGTCGCCCACCCCCGACCGGTTGAGGTTGTCGCGCGCGACGGCGGCATGGTGCGGGTCGGCCTCGATCGTGATCAGCCGCCCGCCGGCGGGCAGCGCGCGCGCCAGCCAGATCGTCGAATAGCCGCCCAGCGTGCCGATCTCCAATATCCGGCTGGGCCGGGCGATCCGCGCGATCAGGTGGAGCAGCTTGCCCTGCACGGGCGCGACGTCGATCGCCGGCAACCCCGCCGCCCGGTTCGCCGCCAGCACCGCGTCGAGCACCGGATCGGCGGGCAGCAGCCGGTCGGCGATATAGGCGTCCACCGCGCGCCACTGGTCAGTCATAAGGCGGCCTGCGCTTTCCCGAGAGTTCGATGTTCATATCGCTCGCGATCGCGATCGCGTCGATATCCCCGGTTCGAACACGCAGTTCTTCGATCCTTTGTCGAAGCCGCCTCTTGCGATCCTCTTTCGGCACGACACTGATCGCCGCATACTCGCGGACTGCTTTGACCCACAGCGCGTCGTCGCTTGAAACGTCCTCGGCATCGCGGGAAAACGCGCTGCGATAGGGCTCCAGCGCCCCGGTTGGATCGCGCTTGAGGAACAGCACCAACTTCATCCCGCGGGTGAAGAAATATCGGACGCATCCCCCCATCATCGCATCAGGATTTGGCGCGCGCAGCTCGCGCGGGGCACTCACCGTTGCCTTGCGTCGCATCGCATCATCCAGCCCGGCCCGCCGGATCTCCACCGAATCCGGCAACGCCGGCCCCTTGATCAACAGGGTCGGGCGCGCGATCACCGAGCCCGACCAATCGCTGTCGCCCGGCCGGGAATCCTCGACCGTGGCGACGACGATGGTATCCGCGGCGACAGCGAGTTCCAGATTGGTCGGGACTTTGTAGCCCGGCATCATCGAGCACGCCACCGCACTGGTCCCGGTCAGCGTCGCGGCGATGGCCAGCGAGACCGGCAGAACAGTGCGGAGCGTCAGCCGCACAGCCTATTCCTCGCCCTTGTAGATCCGCACCAGCTTGTCGAGCATCGCCAGCGCGTCCTCGCGCTTGCGCTGGAAGGTGTTGCGGCCGATGATCGAACCGTTGCCGCCGCCGTCGCGAATGTCGCGCGCGTCCTGATAGACCGCGTCCTCGCCCTTGGCCGCGCCGCCCGAGAACACGACGATGCGGCGCCCGTTGAAGCTCGACTTCACGACATGCTTCACCCGGTCCGCCTGGCTCGACCAGTCGGTGCCCTCATACGCCTTCTGCGCGTCCTTCTGCTCGATATGGTTGCTCGGCAGCTTGACCTTGATGATGTGCGCGCCCAGCAGCGCCGCCATGTGCGCGGCATAGGCGCCGACGTCGAGCGCCAGTTCGCCTTCCTTCGACAGGTTGCCGCCGCGCGGATACGACCAGATCACCGTGGCGATGCCGACCGATGCCGCCTCGGCGCGCATCTCCTTGATCTCCTCGATCATGTCGAACACCTCGTCGGCGCCGGGATAGATGGTGAAGCCGATCGCCGAGCAGCCCAGCCGCAGCGCGTCGTCGACGCCGCCGGTCACCGCCTGGTTGATGCTGGTCGCCCAGCTGTTCGACGAATTGACCTTCAGGATGGTCGGGATCTGCCCGGCGAAGCTGTCGGCCCCGGCCTCGATCATCCCCAGCGGCGCGGCATAGGCGGACAGGCCGGCGTCGACCGCGATCTGATAGTGGTAATGCGGGTCATAGGCCGGCTCGTTGACCGCGAAGCTGCGCGCCGGGCCGTGCTCGAAGCCCTGGTCGACCGGCAGGATCACCAGCTTGCCGGTGCCGCCCAGCCGGCCGTGCATCAGGATCCGGGCCAGATTGGCCTTCACGCCGGGATTGTCGGACTCATAATTGGCGAGAATGGCCTTCACGGTCGGCGTCATTGCGATCTCCCTGCGTCGTCGGTCGTGTTGCGGTATCGCTGCGGCTGATAGTCAGCCCGCCCGCGCTCCGCAATGTCCGCGACGGCGCCATGGTTGACGCGGTCCCGACACGCGCCCAGTCTGCCGGCCCATGAACGCCAACTCGCTCGTTCGGGCGCTGCTGCTGCCCCTCATTCTGCTCACAACCTCGGCGGCACCGGCCGGCCCGCCCCCGCCCCCGCCGGGCAAGATCAAGGTCGGCGCGGTCGCGCCCGATTTCGAGGTCAGGCTGGTCGACGGGACGAAGGTCACGCTCGCCGATCTGCGCGGGACGGTGGTGGTGCTCAATTTCTGGGCGACGTGGTGCGTGCCGTGCCGCACAGAACTGCCGCTGCTCGATCGCTATTACCAGGTCCAGCAACCGCACGGCCTGCGCGTCTTCGCGGTCACGACCGAGGATTCGCTGCCGCTCAACAAGCTCAAGCCGTTGTTCGCGGCGATGGCGATTCCGGCGGCGCGCGGGATCAAGGGGCCCTATGCGTCGATGGGCGGCGTGCCGACCAACATCGTGATCGGCCGCGACGGCCGCATCCGCTATGCGAAGGCCGGCGCCTTCACCCTCGATCAGCTCAACGAACTGCTGGTGCCGCTGCTGAAGGAGCCGGGACCGGCCAGCTGACGCGTAACCATCGTCATTGCGAGCCCGGCGCAGCCGGGGGAAGCAATCCAGCGCAACGTGCGCCGTCCTGGGTTGCCGCGGGGGCTTCGCCCCTCGCAATGACGATCAAGGCAAGAGCATCGTGCTCCGGGCACTGTCCCGCCCGCATCCTACCATCGTCATTCCCGCGCAGGCGGGAATCGGTTCGCGCAGGCCGATGTGGGCCCCACGCACCGACGGCATCACCCCGCCAGCGCCGCCACCCCCGGCAGTTCGCGCCCTTCCATCCACTCCAGGAACGCGCCCCCCGCCGTCGAGACAAAGGTGAACCGATCGGCCACCCCCGCCTGGTTGAGCGCGGCGACGGTGTCCCCGCCCCCGGCGACCGACACCAGCGATCCCTCGCGGGTCAGCGCGGCGGCGGTGCGCGCCAGCGTGACGGTGGCGGTGTCGAACGGCGGGGTCTCGAACGCGCCCAGCGGGCCGTTCCACACCAGCGTGCGGCAGGTCTTGAGCACGTCGGCCAGCGCCTCGGTCGCCGCCGGGCCGATGTCGAGGATCATCTCGTCCGCCGCCACCTCGTGGACGTTGCAGGTGCGCAGCGACGACGGGTTCGCGGCAAATTCCTTCGCCACCACCACGTCATAGGGCAGGTGGACGGTACAGCCGGCGCGGTCGGCGGCGTCCATGATCGCGTCGGCGGTGGCGGTCAGGTCGTGCTCGCACAGCGACTTTCCGACATCGACCCCGCGCGCGGCGAGAAAGGTGTTCGCCATACCGCCGCCGATGATCAGGTGATCGACCTTCGCCACCAGATGCTTGAGCACGTCGAGCTTGGTCGACACCTTGGCCCCGCCGACCACAGCAGCCACCGGATGCTCGGGGTTGCCCAGCGCCTTGTCGAGCGCGTCGAGTTCGGCCTCCATCGCCCGCCCGGCATAGGCCGGCAGCCGGTGCGCCAGCCCCTCGGTCGAGGCATGGGCGCGGTGCGCGGCGGAAAAGGCGTCGTTGACGTAGATGTCGCCCAGCGCGGCGAGCCGGTCGATCGTCGCGGGCGCGTTCGCCTCCTCGCCCGGATCGAAGCGGGTGTTCTCGATCACGCCGATATCGCCGGGCCGCATCGTCGCGATCGCGTCGGCCGCGCCCTGATCGTCGATGAAGCGCACCGGCCGGCCCAGCACCTGCTCATAGGGTTTGACGACCAGCGCCAGCGACATCTCCGGGTTGCGCTGCCCCTTGGGCCGGCCGAAATGGGCGAGCACCAGCACGATCGCGCCCTTGTCGGCCAGTTCGGTGACGGTCGGCAGCGTGGCGCGCAGCCGGGTGTCGTCGGTCACCCGGCCGTCATCCATCGGCACGTTCAGATCCTCGCGCACCAGCACGCGCTGGCCGGTCACGTCTCCCAGATCGTCGAGGGTCTTGAAAGCTCTGGTCATCTCACACTCCAGCTACGGCGGGTCGGCATTTGGCGACGGAGCGATGGCGCGGCGCTTGTCCCTGAGCAACATCGTCACCCCGGACTTGTTCCGGGGTCCACCCAGGTTGACGCCTCCAGCCAGAGTCGCTGGCCCCGCCACGCCTCCCGGTGGACCCCGGAACAAGTCCGGGGTGACGAAGAAAGCGCCGCCGCCCACCGGGTAGATACCCCCGCGATTACATCAGCTTCGCCATCGCCCCGGCGGTGTCGACCATCCGGTTGGAGAAGCCCCATTCATTGTCGTACCAGCTGACCACGCGCACCAGCGTACCGTCGATCACCGCCGTCTCCAGGCTGTCGACGGTCGACGATGCCGGGGTGTGGACGATGTCGATCGAAACCAGCGGCTCGTTGGAATAGGCGAGCACGCCCTTCAGCGGCCCGCTTTCCGATGCCGCCTTCAGGATCGCGTTGATCTCGTCGACGGTGGTCGCGCGCTTGGGCGTGAAGGCCAGGTCGATCAGGCTGCCGTCCGGCACCGGCACGCGCACCGACGATCCGTCGAGCTTGCCCTTCAGTTCGGGCAGCACCTCGCCCACCGCGCGCGCGGCGCCGGTGGTGGTCGGGATCATCGACATCGCGGCGGCGCGGGCGCGGCGCAGGTCGGGGTGGATCTGGTCGAGGATCTTCTGGTCGTTGGTATAGGCGTGGACCGTGGTCATGAATCCGCGTTCGATGCCGACGGTGTCGTTCAGCACCTTGGCCACCGGCGCCAGGCAGTTGGTGGTGCACGACGCGTTGGACACGATCGTGTGCCCCGCCTCCAGCTTGTCGTGGTTGACGCCATAGACGACGGTCAGGTCGACGTTCTTGCCGGGGGCGGAGATCAGGACCTTTTTCGCGCCGGCATCGATATGCTTTTGGCAGCTGTCGCGATCGGCGAAGAAGCCGGTGCATTCCAGCACCAGGTCGATGCCGTTGGCGGCGTGCGGCAGCTTGGCCGGATCGCGCTCGGCGGTGACGTGGATGCGCTTGCCGTCGACGATCAGGTCATTGCCGTCGGCGGCCACCTCGCCCGGATATTTGCCATGGACCGAATCGCGGCTGAACAGCCAGGCGTTCGACTTGGCGTCGGCCAGGTCGTTGATCGACACCAGTTCCAGCCCGCTGTCGGCGCGCTCGAGAATCGCGCGCGCCACCAGGCGGCCGATGCGCCCGAACCCGTTGATCGCAACCTTCACCGTCATGCCTGCAACTCCTTCAGCTTGGCGAGAACCTTGGGCGTGATCTTCTCCGCCGTCAGTCCGAAATAGTCATAGAGCGCCTCGGCGGGGGCCGACGCGCCAAAGCGGTCGATACCGAACCGCAGCCCGTCCAGCCCGGTGTAGCGCTCCCAACCGATCGTCGTGCCGGCCTCGATCGACACGCGTAGCACGCCCTGCGGCAGCACATCGGCGCGATAGGCCGCGTCCTGCGCGTCGAACCGCGACCAGCACGGCATCGACACGACGTCCGCTCCGATCCCCTCGGCTTCGAGCCGTTCGGCGACGCCGACCGCGATCTCGACTTCGGATCCGGTGGCGATCAGCACAACGCGTCGCGCCGCGCCCGCCGCCTTCAGCCGGTACGCGCCCTTCGCCGACAGCATCCCGCCCTCGGTACGAAGCTGCGGCAGGTTCTGCCGGGTCAGCGCGAACAGCGACGGGCCGTCGGTGCGCGCCAGGCCCAGCGCCCACGCCTCGGCGGTCTCGACCGCGTCGCACGGGCGCCAGACCTCCAGGTTGGGGATGACGCGCAGCGCCATCAAATGCTCGATCGGCTGATGGGTCGGGCCATCCTCGCCCAGCCCGATCGAATCGTGCGTCATCACGTACAGCACGCGCGCCTGCTGGATCGCCGACAGGCGGATCGCCGGGCGGGCATAGTCGGAAAACACCAGGAAGGTGCCGCCATAGGGGATCACCCCGCCGTGCAGCGCCATGCCGTTCATCGCCGCGCCCATCCCGAATTCGCGGATGCCGTAGTTGACGTAGCGCCCGGCATAATGATCGCGGTCGAGCGGGCCGGTCACGGCGGTCTTGGTATTGTTCGATCCGGTCAGGTCGGCCGATCCGCCGATCATCTCCGGCACCGCGGCGGTCAGCGGCTCGAGCGCCAGCTCCGAAGCCTTGCGCGTCGCGACCTTCTGCGGGTTGGCGAGCAGCGCGCCGATGTGGTCCGCGGCATCGGCGCCAGCCGGCAGCACGCCGTCGATCCGACGCTGGAATTCCGCGCGATCGGAAGATGCTGCGAGGCGATCCTTCCACGCCGCATGAGGCTCGGCGCCGCGCCGCCCGGCGGCCAGCCATGCCGCGCTGACGTCGGCGGGCACCTCGAACGGCGCCGCGCTCCAGCCGAGTTCGGCGCGCGCGGCGGCGACCTCGTCCTTGCCCAGCGGCGAGCCGTGGGTCTTCGACGTGCCCTGCTTGTTCGGCGCGCCCTTGCCGATCACCGTGCGGCAGCGGACCAACGACGGGCGCGGATCGGCGATCGCGGCGTCGAACGCGGCGGCGATGCTGACCGGGTCATGCCCGTCGCACTCGACGACATGCCATCCGGTCGCGGCATAGCGCGCCGGCACGTCCTCGTTCGACGACAGCGACACCGCGCCGTCGATGGTGATGCGGTTGTCGTCCCACAGCACGATCAGCCGGCCAAGGTTCAGGTGGCCGGCCAGCCCGATCGCCTCATGGTTGATGCCCTCCATCAGGCACCCGTCGCCGGCGATCACCCAGGTGCGGTGATCGACCAGATCGTCGCCGAACACGGCGTTCAGGTGGCGCTCGGCGATCGCCATGCCCACCGCCATCGCCAGCCCCTGCCCCAGCGGGCCGGTGGTGCATTCGACGCCGGGCAGCTCGAAATTCTCCGGGTGGCCGGCGCACGGGCTGCCGAGCTGGCGGAAATTGCGGATGTCGTCGATCGTCGGGCGGGCATAGCCGGTCAGGTGCAGCAGCGCATAGATCAGCATCGATCCGTGGCCGGCGGACAGCACGAACCGGTCGCGGTCGGGCCATTTGGGATCGGCGGGATCGAACTTCAGGTAATCGTTGAACAGCACCGTCGCGACGTCGGCCATGCCCATCGGCATTCCGGGGTGGCCGGAATTGGCGGCCTCGACCGCATCCATCGAAAGGGCGCGGATGGCATTGGCCTGGGCGGCGAAGATCGGGTTCATGCGTGGTCCTGGCTGCGGAAGTGGCCGGTGAATCACCGTTGGGGTGCCTTTGCGGGGCGGATACAGCGCCGTCAACCGCACGGCGCCTGCTTGCCGCGCCCGCAACATGTGCTACATCGGGCGAATGGCGGAACAAGCGCCTGAAAACGCACTGGCCCGGATCGAGAGCGCACTCGCGCGTATCGAGCGCGCGGCGATGGAGCGCACGGCCGGGGATCCCGAACTTGAACGCCGCCACGCGCGCCTGCGCGCGAAGGTCGCGGGCGCGATCGCGGCGATCGACCATCTGATCGACCGCCCCTCACCCGATTCCCCGGCTCCCGATTTCCCAGCTCCCGATTCCCCGGCGACGAATGCCGGCGAGGATACCGACTGATGGCACAGGTCGAACTGATCATCGGCGGCCGCAGCCACAGCGTCGCCTGCCGCGATGGCGAAGAGGCGCATCTCGCCGCGCTCGGCCGGCGCCTCGATCGCCACGCCGCCACCGCCGCCCGCGCCTCGGGCGCGCCGGGGGGTGAGCGGACGATGCTGTTCGTCGCGCTGATGCTCGCCGATGAGATCGTCGAGTTGGAGAACGCCCGGCCGGCGCCCGGCCAGGACGGCGGCGGCGCCCTGCTCGACCGCATCGCCGACCGGCTCGAATCGGTCGCGGCGGGCCTTGAGAAGCCCGGCGCGGACGCCTAGATACACAGGTGGCGGGCACTGCCCGGTACGAGCCTTTATTATCCCTGAGGCTATTCATCATCCATGGGGGCTGTCCCTGCTAGGATCCTGGTCCAAAGCACATGGTCCCCACCTGACGTACCGTGCGTCAGAGGATAACCCGGCACACGGCCACGGCGGTCCCGCCACCCCGCATCGAGCCCCCGCCCATGTCTGATGAGAAACGCGCCCTGCGCGCCCGGATGCGCGCCGAGCGCGATGCCTTCGCGATGGCGAGCGATGCGGTGATCGCGCCGCCCGACGCCTTTCTCGCGCGGCTCGCGCCCGGCATCGTCGTCGCCTCCTACGTCGCGATCGGCAGCGAGGCGGATCCCAGCCCGCTGGCCGCCGCCGCCCGCGCCGCCGGCGCCCGGCTGGCGCTGCCCCATGTCGAGAATCGCGCGGGGGACATCCGCTTCCTGTCGTGGTGCGAGAGCGACCCGCTGGTCCCCGGCCCCTTCGGCCTGCGCCAGCCCGAATCGGGCGCGGCGGAGCTGGCGCCCGACATCATCCTCGCCCCGCTGGTCGCGTTCGACGATTCGCTCAATCGGCTGGGCCAGGGCGCCGGCCATTATGACCGCGCCTTCGCCCGCTTGCCCGCCGCTTGGCGGCTGGGGATCGCCTGGTCGATGCAGAGACTGCTGGCGATCGCGGTCGATCCGTGGGACGTGCCGCTCCACGCCGTCGTTACCGAAAAGGAAATACTGCCATGACGCCGAGTTGGCGCAAGCCCGTCGGAATGCTGGGCCTGCTGGTCTATATCGCGGCGTGGGTGGTGCTGGTCACCAGCTTCTCGGGCCCGATCGGCCGCCTGCCGTGGCCGGTGCAGACCGTCATCTACGTCGTTGCCGGGCTGGTGTGGATCGCGCCGCTGAAGCCGCTGCTCCAGTGGATGGAGACCGGACGGTGGCGTCCCTGATCGGCTGATCCTGCAAGCGCCGATCCTGTGAAGGATGGCGCGAGTGACGGGGCTCGAACCCGCGACCTCCGGCGTGACAGGCCGGCGCTCTAACCAACTGAGCTACACCCGCAGTTCCTTGCGAGAGGGCGCCAACTAGAGGTGGCCCCAACCCCTGTCAACCGGAGTTTCGCCCCTTTTTCGCGCGCATTCGCGTGCCGTCGGCCTCGCCGTGCACCAAGGTGCCGTGTTCGAACAGAAATCCGGCGATGTCGGGCTTGCCCGCCGCGTTGACGATCGTCTGGATGATGATCAGCAACGGCACCGCCAGCAGCGCCCCCGGCGTGCCCCACACCCATCCCCAGAAACTGAGCGAGACCAGGATCAGGATCGGGCTGATCGTCAGCCGGTGGCCGACGACCAGCGGGGTGATCGCATTGGCCTCGATCAGGTGGCACGCGATCATCAGCGCGGCGGGCAGCAGCGCCCACCACAGATCGTTGAACGTCATCAGCCCGCCCAGCGCCAGCAGCGCCGCCGCCAGGATCGGCCCCAGATAGGGGATGTAGTTGAGCAGCGCGACCAGCCCGCCCCACATCAGCGGCGTCGGCATCCCGATCAGATAGAGCACCGCGGCGACGATCAGCCCCAGCGACAGGTTGATGACGGTGATCGTGCCGATATAGGCCGACGTGTCGTCGACCACGTCCTGGATCACCCGCGCGGTGGCCAGCGCCCCGCCAAAGCTGGTCCGGCTGGTGATCCAGCTGCGCCGGGTGCGAGTCCACCCCGCCAGAAAGAAATAGATCACCAGCACCGCGTAGAACATCTCGATGAACGCCGACGGTGCGGAGGTGGCGAACAGTTCGACGATCGAGCGCGGCGGCGCGGTGGGCGATGCGATTTGCTGGCCCGACGGCGCCTGCGCCATCTGGTGCAGCGTCTTGGCGACGAACTTTTCCAGGTTCGAATAGAAATCGATCAGCGGCGCGATGTTGCTCTGGATCTGGCCGATTCGATCGGGCAGCACCCGCACCCATTGCCACGCCGGCACCACGATCGACGCCAGCGCGATATTGGCCGCCAGCAGGAACAGCAGCACGCACACCAGCGCCGCCAGCCCCGACGGAACGCGCTTGTCCTCCAGCCATTCGAGCAGCGGCACCAGCGCGATCGCGATGACGATCGCCGCGGTGGTCGGCAGGAAGAACGTCGACCCGAGCTGCAACGCAAACGGCAGCGCGATCACCAGCCCGACTCCGGCGATCAGCGTCAGCCCGGCGAGAAGGCGGTCGCGGCGGAGCACTTCGACCGCGCCGTCATCGCTCGGCGACGGCAGCGCGTCCGAATCGCCCGCGACCGCAGCGACGATCGCGTCGGCGTCGGCGTCGCTGATATCCTTTGGCTTCTCGTCCACGGGTTGTTCTCCTTGGCGAGTACGTTAGCGGAGTTTCCTATTGCGAGGGAAGCGGGCTAGCCTCGATCGGATGACCGACCATCTGCTCGTGATCGATGAGGGAACCACCTCCACCCGCGCCATGCTGTTCACCGCCGACGGGCGCCACGTCGCCACCGCGCAGAAGGAGCTGGGCCAGCATTACCCCCGGCCCGGCTGGGTCGAGCACGACGCCGCGGAGATCTGGGACAAGAGCGCCCGCTGCGCCGCCGCGATGGTCGAGCGCGCCGGCGGTCCCGGCCGGATCGCCGCGATCGGCATCACCAACCAGCGTGAGACGGTGGTGTTCTGGGACAAGACGACCGGCGAACCGCTCGCCCCCGCGATCGTGTGGCAAGACCGCCGCACCGCCGACCTGTGCCGCCGGCTGAGGGACGCTGGCGAGGAACCGGCGGTGCAGGCGCGGACCGGGCTGCTGCTCGATCCCTATTTTTCGGGCACCAAGATCGCGTGGGCGCTCGAACAATGGCCGGCGCTGCGGGCGGCGGGCGATCGGCTGGCGGTCGGCACGATCGAATCCTGGCTGGTTTGGAAATTGACCGGAGGGCTGCACATCAGCGACGCCACCAATGCCTCGCGAACGGCGCTGATGAGCATCGGCAGCGGCGGCTGGGACGACGGGCTGTGCGACCTGTTCGGCGTGCCGCGCGCGATCCTGCCGGAGATCGTCGACTGTGCCGGCCGGTTCGGCGAGACCACGCCAGAATTGTT
>Ga0182736_1000226_pt1 | contig 108153 bp, 89 predicted proteins | sample eDN5th30CKraftBY_FD_128882 | JGI IMG/M metagenome (GOLD analysis project Ga0182736, IMG submission 128882) | Enriched backyard soil microbial communities from Emeryville, California, USA - eDNA 5th pass 30_C Kraft BY (version 2) (version 2) | ecosystem: Environmental > Terrestrial > Soil >... | reverse complement strand
GACGGGCGGGGCCCCTTGGAGGGGGACCCCCCCCCGTGGGCCCCCTCCCCCCCCCCCCCCCCCCCCCCGTATCACAGGGGAGGGAGAGACGTGACAGCAGCGGCGCGCATTTCTCAAGCCGACATGGACCGAGCGGTGAAGGTCGTTGCTCGGCACGGCAATGCTTTCGTCCCGGCACCTTCCACGCGCTGATCGAAAGCTATTACAAATCGAAGCGCTGGAGCCGCATGGGAGACGAGTATCGTCGTATGCGAACCAAGGCGCTGGAGCGCTGGCGGGTAAAGCATGGCGACAAGCCCATGACTGCCCTCATGGCTCGGCACGTTGCGGGATGGATGGATGAAATTGCGGCCACCCCCCATGCGGCGAATGACCTGCGCAAGATGCTCAATCAGCTCATGAAGTACGCGATACGGCTTGGCCTGCGAACGGATAATCCGGTTGCTGTGGTTGACCCGCTGGAGACGGACGGCGAAGGATATCATTGCTGGACCGAGGACGAGATCGCAGCCTTTGACAGGCGGTGGCCTGTAGGCACGCGCGAGAGGCTCGCCAAGAAGCTACTACTTCTACACAGCACTGCGTCGCAAAGACATGGTGATCGTCGGCCGGCAGAATCGGAGCAAGGATGGAGCCAAGCTCGTCCTGCGCCACACGAAGAACAAATCTGAAACGACGATTCGCATTCTGCCGCCGTTCGCTGTCGCACTGGATGGCGTCGATCATCATCATCACCTGACCTATCTGGTCACCGAGTTTGGCAAGCCCTTCACAGCGGCGGGATTCGGGAATAGGTTTCGTGAGCGCTGCAATCTGGCCGGCTTACCGCATTGCTCGGCACATGGGCTGCGCAAGGTGATGGCCCGGAGATTGGCTGAGGCTGGCGCAACGACGCTGGAGGGAAGGGCGGTTACTGGGCACAAGTCCGACGCGATGTTCGCCCATATGCTGCTGCGGCCAACCGCGAGGTTATGGCGGATCGCGCCATGGACCGCGTGGTGGATACGCTTGGATTTGGCAAACTACCAGATGAAGGTACTAAAAATGGCTGACTTGAGCCAATTTCTAGATGGTAGTGGCTCCCCGAGTTGGATTCGAACCAACGGCCGCTCGATTAACAGTCGAGAGCTCTACCGCTGAGCTATCGGGGAGCAGTCAGTTTCACCTGACGAGGCCGGGCCTATAGCAGCGAGATTCGACGGAAGGCAAGAGCCGTCAGGAGATAAATTGTTCCGCCGCGATCCGGTCGTCCAGCGTGTGCTCCGGATCGAACAGCAAGGTGAGCGGCATCGCCTGATCAATGGCGATTTCCACGGACGCGACATCGCGCACTTCGCGCTGGTCAGCCACGGCGGAGACCGGGCGTTTGACGGGATCGAGCACGCGCAGGGTGACCCGCGTGCGCTCCGGCAGCAGCGCGCCGCGCCAGCGACGCGGGCGGAACGGACTGATCGGCGTGAGGGCGACGAGGCCGCAGCCGAGCGGCAGGATGGGGCCCTGCGCCGAGAGATTATAGGCGGTGGAGCCCGCCGGGGTGGCGACCAGCGCGCCGTCGCAGACCAGCTCCGGGATGACGACGCGCCCGTTGACCGAGACTTCCAGCCATGCGGTCTGGCGGGTTTCGCGCAGCAGCGAGACTTCGTTGATGGCGGGCAGGGCAATCTGCTCGCCGGTGACGGTGGCGGCGATCATCCGCAGCGGGTTGACCCGATAGACCTTGGCGCGCTCAAGGCGCTGGTCGAGCCCTTCCAGCCGCCATTCATTCATCAGGAAGCCGACGGTGCCGAGGTTCATGCCGAAAATGGGCAGGATACGGTGATCTTCCAGCATGCCGTGCAGCGTTTGCAGCATGAAGCCGTCGCCGCCGAGCGCGATGATGGCATCAGCCTGATTCGGTTCGACAAAATGCGTGACCGCCTGCAGCCGCTTGGCCGCTTCCTGCGCCGCCGCCGTGGGGGACGCGAGCAGTGCGAGCTTGCGCTCCATGCTGCGCTTAACCGCCCGTGACGTTCATGTGGCGCTGCGTGGACGGCGAGGCGCCGCGCGCGACGCTGAAATCATGCGCGAGGGGCTTGGTCGCCAGCGCCCGGTCGAGCAGCGCGTCGATGCCGGCCACGCCCTGCTCGCGAAAGGCTGCCTTGAGATCGACATGGGCTTCATGGCCCAGGCACATGTAGATGCGGCCCTGGCAGGTGAGGCGCATGCGGTTGCAACCGGCGCAGAAATTTTCCGACAGCGGGGTGATGAGGCCGAGCCGGGTCTTGAGGCCGGACAGCGCGAAATAACGGGCCGGGCCGCCGGTGCGATAGTCCAGCGGGGTGAGCTCATAAGCGGCGCGGATCGGTTCGATCGCCTCGCTAAGTGGCAGATATTGATCGGCGCGGGCCTGCTCGATCTCGCCGAGCGGCATCGTCTCGATGAGCGTCAGGTCGAAGCCGCGATCCTCGCAATGGTGGAGGAGGGGAAGCAGCTGGTCCTGATTGACGCCGCGCAGCGCGACGGCGTTGAGCTTGACCTTGAGCCCGGCGGCGCGGGCGGCCTCCAGCCCTTCCAGCACCTGCGCCACATCGCCGCCACGGGTGATGTGGGCGAAAATGACGGGATCGAGCGCATCGAGGCTGACATTGATGCGCCGCACGCCGACATCGGCCAGCATCTGTGCATGTTTCGCAAGCTGGGTGCCGTTGGTGGTCAACGTCAGCTCGTCCAGCGCGCCGGACTTGACATGGCGGCCGAGCGCGCGGGCGAGATCGGCAAAATCCCGGCGGACCAGTGGCTCGCCGCCGGACAGGCGGATACGGCGGACGCCACGCGCGATGAAGCGGGCGGCGATGATCGCAATTTCCTCCAGCGTGAGGATTTCGTGCCGAGGCAGGAACTGCATCGTTTCGCTCATGCAATAGCGGCAACGAAGATCACACCGGTCCGTGACCGAAATGCGCAGATAGTCGATGCGTCGACCGTGCCGGTCGTGCATACCATCCCTCGCCGTCGGGCCGGTGGCCAGCATGGTGGTGTCGATTGCGTTCGCCATAGCCATTAGCTAGGCCATGCGGGGGGATGGCGCAACCATCGCCACACGGCGGGGCGCCGACGCGCGCCGGTTTTTGACGGAGGGCGCAGCCGTGGATGACGAGAGCGCGACGGAGTCGGCCGGGGATTTGGCCGGGCGCGAGCCGGGCGGCAGCGCGGATGCCCTGTCGCTGTTCATCCTGTCGGCGGGCCAGCGCGATCCGCTGTCGCGCATGGCGAGCCGGGCGGGCTGGCGGCCCGTCGCCGCGCGCAGCAGGGAGCGGGCGGAAAGCCGCTATCTTGGCAGCCTCGCGCGGATCGCCCTGGTGGATCTGCGCGGCCTGGCGAGCGAGGAGGCGCTGGCAATGGTCTGCGGCCTCGCGCCGGCCGTTGAAGCATCGGGCGGGGCGATGCTCGCACTGGTCGATGAAGGGGGCGCGCCGGACGTCATGGGGCTGATTGCGGCCGGCGTGACGCATCTGCTGGATGGCGCGGTGACGCAGGCCCGGCTCGCAACCGCCCTGCGCATGGCGGACAAGCTGCCCGAGCGGCTCATCGGCAACATGGCCGCCTCGCGCGATCGCCATGCGGTGCAGCGCAGCGATGCGCTGTTCTGGCGCTGGAACGGCGCGGAGCGGGTGCTGTCGATCAGTCCGGCGCTGGCGGACTTGCTCACGATGATGGCGCCCGGTGTCGATCACAGCCGCTGGACGATCCGCGATCTGGTGCGCGCGCTGGACCGGACGGACCGCAGCGGGGCGATCGCGGCGATCCGCCACGCGGTCGATGACCTCATGCCGGCCGCCTTTGCCCATGCGGTTCCGGGGCAACCGGACCGGCGCCTGGTGCAGCATCTCTACCCCGATGCGAAGGGCTTCAGCGGCGAGGTGGAGGAACTCGACATGCGCCGCCGCGCCGAAGCGCGGGACCGCGACCCGATGACCGGGCTCGTCAATCGGCAGGGCGCGCTGCGCTGGCTGGAGCACGTGCAGGCGGATGGCCGCAGCGCGGTGGCGTTGATGATCGGCCTTGGCGAATTTGAGGGTGTGAACAGCGCCTACGGCCAGATGGTCGGCGATGCGATGCTGGCCCGCGTGGCGGTGCGCATCACCCGCCTTGTCGACGCGATGGGCGCGCGGGACGCCCTGATCGCACGGATTGCCGGCACCGAGTTTCTGGTGGCGTTGCTGGGTGAGCCGGGCAGTGCGCCGCCGCCGCTGGAGCGTGCGGCGCTGGTGGCGCGGCAATTGATTGCGGAGATCAACCGGCCGTTCAACGCGGGCGATTATCTCATCCGCCTTTCTGCCCGCTGCGGCATTGCGCCGGCGCAGGCGGGGGATGCGGCGGAAGTCCTGTTGCGGCGCGCCAGCAACGCGCTGGCCGATGCGCGGCGGGGCGGCGCACAGGGCGGCATCCGCGTGCGGATTGCCGATAGTGGCAGCCGCATTCTCGACGATGACCGGTTGCAGAGCGATCTGCGCCACGCGCTCGACAGCGGCCAGATCCAGATCCTGTTCCAGCCGCAATATGACATGGCGACCGACCGCATCATCGGCGTGGAGGCGCTCGCCCGCTGGCAGCACCCGCATTATGGCGAGATTGGCGCGGGCGCGCTGTTCGCCATTGCCGAACGCTCGGATTTCCTGCGGCCGCTCTCGCATCATATCCACGCGCGGGCGCTGGCCGAGGCAGGGGCATGGCCGGATGGGCTGGCCGACCTGCGGCTCGCGGTCAATGTGACGGCGGCCGATATTGCCGAGCCGGACTTCATGACGGATTTTCTGCGCTTGATCGACGAGACCGGCTTCGCGCGCGGGCGGCTGACCGTGGAACTGACCGAAAGCGGGCTGGTGGCCAATCTGGAGAGCGCCTCGCTACTGCTCGGCCAGTTGCGCGCGGCCGGGCTGGCGGTGGCGATCGATGATTTCGGCACCGGCTATTCCAGCCTCGCCTATCTCAAGGCGTTGCCGCTCGACTATCTCAAGATCGACAGCAGCATCGCGCGGGACATTGTCGGCTCCGGGCGGGACCGGATCATCGTGCGGGCCATCATCGACATGGCGCGCTCGCTCGATCTGGGCGTGGTCGCCGAGGGGGTGGAGACGCCGCAGCAACTCGCCTTGCTCGCGCGGGCCGGCTGCACCAGCTATCAGGGTTTTCTGCGCTCGCCGCCGGTGACGAGCGCGGTGCTGACAAGGCTGATCGCGCGGGAGGCGGCGCTGACGGGGTGACGGGCGGGGCCGTCAGCGCCCGTTGGTGGCGAACCAGATGACGTGGCGCGGGCCCTTGCCGTTGCTGCGGGCGCGCACGGCGACCTCCTCCACCATGAGCCCGCTGCGAGCGAGGCGGCGGGCAAAGGCCGGGTCCGGCCCGGCCGACCAGATGGCGAGCACGCCGCCGGGCGTGAGCGCCGCGCGGGCCGCAGCGAGGCCGGACGCGGAATAAAGCTGGTCATTGGCGGCGCGCACGACCCCGTCCGGGCCATTGTCGACATCGAGCAGGATCGCGTCATAGCGGCCATTGCCCGCCGCGATCAGCGCGGCGACGTCGCTGTGGACCAGCTCCACGCGCGGATCGTCGAGGCAGCCCGCCGCCAGCTGCGCCATCGGCCCGCGCGCCCATTCGATGATCTCCGGCACCAGTTCGGCAACGGTGACCGTGGCATCGGGGCCGAGCGCGGCGAGGGCGGCGCGCAAGGTGAAGCCCATGCCATAACCGCCGATCAGCAGATGCGGCGCGGTGCGGCCCCGCGCGGCGAGGCGCGCGCAACTCATCTCCGCCAGCGCGATTTCCGAGCCGCTCATCCGGCTGCTCATCAGCTCGTTGCGATCCATCACGATCATGAAATCCGCGCCGCGGCGGTAGAGCGTCAGGGGCTCGCCGCCCGGCACATTGGCCGTTGCGATCAGTTCGCGTGGTTGCACGATGGGTCTTCCTTGGCAGGGCCCTATGTGTCCGCGGGCCGAATGGGTGAGGGGTGGCTTTACGTTGCCGTCCTGCGGCGTCATAGCGGGTGCGATATGACTATGCCTCCTTTTCGTGAACCGCGCCGCTGATGCGCTATTTTCTGGATACCGAATTCAACGGCTTTGGCGGTGGACTCATCAGCCTTGCGCTGGTGCCGGAATATGGCGATCAGGAATTCTATGTGTCGCTGCCCTTGCCGGATGAACTGCATCCGTGGGTCGCGCAGAATGTCGTGCCTTATCTGCGGTTTGTGCCGCCAGGCGTGGATGCGAACCTGAGTCGGGCCGAGGCTTCGCAGCATCTGGAAGCCTATCTGATCCATGATAGCGATCCGCTGATCGTGGCCGACTGGCCGGATGATCTGGCGCATTTCTGCCAGCTTCTGCTGACCGGACCGGGCGACATGATCGGTCTGAACGGCTTGCGACTCCAGCTCGTCAATGGCGCCGGCTTCAGTGCCGCCGCCAACAGCAAGGTGCCGCATAACGCGCTGCATGATGCGCGGGCCTTCAAGGATTTCTGCCTGACCAGCCCGCTGCTCGGCGCGGATTAAGGCCTGCTAACGGGCGTCCCGTTGGTGAGGCGGGGGCGACGTCCGTTGGCGCCGCGCAGGCGCTCCCGCCATGAACGGATAGCGCGTCCTGCGCGACTCGAACGACTTCGCTGAACCTCAGGCGGCCTTGCGGAATTCCAGCTCCAGCCGGCCCCAGATTTCCACCAGCGCGCTGACCAGATCGCGCATCATTTCTTCGCTGTGCGAGGGGCCGGGCGTGAAGCGCAGGCGCTCGGTGCCGCGCGGCACGGTGGGGAAATTGATCGGCTGCACATAGATGCCATATTCGGCAAGCAGGATGTCGCTGATCCGCTTGGCCTTGACCGGATCGCCCACCATCAGCGGCACGATATGGGTGACCGAAGGCAGCACGGGCAGGCCGTTGCTGGCCATCTCCGCCTTGAGGAAAGCCGCGGCGGCCTGCTGCCCGTCCCGCTCGACCTGCGAGCTTTTGAGGTGGCGCACGGCCGCGAGCACGCCGGCGACGAGCACCGGCGAAATCGAGGTGGTGAAGATGAAACCGGGCGCATAGCTGCGGATCACGTCGATGATCATCTTGTCGGCGGCGATATAGCCACCCATGACGCCGAACGCCTTGCCGAGCGTGCCTTCCAGGATGGTGACGCGGTGGGCGACCTCGTCCCGCTCGGTGATGCCGCCGCCGCGCGGGCCATACATGCCGACGGCGTGAACCTCGTCGCAATAGGTGATGGCGTTGAACTCGTCCGCCAGATCGCAGAATTCGGCGATGGGCGCGACGTCGCCGTCCATCGAATAGACGCTCTCGAAAGCGATGAGCTTGGGTGCGTCGGGATCGACTCCTTCCAGCAGCTCGCGCAGATGGGCGACGTCATTGTGACGGAAGACTCGCTTCTCGCAGCCGGAATTGCGGATGCCCGCAATCATCGAGGCGTGGTTCAGCTCGTCGGAGAAAATGACGCAGCCGGGGAGAATCTTGCCCAGCGTGGCCAGCGTCGCCTCGTTCGAGACATAGCCGGACGTGAAGAGCAGCGCGCCCTCCTTGCCGTGCAGATCCGCCAGCTCGGCTTCCAGATCGACATGATAATGGGTGTTGCCGCCAATGTTGCGGGTGCCGCCGGAGCCGGCGCCGACATCATGCAGCGCCTCTTCCATCGCGGCGATCACCTTGGGGTGCTGCCCCATGGCGAGATAGTCGTTGGAGCACCACACGGTGATCGGCTGCGGCCCGTTATGATGGGCGAAACAGCGCGCGTCCGGGAACATGCCCTTGTTGCGCAGGATGTTGATGAAGACGCGATAGCGGCCTTCACCATGCAGTCGTTCGATCGCCTGACTGAAAACATGCTGATAATTCATCTTGGGCAGCAACCTCATGTCCTCTGCCGCGCCCCTTAGCCGCGTCTCGCCCGGAAAGCCACTGCTAATGGCTTGCAAAAGGACAAACGCAACTTCGCGGCCGGTGTTCCGGCGCCTTGTTTCGACGGCGCAGCTGTAGGGGCTCGGCCGCTAAAGCGCATTGATCTGGCGCAAACCGAAGCGGGCCAGCGCGGGGCGCAGCGCCTCCACATAGTCATCCAGCCGGGTGAAGACGGCGCGCCCTTCCGGCACGGCGGCAGGCCATGGCGCATCCCCGTTCAGCCAGGCGATGCGCCGGGCAATGCCCGCGCCGCCATCCAGGAAGATGAGCGGGCGAGGGGCCGCGGCGGCGAGCTCCGCCTCGACCAGCGGGAAGTGAGTGCAGGCGAGCACGACCATATCCATCCGATCGCCGCCCGGCTGATCGAGCAGGCCGGCCAGGGCGCGGGCGGGGATGGCGGGATCGGCCGGCTCGCCGCGCAGCCGGGCCTCGGCATAGGTGACGAGCGCGGCGCAGCCGTGGCGCAATACCAGACAGTCCGCGCCATGCTCGGCAGCGAGACGATCGACATAGGGCTGGCGCACCGTGGCATCCGTGCCGAGCACGCCGATGACGCGCGTTTTCGAGGCGAGCGCGGCAGGCTTGATGGCCGGCACGGTGCCGACCACCGGAATGTCCAGCGCGGCGCGCACCGGGTTTAGCACAATGGTGGAGGCGGTGTTGCAAGCGATGACGGCGATGCGCGGGCGATAGCGCTCGACAAGACGGCCGAGCAGGGCCGGCACACGCGCGGAAATGTCCGCCTCGCTGCGGGTGCCGTAGGGAAAGCCGGCGCTGTCCGCGGCATAGACGACGGGCATGTGCGGCATCAGCGCGCGGGCCGGACCGAGGATGGAGAGGCCGCCGACGCCCGAATCGAAGAAGAGCACGGGGGCGTCGGCCGCCGGGGCGGAGAATGCCGGCGCGGCGGGTGCTGGAGCAGGATCAGCCATGAGCCGCCAATGTGACGCGGCGGGCGTCTCTGTCAATCGGCATGCGGAATGCCGCGTGCCGTGCGTGCTGCCCGTGACGGGCAGGGCAGGGCTGATCGCGCGTGACGAATGATTGTCGCGGCAGACTCGGGATGGCGGGGGCGACGGGCGGTATCGGCGCCCGGCGATCCGGTTGCGGGAAGTGTAACGGCTGCGAACGGCGCGCCGGGGCGGCCTTGTTGCCCCATTTTGCCGTCCCGTTGGCGGCATGTGCCGGTGGGCGCCTTGCCATCGCCGCCCTGCCTGTTTTCCTCCCGTTGCGGGGGTGCGGGCCGGGCAGGAGCGGCCATGCTGTAACCGTTACGGCAGGCGGCTAAACCGTATGAAACCTAGTCTGGTCGCCAGATTGCGGGACATTGGCTGCATGCTTTGAGGAGCGGAACGGGACATCCCCCGTCGATGCGGGACCTGCCATCCCGACCGCGCCAGCCTTGCAGCCTTGTTCCCCAGCGCCTTTTAGGCGCTCAGTGCAGACTGGGCCGGGGTTCATCCTGTCGATCAGGATCACCCCGGCCGCTTTTCCGCTGCGCCCGCCCGCTCAGTCGAGCACGGCGAAGGTCTCGAACTCGCCCTTGACGCTGGCGGTCACGACGATCGGCTTGTTGGTGGCGTTCTTCCAATACCAGCCATGAACGCCGTCAAACCCCGCGCGAAAATCGCCGCTGCCACTGGCGGCCTTGTCTTTTTCATAGCTGCTGTAATCCGTGCCGTCGCCGCCGGCCGGATCGCCATGAAACTCGAACTCGACGGCAGGGCCATCGGTGGACCAGCGATAGCTGATCGCCTCACCAGCCTTCATCGACGCCTTGGCCTCGATGCCCTGATAGGGTCGCAGCGTCAGGCGCAACTGGGTGGAGCCATCGGGCAGGGTCGTCCGGTCCGGTGCCTCGCCCGCTGTGGCGCCGGGGGCTGCCGCCTGCTTCATCTGGCCCATGGCGGTGAGGCCGAGCACGCCGCCAATGCCCGTCGGGTCCACGCCATATTCGGCCGGCAGCACGGTGGTGACCAGGATGATGGCGGCCGCGCCGGCGGCGAGCAGGGTCGCGCGGCCGAGCTTGCGGGAAGACGGCTGGGGCGTGATCGGCGTTTCTGCCTTGGTCATAAAATCATCCTTCCAGGAAATAGCCGGTCATCTGGAGACCGAACAAGATGAAGCCCGCGACCATCAGCCAGATGTTGGCGGCGAAGGCGTGGCGCATGAAGCTGGCCGTGCGGCGCCAATAGCCCATGACGATGAGAATGGCGGCGAGCGCCAGCAACTGCCCGATCTCCACGCCGACATTGAAGGCCAGCAGGTTGGTCAACAGGCCATCGGGCGACAGGGCGAAATCCTGCAACTTGGTCGCGAGGCCGAAGCCGTGGATGAAGCCGAAGAACAGCACCGCCGCTCTGGTATCCGGCTGCATGCCGAACCAGCGACGCCAGGCGCCCAGATTATCCAGCGCCTTGTAGACGATGGACAGGCCGATCACCGCATCCACCAGATGGGCGCTGACATGGGTGCCGAGCAGCACCCCGGCGATGAGCGTGGTGCTGTGGCCGATGGCAAACAGCGTCACATAAAGGGCGACATCGCGCATCCGGTAGAGGAAGAAGATGACGCCGAAGAGGAAGAGCAGGTGATCATAGCCCGTCACCATATGCTTGGCGCCGAGGTAGAGGAACGCGGCGATCTGCGGGCCGCTCGTCTGTTCGATAAAGCCCTGGTCGCCCGCCGCGACGCCATGGGCCTGCGCTGCGCCGGCCAGGCCGAGCATGAGCACGGCCAGCGCCGCTGCGGCCGTCGATCGGCCCGGTCGGGGTAAAGTCACGCATCCTCCTATGAGCGCGATCGGCGCCTGAATGGCGGGCTATCACCCGGAATGACAAGGCGATCAAGCTGGTCGATGCGCGGTGGGGCGAGCCGATGCTTGCGCTTGCAGCGCGGCATCATCCGGCAGTGCAACGATACGGATGGGCAACATCGGGCGGATGGAGCCGGGCGGGCCGGGCTGCCCGGCGCCTCCCATGCTGGAACTTTCGCAGCGCGATCCCATTTTGAAGGGAATGGCCAGGACGAGCTTTTGGATGCGGGCGGAGGCGCATGGGCTGTATGTCGCGCCGGCGGACTGCTGGATCGATCCGTCCCGGCCGGTCGACACCGCGCTGGTCACCCATGGCCATGCCGACCATGCGCGCGGCGGCCATGCGCGCACGATCGCGACACCCGAGACGCTGGCGATCATGAAGCTGCGCTATGGCGTGACGGACGGCGCGATACCGGCCGGCTATGGCGAGAGCCTGCGCCTCCCCGGGGATGTGCAGGCGACGTTTCTGCCGGCGGGGCATGTGCTGGGCTCCGCGCAGATCTTGCTCGAACATGCCGGCGAGCGGGTGGTCGTCACGGGCGATTACAAGCGCCGGCCCGATCCGACCTGCCTGCCGTTCGTCGCGACGGCATGCGATATTTTCGTGACCGAGGCGACGTTCGCGCTGCCCGTGTTCCGGCATCCGCCGATTGAGCAGGAGATCGCCAAGCTGCTCACCGTCCGCGCGCTCCATCCCGATCGTTGCGTGCTGGTGGGCGCCTATGCGCTCGGCAAGGCGCAACGGGTGATCGCCGAGTTGCGCCGGGCGGGCTATGGCGAGCCGATCTGGCTGCACGGCGCGCTGGAGCGGATGTGCGCGCTATACGAGGAACTGGGCGTCGCGCTTGGTCCGCTGCGGTTGGTGGCGGATGCGGGGAGGGCCGATCTGGCCGGGCAGATCGTGCTGTGCCCGCCCGGCGCGCTCAATGATCGCTGGAGCCGGCGGCTGCCCGATCCGATCACCGCGATGGCGAGCGGCTGGATGCGGGTGCGCCAGCGCGCCCGCCAGCGCAATGTCGAACTGCCCCTGATCATCTCCGACCATGCCGACTGGGACGAACTCACCGCCACCATCGCGGAGGTGGCCCCGCGCGAAACATGGATCACCCACGGCCGCGAGGACGCGCTGCTGCGCTGGTGCGAACTGCATCAACGGCAGGCACGGGCGCTGGCCCTCGTCGGCTATGAAGATGAGGGGGAGGATGATTGACCATGTGCGACGAGCCGCCGCGAAAACGGGATGAGGGCTGAGCATGAGCATGGAGCGTTTTGCCGCACTGGTCGACGGGCTGGTCTATACGCGCAGCCGCAACGGCAAGTTACAGCTGATCGCGGATTATCTGCGCACGACGCCCGATCCCGACCGCGGCTGGGCGCTGGCGGCGCTGACCGATGGCCTTGATTTCCCGGCGGTCAAGGGATCGACCATCCGCAATCTGCTGATGGCGCGGGTCGATCCGGTGCTGTTCACGCTCTCGCGCGACTATGTGGGCGATACGGCGGAAACGGCCAGTCTGCTCTGGCCCGGCCCGGATTCGCCCGCCGACCCGCCGGGCATGACGCAAGCGGTCGAGGCGCTGGCGCAGATGACGCGGCTGAGCGTGATGGGCGATCTGGCGGCTTTGCTCGACCGGCTGGATGCGGCCGGGCGTTTCGCGCTGCTCAAGCTGGCGACGGGGGGCATGCGCGTGGGCATTTCCGCGCGGCTCGCCAAGGCGGCATTTGCGCAGGCATTTGGCGTGAGCATCGATGATGTCGAGGAATATTGGCACGGGCAGAGGCCGCCTTATCAGCCGCTGTTCGACTGGGCGGCCAATGGCGGGCCGCCGCCCCGTGATGGCGATCAGCCGCTGTTCCGGCCGTTCATGCTGGCCCATCCGCTTGACGAGACGGTGGTCGACATGGCCGATTATGCCGCCGAGTGGAAATGGGACGGCATCCGTGTGCAGATCGTCCATGCCGGCGGCGAGACGCGACTATATTCCCGCACCGGCGACGATATTTCCGGGAGCTTCCCCGAGATTGTCGCGGCGATGGACCTTGACGCGGTGCTGGACGGGGAACTGCTGGTCCGCGGCACCCATCAGGGCGGCGCGCAAGGCAGTGCGGCCAGCTTCAATGCGCTTCAGCAGCGATTGGGGCGCAAGACGGTCTCCAGGGCGATGCTCGCGGATTATCCGGCCTTTGTCCGCCTTTACGACCTGCTGATCGTGGACGGGGAGGATCTGCGGCTGCTGAGCTGGGAGCAGCGGCGGACGATGCTGGAAGCCTTTGTGCCACGGCTCGACCCGCAGCGCTTTGATCTCTCGCCGGTGATTGCGGCCGCCAGTTTCGAGGCGCTGGCGGCGCTCCGCGAGCGGGCGCGCGCGGATGCGATCGAAGGCGTGATGCTCAAGCGGCGGGACAGCCCCTATGTGGCGGGACGGCGCACGGGTCTGTGGTATAAATGGAAGCGCGATCCGCTGCTGGTCGACTGCGTGCTCATGTATGCGCAGCGCGGAAGCGGCAAGCGATCATCCTTCTACTCGGACTTCACCTTTGGCTGCTGGGCCGGCGACCCGGATGCGGGGGCTGACCTGCTGCCGGTGGGCAAGGCCTATTTCGGCTTTACCGACGAAGAGCTGAAATGGCTCGACAGTCATGTCCGTCGCCATACCGTCAATCGCTTCGGGCCGGTGCGGGAGACGGACAAGAGCCTGGTGCTCGAGGTCGCGTTCGATTCTGTGCATGAGAGCAAACGGCACAAATCCGGGCTGGCCATGCGCTTCCCGCGCATCAACCGCATCCGCGCCGACAAGCCGGCGCATGAGGCCGACCGGATTGCGACATTGCGCGTGATGATGAAGGGGTAGCCAGACGGGCCCCAACAGAAAGGGCGGCGCCGCATTGCGGCACCGCCCTTCGGAATTGCTCAGACCGGCCGTGAAGCCGGAGGCAATTACTCAGCCGCAGGGGCTGCGTTTTCGTTCGTGGCGTTCAGCTCATCGGCAGCGTTGGCAACGGCATCAGCCGCATTGTCAACAGCGTCGGCAGCGTTGTCCAGCTCATCAACGACAACTTCGTTGACGGCGTCGTTCGATTCAGCGGCGGGCTTCTCGCCGCATGCCGCCAAGCTCATCAGCACAACAGCAGCGCTCGCCACAGCAAACTTCTTCATATTATTTGGCTCCCATAGCAATGTGCGTGCTCCAGCAAGGGGCACGAGCCGCCCAATTAACGCTTGCGGCAGGGAAATCAATAGAGTTATCAACCTAACCGATAGGAAATCGTCGCCGCGCAAATTTGCTTTTGGCCATGCCAACCGGCCGGAAAATCCCGGTGTTGCGCAGCCGCCATCGGCGATGTCGCCTAAATTTGCCAAGAAAGCCCGGCTCGGCTAATCGGGCGCGGAATTTCGTACAGCTCAAGCGTTCCAGAAGGACCGATATCGATGGCCGTCCAGTACAGCTACGTCATGAAGGATCTGACCAAGACCTTCCCCGGCGCCAACAAGCCTATTTTCAACAATATCAACCTGCAATTCCTGCCGGGCACCAAGATTGCGATCATCGGCGTCAACGGCGCGGGCAAGTCCACGCTGATGAAGGTCATGGCCGGCATGGACACCGAGTTTCAGGGTGAGGCCTGGGCGGCGGAAGGCGTCAAGGTGGGCTATCTGGCGCAGGAGCCGCAGCTCGACGCCAGCAAGACCGTCCTTGAAAATGTGAAGGATGGCGTGCGCGGCGTCGCCGATCTGGTCGATCGCTTCAACGAGATCAGCAACATCATGGGCGATCCGCCCGAGGATGTGGATTTCGACGCGCTGATGACCGAGATGGGCGAATTGCAGGAGAAGATCGACGCGGTCGACGGCTGGACACTCGACAACCAGCTGGAAATCGCGATGGAAGCGCTGCGCTGCCCGCCGGGCGACTGGAGCGTCGAGAATCTCTCGGGCGGTGAGAAGCGCCGCATCGCGCTGTGCCGCCTGCTGCTCGAAAAGCCGGGCATCCTGCTGCTCGACGAGCCGACCAACCATCTCGACGCCGAGAGCGTGCAGTGGCTGGAGCAGCATCTCATCAACTATACCGGCAACGTGATCCTCGTCACCCACGACCGCTACTTCCTCGACAATGTCGTGGGCTGGGTGCTGGAGCTGGATCGCGGCCGGGGCATTCCCTTTGAGGGCAATTACTCCAACTGGCTGGAAGCCAAGGCCAAGCGCATGGGCCAGGAGGAACGCGAGGAAGCCGGCCGCCAGAAGGCGATCAAGGAGGAGCTGGAGTGGATTCGCCAGTCCCCCAAGGCGCGGCAGACCAAGAGCAAGGCGCGTATCCGGGCATTTGACGAGCTGGTCGAGAAGCAGGAGAATCGCGCGCCGGGCAAGGCGCAGATCGTCATCCAGACGCCCGAGCGGCTGGGCGGCAAGGTCATCGAGATCAAGAATGTCAGCAAGTCCTATGGTGACAAGCTATTGTTCGAGGACCTGTCCTTCCTGCTGCCGCCGGGCGGCATCGTCGGCGTGATCGGCCCCAACGGCGCGGGCAAGTCCACGCTGTTCCGCCTCATCACCGGGCAGGAAAAGCCCGATGCCGGCGAGGTCGACATCGGCCCGACGGTGAAGCTGGGCTATGTCGACCAGAGCCGCGACGCGCTCAATCCCGACCATAATGTGTGGGAGGAAATCTCCGGCGGCCATGATCTCATGACCATCGGCAAGCATGAGATGCAGACGCGGGCCTATGTCGGCGCGTTCAACTTCAAGGGCGGCGACCAGCAGAAGAAGGTCGGCCAGCTCTCCGGCGGTGAGCGCAACCGCGTCCACATGGCCAAGATGCTGAAGGAGGGCGGCAACGTGCTGCTGCTCGACGAACCGACCAACGATCTCGACGTCGAGACGCTGCGCGCGCTGGAAGATGCGCTGGAGAATTTCGCCGGCTGCGCCGTGGTCATCAGCCATGACCGCTTCTTCCTCGATCGCCTCGCGACGCATATCCTCGCCTTCGAGGGCAACAGCCATGTCGAATGGTTCGAGGGGAACTTCGCCTCCTATGAGGAGGATAAGCGCCGCCGGCTGGGCGACGCGGCCGACCGGCCGACGCGGCTTGCCTATAAGAAGCTCACGCGCTGAAGCGCGGCGCGTGATCGGCCACCGGGCGGATCACGCGCCGGCTCTCATGGCATGGTGACTGGCATGGCGGCGGCAGGGGCGGGATTACCGGCCACCGCGTTTCGATCAGGAGGTCGCCGCGACGTGGGGGTTCCGCCTCATGCTTGCGCGGCGGGGAGTGCCGCTGGAGCAGCAGAGCGCACTGCGCGGTGCTATGCAGTCACCGTCATGGAGTGCCGCCCGTTCGGCAAAGCGGGCGCAGCGTCATGTGAGGGGCGGGCGCTTGCTTCGCCCGTGAGCGTCGGTTCAGGCGCTCAGCCCCGCCTCATTCATAGGGTGAGAATTCGCCGGTCTGCTCGTCGAGCAGGTGGAGCACCCCGTCCGCCACCGCGAAATAGGCGCCCTTCAGGGCCAGCGCGTTGCGCTCCTCCTTCTCGCGGATCCACGGGAAGGTGCGCAGATTGGCGAGGCTGACCTTGACCGCGGCATGCTCCATGGCGCGTCTGGCGTCCCGCCCGCGGTCCTCGCCATAATCGGCGACGACCTGTGCGCGGGCCTCGTCCAGCATGGAGATCCAGCCGGCGATGAAGCCCCCTTCGCCCGGCGGGGCATCGTGCAGATCCTGCGTGAGGGCGGCCGAGCAGCCGCCGCACAGGCCATGGCCCATCACCAGCACTTCCTGAATGCCGAGAATCTGGATGGCGAACTCCAGCGCGGAGGACACGCCATGCAGGCCTTTGCTGGTCTCGAACGGCGGGACCAGCGCGCCGACGTTGCGCACGACGAAAATCTCGCCGGGATGACTGTCGAAGATGATAGTCGGGTCGACTCGACTATCCGAACAGGCAATCACCATGACGCCGGGATGCTGCCCGTCGCGCAATTCATCCCAGCGGGCGCGCTGATGCGCCCATTCGGTCGTGCGGAACCGGCGATAGCCGGCCAGCAAATCTTTGAATGTCCCCATAGGATTTTGCTCCTGCAACAGTTCGATGGGGCTGGCAACCCGCTGATGTCATCGCTATCTGGGGCGCATGAACGATCTTTCGTCCGATCCGCGCCTCACCCCGCTCCGCAAACCCGACTGGATCCGCGTCAAGGCGCCGGTCAGCGCCGGCTATGAGGCGACGCGCAAATTGATGCGCGAGAAGGGGCTGGCGACGGTCTGTGAAGAGGCCGCCTGCCCGAACATCGGCGAATGCTGGACCAAGAAGCACGCCACGGTGATGATCCTGGGCGATACCTGCACGCGGGCCTGCGCCTTCTGCAACGTCAAGACCGGCATGCCGCGCGCGGTCGATCCGCGCGAGCCGCAGAACCTGGCCGATGCCTGCGCGGAGATGGGGCTGGAGCATATCGTGGTCACGTCCGTCGACCGCGACGATCTGCCCGATGGCGGCGCGCATCAGTTCGTCAAGGTGATCGAGGCGCTGCGCCGGACGACTCCGCAGACCACCATCGAGATTTTGACGCCGGATTTCCGCAACAAGCATATGGCCGCCGTCGAAGCGATCGTCGCCGCGGGGCCGGATGTCTATAATCACAATCTGGAAACGGTGCCGCGGCTCTATCCCACCATCCGGCCGGGCGCGCGCTATTATGCCTCGCTGCGGCTGCTGGAGACGGTGAAGCGGCACGATCCCGCGATCTTCACCAAGTCCGGCGTCATGCTCGGGCTGGGCGAGGAGCGGCTGGAAGTGCATCAGGTGATGGACGATATGCGCTCGGCCGATGTCGACTTCCTCACCATGGGCCAATATTTGCGGCCCACGCCCAAGCACGCCCCGGTGATGGAATTCGTCACGCCGCAAAGCTTCAAGGCCTATGCCGCGATTGCGCGTGCCAAGGGGTTCCTGCAGGTCGCGTCCAGCCCGCTCACCCGCTCCAGCTACCATGCCGGCGAGGATTTCGCGCAGATGCGGGCGGCGCGCGAGGCTGCTCTGGCCCGGAAGGCCTGACACAGCAATGCCCACACATAAGGAAACGCGGCGGCTCCCTTACTCGCCGGAGCAGATGTTCGACCTCGTGGCCGATGTCGCGCGCTATCCGGAGTTTCTGCCCTGGGTGAGCGCGATCCGCGTGCGCTCGGACAGCGAGAGCGAGATGATCGCGGACATGATCGTCGGCTTCAAGGGACTGCGCGAGAGCTTCACCTCGCGCGTCATCAAGGAACGGGCGCGCAGCGTGCATGTCGATTATGTTGACGGGCCGCTGCGCCACCTGAGCAATGACTGGCAGTTCCGGCCGGATGGCGAGGGCGGCGTGCTCATCGACTTCGAGGTCGATTTCTCGTTCAAGAACCGGATGTTCGAGATGCTGGCCGGGCAGGTGTTCGACCGCGCCTTGCGCAAGATGATCAACGCCTTCGAGACGCGCGCCGATGCGCTTTATGCGCCTGAAGCATCCGGCAGCAGCAGCTCCAGCGCGCATAGCGCGGCCTGAACGCGGATAGCGCCGCGCCCGGTATCGTCGAACCGGCGCAGGTCCGCGACGATATCCTCGCTGTCGCCATGGCTGTCGGCCTCGCGCTCGGCCCGGGCGAAGACGACGGTGCCGACCGGCTTCATCTCGCTGCCGCCGTCCGGCCCGGCAATGCCGGTGATCGAGACGGCGATATCCGCGCCGCTCCGAGCGAGCGCGCCTTGCGCCATGGCCCAGGCGGTGGCGATGGAGACGGCGCCGAACGTATCCAGCACATCCTCGCTGACGCCGAGCATCGCGGTCTTCTGCGCGTTGGAATAAGTGACATAGCCACCCTCGAACGTGGCGGATGAGCCGGGGATCTCCGTGAGCGCGGCCGAGACGAGACCGCCGGTGCAGCTTTCCGCGACGACGATGCGCCGGCCCAGCGCGCTGTTTTCCGCAATGACCCGCCGGGCCAGCGCAACGAGCGCTTCGGGCAGGACGGAGGGGGTGGGATCAGCCAGCATCATAGGGGGCGAACCATGAGCGTTTCGGCCCGCAAAGCCAACCCTAACATGACGGCAGCCGCACCGTGGCGACGACCTGCGCGGCAATGCCTTCGCCCCGGCCGGTCAGGCCCAGCCGCTCGGTGGTGGTTGCCTTCACGCTCATGCACGCCACGTCGATGGCCATGATCTGCGCGAGGCGGGCGCGCATCGCCTCGCGATGGGGGCCGATTTTCGGCGCTTCGCAGATGATGGTGACATCGACATGGTCGATCACGCCCTGCCGCGCCGCCACGCGCTGCGCGGCGAAGGCGAGGAACTGGTCCGACCGCGCGCCGCGCCATTGCGGGTCGGAGGGGGGAAAGTGGCTGCCGATATCGCCCTCGGCCAGCGCGCCGAGCAGGGCGTCGACTAGCGCGTGGATGGCGACATCCGCATCGCTGTGGCCGGCCAGGCCGTGGCTGTGCGGAATGGCGACGCCGCCAAGCCAGAGCGCCTCGCCCGCGACCAGCCGGTGGACATCGAAGCCGAGGCCGGCGCGGCTGATCATGACGGGTGCAAGCTGGCGTTCCATGCGGTCATGGTCTCCGGGATAGGTGATTTTTTCGAGCGCGGGATCGCCCGCGACCAGTTGCACGGTCTCGCCGTGGGCGCGCAGCATTTGCGCGTCGTCGGTCGGCTCATGGTCGGCTGGCCAATTGCGGTGGGCGGCAAGAATGGCGTCGAACCGGAAGCCTTGCGGCGTCTGGACGCGGCGCAGCGCCGCGCGATCGACGACGTCCCCGGCGGCATCGTCCTGCGCCAGCACCAGCGTATCGGCGACGGGCAGAACCGGCATGACGCCGGCCGCGCCCGCATCGAGCGCGGCGATGAGGCGCCCGAGCACGGCGGCAGGGAGACGCGGGCGGGCGCTGTCATGAATGAGGATATGGCTGGGCGGCGAACCATCCGCTGCCAGCGCATCGAGGGCGGCGCGGACCGAGAGGCGGCGGGTCGCGCCGCCCTCGACGATGCGCAGGCCGTCCGCCAGATCGCCCAGAACCGCACGGGCTTGCGCGTCAGCGCCGGGCGCGACGACGAGCAAGATCTCGCCGATCCGGTCGTGCGCGCGCATCGCCGCTATGGCGTGGGCGAGGAGCGGCCGGCCGGCCAGCAAGCGATATTGTTTCGGCGTTGGATCGCCGCTGCGGGAGCCGGTCCCGGCGGCGAGGATGATGGCGGCAAGGCGGTTCGCGGTCGACATGGGGAGCGCTTAGAGCATTTCCGCGGAGGAAGGAAATATCCGGCGGCCCCGTGGAGCGAGCCCGCGCGCTGTCCCGGCCTGGCGAGCGCGCCAGTGCTGACCGAGCCGTTGCTTGCCGGGCGGCCCGTTTCGCGCTATTGGCGCTGCCTGTTTTTTAGGCAATTTATCATGACGACGCTCCTCAAGCCCATCCAGATCGGCCCGGTCACCATCGACCAGCCCGTGATCCTCGCGCCGATGACTGGCGTGACGGACATGCCGTTCCGCACCCTCGTGCGGCGCTATGGCTCGGGTCTCAACGTGACCGAGATGATCGCCTCGCCCGCGATGATCCGCCAGACGCGCCAGTCGCTGCAAAAGGCGGCCTGGCATGCGAGCGAGGAACCCTGCTCGATGCAGCTGGCCGGTTGCTCGCCCACGGAAATGGCGGAAGCGGCCAAGCTCAATGCGGATCGCGGCGCGGCGATCATCGACATCAATATGGGCTGCCCGGTGAAGAAGGTGGTGAACGGCGATGCCGGCTCCGCGTTGATGCGCGACCTGCCGCTCGCGGCCAGCCTGATCGCGGCGACGGTGAAGGCGGTCGACGTGCCGGTCACCGTCAAGATGCGGATGGGCTGGGACCATGCCAGCCTCAATGCGCCGGAGCTGGCGCATATCGCCGAGGATCTGGGCGCGAAGCTGATCACCGTGCACGGCCGCACGCGCAACCAGATGTACAAGGGCAGCGCGGACTGGGCGTTTGTGCGCAAGGTCAAGGAGGCGGTGCGCCTGCCGGTCATCGTCAATGGCGATATCTGCTCGATCGCGGACGCCCGCACGGCGCTGGCGCAGAGCGGCGCGGATGGCGTGATGATCGGTCGTGGCGCTTATGGCCGCCCATGGCTGCTGGGGCAGGTGATGGAAGCGCTGGCCACTGGCCATGAGCGGCCCGACCCATCGATATCCGAACAATATCACCTGATTATAGAGCATTACCACGCGATGCTCGCACATTATGACGAGCTGGTCGGCGTCAATATGGCGCGCAAGCATCTGGGCTGGTATACACGTGGCCTGCCCGGATCGGCCGAGTTCCGCAACATGGTCAATCAGGTGCCCGAGGCGAGCAAAGTGCTGGAGATGCTGGAGCGTTTCTATGCGCCGTTCATCGCTGAGCCGGCGCTTGCGCAGCCCACGCCCAATCCCCTTCTGAATGCCGCCTGATACCACAGAGCCATGGCCGGAAGGCCGACCCGAAGGCCATCCGGCTGCCGCTGATCTGATTGCCGCTCATCCGGTCGCAACGCTGCTGATCGATGCAGAGGGGCAGATTGTGTCCGCCAATGCGCGCGCGGAATCCCTGCTCAATATGGCGCGCTCGGCGCTGGTCGGGAGCGTCGTCAGCCGCGTGCTGCGGATTGCCGATCCCCGGCTCGATGCGGCGATCTGGCTGACCGACAAGCCGCTCTCGGCTTATGACGTCGAGGTTCATGCCGGTCGCAATGCGGCCGTGGCGATGGATATCTTGATCAACCCGCTGCTGGACGATGAGCGCTGGCGGATTGTCGCGCTGCATGTCCATGGCCAGAGCCAGACGCTCGGCATGCGGCGTGGCTCGCTCGGCATCCGCTCCGCGACCGGGGCGGCGGCCATGCTGGCCCATGAGATCAAGAACCCGCTCTCCGGCATTCGCGGCGCGGCGCAACTGATCGAGGGCGAGGCCAGCGCGGCGTCGCGGCCGCTCACCCGGCTGATCTGCGACGAGGTGGACCGCATCGCGGCGCTCATCGACCGGATGGAGGATTTCACCAGCAACCAGCCGCTGGCGTGCGCCCCGGCCAATATCTATCCCTTGCTCGACCGCGCGGTGGAGATTGCGGTGGCCGGCTTTGCCCGCGCCTGCCCGATCAGCCGCCATTATGATCCCTCGCTGCCCTATGCGCAGGTGAATGGCGATGCGCTGGTCCAGATCATGCTCAACCTCGTCAAAAATGCGGTGGAGGCGGTCGAGGGGCAGGCAGGCGGCGCGGTGCAGGTGGCGACGGCCTATCGGCATGGCCTGTCCATGCTCGGCGCGCATGGCGAGCATGCCGCGCCGCTGCAAATCGAGATACAGGTGATCGACAATGGCCCCGGCGTGCCCGACACTATCCGCGATGTGCTGTTCAATCCGTTCATTTCCGCCAAGCGCAGCGGGCAGGGGCTGGGCCTGGCGCTTGTCGACAAGCTGGTGCGAGATATGAACGGCCTCGTCCAATATGAACGGGATGGCGGCCGCTCGATCTTCCGCGTGCTGCTGCCGATCGGGACGACCGGATGACGCGGCGCGTGGGCAAGATTCTGGTGGTCGATGATGATCCGGCCATCTGCCTCGTCATTGGCGAGGCGCTCAAGCGGCAGGGGCATATCGTGCGCACGGTGGGGACGATCGCCGGGCGGCGCGAGGCCCTGCCGGGATTCGCGCCGGATATCCTCATTACCGATGTGATGCTGCCCGATGGCGACGGGCTGGACGATGTCAGCGCGATCCTCGCCGAGCGACCGGGCCTCAAGGTCATCATTCTCTCGGCGCAGAATACGCTGAACACGGCGGTGCGGGCGACCGGGCAGGGCGCGTTTGAGTATCTACCAAAACCATTTGATCTCAATGAGTTGTCGCGCGCTGTTGATGAGGCGTTGAGCCTTGAAGAAGCCGCTCTGCGCGACGCGGCGGAGCAGCAGGCGGGCGACGAGCTGCCGCTGATCGGCCGGTCACCGCAGATGCAGGACGTCTATCGCACCATCGCGCGGGTGGTCGGCAATGATCTCAACATTCTCATTCTGGGCGAATCGGGCACTGGCAAGGAGCTGGTGGCCGAAGCCATTCACGGCTTTGGTCCGCGCCGCGCGCAGCCCTTCATCGCGATCAACATGGCGGCGATCCCGCGCGAACTGATCGAGGCGGACCTGTTCGGTCACGAGAAAGGCGCCTTCACCGGCGCGCTGGCGCGCTCGGCGGGCAAGTTCGAGCAGGCCGAGGGCGGCACGCTGTTTCTGGACGAGATTGGCGACATGCCGATGGACGCGCAGACCCGGTTGCTGCGGGTCCTCCAGTCCGGCGAGGTGATGGCGGTGGGCGGCACGCGCTCGATGCGGGTGAATGTGCGCATCATTGCCGCCACCAATCAGGATCTGCCCGATCTCATTGCGCAGGGGCGGTTTCGCGAGGATCTGTTCTACCGCCTCAATGTCGTGCCCATCCGCCTGCCGGCGCTGCGCGAACGGGCGGGGGACGTCCCCCTGCTGGCGCGCCATTTCCTCGATCAGGCGGCGCAATCCGGCCTGCCGCGCAAGGGGCTGGCAGAGGCGGCGGCGGCCCTGCTGGCGCAGCATGACTGGCCGGGCAATGTCCGCGAGCTGCAAAATCTGATGAAGCGGCTGACCGTGCTCACGCGCGATCAGGAGATTCAGGTCCGCCATTTGCAGCAGGTGCTGCCGCTGGCGGACCTGCCGCGCCTGATGACGGGCGCGGATGCCGCCGATCTGCGCGAGGCGACCCGCCGCTGGGCGCGGGCACAGTTGACCGTCGGCGGAGGGCAGGCCCCGGACGATCTGCATGAGCAATTGCTGGCGATCGTCGAGCCCGTGCTGCTGGGCGAGGCGCTGGCGGCGCTGGATGGCAACCAGATTCGCGCCGCCGCCATGCTGGGGATGAACCGCAATACGCTGCGCAAGAAACTCACCCATTACGACATTGATCCGACCATGCCGCTGCGCGAGCGCTGATGCGGCGAGGCCGGGCGACCACGGTGTGGCGGGAATGGACCGGTCGGATGCTCGGGCAGGACATCACCCGGCTGACGGCCCTTTAAAGCGTGTTCCCAGCGACACGCTGATGTTGTATTGCTGCCATGATGGAGCGGACAGCGAGCCTGCATGAGGGGGATTATGAGCCGGGCCGGACCTTGTTCGGCTCGCGCACCCTTGCCCGCCTTGCCGAACCGCTGGCCGGCGCAACCCTGCTCGCCATTGCGGCTTTCACCTATTGGCTGATCGGCCGCCCGCAACAGGAGGATATGCTGATCAGCGCGCCGGTGGTGGCGCTGCTCCTCGTCGTCAATCTGCTGCCGGCCATCGTGCTGCTGGTGCTGATCGGCCAGCGTATCGCCCGGCGGCGCGCGACGCGCAGCCTGGTGGGCGGCGGCGGGCGCCTGCATGTGCGGCTGGTCGCGCTGTTCTCGATGATCGCCAGTGTGCCGCTGCTGCTGGTGGTGATCTTCGCTTCGCTGCTGTTCCAATATGGCGTGCAGTTCTGGAACTCCGCCGATGCGCGCGGCATGCTGCAAAATGCCAGCGATCTGGCGCGGGGCTATTACCAGTCCAACCTCAAGGATCTTGGGGATGAGACCGGCATCATGGCCAGCGATCTGCGCGACTATCTCTCGGAATCGCCGATCACCAGCCCGTCCTTCACCGAGGGCTATGTCTATCAGGTGGTGACGCGCAAGCTGAACCGCTCGGCCATTTTCGAGGTGGGCAAGGATGGCACGGTGATGCCGCCCGTCGCCACGGTGGACCCCGAGCAGCGCACCGCGCCGGATATTCTCACGCCCGATGTGGTCAAGCGGCTGCGCGGCGGCGAGCCGGTGGTCGTGCAGGCCAAGCCCGACCAGATCGAGGCCTTTGTCGAACTCTATCCGAACTCGAATACATTTCTCTATGCCACGCGGGATTCCGCCGCCACGGCCTTTAGCGAGATGAAGCGCGCGCAGGCGGTGCTGGGCGATTATGAGGAGTTCACGACGCGCTCCCGCCAGTTGCAGCTGCAGTTCAATATCGCGCTGTTCATCGGCGCGCTGATGCTGGTCGGCACCGCGGTGTGGATCGCGTTGGCAGTGGCGGATCGGCTCGTGCGGCCAGTGGGCGAGCTGGTGGATGCGGCGCGGCGGGTGACGGCGGGCGACCTGTCCGCCCGTGTCACCGATCCGCGCGCCCAGGATGAACTGGGCACGCTCGCCGGCGCGTTCAACCGCATGACGCAGCGGCTGGAAGCGCAGACCGGGGCGCTGGTTTCAGCCAATAATCAGCTCGCCAATCGACGCGCGCTGATCGAGGCCGTGCTCTCCGGCGTGAGCGCAGGCGTGATCTCGGTCGATCAGCATGGCGTCATCCAGCTGCTCAACAGCTCGGCCATGGCGCTGCTGGTCGAGCCGGGCGTGCAGGCAGTGGGCCTGCCGCTGAGCGAATTGTCCGAAGAGCTGGCCCAGCTGATGGAGGCGGGATCGGGGAGCGATATCATCCAGATCCGCACGCCCGGCGATGTCCGCACGCTTGCCGCGCAGGTGGTGGCGGAAGACGGCAATCGCGTGCTGACCTTTGATGACATCACCCAGCAATTGCTCGACCAGCGCCGCGCCGCCTGGTCGGACGTGGCGCGGCGGATCGCGCATGAGATCAAGAACCCGCTGACCCCGATCCAGCTCGCCGCCGAGCGGTTGCAGCGCCGCTACGGCAAGGAGGTCCAGTCCGATCCCGGCACCTTCCAGCGGCTGACCGAGACGATCGTGCGGCAGGTGGGCGACTTGCGGCGCATCGTGGATGAATTCACCTCCTTCGCGCGCATGCCCAAGCCGGTGTTCCGGGAGGAGGCGGTGGTCGATATCGCCCGCCATGCGATGTTCCTGCACGAAGTCGCGCACCCGCGTATCGCCTTCGAATTTCTGTGCGAGGGGGGAGAGCCCATGCTCGTCTGCGACCGGCGGCAGATCGGTCAGGCGCTCACCAATATCGTCAAGAACGCGGTCGAAGCCATCGAGCAGCGCCATTTGCGGGACTATCCGCCCGGTGACGGCGCGGACCTCCCGGCGCCACCCTATGGCCATGTCACCATGCGCGTGGCGGGGAATGAGAGCGAAGTGACCATCACCGTCGCCGACGATGGCGTTGGCCTGCCGGTCGAGCGTGAGCGGATCATCGAACCCTATATGACGACGCGGGCCAAGGGCACCGGCCTGGGCCTGGCGATCGTGAAGAAGATTGTCGAGGAACATTATGGTTCCATGACATTTGGCGATGCGGACAGCGGCGGCGCGATTGTGCGGCTTCGCTTCGATGTGGCGCGCCTTGAACGCCTTGGGGAAGATGGCGAGGATCGGCCCGGAGAATCTGTGAGAGAGGCATTGAATGGCGCTTGATGTTCTGATTGTCGACGATGAGGCGGATATTCGCGAGCTGGTGGCCGGCGTGCTGGAGGATGAAGGCTTCGAGACACGCCTTGCCGCCAATAGCGACGAGGCGCTGGAGGCTGTCGCCGCGCGGCGACCCTCGCTGGTGCTGCTCGACGTCTGGCTGCAGGGCTCGCGGCTGGATGGGCTGGAGCTGCTCGAGGAAATCAAGCGGGGTGACCCGAGCCTGCCGGTGCTGATGATCTCCGGCCATGGCAATATCGACACGGCGGTGGCCGCCATCCGGCGCGGCGCGGTGGATTTCATCGAAAAGCCGTTTGAGTCCGACCAGCTGCTGCACATTGTCGGCCGGGCGACCGAGACCGAGCGCCTGCGCCGGGAAAATCAGGTGCTGCGGGCGCGGTCCGGACAGGATGAGGAACTGACCGGCACCAGCAACGCCATCAACGCGGTGCGCGCGACCATCAAGAAAGTGGCGGCAACCGGCAGCCGGGTGCTGATTACCGGGCCGGCGGGCGTGGGCAAGGAAGTCGCCGCGCGGATGCTGCACAACTGGTCCGGGCGTGCCTCCGCACCGTTCGTGATCGTCACGGCGGCGCGGATGGAGCCGGAGCGGGCGGAAGAGGCGCTGTTCGGCGTGGAGGGCACGGACGGGGTCATTCGCCCCGGCCTGCTCGAACAGGCGCATGGCGGCACGCTGTTCCTCGATGAAATCGCCGATATGCCGATGACCACGCAGGGCAAGATCCTGCGCGTGCTCACCGACCAGAGCTTCACCCGGATCGGCGGCCAGCGGCTGGTGAAGGTGGATATCCGCGTGATTTCCTCCACCGCGCACGACCTGAAGGAGGATATCGCGGCGCGCCAGTTCCGCGAGGATCTCTATTATCGCCTCAATGTGGTGCCGCTGGTCATTCCGCCGCTCTCGGAACGGCGCGATGATATTCCCGGCCTCGTCGAGCATTATCTCGCCCGCTTTGCCGCCGAGCGCGGCATGCCAGCGCCGAACATGGCGAGCAATGCGATGGTGGCGTTGCAGGCCGGTGAGTGGCCGGGCAATGTGCGCCAGCTGCGCAATGTGGTCGAGCGCACGATCATCCTGGCCCCCATGCAATCGGGCGACACGATCGAGCTGGATATGCTCCCGGTCGAGGCGACGGGCGGCAATGAGGAGCTCGGGCTGTCCAGCGCGATCATGGGGGCGCCGCTGCGCGAGGCGCGCGAGAATTTCGAGCGGGAATATCTGCGCATCCAGATCAAGCGCTTTTCCGGGAACATATCCCGCACGGCGGCCTTTATCGGCATGGAGCGCTCGGCCCTGCACCGCAAGCTCAAGTCGCTGGGGCTGGGCGAGGAGCGGGAGTAGGCCGCGCCGCCGCGCCAGATCACATCGACTTTGTGCGGTGCGGCGAAGACATCTGGATTTACGCCGGAAATTCGCCTAGGTTAACGGCCGTTCCACTGTGGGAAAACGCGATGCCCGGTATCGGGCACGATGCGAGCTATGACTCGCCAATAACGGAGTATAAAAATGGCAGATAAGCTTAACAATCTTCAGGATATTTTCCTGAACAGCCTCCGTAAGAGCAAGACGCCGGTGACGATGTTCCTCGTCAAGGGCGTGAAACTTCAGGGCATCGTTACCTGGTTCGATAATTTTTCGGTGCTTCTGCGCCGGGACGGGCAGGTCCAGCTCGTCTATAAACATGCCATCTCCACGGTGATGCCGGCTCATCCGCTGGATCTCACCCGGATCGAGACGGCATTCCTCGAAAATGAGCGCAAGCCCAAGCTGCTGCAGGAGATTTTCCTCTCCGCCGTCCACAAGTCGGGTGATCCGGTGACGATGTTCCTCGTCAACGGCGTGATGCTCCAGGGCGATATTGCGGCGTTCGATCTGTTCTGCATGCTGTTGCAGCGCGATGGACTGGTCCAGCTCGTCTATAAGCATGCCATCTCGACCGTGCAGCCCGCCCATCCGCTCGATCTCTCGGGCGAAGGCGATACGGACGATGGCGAATGACCCCGGTAAAGGCCTGAACGATCGCGCATTTTACGGAACGTGAAGAAGTCGCGCGGGGCGCCCGCGCCGTTGTCGTCCATGCCGATCTGGGCGGGCGGCAGCGGCGTGACGTGTCCGCGCGGCTCGAAGAGGCCGCCGGGCTGGCGCGCGCCATCGGCCTCGATATTGTCGAGACGGCGGTGTATCGGGTGCGCCAGTCGCGCCCGGCTACGCTTTTCGGTTCCGGACAGGTGCATGAGATTGCCGCGCTGGTCGTCAGCGCCGGCGCCGAACTTGTCGTCGTCGACAATGGGTTGACCCCGATCCAGCAGAGCAATCTGGAAAAGGCGTGGTCCGTCAAGGTCATCGACCGCACTGGGCTGATCCTGGAGATATTCGGCGAGCGTGCCGCCACGGCCGAAGGACGCCTGCAGGTCGAGCTGGCGCATCTGGATTATCAGGCCGGGCGGCTGGTGCGCAGTTGGACTCACCTTGAGCGGCAACGTGGTGGTTTCGGCTTCCTCGGCGGGCCGGGCGAGACCCAGATCGAGGCGGATCGCCGCATGATCCGCGATCGCATGGCCCGCATCCGGCGTGAGCTGGATCAGGTGACGCGCACGCGCGGCCTGCACCGGGCGCGCCGACAGCGGGCGCCATGGCCGGTGATCGCGCTGGTGGGTTATACCAACGCCGGCAAATCGACCCTGTTCAACCGGCTGACCGGCGCGGATGTGATGGCGCAGGACATGCTCTTCGCCACGCTCGATCCGACGATGCGGCAGATCAGCCTGCCGGGGCTGGACAAGGCGATCCTGTCCGACACGGTGGGTTTCGTCTCCGAGTTGCCGACCCAGCTCATCGCCGCCTTCCGTGCGACGTTGGAGGAGGTGCTGTCTGCCGACCTCATTGTGCATGTTCGCGATATCGCCCACCCCGATACGGATGCGCAAAAGGCCGATGTGCTCGATGTGCTGGCTGATCTTGGCGTGGTGTCGGACGGGGCGGAAGAGCAGGGGATCGCCGCCCGTCCGCTCATCGAGATATGGAACAAGGCGGACCTGATCGACGACCCCGAATATCGGGAAGCGGTGCAGGCGCGGGCAGAGCGGGCGGGCGATGTCGTGCTCCTATCCGCGCTGACCGGCGACGGGGTTCCCGAATTGCGGCGCTTTCTGGCCGAGTTGCTGGAGCATGGGCATCGCCGCTATGAATTGACGCTGGATGGCCGCAATGGCGCGGCGCTGGCCTGGCTGCATGCGCATGGCGAGATCCTCGCGGAAGAGCACGAAACCCTGGAAGATTCGTTCCATGTTCAGGTCTCGGTCCGGATGGCGCCGGCCGATTATGAGCGTTTCCTGCGCCTGCATGGCGCGGCGATCAGGCGTGGCTGACAGCGACGGGGCTATTCGGCGCGCTTGACCGCTTGCCAGAGGGCTTCCTTCTCATCGAGCGACAGGCCGGCGAATGTCTCGCCCGCCATGGCCTCCATCGCCCGGAAGCGGCGCTCGAATTTTCGGTTGGCCGCCGCCAGGGCCATTTCCGCATTCACGCCATGATGCCGGGCAAGGTTGACGGCCGCGAAGAGCAGGTCGCCCATTTCCTCCGTCACCGCCGCGCTGCCTGAGGCTTCTTCCAGTTCATCCAGCTCTTCCAGTAGCTTGGCTCGCACATCTGCGATGTTGTCCCAATCAAAATCGACCGTGCTGGCGCGCTTCTGGAGCTTCTCGGCGCGGGTGAGGGCGGGCAGCGCCAGCGCGATGCCGGCCAGAGCCGAACGGTCGCTGGAGGCCTGCGCGCGCTCGGTCGCCTTGATGGCTTCCCAGCCGGGCGAGGCCGGGGCATCGGCAAGGATATGCGGCCGTCGCCGGATCATCTTGGCACAAATGGCGGCGATCACGTCGGCCAGATCGAACTGGCCGGCTTCCTCGGCGATGCGGCTATGGAAGACGACTTGCAGCAGCAGATCGCCCAGTTCGTCCCTGAGCGCTGCCATATCCTCCCGTGCGATGGCGTCCGCCGTTTCATAGGCTTCCTCCAGCGTATAGGGCGCGATGCTCGCAAAGCTCTGCGCCATCGCCCAGTCACAGCCCATGGCCGGATCACGCAAGCGCTCCAATATATGCTGGAGCGGAGTGATATCGGCCGCTTTGCCATCCATCGGGATCAACCAGTTCTGAAAAGGGGCGTAAGGCTCCAGTTAGAAGCGCGGTTCACCGGGGGCAACAGCGCAATTCCATCCTTTGTCGGACTGGCATGGCTGACGTGCCTGAAATGCGGCTTGCATTAATCGAGAATCATTCGCATTAGCGCCGGACGGTTGAAACTCATTATCAATAAAGGGGTTTGTCTTGTCTCGATTTCGTCATCATCCAATCGTCAGCGCGCCTGCCTATCTTGCGCTCAGCTGCGTCGGCCTGATCGCCGCGCCAGCCATCGCGCAGGACGGCGAGGGCGACGCTGCCCGGTTGGGAGGCGTTACCGTTATGGATACGGCCATTCATGAGAGCTATGATCGCAAGGAGGCTTCCTCCGTCAAGTTCACCCAGCCGCTGCTCGACACGCCCAGAAGCGTGACGGTCATCCCGCGCGAAGTGATCGAGGATCGCGGTTTCACGTCGCTGACCGATGTGTTACGCACCACGCCCGGCATCACGCTGGGCTCCGGGGAAGGCGGCACGCCGGTGGGCGACCGACCCTTCATTCGCGGCTATGAATCCAGCACGGACATGCAGATTGACGGCGTGCGCAATGTCGGCCGCTTCAGCCATGAGGTCTATAATCTGGAATCCGTCGAGGTCGTCAAAGGCCCCGGCGGCGCGCTAAACGGGCGCGGATCGACCGGCGGGAGCATCAACCTCGTGACCAAGTCGCCGCATGAAGGCGATGCGGTGGCGATCCGCGGCACGGTGGGCTCCGATGAGACCAAGCGCGTCACGCTCGACATCAACCATCAGCTGTCCGACAGCATCGCCGTGCGGATCAACGCGCTGGGGCATGACGCGAATGTGGCCGGGCGCGACGCCGTGACGGTGAGCCGCTGGGGTTTCGCGCCGTCCATCGCCTTTGGCCTGGGTGGCCCGGCGCGCGCGACGCTGAGCTATTCCTACCTCAAGACCGACGATATTCCGGATTTCGGCCATCCGTTCCAGAATTCCGGCACGGTCAGCCCGCTCAAGCTCGATCGCGACAATTTCTACGGCTTTGCCAATCGCGATTTCCGGCAGACGGAAGGCCATTTCGGCTCGGCGGTGCTGGAATATGACGTGGCGGACGGCATCACCCTGCGCAATTCGACGCGGCTGGTGCGCACGACCAATGAATATATCATCAGCCGCCCGAGCTTCAACACGACCACGGCCACGCCGGCGACCGGTCTGGTCGCGGTCGATTTCCGCTCGGCGAACATCCTTACTGAGGGCTTCCTCAACCAGACCGACCTGCGCGGCAGTTTCGAGACCGGTGGCATCGAGCACAGCGTCATCGGCGGGATCGAATATAGCAAGGAAAAGCAGCGCAGCCGCGCGGCCTGGACGCAGGTGGCGGGCTCGGGTGCGCTGTTCCAGTCGCTGGCCAATCCCGATCCCTATGCCGCGTTCAATGCGCTGGTGAAGGTGCCGTTGGCCGCGCCGGCCGTGCCGATCCAGCATGAGACCAAGGCGGCTTTCCTGTTCGACACGCTGACGCTGAGCGAGCAGTTCCAGATCAATCTGGGCCTTCGGTACGACCGCTATGAGGTGTCGGATGGCACGCGGGCGGCGACGAACGACCTGTGGAACTATCAGGCCGGCCTCGTCTACAAGCCGGTGCCCAATGGCAGCCTCTATCTCTCCTACGGCACCTCATCCAACCCGTCGGGCGAATGCGCCGGCATGGCCGGTGGTGCGGAGGGCGCGGGCGCCTGCACGCTGACCAATAATAATGTCAATCTGGCGCCCGAGCGCGCAAAGAGCTGGGAACTGGGCACGAAATGGGATGTGCTCGACGAGCAGCTTTCGCTGACGGCGGCGGTGTTCCAGACGAAGAAGGACAATGCCCGCGCGACCGATCCGGTCACCGGGACGGTCCAGCTGGTCGGCAATAATCGCGTGCGCGGTTTCGAGCTGGGCGTGTCGGGCAATATCACGCCGGCATGGAACGTCTTTGGCGGTTATACCTATCTTGACGCCAAGCTGATCGACGATGGCGCGGGCAATAACAGCGGCAAGCAGATCAAGTTCATCGCCCCGCATAGCTTCAGCCTCTGGTCGACCTATCAGGTGACGCCGCAACTCGATCTGGGCGGCGGGGTCAACTATACCGGGAAGCGCTATGTGAATGACGCGAACACCCAGACGTTCCGGCCTTATGCGCGGCTGGATGCGACGATCGGCTATGCGGTGAGCGACAATCTGGACCTGCGCCTCAACGTGCAGAACCTGACCAACAAGCTCTATTATGATGCGTCGCATGTCGGTATTTTCGCCAATGTCGCGCCGGGCCGGTCGGCATTGTTGACGGCGAACCTGCGCTACTGAAACAGGGCGCCATGACGGGACGGACGGTTTGTTCCGGACCTGACTGACGAGCCGCTGCATCTTTTGCGGCTGACCATTTATGGGCCTGCGGACTCCGTTCCGCAGGCCTTCTTTGTGGCGCGGAGGCAACGTCCAGCACGACTTCCCCATGGAAAACCAACCGGGCCACGAGAAAATTCTTGTAATAAACGCAAACCATTCTCATTAGCGAATCAGAGTGAAGAATCTGAAGGGGAATCCAGTGTCTCGGTTACGTCATCATCCAATCGCCGCCGCACCAGCCTATCTCGCGCTGAGTTGTGTCGGTCTCGCTGCTCCGGCGCTCGCACAGGGCAATGAGACGACCGCGAACAGTCCGGCGCTCGGCGGCGTTGTCGTGACCGATACGGCGATCGACGAGCAGGGCTACAAGATCGACCGGGCCGACTCCCCCAAATATACCGCGCCGCTGCTTGATACGCCCAAGACCGTGATCGTGGTGCCGGCGGAGGTGATCCGGGAAAGCGGATCGACCACCTTTGTCGACGCGCTGCGCACGGTGCCGGGAATCACCTTCGGCGCGGGCGAAGGCGGCAATCCGCAGGGCGACCGGCCGTTCATCCGCGGCTTCGACGCGCAGGGCAGCACCTATCTCGATGGCATTCGCAGCGTTGGCGGCCAGTCGCGCGAGATTTTCGCGATCGAGCAGATCGAGGTCGTCAAGGGTGGCGATTCCACCATGGGCGGGCGCGGCAGCGCCGGCGGCAGCCTCAATCTGGTGAGCAAGATGCCGCATCTGGGCAATGATGCCCGCGCCGATCTGAGCTACGGCACGGATAATTACAAGCGCGCCACCGTGGACGCCAATTACCAGCTTGGCGAGATGGCGGCTATTCGCCTCAACGGCATGTGGCACGATGCGGACGTGGCGGGCCGCGATGTCGTCACCAGCAATCGCTGGGGTATCTCGCCCTCCTTCGTGCTGGGTCTGGACACGCCGACCCGCGCCTATCTCAACTGGTATCACCTTGAGAGCGACGATATTCCCGATGCGGGCATCCCCTTCGAGCGCACCGCGGGGCAGGTGACCACGGCCGGCCAACTGAAGATCGGCCCGGCGGAAGTGGTCAACGGCCGCGAGATCGACCGGAACGTCTTCTATGGCCTGGCCAATCGCGATTTCCGCACCACCAATGTCGATGAATTCCTGTTCCGCTTCGAGCATGATCTGAGCGACACGGTCCGGGTGCGCAACACGGCCAAATATGCCAATGTGAAGCAGGCCTATATCCTGACCCAGCCGGATGACAGCCAGGGCAATGTCGCCAATGGCAAGGTGTGGCGCCGGATCAACAGCCGCCACAGCAGCGTCGACTCGCTGGCCAACCAGCTGGACCTGGCTGGCACGTTCGAGACCGGCGGGATCAAGCACAGCTTCTCGGCCGGGGCCGAAGTGAGCTGGGAAAAGTCGAGTCGGGGCAGCTACAGTGTCACCACCAATGTAGTGGGTGCCGGGCAGACCTGCGCGCCGCTGAATATCGCCACCTATAATTGCACGGACCTGTTCAACCCGACGCCTTATGATCCGTGGGTGAACCTGACCGCGAACGGTTCGGCGCAAACGCCGATTGTGAAGGGCCCGGTAACGGCCATGACCGAAGCGACGAACTATGCGGTTTATGCGTTCGACACGGTCACCATCACCGATGCCTTGTTGCTGAATCTCGGCCTGCGTTACGACTGGTATGACACCCACGCCACGACCGTCGGCTCGACCACCTTGTCGCGCAAGGATGATTTCTTCAACTGGCAGGCCGGTCTGGTGTTCAAGCCGGTGGCGAATGGCAGCCTCTATGTCTCCTATGCCAAGTCGAGCACGCCGCCCGGCTCCGATCTGGGTGAAGGCGCCGGCGCGGGCCTCTCTCCGGGGCGCGGCGAGTCCGCCTTCCTGCCCGAGGATCTGAAAGCGGAAGAGACCAACTCCTACGAAATCGGCACCAAGTGGGAGTTTTTCGACTCGGCACTGGCGCTCAACCTCGCGCTGTTCCGCACGGATACGAGCAACGCCCGCATCACGGGCGCCAACAATCTGCCGGAATTCGTCGGGAATCGTCGCATCGACGGTGTCGAGGTCGGGTTTAACGGCCGGCCGCTGCCCTTCTGGAGCATCTTTGGCGGTTACACCTATATGGACTCCGAAGTGCGCAATGCCGGCGTGGGCAATGTCAATAACGGCAAGCCCTTCCCCAACACGCCCAAGCACAGCTTCACGGCGTGGACGACGTTCGACATTGCCGATCGTTTCCAGATTGGCGGCGGCGCGGTCTATAATTCGAAGCAATATGGCGGCTTTGGCGCTGTGGCGGGCCTCGGCACGGCCGAGCGCTCGATCCCGAGCTACTGGCGCTTTGATGCGACGGCGGCCGTGGACCTGACCGAGAATGTGGCGCTGCGGGTCAATGTGCAGAATCTGACCGACAAGCGCTATTATGACCGGACCTATTCCACCCATTTCGTGATGATGGCGCCGGGCCGCTCGGCTTTCGCGACCCTGTCGCTGAAATATTAAGCCCGGCTCCGCTGGAAAAACTGGCCCGTTCCCTTTGGGGAGCGGGCCTTTTTATTGGCGTTTGGCGGTGGTTCTCCGGCATGCTGCCCGGCGCCTTTGGCCGCGCGGGTTAGGAGCGCGGGGCCGTAGGCGACGACATGCGGCGCTGGAGACTGGACGTCGACCGGTGCCGATTTCAGCCGCCGTCAGTCAGTTCCCGTCCAGACCGGCCGCCCCGGAACTTTCCCGCCGGCACAGACGTTTCCCGAGATATGATATCTATCGGGAGAGTATCATGCTGTGGACTATCGTCGTCATTCTCGTCGTCCTGTGGGCCGTCGGGTTTCTCGCGCTCCATATTGGCGGCGGCCTCATCCACCTGCTGTTGCTCGTGGCAGCGGTGGTGCTCGTCTATCGGCTGGTGACCGGCCGGCGCGTGGTCTAGCGCCGGGCGGCCGATCAGGCGATAATCGGCGCGATCGTGGCTTTGAGCAGCGCGGCAGCGTCGCGCGGGGCGAGGCGGACCTGCAAGCCGCGCTGGCCACCGTTGAGATAGACGGCCGCATGGGCGAGCGCCTGCGCCTCGATCACGACGGGCAGGGCGCGGGTCTGGCCGAAGGGGCTGATGCCGCCGATCTTGTAGCCGGAGAGACGCTCGGCATCGGCCGGCAGCATCATCTCCGCGGCCTTGCCGCCCCGTGCGGCGGCGAGCTTTTTCATCGACACTTCCGCATCGGACGGCAGGATGGCGAGCACGGGCTTGCCATCCACGCGCGCCATCAGCGTCTTGAGCACGCGGGCTGGCGCTTCCCCCAACGCTTGCGCCGCCTGCAGGCCGATCCGGTCCGCGCCGGGATCATAGTCATAACGGTGAACGGTGAAGGCAAGGCCGGCTTGTTCCAGCGCTCTGGTCGCGCGTGTCGCCATGGACATGGGGTTGTGCCTCGAAACAGGGAGGGGGGCTCGGTGCGGGATGCCCCGGCCTGAGCGGATCGTCAAACCGGCCGGCGCACAGGACCGCAAAAAATTATGGACAAGATGTCTGTCAGGCTGGCGCTTGGCGCCAGCCTGACAGGATATGGTAAATTTTTGTCAACCAGAGCCATTATGTCTTCCGTATGTTTCGGGCTCCTACAGTCGGCCGATGTCTCAAAATTTTTCCTGGAGCGACACAGGTCGATGCTCAAACATATTGACGTGACCGACGTGCGGCTTGGCATGTTCATTCACAAAGTCGAGGGAAGCTGGCTCAACCACCCCTTCTGGCGCACCAAATTCCTGCTGACCGATGCCGACCTGCTGGCCGAGTTGCGGACGAGCGACGTCGACGGCGTGGTGATCGATGTGACGAAGGGCGCCGATGTGCAGCCCGCCGGTGGCGTGACGCCATTGCGGCGCCCGCTGGTGACCACGCAGACGCCATCCTTTGCCGGCGCGGTCGAGCGGGCGCGGCGCGAGCGCATGGACGCCGCCACGCTTGTCCGCCCGGCGACGGCCAATGTGGTGCCGTTCGATCCGCGCTCGCTCACCCCGCTGGAGACGGCGCGGGAGGTGAGCAACGCCCGCACCGTGCTGGCCAAGGCGAACCGGCTGCTCTCGGCCGTGTTCGAGCAGGCGCGGCTGGGCAAGGCGATCTCGCGCGGGCAGGTGGAGCCGGTGATCGAGGATCTGTTCGCCTCGGTGCAGCGCAATCCGCATGCGTTTAACGGCCTGATGCGCATCCGCCGGGAAAACAGCTCGCTCTATGCGCACGGGCTGGCGGTCAGCGCGCTGATGGTCGCGCTTGGCACCCAGATGGGGCTTTCCGAGGAGCAGGTGAAGGATGCCGGCATGGCGGGCCTGCTGATGGACGTGGGCATGGGCCATCTGCCGATCGATGTCTCGACCATCCTGGAGGATCTGTCGGACGCGCAGCGCACGATCATGCACACCCATACCACGCTGGGGCAGGAGTTTCTCGACCTGGGCGGCGAACTGCCCGCCGTGGTGATGCAGGTGTGCCTTGAGCATCATGAGCGCTATGATGGCAGCGGCTATCCGCGTGGGCTGGCCGGGGAGGACATCAGCCTGTTCGCGCGCATGGCGGCGATTTGCGACGTGTATGATTCGATGACCTCCGACCGCCCGCACCGCCCGCGCACGGACCCCAATGCCGCACTGGCGATCATGCGCGGCATGGAAGGGCAATTTGACGAGGCGCTGCTCGATCAGTTCATCGAAAGCGTGGGCGTCTATCCCATCGGCTCGGTGGTGCGGCTCAACACCAGCCAGCTGGCGCTGGTCGTCGACCAGAATATCGATGACTATACCCGGCCACGGGTCTGGACATTCTATGATGTCAGCGCGCGCCAGATCATCAAGCCGGAGGACATCGACCTTGCCCTGCATCGGGGCCGGGTGGAGATTGTCAGCGGCGGCGATGTGACCGATTATGACATCCCCAATTTCCCGCAGCTTCGCGAAATGGTCTTCAATAGCGCCTGCAAGGCTTTGTATTAATATCGGATCTTATTGACGGGCCAGTTCCATCACGCGGATCAGGTCGGTCATGGTGCTGGTGACGGGCGTGGCGATGCCGGCGGCGCGGGCGCGGGCGCAGACGGCGCCCTGGATCGAGCCGACCTCCGTCGCTCGGCCCGCGATCATATCCTGCAGCATCGAGGCCTTGTGGGCATGGTGATGGACGAGGGCGAAGTCGATCGCGCTACGGATGCGCGACGCGTCGACGGCCACGCCGCAGGCATGGGCGGTCGCCACCACTTCATCGACCATGGCGGCGATGATCCGGCGGCCGGGCTCATTGTCCATGCCGGCATTGGGCTGGCCGGCAATGGCGGCGAGCGCATTGAGCGCGGCGTTGAAGGCGACCTTCTCCCAGATGGCGACATCGACCTGCGGGTTGAAGCGCGCATCGAACCCGGCCTGCGCCAGCAATGCGGCGGCGGCCTGCGCGAGCGCCGTGCCCGCTGGCGTCATCGGGCCAAGTTCAAGATGGCCGCTGCCATGGGAGGACACGCCGGTCGCGCCATGGAGGTCGGCCGGGAGCGCGGCGAGGCCCTTCAATATATGGTCGGCCGGGAAGGTTTCGGCGATGATCTCGGGATTGCCGAGGCCGTTCTGGAGGGTGAGGATGGCCGTGCCGGTCGCCGCCAGATGCGCGATGGAGCGCGTGGCTGCGCGGCTGTGCATGCCCTTGGTGAACAGCAGGACGAGGTCGATCGGCGCCTGCACATCGGCCGCCACGCCGGTTGCCAGCCGCACCGTGCGCTCGCCCTGGTCATCGGTCAACTGGATGCCCTCGCGGGCGATCGCGTCGAGCCGGGCACGATCGACATCGACCAGCATGACCTGCGCGCCGGTCTGGGCGATCCGTGCCGCGAACAGGCAGCCCATGGCGCCCGCGCCGACGACCACGATCCGTTGCATCATGCTTCTGGCTCTCCCTGCCGGTCCGTTCCCCGTCTGGCCGGACGTCTATTCTGTAAGCGGCGGCGGCCCCCGGTGGCAAGCGCCTCCATGCCCCGCGGCCATGGCGCCCTTGTGCGCGCGGCCATCGGCCAATAGGGCGGCTCATCAGTGGTGGGGTGCGCCGCGAAAGAACAAGGACCCGATATTGACCGATCAGGCGGCCGTGCATGGCAATTCCCTTTCGCGGCCCGGCCCCTTGGCGGCAGAGGAGCCGCGCTGGCGGCAGGGGCCATGGCTGTTTCTGATCCTGCTGGCCGTCGCGGTGCTGGTTCGGGCGCAGACCTTTGGCAACCCGGTCATCGAGTTTGACGAGCAATTTTATCGGCTGGTCGGCGAACGGATGCTGGATGGCGCGGTCCCCTATGTTGATATCTGGGATCGCAAGCCGATCGGCAATTTCCTGATCTACGCCTTTGCCGCGCTGGTGGGCGGCAAGGGGCCGATCGCCTATCAGTTGCTGGCGACCCTGTTCGCGACGGGAACCGCTTTCGTCCTTTACGGCATGGCCCGGCATGTCGCGGGCTGGCGGGGCGCGCTGGCGGCGGCGATATTCTATCTGCTCTGGCTCAACCTGTTGCAGGGGGAGGGCGGGCAATCCTCCGTTTTCTATACGCTGCCGGTCTGCCTTGCAGCGCGGCTGGTGTTGCGCCATCTGGCCGGGCCGGGGCGAGGCACGCGCGTCTGGCTGCGGGATGGCGCGGTCGCGATGGCGCTGCTGGGCGCGGCGATCCAGATCAAATATACCGTGGCGCTGGAAGGCGCGCTGTTCGGCCTTGCGATGCTCTGGACCGGGCGCCGCGCGGGGCTGGACATGCGGACGCTGGCGGGCGTGGCGCTGCTCTGGATCGGCATTGCGCTGGCGCCGACGCTGGCGGTCTGGGGCGCCTATGCCGCGATGGGGCATGGCGACACCTGGCTGTTCGCCAATGTCACCTCCATCCTGAAGCGCGACAAATTGCCGACCGGGCCGACCATCGAGGATTTTCTGACCGGCATTGGCATCATCCTGCTGCCGTTGCTGGTCGCACTCCATGCCATCCGCACCGCGCGGGAGCGTGAACCGGCGCTGTGGTTTTTCGGCCTCTGGGCGGCGACGGCGCTGCTGGCCATCCTGTTGCTCATGACCTTCTCGCCGCATTACTGGATTCCGGTGATGGCGCCGATCCTGCTGGTCGCCGCACCGGTGCTCGGGCGTGCGAAAGTCGTGACGGCGGGCATGGGCCTGCTGGCACTGGTGGCGGGGCAGATCCTGATCGGCTTCTTCATCGTCTCCAAGGGGGATGCGCGCACCGTCCGCAATCTCGTCGCGGCGATCGGCCCGACGCCCAACTGCCTCTATGTCTGGGATGGCTTTCCCGCGCTTTACAATGCAGCGGACAGCTGCCTGCCCTCGCGGTTCGTCTTTCCCGGCCATCTCAACTATGCGCCGGAAGCCCATGCGCTGGGAGTCGAGGCGACGGAGGAACTCCGCCGCATTCTCGCCAACCGCCCGGATGCCGTCGTCACCGACGAACCGGCCTATGAATTCGTCAACCGCGAGACGCTGGCGATCCTGAATGACGCGCTGGCCAGCCATTATGTGCATGTTCATGCGGAAAAGACCGGCGCGGCGCGCTGGCGGCATGTCTATCGCATCCGCCCCGAATATGCCCGGCAGGCGGGACTGGAGGCGAGCGTGCCCGAAATGGCCGGCACCAGAATGGTCGCGCGCTAAAATCGGGTAACCATGCTTGCCTCCGCGCGCGGGAGGCGTCAGTGCATGGGGCAGCTACAGGCGACTCATTCTCAGGAGATGGATGGATGGAACAGTTCCTCAAGACGATCAAAGGCATCAAGGATCGCGGTGCGGCGCAGCTCTTCATTGATGGCGAGTGGCGCAAGAGCAGCGGCAGCCATGTTCTGGATGTCGTCGCGCCCCATAATGAAGAACTGATGCTGCAATATGTCGAGCCAACCACGGCCGACATGGATGCAGCGGTGGCCGCGGCGCGCCGCGCGTTCGACACCGGCCCCTGGCCGCGCATGGCGCCCGCCGAGCGCGGCGTCTATCTGCGCAAGGTGGCCGATCTGCTGCAGGCGCGCATGCCCGAACTGGCCGAGGCGTGGACGGGGCAGGTCGGCGCGGTGATCGGCTTCACCAGCAAGGCGAGCTATCAGGTGCCGGGCCTGTTCAATTTCTACGCCGATCAGTGCGACAGCTATCCGTTCGTCGACGCACGCACGCGCTCGTCCGGCGGCAAGGTGCGGGTTGTGTCCGAGCCGGCCGGCGTGGTGGCGGCGGTGACGCCGTGGAATGCGCCGCTGGTGCTGCTGGTCTACAAGGTGGCGGCGGCCCTTGCGGCCGGCTGCACGATGGTGGCCAAGCCCTCGCCCGAGACGCCGATCGACGCGCATATCCTCGCCGAATGCATTCAGGCCGCGGGCCTGCCGGCCGGCGTGTTCAACATGCTGCCGGGCGGCCGCGAGGTGGGCGATCACCTGATCCGTCATCCGGGTATCGACAAGATCAGCTTCACCGGATCGACAGCGGCGGGCAAGCATATTGCCGGAGTCGCGGCCGAGCGGCTGGCGCGCGTGAGCCTTGAGCTGGGCGGCAAGTCCGCCGCGCTGATCCTCGACGACGCCAAGATGGACACGGTGCTCCAGAGCCTGGTGCCCTATTCGATGCCGATCACCGGGCAGGTCTGCTTCTCGCTCACCCGCGTGCTGGTGCCGACGAGCCGCAAGGCCGAGATTATCGAAGCCTATACCGATGCGGTGTCCCGGGTGAAGGTGGGCGACCCCTTCGCGGCGGATAGCGGGATGGGCCCGCTCACCATGCAGCGCCAGCTCGACCGCGTGCTGGGCTATATCGAGAAGGGCAAGGCGGAAGGCGCCAAGGTTGCGCTGGGCGGCGGCCGCCCGGCCGATCTCAACCGCGGCTTCTTCGTCGAGCCGACGGTGTTCACCGATGTCGAGCCCGGCATGACCATCGCGCAGGAAGAAATCTTCGGCCCGGTCGTCTCCTTCATCGACTATCAGGACGAGAAGGACATGATCGCGAAGGCGAACGACTCCGTCTACGGCCTGCATGGCGCCGTCTATACCGAGGACCCGGAGCGCGGCTTTGCCGTGGCGCGCGAATATCGCACCGGCTCGGTGACGGTGAACGGCATGATCGTGGATATCGAGATGCCCTTCGGTGGTTTCAAACAGTCCGGCATCGGCCGCGACGGCGGCATTGAGGGACTGGAAAATTATCTCGAAACCAAGACGGTCTATTTCGCCTGACCGGGCAGAGGGCTGAATGGCAGAAGGCGTCCGGATGCGAATCCGGGCGCCTTTTCCATGATGGCCACGCGCCCGACGACGCGCCCCGTCTTGGCAAGCATCCGGCCATGCCCCATGAGGGCGGGTGCAAGGGGTGGGAGGTGAACCATTGAACGGGACCGGGCAGACTCGTCACATCGTCGACGGGAATGATCTGCTTCTCATACCGGGCGGTGAAGACCGGCTCGAGGCGCTGATCGACCTGATCGACGGCGCGCGCAGCCAGCTCGACATGTGCTATTATCTCTTCACCAATGATGATTGCGGTCAGCGCGTGGCCGAGGCGCTGATCGATGCCTGCAATCGCCATGTCGCGGTGACGCTGATGGTCGATGCATTCGGCTCGGCGATGACGCCGGCGGCGTTTTTCGAGCGGCTGGCGCGGGCCGGCGTGCGCTTTGCCTATTTCGGGGCGCGGCGGACGACCCGCTATCTCATCCGCAACCATCAGAAGATGGTGATCGCGGATCGCCGGCGCGCGATGATTGGCGGGTTCAATTGCGATCGCGCCTATTTCGGCCGGGATGACGACCGGCGCGCCTGGTATGATCTGGCGCTGCTGATCGAGGGGCCGCTGGCCGCGGGCTTGCAGCGCTGGTTCGACCCGCTGGCAGCGTGGACCTTCGGCAGCCGCCAGAAATATCGCGAGCTCAGCCGGCTGGTGCGCAAATGGAAACCGGAGACCGGCAAGGCGGTCTGGCTGGTGGGTGGGCCGACGCGCTATCCGAGCAGCTGGGTGCGCAATGTGAATGCGGATTTGCGCGCCGGGAGCCGGCTCGACCTTGTCGCCGCCTATTTTTCGCCCAGCCGGGCGATGATCACCCGGATCAACCGCATCGCCGGACGGAGCGGGGCCCGGCTCATCGCGCCGATGAAGTCGGACAACCGCGCGACGATCGGCGCGGCGCGGCATCTCTACAAGCGGATGCTGCGCGCCGGCGTGGAGATATTTGAATATCGCCCGCAAAAACTGCACATGAAGCTGATCGTCATCGACGATATCGTCTATGTCGGTTCGGCCAATTTCGACATGCGCAGCCTGTTCATCAATCTGGAGCTGATGCTCCGGGTCGAGGATGCGGCTTTTGCGGCGGACGCGCGAGCGCTGACCGGCCGCATGGCAGGGCATAGCCGGCACATCACGTCGCGCGTCTATTGGCTCATGTCGCCGCCGTTACGCCGCATGCTCTGGTGGTTCGACTATCTGTTGGTCGGCGTGCTCGATTATACCGTCACTCGGCGGCTAAATCTGCGTCGCAAGAAGCGGAATTGAACAGCGCTTCGGCCGCCTTGCTGGCCCAGAACAGGCTCATCGGCGGGAGGCAGCGCCAGACCCGCGCCTGCTCGATGCTGGCGAAACGGGCCGCGAGAAACGGCAGGACGAACCGCGAATATTGATAGACGAGGAAGGCCCCGCCCGGCCGGATCGCCCGGTAGGTGGCGTCCATGATCGCCTGCGCCGCAGTGCCCGGCAGGGTCGAGAAGGGCAGGCCGGAGAGCACATGATCGGCCTGCATGAAGTTGCGAGTCGCCAGGATCGCTTCGATATCCGCGGCTGAGCCATGCACGCAGTCGAGCCGGCGATCGCGGATGGCGGAGCGCAGATAATGGATGAAATGCTCGTTGGTATCGATCGCGATCAGCCGGGCATCGGGGCCCATCCGGCGCAAGATCTCGCGCGTGAAGACGCCGGTGCCCGGGCCATATTCCACGATGCAGGTCACGCTACGCCAGTCGATCGGATCGAGCAGGGCGCGGATCGTGACACCGGACGTCGGGATTACCGACCCCACCATGCCGGGCCGACCGAGGAATTGCTTGAAGAAAAAAAGTTTGGGGAATGAAACGCGGTTCGCGGCGGTCATGCCTGATAGTCTCCCATGGCGGCGGCCTGACAAATTAACGCGCGGCTGGCAAGGATGTTTCATCGGAAAGGGGTGGTATGACCGGATCGATACCAAAGCTGCCGCCGCGCGATGCCGTGGCTGTCATCTTCATCTCCCTGCGCACGGATGAGGACGTAGCGGGTTATGACGCGGCGGCCGGGGCGATGGCGATGCTGGCGGCGCGGCAGCCGGGCTATCTGGGCGTGGACAGCGTGCGCGGCGCAGATGGGGTGGGGATTACGGTGAGCTATTGGGCGGACGAGGCGAGCGCGCTGGCCTGGCGGGGCGAAGCCGAGCATGAAGCGGTGCGCGCGCTGGGCCAGGCGCGCTGGTATGCGCATTATCGGCTGATCGTTTCGCGCGTGACGCGCGCCTATGAATGGCGCCGGCCGGGACCCGGTGCGAAATAAACTTGCGTTTTGCTGCGCTGCACAGTAGAGGCGCCGTCAGTCGATTGGCGGGTGAACCCTTGTGTTCCCGTAGTCCCGAGCAGCGTGAGGCCCGCGTTTCCACGCAGAGCCTGCCGGGGTGGACAATCGCTTTGATCGCTTGAAGCTGCCTTTTTCACGCAGGGTCGCATCGTAGGAAACCCTGCGTCGCGCTGCGTCTGATCGCGCGTGCCGCCGCATTATTGAAAGAACTTCATGTCCTATTTTACCGAGCTTGGCCTTGCCGAGCCCATTCTCCGTGCATTGGCTACCAAGGGCTATGCCGATCCGACGCCGATCCAGCGCCAGTCGATCCCGGCGCTGCTGGAAGGCCGCGACCTGATGGGCATCGCCCAGACCGGCACCGGCAAGACCGCCGCTTTCTCGCTACCCTCGCTGCATCGGCTGATCGCCGAGGGCGCCCAGCCGCGCCGGGCCGCTGCCTGCCGCATGCTGATCCTCGCGCCGACGCGCGAACTGGCCGCGCAGATCGCCGACAATGTGCGCGAATATGCGAAATATCTGACGCTCACCGTGCAATGCGTGTTTGGCGGCGTGCCCGTTGGCAAGCAGGCGCGGGCGCTGGTGCCGGGCGTCGATATTCTCGTCGCCACGCCGGGGCGGTTGCTTGACCTGATCGACCAGCGCGCGCTGACGCTGCGCAATGTCGAGATTTTCGTGCTCGATGAAGCCGATCAGATGATGGATCTGGGCTTCCTTGCGGCGCTCAAGCGGGTCGCGAACATGCTGCCCAAGGAGCGGCAGAGCCTGTTCTTCTCGGCCACCATGCCCAAGACCATCGAGGGGCTGAGCCAGCAGTTCATCCGCAATCCGGTGCGCGTTTCGGTAACGCCGCAGTCGACGACGGCCGAGCGGGTCGAGCAATATTCCACCATGGTCAACCAGGCCGAGAAGCAGGCGTTGCTGACGCTGCGGCTGCGCGAGGGGCTGGCCGATGAAACGATCGACCGGGCGCTGGTGTTCACGCGCACCAAGCATGGCGCGGACCGGGTGGTGCGCCATCTGGTGGCGGCCGGCATCGAAGCGGCGGCGATCCACGGCAACAAGAGTCAGGGCCAGCGCACTGCCGCGCTGACCGGCTTCCGCAAGGGCTCGACCAAGGTGCTGGTGGCGACCGATATCGCCGCGCGCGGCATCGACGTCTCCGGTGTGAGCCATGTGTTCAATTATGAGCTGCCCAATGTGCCCGAGCAATATGTCCACCGCATCGGCCGCACCGCGCGCGCCGGGGCGACGGGGCTTGCGTTCAGCTTCGTGGCGCCGGACGAGCGGCCTTATCTGCGCGACATCGAGAAGCTGACGGGCGTGAAGCTCACGCCGATGGCGCTGCCGGAGGACTTCACCAAGGAAGCCGCGCGTCTGCCGCTGCCATCCAAGAAGGTGCTGAGCGGTGGCGATAGTCAGGGCCGGGGGAGCCGGGTGCCCGGTGGCCGCGGCCGCACCGGCGAGGCGCGGGACCGCGCGCGCGATGATCGCGGGCCGCGTGGTCGCCGCGACGGCATCGAGACGGTGGGCGGACGCGGCGACGATCGCGGTGCGCGCTCCAGCTGGCGGCCCGAGGGTACGTCCGAGCGGGGCGAGGGCCATCGTGCGCCCAGCACGCCGCGCGCCGATTATAGCCCGGTGAAATATGGCGAGCGTGGCCAGCGGGCCGACGGGGAGCGTTCGGCGCTCTCGCGTCGCCCGGACGGTGATCGCCCGCGTCGCGCCGAGGGTGATCGTCCGGCCCGGCCGCAGGGGGACCGCCCGCAGCGGGCGGCCCAGCCCGGTGGCCAGCGTCGCTTTGGGGCGGGGCAGGGTGGCCGGGGTGGCCCCGGTCGCAGTGGCGGCCCGCGCTAAGAGCGTCCGAGGGCAGGCGTCCAGCGCCTGACCCTTGCACATGGAAAAAGGGCCCCTGCCGGATAGCGGGGGCCCTTTTCTGTTGCGCGACAGGTGGTGGTTCAGGCGTTCTTGTCGCCGAGGGTGAGGCCGTGCTTCATCAGCATGGGCAGGTTGGCCATGGCGAAGAGCATCGAGATGATGGTGACGCCCCAGACCTTGATGGCCAGCCAGCTATCGAAGCTGAGCGTGGCGCGCATGATCTCGTTGGCGATGGCCAGCACGAGGAAGAAGACGCCCCAGTTGCGCGAGAGCTTGAGCCAGCCGATTTCCGACAGGCCGCTATAGGCCGATTGCAGCAGATAGCGCAGCAGTGGCTTGCCGCGCAGCCAGCCGCCGAGCAGCATCAGGGCGAAGAAGCCGTAGATGATCGTCGGCTTGGCCTGAATGAACTGCGGATCGTGGAAATAGAGGGTCAGCGCGCCGAAGAACAGCACGAGGATCGCCGACAGCCAGAGCATCGGCGAGACCTTGCCCAGCCGCCATTTGCTGACGGCAACGGCGATCGCGATGGCGGCCATGAAAGTGGCGGTGCCGGCGAAGATGCCGATGAACTTCGTGGCGATGAAGAAGACCAGCAGCGGCCCGAAATCGAGCGCCATGGGCAGCCAGCTCTCGCCCTTGGGACCGGGGGCGAGGGGGGCGCCGTCGATGGTGGCGTCGATGCCGGTGGAGGGGCCCGTGGAGGGGCCCGTGGAGGGGGTTTCGTCAGCGTGCATAGGCGGCTCCCGCAATGGCATGGGCCAGTTCGGCCGGGTCGAAGGGGCGCAGATCGTCAATCGTCTCGCCAACGCCAATGGCGTGGATGGGCAGGCCGAATTGCTCGCTCGCCGCGACGAGCATGCCGCCGCGCGCGGTGCCATCCAGCTTGGTCATGACGAGGCCGGTGACCTGGGCGACATCCTTGAAGATGCCGATCTGCGAGAGGGCGTTCTGGCCGGTGGTGGCGTCCAGCACCAGCACGACATCATGCGGGGCGGCCGGGTTGAGCCGGCCGAGGACGCGGCGGATCTTGGCCAGCTCATCCATCAGCTCGGTCTTGTTCTGGAGGCGGCCGGCGGTGTCCACGATGAGGATATCGGTGCCGATCGCTGTCGCCTGCCTGACCGCGTCGAACACCACGCCGGCAGCGTCGCCGCCTTCCGGCCCGGTGACGATGGGGACGCCGAGCCGCTCGGCCCAGACCTTGAGCTGGCCGATGGCGGCGGCGCGGAAGGTGTCGCCCGCCGCCAGCATGACGCTGTAATCCTGCTCCTGGAACAGATGCGCGAGCTTGGCGATGGTCGTCGTCTTGCCCGAGCCGTTGACGCCGATGACGAGGATGACCTGCGGGCGCGGGAAAGCCTCGATCTCGATGGGCCGCGCCACCGGGGTCAGCACTTTCTCGATTTCTTCAGCGAGGATTTCGCGCAGATAATCCTCGGTCAGTTCCTTGTTGAACTTGCCCTCGGCGAGGCGGGCGCGGATGCGGGCGGCCATGGCGGGGCCCAGATCCGTGGTGATGAGCGCTTCCTCCAGCTCATCGAGCGTCTGCTCGTCGAGCGCGGCCTTGCCGAAAATGCCGGCGATATTCTCGCCCAGCTTGTCCGAGGTGCGGCGAAAGCCACCGAATAATTTATCGCGCCAGGATGTGTCAGCCATGCGCCCGTCCATGCGCGATGAGCGCGCCATCCTCAAGCCCCGTGATGCGGGTGGTGACGATGGTGCCAGGCGCTTTGGGCGCTGCGAAGCGCACGGGCGCGAAGCTTTCGCCATGGCCGGTGAGGCCGCTGGTTTCGATCAGCACGCGCTGATCGGTGCCGATGAGGGATTGCAGCCAGCGATTGCGCTCATCCGCGCAGGCGGCGCGTAGGCGGGCGGCGCGCTCACGGATCGCCGCGTGGTCGAGCTGCGGCATGCGCGCGGCGGGCGTGCCCTCACGCGGGGAATAAGGGAAGACATGGCCGTGGACGATGCCGCATTCGCGCACCAGCGCGAGGCTTTGGGCGAACATCGCCTCATCCTCGGTGGGAAAGCCGGCGATGATGTCCGCGCCGATCGCGATGTCCGGACGGCGGGCGTGGAGGCGCTGCGCCAGTGCGATCGCCTGCGCGCGATTGTGGCGGCGCTTCATGCGCTTGAGGATCATGTCGTCGCCAGCCTGGAGCGAGAGGTGGATGTGCGGCATCAGGCGCGGGTCGCTGGTGATGAGGTCGAACAGGCGCTCGTCAATCTCGATGCCGTCGAGCGAGGAGAGGCGCAGGCGGGGGAGCGTGGGCACGCCGCGCAGGACGCGCTCGACGAGGCGGCCGAGCGTGGGGCTGCCGGGCAGGTCCGCGCCATAGCTCGTGACATCCACGCCGGTGAGGACGATCTCCTGCACGCCTTCATCGACGAGTTGCTTGACCTGATCGACGATGGCGCCGGCGGGGACCGAGCGGCTGGGACCGCGGCCAAAGGGGATGATGCAGAAGGTGCAGCGATGATCGCAGCCATTTTGCACGACGATGAAGGCGCGCACGCGCTCGGCAAAGGCGGAGAGGAGCTGGGGGGCCTGCTGCTCGACCGTCATGATGTCGGCGACGCTGATTTTTGCGTCATCAATGCGCATGGGGGCAGGCAGGGGGAGATGGGCGGCGAAGGCGGACTTCTCGCCATTGCCGATGACGCGGGCGACTTCCGGCATGGCGGCGAACATGGCGGGATCGGTCTGGGCCGCGCAGCCGGTGACGATGATCTGCGCGCCCGGCTGCGCGCGATGGGCGCGGCGGATGGTCTGGCGGGTCTGGCGCACGGCCTCGCCCGTGACGGCGCAGCTGTTGACGATGATGAGATCGTCGCGATCGCCGACCTGCTGGCGGATCGCCTCGCTCTCGGCAATGTTGAGACGGCAGCCCAGCGTGATGATTTGCGGACCGCTCACGGCACCAGCAGATCGAGGTCGATGGTGCCGTCAAAGACATGGGTGGCGGGGCCGGTCATGCTGATGCGGCCGCCGGGCGTCCAGTCGATGACGAGATCGCCGCCCGGCAGGCTGACGCGCACCGGCCCGGTGGCCAGCTTGCGGCGGATCGCGGCGACGGCGGTGGCGCAGGCGCCGGTGCCGCAGGCGCGGGTAAAGCCGGCGCCGCGCTCCCACACGGTGAGGCGGATATGGTCCGGGGCGAGCAGTTGCGCGAAGTTGACGTTGACGCGCTCGGGGAAGAGCGGGTCATGCTCGATGAGCGGGCCGAGGCGGGCCATGTCGACAGTGGCGGGGTCGTCGAGGAAGAAGATGACATGCGGATTGCCGACATTGACGGCGGCCGGCGCGGGCAGATCCTCCCAGCTGGCGGGCAAGGTGAGCGTGTCCATCGCATAGGCGAGCGGGATGGCGTCCCAGTCGAAGCGGGGTTCGCCCATGTCGACGGTGACCTGATCGCCGGTGCTGCCTGCGCGCAGCAGGCCGGCCTTCGTCTCTATCAGCACGTCGCGGCCGACGAGCAGGGGGACGCAGCGTGTGGCGTTGCCGCAGGCCGCGACCTCGCTGCCGTCCTGATTGAAGATGCGCATGCTGACATCGGCGGAGGCGGAGTTGCCGATGAGGATGAGCTGGTCGCAGCCGATGCCGGTCTGGCGATCGGCAAGGGCGCGGGCCAGCGCGGCGGTCATGGCGACCGGCCGGGCGCGCACGTCGATCACGACGAAATCATTGCCGAGGCCGTGCATCTTGGCGAAGGGGATGGTCATGCTGCGCATTTAGGGACGACGCGGCGCCAAGTCCATCGCTGCAGCAGGTCATGGGCGCGGTGGTCTTCATGCTCGCATCGCGTGTGTGATGGCCGGTGGTGCGGCGGAGGAACTAAACGACGCTCAGGGTCAGGCGATCAGCGCCAGCACGGCCACGCCGGCCAATCCCGCGATGAAGACGATGCGCTGCCACCGCTTGCGCAGGACGATATCGCCTTGCCGGGCCTTCCCGGCGGGGTAGTGTTCCTCCGGTTTCCCGTCATCGGCCATCGCGGGCATCCCGGTCCGCCCATGGCTCGCTGAAACTGCCATGTTGCGCGGGCCCGGTCAGCCGGGCGAACTCGCGCTGGTTCATGTGGACGAGCGATGCATGGTCGCCGCCCTCGAAATAGATGTCGGGCTGGGCCGCCAGACTGTTGTCGACGATGCTGGCGATACCGTAGCTTGCGCCCAGCGGCGGAACCGCGCCCGGCAGGCAGTCGTCGAAGACGTCCGCCAGCGCCTGTTCGGCGGCCAGCCGGGGTTTGAGGCCCAGCTCGTCGCGAAGATCGGTCAATTCGAGCCGGCGGTCCGAGGGCAGGATCGCGAGCAGATAGTCATCGGTGGTATCGAGCAGCACGGCCTTGACGACCTGATCTGGCGAGATGTGGCAGGCGCGAGCATTTTGCATGGCTGATCGCGTCGGTGCATGGTCGATCAGCTCATAGTCCGCATCCAGAGCGTCCAGATAGCGGTGCAGCTTCGGGGCTATGGTCATGGAAACGTCTCCCTCGACGCAGTGATCATGCGTCGATCCTTCCGGGAAGCGCGTCGATAACGGTATCGGGACGCTGGACGTCGAGCCGATCGACCTTCTCGGGATAAAAGCAGTAATAGCCCCGGATCGGCGGGGCGTCGGGCAACGGATCGGCATAGGCCCAGACGGCATCCCCGGCGGTGCGTCCACCCGCCTCGATCGACCAATAGGCCGCCATGCCTTTATAAGGGCAGATGCTGGTGGCGGGGGATGGCGCCAGCAGGTCGGTCCGCACATCCTGCGGCGGGATGTAATAACGCGGCGGCAAATCCGTCTCGAACAGAAAGAGGCCGCGCCGGGTTCTGGCGATCGTCTCATCGCCGAACCGGACGGTGACCTCCCGCGAACTGGGGCGCACGTCGATGCGGTGATGCGGGTCGCGCGGATGGCCGAAAACCTCCTCATCCTCCTCGAACCAATGATCGACCTTGTTCCAGTAAAAGGCGAGATGATTGTCGATGGCGGCGGCTGCCGGCAGGGGGGCGGGGTAGCTCCAGACCGCGTTCTCAATCTCGCGGCCGCCGGCCTCGATGCTCCAGTAAGAGGCGTCGCCCTTGAGCGGGCAGTGCGTGTGATGGCTGGTCGCGCGCAACCGAGCGGTGCGCACATCATCCAGGGGAAAATAATAGACCGGAGCATGGCCGCTTTCGAGCAGCAGCCGGGCCGCGAGCGAGTCGGCGATCGTCTCGTCGCCGATCATGACACGCACGCGCTTGGGGCTCGGCTCGATGGTCAGATGATGTCGGGTGGGCATCGGCTTGTCCTTTGTCCGGCATCAGCCAGTGGAAGCCGGCTCGGTGCTGAGCTGGCGGGCCTGTGTCAGATGATCGGTAACCATGGCCACGGCCCCGGCCGCCACATCCTTGAGGAACGGGACATCGCCGCTTTGCGCATAGGACTGGACCGCACTCAGCGCCGCCTCATGCGCAGCCACCTGATCGATGAGATAGATGCGCTCGAATGCGCTGCCGGTCAGTGTCTTGAGTCCGTCGAGCTTTTGTTGCTGATCGGCGGAGAGGGTCGCATCCAGCGTGATGGGGGGCTGGTGCGACGCAACCGCCGCCTTGAGTTTGTCGGTCGAGGCGGTATGCGCGTCGATCATCTTGCGTGCGAAGGCCTTGACCCCCGGCGTGGTGGCCTTGGTGAGCGCCAGTCTGGAGGTCGCGATTTCGAAGGCGTCGCTCGCGGCGAGCAGATTGGCGAAATCCTGCCCGGACAGCGCCGATACGGCTGTCGGTGTGATGGCCGCATTGCCTGCGGTGTTGGCCATGGCGGTGTTGCCCATGGCGCTGTTGCTGGTCAGGCCGGCGGCGTTGCCAGCGGCGGCGTTGCCGGTTGGGGCCGGGTTGCAGCCTGTCAGGGCGATGCAGACAGCAAGCGCTGTGGTGCCGATGATTGGACGCATGATAGTCTCCTGTTCAGCATGACAGAGGCCGGCCGCGCATGGCGCCGGTCAGTGCGGTGTGTCCGATCCATCGCCCATGGCCGGGGCCGGCGGCGGGCTGCTTGCGATGGCGATATGATGATGCTCATGGTCCGGCGCCATGCGCGGCAGCAGCAAGGTCAGCACGCCATGATCAAAATGTGCGCGAATCTGCTCGGCGGGCACCGGCTGGGGCAATCTGAGTGACCGCTGGAAGGTGCCGTAGGCGCGCTCGCTGACGTGGCGCAGGCCCTTGCCATGCTCATGCTCCATGCGCTTTTCGGCCCGGATGGTGAGCACATCATGGTCGACGCTGACGTCGACATCCTCTTCCTTCACGCCCGGAAGCTCCGCGGTGATGCGGGTTTCCCGATCGGTCTGGGTGATGTCGATGCTAGGGGCGATCATGCCGCTCATCGTCTCGCGGACATCGTCAAATTCGCGCAAGACATCCTCGAACAGACGGTTGGCCTGATGATAGAAGGCGAGAAACGGGCTGCTCGGGCGAAAAGGCTCGATCGCGCGGGATGGATAGGGCGTGGGGGACTGGGTTGCCATGGCATTTCTCTCTGACGCTGTGCGGGCCGCCGGTCGCTGTCGGCGGCGCGGACGGGCAAGGGAACGCAGGTCGCCGCGAGCATCGTAGTGAAAGCCGGCCAGTGCGATTTCAGAGGCCCTTGCCGGTGCCGCAGGGAGGCTTTCGCTCGGCTCGCACGATCATGAGCACAACCGTATGGCCGGGCACCGGTTCCCGATAATGTGACGAAATGAGGCTCTGCATGAGGCAGGGCGTTGGCGCGGGGGCGGCGGCGAAATCGCCGGTTCCGGAACCGCCGCCGATATGATCTACTGCCGGTCTGGCTGATGCGGTGGCGCGGGACAGGCCGTTGCCGATGCAGCCGCGGGAGAAGGCGATGCAACCTGTGATCTGGTCAACGGCCGATGGGAGTGGCGCGTCGGCGCTGCACCGCTGGCGCGAGGTTATCGGCCAGTCGCTCTTCTCGCTTGATATCTGCTCCAGCGCGGATGGTTTTCATGCCCGCCTGGAACAGGGCGCGATGGGCCCGGCGCTGCTCAGCAAGCTGATCGCGGGGCCGCAATCCGTCCGGCGCACGCCGCGGGACATCGCCCGCACGCGCGAGCGGCCAACGCTGGACCTGATCGCCGTGCGGCAGGGCCTTTTCCGCTATGAGCAGAACGGCCATCAGGACATATTGCGGGCGGGCGACTGCGTGTTGCTCGATCGCTCGGCGCCCTATCAGTTCGAGGCGAGCGAGAGCTGCTCGATGACGGTCGCGCTCGACCATGAATGACTGGCTGGCGCGCTGGACCGGCGACCCCACCGCGCTGGCGGGGCGCCGGATCGATGGACGCCATGGCTGGGGCCGGGCCCTGTCGGCCATGCTGGACAGTGTGGAAGTCGACATGATGGATCAGCTCATGGTCCCGGCCGGAATGCTTGCCGAGCAGATTGCCAGCCTGCTCGTGCTGGCCGGCACGCCGCCAGCCGGCCTGCCAAAGCGTCATCCGGCCGCCGAGGCGCGTCTGGCCGGGCTGATCAGGGATCAGGCGCATGATCCGGATTTCGATGCGGCGGGGGCGGCGGCTGCGCTCGGCTTGTCCAAGCGCTCGCTCCATCTGCTGTGCGCGCGCAGTGGCGCCAGTTTCGGCGCGCGGCTGATGGCGCAGCGGCTGGAGCGCGCCAAAGCGATGCTGGCCGACCCCCGGCAACGGGCCGTGCCGGTGGGCGAGATTGCGTGGCGCTGCGGCTTTGTCGACCAGGGGCATTTCGCCAGGCGGTTTCGCATGCGCTTCGGCACGGCGCCCAGCGGTTTGCGCGGATAGCCCAAGGATTTTGCACGTTCAGCCAAGCGGGCCGGGGTGGCCGCATGCCAGGATCGCGGTGAAACAGCGACAAGGGAGAGGCCATCATGAGCGAGCGCACCATTCACATGCCCCGGTTCGATCTCGAGCCGGCTATCGAGAAGTTGCGGGCGGTGCTCGGCCCGGAGGGATTGCAAACCACCGAACCGGAGATTGCCGAATTTCGCGATCCCTTCCAGCACCCAAGCTGGCGCGATTTCGAGCCGGGCGCGGTGCTCCTGCCATCGTCCGTGGAGGAGGTGCAGGCGATCCTGCGTGTCGCCAATGAATGCAAGGTGCCGGTGTGGACCAGCTCGCAGGGCCGCAACAATGGCTATGGCGGCGCGGCGCCCCGCGTCTCCGGCTCGCTGGTGCTCTCGATGCGGCGGATGAACCGGGTGCTGGAGGTGGATGAGGTCAACGCCACCGTCCTGATGGAACCGGGCGTGCGCTTTTTCGATCTCTACGATCACCTGCGCGCGACCGGCTCCAAGCTGTGGATGTCCGTGCCGGATCTGGGCTGGGGCAGTGTTGTCGGCAACACGCTCGATCATGGCGTGGGCTATACGCCGATCGGCGACCATGTCGGCCAGCAATGCGGCATGGAAGTGGTGCTGGCCAATGGTGACATATTGCGCACCGGCATGGGCGCGATGGACAATGCGCGGGCGTCCCTCGTCCACAAGCGCAATTGCGGGCCGAGCGCCGATGGGTTGTTCATGCAGTCCAATTACGGCGTCGTCACCAAGATGGGCATGTGGCTGATGCAGCCGCCGGAATGCTATATGCCCGGCTGGCTGACGCTGCGAAAGGACAGCGATCTGGAACTGCTGCTCGAAAAGCTGCGGCCGCTGATGATGGATGGCACCATTCCCAACCAGCCGATGATCATCAATGCGGTGTGCGCCATGTCCGCCTTCGCCGGGCGCGAGGAGTGGTATACCGGCGAGGGCCCAATGCCCGAAGCGGTGATCGACGAGATTGCGCGGCAGCCGATGCTCGGCCGCTGGGTGATGCGCTTTGCCCTTTATGGCGACGAGAAGATCGTCGAGCGCCAGCGCGAGATTGTGCAGGACGCCTTCGGGACGATTCCGGGCGCGCAGGTCAGTTTCAACAAATATGACGGCCGCAATCTGCCCGAGCTGGAGAACCCGCATGAGCGCGTGCAGGCCGGCATCCCGAGCATGGCGCTGGACCGGATGACGCGCTGGTATGGCGGCGAGCATGGCGGGCATATCGGCTTTTCCTGCGCCGCGCCGATCACCGGGCAGGACGGCGCCGCGCTGCGCGATCTGGTGCGCGGCGAGCTGAATGCCGCCGGGCTCGATTATAGCGGGGTCATCATCGTGACGAAGCGCAGCATGATCCATGTCGGGCTGGTCGTGTTCGACACCGAGAATGAGGATCAGGCGCGCAACGCCTATGCCGCCTGCCGCTCGATGGTCCGGTCGGCCGCGAAAATCGGCTATGGCGAATATCGCTCGCATCTGGATTTCATGGATCTGGTGGCCGATCAATATGCGTTTAACGACCATGCCCAGCGGCGCTTCAACGAGCGGATCAAGGATGCGCTCGATCCCAACGCTATTCTTTCACCCGGCAAACAAGGCATCTGGCCGGCGCGTTATCGGGGTTGAACGGGCAATCTGGCGAGGAAACCTATGGCCGACGACAGGGCGGCGAGGCGAGCCGGGGCCGGGCCGGCGCGCATCTGATTTTGTTATATGACAGAACAATCCCTATTGTCAGCGCGGCGTCGCTGGTCGAAGATGCCGGCCGCTCGATATGTGCGCCCGGTGGCGGACAGATGGCTAGACTTGAGAGGGCAGAAGACATGCAATTCACCCGATTGAACCCGATGACCGGCGCGGTGGCTTCGTCCGCTGCCGCGATGAAGGCCGAGGATATCCCTGCCATTGCGGCGCGCGCGGGCAAGGGCTTCGCGATCTGGTCCACCATGGGCCCCAATGCGCGGCGCGCGGTGCTGATGAAGGCGGCAGCCGCGCTGGAAGCGCGGGCCGACGCGTTCGTCGACGCGATGATGGGCGAGATTGGCGCCACCAAGGGCTGGGCGATGTTCAACCTTGGCCTCGCCGCCAGCATGATCCGCGAGGCCGCCGCGCTGACCACCCAGATGTCCGGCGAGGTCATCCCGTCCGACAAGCCGGGCTGCCTGGCCATGGCGCTGCGCGAGCCGGTCGGAGTCATCCTCGGCATTGCCCCGTGGAACGCGCCGATCATTCTCGGCGTGCGCGCGATCGCCGTGCCGCTGGCCTGCGGGAACAGCGTGATCCTGAAGGCCAGCGAGACCTGCCCGCGCACCCATGCGCTCATCATCGAAGCCTTCGCCGAGGCGGGCTTCCCCGAAGGCGTGGTCAATGTCGTCACCAATGCGCCGGCGGATGCGGGCGAGGTGGTCGGCGCGCTGATCGACGCGCGCGAGGTCAAGCGAATCAACTTCACTGGCTCGACGGCGGTGGGCCGGATCATCGCCAAGCGTGCGGCCGAGCATCTGAAGCCCTGCCTGCTCGAACTGGGCGGCAAGGCGCCCTTCATCGTGCTGGAAGATGCCGATCTGGACGAGGCGGTGAAGGCGGCGGCGTTCGGCGCGTTCATGAATCAGGGCCAGATCTGCATGTCGACCGAGCGGATCATCGTGGTCGAGGCGATCGCGGATGAGTTCGCCGCCCGGTTCAAGGCCAAGGTCGCCTCGATGGCGGTGGGTGACCCGCGCGAGGGCACCACGCCGCTCGGCGCCGTGGTCGACGCGAAGACGGTGGCGCATTGCCAGAGCCTGATCGCCGACGCGCTGGCCCATGGCGCGGCGCAACTGGTCGGCGGCGAGACGACGGACAATGTGCTGATGCCCGCCCATGTCATCGACAAGGTGACGCCGGACATGAAGCTGTTCCGTGACGAGAGCTTCGGCCCGGTCGTCGGCATCATCCGCGCGCGCGATGCCGACCATGCGGTCGAACTGGCCAATGATACCGAATATGGCCTGTCCGCCTCGGTGTTCACGCGGGACATCGCCAAGGGCCTCGGCATTGCCCGGCGGGTCGAGTCCGGCATCTGCCACGTCAACGGCCCGACCGTGCATGACGAGGCGCAGATGCCCTTCGGCGGGGTCAAGGGCTCCGGCTATGGGCGCTTCGGCGGCAAGGCCGGCATCGACAGCTTCACCGAGCTGCGCTGGGTGACGGTCGAGACGCTACCCGGCCATTATCCGATCTGACGAAACAGGATGTGTCGGCGGGTGGCTGGCGGGCTGCTGCTCGCCGTCATCCGCCGATGATTTGCGCAGGCTAACGGCTTAGGCGGGGGGCTGGCCCTGCTCATTGTCCGTCTCGGTTTCGACAATCAGTCTGGCGCCGAGCGACAGCGTGAAAACCGCGCCGCCATCCGGATCATTGGAGGCGCTGACATCGATGCCGAGCGCCTCGGCAAACCCTTTGACGATTGCGAGGCCTAGGCCGCTCCCGCCACGCCGGTCTCCGCCTGTGCCTTGCGTGAACGTATCGAATATGGCGCCTTCGGTGCCCGGTTCCAGCCCCGGACCGCGATCCCGCACGGTGAGCAAGATCCCGTCACGCTTGCGCCGTGCCGCGATGGTGATCGGCCCTTCACCGCCGCCATGCTGAACCGCATTGGCCAGCAGGTTGATCAGAATGTGGTGCAACAGCCGCGGGTCTGCGCGGACCAGCGGCAAATTGGCGGGCACCTGAAGGTCGATCGGGTGGCCGCGCAGCATGTCCTTGAGATCGTGGACGGCGCCGGCCACGACATCGGTGAGGTCGATCGGCTCGGGCGCGAGCTTTAGCATCCCCGCATCGAGCCGGACCATATCGACCAGATTGTCGAGAAACCGGCGCAGCCGTGCCAGCTCCAGACGCGCCAGCGGAAGCGAGGCGGCATCGGGATATTCGGCGCCGATCGCCTCGATGGCGCTGGTGACGCCGGTCAGCGGCGTCCGCAGATCATGCCCGATCGAGGATAGCAGGGCAGCGCGCAGGCGATCGCGCTCCTTGAGCACGGAGATGCTGCGCATCTCATCTTCCAGATGCAGCCGTTCATGCGCGAGGGCTGCCTGGCCGGCCAGTGTCGAGAGCAGAACGGCCCGGTCTGCCGGCACCGGATCGCGTCCGTCGTCCCGCGCGACGCCCAGCACGGCAAGGACACCGAGGGAGGTTTGGAGCGGATGGAACTGCCAGTCCGCCGCGGTCAGGGTGGCGCTGCCCGGGCCCGTCAGCTCGCCGCGACTCCAGGCCCAGTCAGCGGCCGCCTGATCCAGCGGCCCAAGCGTCACATCATCGGGGCTGGCGGCAACGGGGCGGAGCTGTCCATCCTGTTCGGTCAGCAGCACGGCGCGGACGTCCAGCAACCGGGCAACCTCGTCGCATACGGCCTGCGCGGTGACCTTGCGATCGGAGGCGCGAGCCAGGGTCTGGGAGAAGGCTGCCAGAGCCGCGCTTTCCTGAGCACTGCGCACGCCCAGCCTGGCCCTCGTCCTGAGCCGGCCGGCCAGATTGCTGGAAAAAGCGGCAACCCCCGTCAGGATCAGCATGGTCAGGACGCTTTGCGGCTCGGCGATCGTGAAGGTGTAGGTCGGTTCGAGAAAGAAGAAATTGAAAGCGAGAGCGGCTGTCAGGCTGGTGACCAGTCCGGGCCGCAAGCCAAACAGGCTGGCGATGACAATGACCGGAATGAGATAGAGAAGGTCGATGGCGCCCGTCCCGATCCACGGCTCGGCGAGCAGGGCGATGAGCGTGGTCGCCGCAATCAGCAGCGCGATGGCGACATAAATGCGCGGGCGGCCCCAGCCCCTGGCCAGCGTCTTGAAGGGATCGTTCGATGGTTCCCCCGCCGAGGCGGACGGGATGACATGCACCGCCACGCCTTGCGTGCCCTTGACGAGGGCATCGACCACCGATCCATGGCGCAACTCGAACCACCAGCTTCGCTGCGACTTGCCGATGACGATCTGGGTCGCGCGCATCCCTTCGATCTGGCTGCGCAAGCCGGCGACGATGCTTTCCGCCGGCACGGTGGCAATGGTGGCGCCGAGCGTGGCCGCCAGCGCGAGCGATGCCGCGACACGCCGCCGGGCCGCTTCATCGAAATGCCTGCTCCGCGGCGTTTCGATGTGGACGGCCATCCAGGGGCCACGCAGGGCATCGGCAAGACGCTTGGCGGTGCGGACCAGCATGTCCGATCCGGGCTGCTCGCTGACGGCAACGAGGATGCGATCTCCCGCCCCGAAGGTGCCGGGCAGCGCCGTGGCGTCCAGGTCCTGCAACATCTGCTGATCGACGCTGAGCGCGGCGCGGCGCAGTGCCATCTCGCGCAGGGCGGACAGGTTGGGTTTGGAAAAGAAATGATCCAGCGCCCGCGAAGCCTCCCGTGGGACATAGACCTTGCCCTCCTTCAGCCGCTCGATCAGCTCCTCGGGGAGCAGGTCGACGACCTTGATCTCGGCATTTTCGAACACGCTGTCCGGCACGGTCTCGCGCACCCGCACATGGGTGAAGCTCGCGACGACATCATTGAGGCTTTCGACATGCTGGATATTGAGCGTGGTATAAACGTCGATACCGGCGTCGAGCAGCTCCTCGATGTCCTGCCAGCGTTTCGGGTGGCGGCTCCCCTCGACATTGCTGTGCGCAAACTCATCGACCAGCGCCAGCGCCGGCGCGCGGGCGAGCACGGCGTCCAGATCCATCTCGGACATGGTCCGGCCGTGATAGTCGATGCTGCGGCGGGGAATGACCTCGAAGGGGGCCAGCAGTGCCTGGGTTTCCGCCCGGCCGTGAGTCTCGACGACCGCCACCACGACGTCTGTGTCGTCGCGCAGGCGGTCAGCGCCCTCGATCAGCATCGCGAATGTCTTGCCGACGCCGGGCGCGGCGCCGAGAAATATCTTCAGCTGCCCACGCGCCTCGCGCCGGGCCTGACGAAGCAGCGCGTCCGGCGAGGGCCGTTTATCCTCGATGTCATCACCGGCCATGCCCCTGTTTACTCTCCCGCACCTGCGGGCACCACGCATGTTCCGCCGGACTTAACGGCGATTTAATGCCGCGGCGCATTTTCGCCGGCGAAACTTAATCCGGGGGAGGCGTAATCGTCGGTCAGCGGCAGCCCGACTCAACGGCGCTGCCTCCGAGGACTGATCCATGTCCGATGTCCTGTGGCTCGGCCTGATCGCGGGGCTTTTCGCCCTGACGCTCGCCTATGCCAGGCTCTGCGACGAGGCCTGACGCCATGTCATCATCCCTCCTCATCGCCGGCATCGTTGCCGCGGCCCTGCTCCTCTACCTCGTCGCCGTGCTGTTGCGGCCCGAGCGCTTCTGACCGGAGCCGATACCATGAACCTCGCCGGCTGGGCGTTGATCCTGCTCTTTGTCGCCGTCTCCGTGGCGCTGGCCAGGCCGATGGGCCTGTGGCTGTTTGCCCTTTATGAGGGTCGTTCTACGCCCCTGCATCGCCTGATCGGCCCGGTGGAGCGCGGTTTCTATCGCCTCGCCGGGATCAATCCGGCCGAGGAGCAGGGCTGGCGACGCTATGCTGTCCACATGCTGCTCTTCAACCTGGCCTTGCTGCTGTTCACCTATGCGGTGCTGCGCCTGCAGGGCGTGCTGCCGCTTAATCCACGGGGCTTTGCCGGCGTTGGTGCGGATGGCGCGTTTAATACGGCTGTCAGCTTCACGACCAACACCAACTGGCAATGGTATGCGGGGGAGACGACGCTCTCGAACCTGAGCCAGATGCTCGGCCTCACCATCCATAATTTCCTGTCGGCAGCGACGGGGATCGCCATCGCCTTCGCACTGGTCCGGGGCTTTGCGCGGCGTGAGGTCGGCAGCATCGGCAATTTCTGGGCGGATGTGACACGGATCACCCTCTATCTGCTGCTGCCGCTTTGCATCGTTTACGCGCTGTTCCTGATCGCCAGTGGCGTCCCGCAGACGCTGGCCGGATCGGTGGACGTGACGACGCTTGAGGGCGCGCGGCAGACGATCGCGCTTGGTCCGGTCGCCAGCCAGGAGGCGATCAAGATGCTCGGCACCAATGGCGGCGGTTTCTTCAACGCCAATAGCGCGCATCCCTTCGAGAATCCCACGGCCCTCACCAATCTGGTGCAGATGCTCTCGATTTTTGCGATCGGGGTCGGCCTGACCTACATGTTCGGCAAGGCCGTCGGCGATACGCGGCAGGGATGGACGATCCTTGCGGCGATGGGCGTCCTGTTCGTCGCCGGCGTGGCCATCACCTGCTGGCAGGAGGCCGCGGGCAATCCCGTGCTGCACCAGCTCGGCATTGCCGGCGGCAATATGGAGGGCAAGGAGGTCCGGTTCGGCATAGCCGCCTCCGCCCTGTTCGCCATCGTCACCACGGCAGCGTCATGTGGCGCGGTGAATGCCATGCTGGACAGCTTCACCGCGCTGGGAGGCATGATTCCGCTGTTCAACATGCAGCTTGGCGAGGTTGTGGTCGGCGGTGTCGGCGCGGGCATTTATGGCTTCCTGCTATTCGCCATCCTCGCCGTGTTCGTGGCCGGGCTCATGGTCGGCCGCACGCCGGAATATGTCGGCAAGAAGATCGAGGCGCCCGAGGTCAAGCTGGCGGTGCTGGCCATTGCCGTGTTGCCGCTGTGCATTCTCGGGCTGACGGCGCTTTCCTCGGTGCTGCCAGCCGGCCTTGCCGGGCCACTCAACAAGGGGCCGCACGGCTTTTCCGAAATCCTGTATGGCTATGCGTCGGCCACGGGGAATAACGGCTCTGCCTTCGCCGGGCTAACGGCCGCGACGCCCTTCTACAACGGCCTGCTGGGCATCGCCATGTGGCTGGGGCGGTTCTTCATGATCGTGCCGGTGCTGGCCATCGCCGGCCGTCTGGCGGCCAAACGCCATATACCGGCCACCAGCGGCTCCTTTCCGACCACAGGGGGGCTTTGGGTCGGCCTGCTTGTCGGCATCATCCTGATCCTGGGCGGGCTCACGTTCCTGCCCAGTCTCGCGCTTGGCTCCGTCGCGGATCATCTGGCGATGATCCGGGGGCAGCTCTTCTGACGGAGATGGCCTGATGGACACCGGCAGGAACGCGCCTTCATCCATATTCAGCGCCGCGCTCATCCTGCCCGCGATGGGCAACGCTGTCCGCAAGCTGGATCCGCGCGGCCTGATCCGCAATCCGGTGATGTTCGTGACGGCGTGCGTTGCGGCGCTGCTGAGCGCGCTGCCGCTGCTGGGGGAGCCGGGCCTGCCGCTCGGCTTCCAGATCCAGCTCATCGCTTGGCTGTGGCTGACCGTGCTGTTCGGAATGTTTGCCGAAGCGCTGGCCGAAGGCCGGGGCCGGGCGCAGGCCGCCTCCCTGCGCGCAACCAAAGCGGAGCTGACAGCAAGGCGCCTGCCGGGCGTGGACGACAGCTATGAGGTCATTCCGGCCAGCCGGCTTGAAAAGGGCGATATCGTGCTGGTCGAGACGGGCGACCTGATCCCGGCTGACGGCGACGTGATCGACGGGGTAGCCTCGGTCAATGAGGCGGCCATTACCGGGGAAAGCGCGCCGGTGATCCGTCAGGCCGGGGGCGACCGGTCTGCCGTGACGGCAGGCACGCGCGTTATCTCCGATCGGATCAAGGTGCGCGTCACCGCGGAGCCGGGGCAGGGCTTTCTTGACCGGATGATCGCGCTTGTCGAAGGTGCGGAGCGCCGCAAGACGCCCAATGAAGTGGCGCTCACCATTTTGCTGGTGGGCCTTACCATCATCTTTCTGATCGCGGTGGCGACGATACCGGGATTTGCCAGCTATGCGGGCGGGACCGTGCCGGTGGCGCTGCTCGCCGCGCTGCTGATCACCCTCATTCCGACGACGATCGCGGCCTTGCTGTCCGCGATCGGCATTGCGGGGATGGACCGGCTGGTGCGCTTTCATGTGCTCGCCAGGTCCGGTCGCGCCGTCGAGGCGGCCGGCGACGTCGACGTGCTGTTGCTCGACAAGACCGGCACGATCACGATCGGCGACCGGCAGGCCAGCGAGTTCCGGCCACTCGCAGGCGTGGATATCGATGTGCTGGCTGAAGCCGCCTTGCTGTCCAGCCTAGCCGACGAGACGCCGGAAGGGCGCTCGATCGTGCTGCTGGCGCGGGATCGCCACGCGGTTCGGGAGACCGTGCTCGCGGGCGACGCGGACGTCATCCCGTTCTCGGCGCAAACCCGGCTCTCCGGGGTGAGGCTGGCGGGGAGGCTGATCCAGAAGGGAGCGGTGGATGCGGTTCTTAAGGCGCATGTCCAGCCCGGTGACAGTCCGGCAGTCGAGGAGTTGAAGCGCATCACGGACGAAATCGCGCGATCGGGCGGCACGCCGCTCGCGGTGGTGCGTGACGGCAAACTGCTGGGCGCTGTGCACCTGAAAGACGTGGTGAAGGCCGGCGTTCGCGATCGTTTCGGCGAATTGCGCAAGATGGGCATTCGCACGGTGATGGTCACCGGCGACAATCCGCTGACGGCCGCTGCCATCGCGGCGGAAGCCGGGGTCGATGACTTTCTCGCTCAGGCGACGCCGGAGGACAAGCTGGCGCTGATCCGCCGCGAACAGGCGCAGGGCCGGCTGGTGGCCATGTGCGGAGACGGCACCAATGACGCCCCGGCGCTCGCCCAGGCCGATGTCGGCGTGGCGATGAACACCAGCACGCAGGCCGCGCGCGAAGCCGGCAATATGGTCGATCTGGACAGTGACCCGACCAAGTTGATCGAGATTGTCGGCCTCGGCAAGCAATTGCTGATGACTCGCGGTGCGCTCACCACCTTCTCGGTCGCCAATGATATCGCCAAATATTTCGCGATCATCCCGGCGATCTTCGTGGCGCTCTATCCCGACCTTGGCGTGCTCAACGTCATGGGCCTTGCGACCCCGCAAAGCGCGGTGTTGTCCGCGATCATCTTCAACGCGCTGATCATTCCCCTGCTGGTGCCGCTGGCGCTCAAAGGGGTGCGCTATCGGCCGATGGCGGCCGGCCCGCTGCTCGCCCGCAACCTCTCCATCTATGGGCTGGGCGGGCTGGTGGCGCCCTTTGCCGGCATCAAGCTTATCGATCTTGCCGTGTCCGGCCTTCATCTCGCTTGAGGATATGTTGCCATGTTGTCCGACCTTCGTTCCGCATTGCGTCCCGCGCTGGTGTTGACGCTGCTCTTCGCCCTGCTGCTCGGCATCATCTATCCTCTGGTGCTGACGGGCATGGGGCAGGCGCTGTTTCCCGCGCAGGCGAACGGCAGCTTGATCCGCGATGGTGACCGCGTGATCGGCTCCGCGCTCATCGGGCAGGCATTTGCCGGCGAGCGCTATTTCCACGGCCGGCCTTCCGCTGCCGGCGCGAAGGGCTATGATGCCGCGGCATCCGCTGGATCGAACCTTGGCCCCGCCAGCAAAGCACTGGCCGAGCGCGTCCGCAACGATCGCGAAGCGCTTGCCGAGAGTGCGCCGGGGCAGCCTGTGCCGCCCGATCTGGTGACGACATCCGCCTCGGGCCTTGATCCCCATATCAGCCCGCAGGCCGCCCTGTATCAGGTGGATCGCGTGGCAAGGGCGCGCGGCTTGCCGGCCGGGCAGGTGCGCAGGCTGGTCGAGACCGCGATCGAGCGCCGGTTGCTCGGGTTCATCGGCGAGCCGCGCGTCAATGTTCTGGCGCTCAACCGTGCGCTCGACCGCCTGGCCAATGGCGGCTAAACTGACCCGATGGGAGCGACCGCCAAAATCCTGATTGTCGAAGATGATGCCCCTATTCGCCGGCTTTTGCGCGCGGCGGCGCAGCGGGTTGGCCACAGCGTTGTGGAGGCGACCAATGCGCGGGAGGCGCTGGCGCTGCTGGACATCGAGAAACCCGATGTCGTGTTGCTCGATCTTGGCCTGCCCGATCGTGACGGGCTGGAACTGATCCAGCCGATGCGGAGCCGCGCCGGCGCCACGCTGATTGTCGTATCAGCGCGGGAGGACACTGCGGAAAAAGTCGCCGCCCTCGATCTTGGCGCAGACGATTATCTGACCAAGCCCTTCGACACGGAGGAATTGCTGGCGCGTATCCGCACGGCCATGCGCCACCGTGCGCTCGATCAGGAGCCGGAGCAGGTGATCGAGACGGGGGATGTGCGGATCGACCTGGCGCATCGCCGGGTGGCGCGGGCAGGCGAGGATGTTCACCTCACGCCCAAGGAATATGGCGTGCTCGCCGAACTGAGCCGCCGGCCCGATCGGGTGGTGAGCCATGCGCAACTGCTTCGCGCGGTCTGGGGTGTCGCGCAGGAGGATCGCGTCGATTATCTCCGCATTGCGGTGCGCGGCCTCCGGCAGAAACTGGAGCAAGACGCCAGCCGACCGCGTCTGATCGTCAACGAACTGGCCGTCGGATATCGGCTGCATGTGCGATCAACGGCCGTTTAGCGGCAAAGGAACGCGGGCGCCGTCCTGGCGCCAATCATGGCTGACCGGCGACCTCGGTCGTGACGTCTCGGTTGGTGGCGTCAGACCATCCGCCGCCCAGCGCCTTGATCAGCGCGGCATAGGCCTGGAACGCCTGGGCCTGTGCATCGGTCGCGCTCCGGTCGCTCGCGGTGTAGCTGCTTTGCGCGTCGAGCAGGGTCAGCAGATTGTCTTCGCCCGCCCGGTAGCGTTGCCGCGCCAGATCGAGCGCAATCGCGCTGGCGGCCCGCGCGGCATCCTGCTCGCGGGCGCGGGCGAGTGCAGCGGCATAGCGGTTGATCGCGGTTTCGCTATCGGCGAACGCGGCGAGCACGGCCTTTTCATATCGTGCCGCGGCGGCATCGGCGCGGGCATCGGCGCTGCGGATCTGGGCGCGGAGTCTGCCACCGGAGAAGATCGGCCAGCGGATCGAGGGCCCGACGGAAAAACGCAGGCTATCGCCACTGGTCAGATCGCCCGCAGCACGCGCCTGCTGCCCGACCGAACCGATCAGCGACACGCTCGGGAAGAGCTGAGCGGTCTGGACGCCGATGTCGCTTGTCGCAGCGGCGAGATCGGCTTCGGCGGCGAGAATATCGGGGCGACGCCGCAGCAGATCGGACCGCAGGCCAACGCCGACAATGGCCGGCGTTGGCGGTAGCGGCCGATGATCCTCCACCAGTGAAGACAAGGCTTCGGGCGGACGGCCGGTCAACAGCGCGAGCTGGCTGGTGGCGGCACGGATGTCGGCGCGGACCGGCTCGATCAAGGCGGCCGTGTTGCGTGCCTGCGCCTCGGCGCGGGCATCATCGAAGCGCGAGGCCTCGCCGGCGACAAATTGCTGGTGGACCAGCCCGGCGATGTCGGCCTGCGCCCTGGCATCCGCGAGCGTGCTGGCGAGTATCGCCTGGGAGCCGCGCAGGCTGGCATAGCTGCGCGCGACCTCCGCCACGATCTGCAGCAGCGTATCGTGGCGGCGGGCGGCGGCGGCCGTGACGCGGCGGTCGGCCGCTTCGACGGACCGGCGGGTGCCGCCCCACAGGTCCAGTTCCCACGAGGCGTCGAAACCGCCATCGAACAGCGAGAAACGCCGGTTGAATCCGGGAATGCTGTTGACCGGCAATTGCCCGTTGGCGCTCAGCTGCTGTTCGGTGGCCGAGGCATTTGCGTCAAGCGCCGGCAGCCGGCCGCCTGCGGCAGCGTCGCGCGCGGCGCGGGCCTCCTGCAATCGGGCGTCCGCCTCGCGCAGATCGAGATTGGCGACCACCGCCGTGCGCAGCAGTCCGTCCAGCACCGGATCGCCCAGCGTGCCCCATGGCGAAAGATCGACGGCTGCCGTCCCGGCCGTGCTGCTCCAGTCAGCCTCCGCGCCGGGGACGGCCGGGCGGCTATAGTTCGGCCCGACAGTGCAGCCTGCCAGCAGCAGGAAGACAGGTAAGGTGCGACGCATCGGCTACTCCATGCGCGATCGGAAAAGCAGCGAGGCTGCGGTCAGGGTGGCGGCCGCGATCAGCACCAGCGGCCAGCTGTTCGCCAGCACCTCGGCGGCGGTCATGCCTTTCAGGAATACGCCTTCGCTGATCGTGAGGAAATGGGTTGGCGGATTGACCTGCGCGATGACCTGCAGCCATCCCGGCATGTTGTCGACAGGGCTGGCATAGCCCGACAGGAGGATCGCCGGGATGGTCACGAGGAACATGCCCAGAAAGGCCTGCTGCTGCGTGCCGGACAGAACCGAGATCAACATGCCGACCCCGGTCAGCGCGAGCAGGTAGAAGAACAGGGCGACATAGAGCGCCGGGACCGAGCCGGTCAGCGGGACGCCAAAGACCGTGGGGATGAGGATGATGTAGCTCGTCGCGATGAACGTGCCGATCAGCACCGGCGGGACCATCTTGCCGATCAGGATCTCATGCGTTCGTAGCGGCGAGACCATCAGCTGGTCGAAGGTGCCCAGTTCGCGTTCGCGCGCGACCGATTGCGCGACGATCGACATCGCCGAGACGACGCAGATGATGGCAACCAGCGCCGGCATGGTGAACCAGAGATAGTCGAGGTTCGGGTTGAACCAGTTGGTCACGATCGCGCCGCCCTTGCTCGCGGGCCGTGGCAGGCGGACACTGGTGGCGACCGTGGCGACGATCCGGCTGAGATAGCCGGACACGATCTGCGCGGCGTTGGAGCGCCGCCCGTCGTAGATCGCGCCGATCGTGCCGCCACGGCCGGCCGTGACATCGGCCGAGAACCCCGCCTCGAAGCGCAGCGCGGCGATGACTTGCTGGCGGTCGATCGCGCGGGTCAGCGCCGCCTGATCGGGAAGCATGACCACGCGCGCGACATTGGGGCTGGCGGCGATCTGCTGGATCACCTCCTGACTCCACGCGCCGCCATCGCGATTATACACGCCGACGGAGATGTTGCGGACCTCCAGCGTGGTGGCAAAGCCGAACAGGACGAGCTGGATCAGGGGCGGCACGATCAGGGTCAGGCGGGCGCGCGGGTCGCGAAACACCGCCCACAGCTCCTTGATGATGATGGCGCGCAGGCGCGGCCCGATCATGCGATCCTCCGTCTGGTCGCGCGGATCGCGAGCGTGAAGAAAATCACGCCGAAGCCAAGCAGCACCCCGATATTGGGCCAGTAGAGCGCCCAATCGTCCCCGGCGACGAACACGGTCTGGAGCGGGGGGATCAGATAGCGGGCGGGCACGATCCAGGTCACCGCCTGAATCCATTTGGGCATCGAGGCGATCTCGAACAGAAAGCCGGAGAGCAGCATGGTCGGCAGGAAGGCGGTCAGCAGGGCGATCTGGCTCGCCATGAACTGGTTCTTCGTGGCGGCCGAGATCAGCAGGCCCTGCCCGAGCGCGGGCAGCAGAAAGGCCGAGGCGATGGCGAACAGCCCCAGCACCGATCCGCGAAACGGCACGCCGAACACGAACACGCCGGCGAGCGCGCACAGCGTCATCGAGATCAGGCCGAGCAGGAAATAGGGCACGACCTTGGTCGCGATGAACTCGCCCATGCCGATCGGCGTCGCCATGATCGCCTCCATCGTGCCGCGCTCCCATTCGCGGGCGACGACCAGGGCCGTGAGCAGCGTCCCGATCATGGTCATCACCACGGCGATGGAGCCGGGGATCAGGAAAAAGCGACTGGTGAGGCCGGGGTTGAACCAGAAGCGTTCGGAGATCTGCATCGCGGGCGCTTGGGGCCCCTCCGCTTGCCGGGCGGCGCGCCAGTTCGCCTGCACCCCCTCGGCATAAGCGGCGACGAAATTGGCGGTATTGGGCGCGCCGCCGTCCGCGATGATCTGGATCGTGCCGCCGCCCGTCGCCTCGTCACGACCAAAGCCCTCGGGAATGACGACGATGCCCATGATCCGTCCGGTGACGAGGTCGCGACCGAGGGTGGCAACGCTGCCGGTCTCGCGCACGTCGAACCAGCGCGACGACTGATAGGCTCCCGCAAGGCTCGCGGCCGCCTCGCTCGAATCCTGCATCGACAGGCCGATCCGCGTGCGGGCCGTGTCGAGATTGACCGCGTAGCCGAACAGGAACAGCAGGACCATCGGCAGGACGAACGCGATGAGCGCGGTCGATGGATCGCGCAGGATCTGCCGGCTTTCCTTCACCAGCATCGCGGCGAAGCGGCGCGGCGCGAAGCCGGCGCTCACGCGGCTTCCCTGCGTCGATCGGAGGCCTCGATCAGCGCGATGAAGGCGTCCTCCATCGTTGCGCCATCCTTGCCGGCTTGGGCTTTCAGCTCATCGGGCGTGCCGGTCGCGATCTGCTGCGCGCGATAGATCAGCGTCGCGCGGTCGCAATATTCCGCCTCGTCCATGAAGTGGGTGGTGACGAGCACGGTGACGCCGCGCTCGACCAGTCCGTTGATATGCGTCCAGAATTCGCGCCGCACGATCGGGTCGACGCCCGAGGTCGGCTCGTCGAGAAACAGCACCGGCGGCTCGTGCATGACCGCGCAGGCAAGCGCCAGACGCTGCTTGAAGCCGAGCGGCAGTCCGCCGCTATTGTCACCCAGATATTTCTGGAGGTGAAAGGTCTCGATCGATCGCGCAATGGCGTCGCGTGCCCGGCGCCCGTCCAGCCCATAGGCGCCGGCGAAGAAGTTGAGATTCTGCCGAACGGACAGATCGCCATAGAGCGAAAATTTCTGCGCCATATAGCCAAGCGACTGCCGCGCATCGGCGCGCGCGGAGCGCAGGTCGAAGCCCGCGACGGAGCCAGCGCCTTCGCTCGGTGTGAGCAGCCCGCAGAGCATCTTGAACGTCGTCGATTTCCCTGCGCCATTGGGGCCGAGCAGGCCGAAAATCTGGCCGCGAGGCACGGTGAAGGCAATGTCCTGCGCGGCGGTGAAATCGCCGAACCGCTTGGTCAGGCCCCGAGCCTCGATGGCAGGTGCCGTGTTGGCGGGGATCTCCCGATAGCCTTGCGCCAGCGTGGATGTGCCGGCCGGGCCGCCGCCGAGCAGATCGATAAAGCCATCCTCGAAGCGCGGCGGCGCGGCGCTGATGGGGGCATCGCGATCGGCGCCCAGAGCTTCGGCGCCTGGCCGGACAGCGCCGTCCTTCAGCATCAGGCGCAGCGAATCCCCCTGAATGGTGCCATCGGCGACTGCCGGATCGTCGAGCGCGCGGCGCAAGGTCCCGCGGCGTCTCGCCTCAGGCACCGCGATGCGGATGATCCGGTCGGCCATGCGGTCGGTCAACTGGGTGGGCGGCCCGCCATAGAGCAGCGCGCCTTCGTTCAGCAGATAAACGGTATCGCATTTTTCCGCCTCGTCGAGATAGGCGGTCGACCACAGGACGCCGATGCCGTCTCCGGCCAATGTCTTGACCATGGCCCATAATTCGCGGCGGGAGACCGGGTCGACCCCGACACTGGGTTCATCGAGAAGCAACAGCCGGGGCGCGCGGACCATCGCGCAGGCGAGACCCAGCTTCTGCTTCATCCCGCCCGATAATTGTCCGGCCAAGCGCTGCTGAAACCGCGCCAGATCGGTAAACTCCATGAGCGTCTTGAAACTGGCGGCTTTCTCCTCCTCCGGCAGGCCGCGAAGGGCTGCGTAGAGATTGAGATTTTCGAGAACGGTCAGGTCTTCATAGAGGCCGAAGCGCTGGGGCATATAGCCGATCATGCTGCGGTCCGTGCTGGTCGCCGGATGACCGAAGACGCGCGCTTCCCCCGCATCCGGATCGACAAGGCCGGCAAGGATGCGGATCAGCGTGGTCTTTCCGGCACCATCGGGACCGACCAGCCCGGTCATCCGGCCGGCGACAATCTCGACCGAGACGGCGTCGAGCGCGGGCGCGGCATGGCCGAACCGTTTGACGATCCTATCAGCGTTGGCGACAGTTTCGGTCATGTCACTGGTCCCGGGCGGGGCGCGCGGCAGAGAGCGTCACCGTGACGGGCTGCCCCTGCCGCAGCGCATTGTCGGGATTCTGGACGATGATGCGCACGCGGTAGACAAGGTCGGTGCGCAGATCCTGCGTCTGGACCGTCTTGGGCGTGAATTCGGCGGTCGGCGCGATGAAGCCGATCGTGCCCTGATAACGCTTCGGGTTGCCATCGGCGGTGACGGTCACCGCCATGCCCGGCGCTACGCGGCTGAGGTCCGGTTCGCCGACATAGGCGCGAATGCGCATCGGGCGATCGATCGTCAGGGTGGCAACGGTTTCGCCGGACTGCACGACCGCGCCGGGTTCGCGCACGCGTGTCAGCACGATGCCGGCGTTCGGCGCGCGCAGGACAGCGTCGTTGAGATCGGTGTCCGCCTTGTCGCGCTGGGCGATGGCCAGGCGCTGCTGCGCGGCGGCGGAGGCGATATCTTCTGTGCGGGCGCCGGCGTGCTGCAGCGACAGCGCCTGCCGGGCGGCAGCCACCTGCGCCTGGGCCGCGCGATACCGGGCGCGCGATGCCTCGAAGACAGCCTCGCTCACCGCGCCGGTTTTGACCAGACCGGATCGGCGCTCATATTCCTCGCGCGCATTGGCCAGCGTCGCCTCGGTCTCGGCGAGCTTTGCCTGTGCCTGCGCGATGTCCTGCGGCCGATTGCCCGCGCGCCGTTTCCGGAGTTCGGCTTGCGCCACGCCAACCTGCGCATCGGCCGCTGCCCTGGCATCCTTGAGCGCAGAGGGATCGAGCCGGGCGATGACCGCGCCCTGCTCGACATGCGAGCCCTCTTCAAACGGCATCTGCGCGATACGGCCAGACACGCGAAAGGCGAGATCGACCTGCCGGATATCGACATTGCCGCTCAGCGTCAGGACCGCATTGTCATGCGCGGCGAACAGGCCGAAGCCACGCGTTGCGACGATGGCGACGAGAACAAGCACCAGCACGGCGATGCCGATGATGTGGCGACGGTTCATAGGCGATCTCCGGAGTTTCGATCGAGAACGGCATGGCGGGACCATCGGCAGCCATCCGCCGGATGCGGACGGTCTGTGCGGTCGCGAACAGCAGCGGGTGGTCGAGCCAGGGTTCGGGGGTGCCCGGCAGCGGCAGGCCGCTCGCCGGCATGCAGACCGCGCGGGCCCGGCGGACGCTTCCGCGCGCCATGCGCCTGGACCATGAGGCCGGTGACGGTCCCGATGCCGTTCGGCATTTGCTGGGTCCAGATGCCCAGCCGTTCGTCGTTCATGCTCGTGCCCCAAGACCCATTGCGCGCAGGTTCACGCTTTTGATCGAGGAATGTCAACGCGCTCGGATCGCGCCGATGGCGACGCGATGGCCGGACGGCGCCCGGTGCGTCTGAAGCGCTTGCAAATATCGCGAAGAGTGCGACAGACGTGAACCAATATGCGCGATGGGGACCGCGCGCACCGATGCTGAATGGGGGGGTATGAAACATCTTGCGATTCTGCTTGCCGCGACCAGTCTGATTGCGGCGGCCGCCCATGCGGCCGACCAGCCGATCATGGCTCCTGCACCCACGTGGGTCATGGCATCGGGCCCGTTGCCGGAGGCGAACAAGGGCAGCGAGGCGCCGGTCGAATTGCTGCGGCTGGACCAGCAGGTGAAGCTCGAGAAGGGGCGGCAGACCGTCTATTCCGACATGGCGATGCAGATCGTGACGCCGCAGGGGCTGGCGGCAGGCAATATTTCCCTCCCGTGGCGGCCGGAAACGGACGATCTGACCGTGCACCGCTTGAGCATCCACCGCGGCGAGCAGACGATCGATGTCCTTGCCAGCCAGAGCTTCACCGTCATGCGGCGCGAGCAGAATCTGGAAAATGCGACGTTGGACGGCGTGTTGACTGCGAATATCCAGCCCGAAGGCCTGCAGGTGGGCGATATTGTCGAGTTTGCCATGTCGGTGAGTTCGTCTGATCCGACGCTTCAGGGCCATGTCGAGCAGATTGCCGGGGCCGGGAATGATATCCCCGTCGCTCAGGCGCGGTTGCGGGTGGAGTGGCCTGTCAATCTGCCTGTACGGCTGCAGGCGAGCAAGCACATGCCGCAGGTGAAGCCGGTGCGCGCGGGCGAGACGATGAGCGTCGATTATGCGCTGGGCGCGGTCGAGCCGATCATCCCGCCCAAAGGCGCGCCGGCGCGCTATGCCATGGGCCGCTATGTCGAATTCAGCGACTTTTCCTCCTGGGCTGATCTGGGCGCGCTGCTGGCACCGCTCTACGACAAGGCGGCCACGCTGCCAGCGCAGGGCGCGCTGAAGGACGAACTGGACCGGATTGCGGCCCTGTCAGCCGATCCGAAAATCCGCGCCGAGGCGGCGCTGGCGCTGGTGCAGGACCGGGTGCGCTATGTCGCGCTGGCGATGGGAACGGGCGGGCTGGTGCCGGCTGATGCGGAAACCACCTGGTCGCGCCGCTATGGTGATTGCAAGGGCAAGACCGCCTTGTTGCTGGGGCTGTTGCATGGTCTGGGGATCGCCGCCGAGCCGGTGGCGGTCAATGCGTTGTCGGGTGACGGCATCGATCAGCGGCTGCCGATGGTCGGCCTGTTCAATCATGTTCTGGTGCGGGCGTCGATCGACGGCAAAGATTATTGGCTGGACGGCACGCGCACCGGCGATACCAGTCTGGACCGGCTTGTGGTGCCGGCCTTCGGCTGGGGGCTGCCGCTGCGACCCAAGGGCGCGACGCTGGTGCGCATGGTGCCCGCGCCGCTCGACACGCCCGGCGAGACGGTGTCGATCATCATCGACGCGACGGCCGGGCTGACTGTCCCGGCGCCTTTCAAGGTCGAGACGGTGATGACCGGCGACAGCGCGATTGTGACCAGGATGGCGCTCGCCAACCTGACCGGCGCGACCCGTGAGGACGCGCTGCGCCGTTACTGGAAGAACCAGTATGATTTCGTCGATATCCAGTCGACCAGTGCGACCTTCGACGCCCAGACCGGCGAGCAACGGCTGGCGATGGAGGGGCTGGCGAAGATGGACTGGAGCAAAGGCTGGTATGAGACAGACAAGGTGGGGGTCGGCTATAAGGCCGATTTCAGCCGGGATGCCGGACAGGACCAGAATGCGCCTTTCGCCGTCAATTATCCTTTTTACAACCGCACCCGGGAGACGATCCTGCTACCACCCGGTTTCTCCGGCAAGGCGGGGGCTGACAATGCCGATGTGAACGAGACGGTCGCCGGTATCGAATATCGACGGTCGGCGACGCTCGACGGCCATGTCTTCCTGATCGAGATGAGCGAGCGCAGCGTGGCGCCCGAATTTCCCGCCAGCGAAGCGAAGGCCGCGCAAGCGGCGCTGCGGCGGCTGGCCGACAAGACCGTTTATCTGACCAGGCCGGCTGCCTATCGCCCGACCGAGGCCGAACTGGCGGTGATGATGGGCAACACCCCGACCAGCAGCGAGGAATATTTCAATCGTGGGCGGGCGTTGATCGACAGGTCACGGTTCGACGAGGCCATTGCCGATTTCGACAAGGCGCAGGCGCTGGCCCCAGCAGACGTATGGCCGATTGCCAATCGGGCGATCACCCGGTTCTGGAAGGGCGACATTGCCGCAGCGGCCCGGGATCTGGATGCGGCCGCCGCACTTGATCCGAAAAATGCGGTTCTCTGGCGCGCGCGCGGCCTGATGGCCGAACAGGCGGGGCAGTGGGCCGAAGCGATCATTGCCTATGGCAAGGCGCTGGAAAGCGAACCGGGAGACGGCTTCAGCATCGGGCACCGGGCGCAGGCGCAGCGCGCCGCCGGCAACGACGATGCTGCGCTGAAGGATGCCGCCGCCGCGCTGGCCCTGGTTCCCGACTGGATCGACCTCTATCTGCTGCGCGCGAGTATCTTCCGGGGCAGAGGCGACCGCGAGGCCGGCCTGAAGGAAGCCGCTACACTGGAAAGAGCGGGCGCGGCCACGACCTATGCGCAGGTGGCCGCCGCCAACATCTATCATGGCATGGGCGAGTGGGACGCGGCGCTTCTGGCTTATGACCGGGCACTCGCGATCGAGCCGGAGTCCTATATCTATCTCAATCGCGGACAGCGTCGCCCCAAGGAGGATCTGGCCGGGCGGAAGGCGGATTTCGCCGAGGCCATGCGGATCGACCCGACCGATGTGAACAACTGGCAGGCCAGCGCCGAGGTGCAGCTGGAAAGCGGCGACGTCAGAGGCGCGATCTCGACCTTTGGGGAAGCCATTGCCAAATTCCCCGACGAGGCCGGGCTGCTGACCGGGCGTGGGCTGGCTTATGATCGGGCTGGTGACCGGGCGGCGGCGGACAAGGATTTTGCGCAGGCCCGGGTCAAGGCGTCGGCAGTGATGCTCAACAATATGTGCTGGCAGAAGGCGACCTTTGGCGGTGCATCGGAAGCCGTGCTGAAATCCGCGCTGGAGGATTGCGATGCGGCCCTCCGCCAGGCGCAGGATGTGCCGGGCTATCTCGACAGCCGCGGGCTGGTGGCGCTGCGGCTGGGGCGGCTGGACGATGCGATCCGCGATTATGACAAGGTGTTGGCCAAGCAGCAGAACAGATATGTCACATCCCTCTACGGCCGCGCGCTGACATGGGCAGGCAAGGGCGAGATGGCGAAGGCGCAGAGCGATCGCGCGGCGGCACTCAAGCTTGACGAGCGGATAGAAAGTCAGTTCGAGGATTATGGCCTGCCTTGGCCGGGAGAGAAAAACTGACCCGTCGACAGATGTGATCTGGCGTGACGGACGGGATGTTTTTCCGGTCGACTCGCGCTGGCTCCCTCGCCAGAATCTGTCGGCATTTTAATGAGGCGTCCACCGCCCGGATCGCTCCAAAGGCTTAGAGCGGCCTCTTCACTCACGATAGAGGAGGCCGAAATGCGCAGTATCCTAGCCATGATCCCCGCCATTGTCGGCGCAGGTCTCATGTTCACCGCGCCGGCACATGCGGTTAATTATGACTGCTCCAAGGCAGGCAATGCGAATAAGGCCGCCTGCAAGGCAGCGGCCGTTAAGCCCGCATTGGCAACGAAACCCGCGCCGGCGGCGACCCCCGCCGTTGCGACCAGGACCGCCGCCACCCGTCACTATGACTGTTCCAAAGCCGGGAACGCGAACAAGGCGACCTGCAAGGGGACCGCGGTCGCGCCTGTGGCGGCCGTCGTTCCCGCAGCCGCGTCCCATTCGGCACCGGCGCGGGCCGTGGCTCCCAGAGCGGCTGTCGCCAGTGGATCGAACGGCGCGACCGCCAAGTGCAAGGACGGCAGCTACAGCCATGCAGCGACGCATTCCGGCGCCTGTTCGCGTCATGGTGGCGTGCAGAACTGGTATTGAACGAGACGATGACGGTAGGGCACGCCGTGGCGCTACCGTCCATTGTCGCCCCGGACCAGCATGCTTCGGTGAGTTATTGGGCGAGGGCGTTGCAGGGGGGCTTGCCCCCGCCACCCGCGCAAGAGCGACGCCTAAGCCCGCTTCTCCGAAACCTTCAAGGTTTGCCGCCGGTCTTCCTGTTTGAAGGCGATCAGGTGGTGTTATGGCCCGGTGCCCCCTTCAGCCGGGTCCAGACGAACGACGGCCAGCCGGCTCGACTGATAGGAGCCCAGCCAGAGTTCGTGATCGAGGATGGCGGCGGCGGAGAGACCGTTGAAGCCGGCTTGCGGGCGGCCATAGGCGACGGTGGCGATGCGTTTGTTCTGGAGGTCGAGTTCCCCGACCACCCAGCCGCGATGACAGGTCATCGGATCGGCAACGCCGTCGATCACCGTGCGCAGGCCGCCGCAGGCCGGCTCATCGAGCCGCATGCCGGCGAGCAGCAGGCGGCCGCCGGTCCAGTGAATATTGTCCGGCATGAAATCCGGCGCATCGATCCGCGCCACGGGGCGGCGCGTGTCCTGCCGGTCGAACATCAGCACGGCGTGCCAGCCAAAGGCGACGACATAGAAATGGCGCTCGTCCGGATCGGTTTCGAGGCCATTATTGCCGGGCAGGTCCGTGCCCGGGAGCAGGCGGAAATGCGGCCGGGCGGGGCGCCATTGCCACACGCCGCCGGTGCTGCGGCCCGCCACGAAATCGGCGATGCTGGTGCCCGGACGCGTCAGCACGGTGACGAGGATCGTGCCATCGGCAAAGCTGGCGACACTGTTGCCGACCTGCCCCGGCGGCATGAGCAGGCAGCCGCGCCAGATGAGGCGCGGCGTCGCCTCGTCGCCCGCTTGCCCGGCGCTGGCAGCAACGTCGAATATCTCGATCGATTCCCGCCCGCCATGATTGACCACGAGCAGGCGCCAGGTGCCCGGTCCGGTCGCGCGCAGGGAGAGGCCGCGCGTGTTGAACAGCGCCGGGTCGACCGGCCCGGGGCAGGCCTGGCCCGGCACCCGGTCCGGCGCGATCTGGTCCGCGCGCCCGGCATATCCGTTCACGACCCGCCGGGTCGGGCCGTGGATCAGCTTGAGGCCCGCGCCGGGCGCAAAGCCGCTGGCGATGAGCCATGAGGTGCCGGGGATGGCGAGCACATCCTCCGGCTTCACTGGCCCGCAGACATAGGCGAGATCACCCTCGGCCGCGCAGTCCGGGGCGGTCTGGCGCCCGGCCGCTGCGCCGGGCGGGAGCAGCAGCGCGGCGGCAAGGGCGAGGCGCAGGCCCATGGTCAATCGCGTGGGCGCGCGCCTTGTGGCCGCTCGCGCGCGACCATCCTGCCAAAGAGCGGCATATCGGCGAAATGCGGCCAGTTCATCACGCGACTGTCCAGCCCCAGCCACATCAGGCGCGGTCTGGCGGGGTCGAAGGCGGGCCAGGCGCCGGCACCGGGGCTGACCGGCTTGCCGTCCCGCGCGAAGGCGAGCAGCGCGCCGGACATGTCCCGCTCCAGCGTGCGGTCGCCCGCTTCCCAGATGCGCGTCTGGCGGAAGAGGTTGAAACTGTCCTGCGTGCCCAGCCAGTAAGGGACATCGCCGCTATGATAGGCGCCGACAGTGGCCGGGTCATGATCGCTGAAGCGGATGCCCGGCGCATAGGGCTGCCGGCGCGTGAACAGATAGGCAAAGGCAGGTTGGGTGCCGAAGCGTTGCTGATAGCTCGCCCAGTCCGCCATCTGCCGGCCGACGGAGGCATCCCGGGCAATATCGGCGGCCGCCCGGGCCGGGGCCTCGCCCTTGTAAGCCGCCAGAATGGCCGCCGCCTTGTCCGGGTAGCGGGCGCTCACGGCGGTCGCCAGATCCTGCGCGCTGTGCACGCCCTCGAGCGGTCCGAAGCTCTCGTCGCGCGTATAGCCGATCAGGATGGGCACATCATTTTGCCGCCGGGCGGTAAACACCTGCTCGGCGGTGCCGGTAACGACATGCCCGTCCAGCACGATCGGATCACGCGCGGTCGTGGCCGCCGTCAGCCGGTCGCCCGGCATGGCGCGCAGCTCGGCCAGCGATTGCGCGCCCATCTCCTGCTGCAAGGCCACGCCCTGCGCCTCGGCCCTGGCGAGGGGCGCGGGGCCGATCATGCCGGCAAAGGGGCTGCCGCTCATGGCGGCGATGCGCTGGAACAGACCCTTGGCGAGCGGGCTCATTTGCAGCAGGCCAATCGCCATGGAACCGGCGGACTGGCCGACGATCGTCACATTGTCCGGGTCGCCGCCGAAACGTTCAATGTTGTGCTGGACCCACTGGAGCGCGGCGATCTGGTCCATCAGGCCATAATTGCCCGATCCGCCATAACCGGATTCGCGAGTCAGCTCCGGATGCGCCATGAAGCCGAGCGGGCCGACGCGATAGGCGATATTGACCCGCACCACGCCTTCGCCGGCGAGCGGCTCGCCGGAATAATTGGCCATGCTCGCCGAGCCGATGTTGAAGCCGCCGCCATAGATCCACACGACCACCGGGGCCTTGCTGGCGGCTTTGGGCGCCCAGATGTTCAGATAGAGGCAGTCCTCGCTCGTCGCCTCCTCGCCGAAATAATGATTCTGGTTCGATCCGCGCAGGGGCTGGAGGCATTCCGGCGCATACCGGTCCGCATGCCGCACCCCGGTCCATGGCGTCACCGGCTGAGGCGCGCGCCACCGCAATTCCCGCACCGGCGGCGCGGCGAACGGCACGCCCAGCCACGCATTGACGCCGGAGGGCAGCGTCACGCCCTCGATCTGGCCGCCATCGACGGCGATGGGCTCGGCGTGGGCGACGCCTGCCGTGAGCAGGGCGAGGGCGGTTGCCGTAACAGACCAATAGCTCATTTTCCCGGCACTCCCAGTCTGGCGTGGAAGAAGTCGAAGGTGGCGTTCACCGCCTGCAGGGTCGCGGCGCGGGTCGCGGCGGGGGTCTGGCCGATGAAACTGTGGTCGACACCGGGAATATAGATGCTCTCGACCGGCACGCCGGCCTTGCGCAGTGCGGCTTCGCCCAGATGCGATTGCGCGACCGGCACGACCTTGTCGTCATCTCCATGGATCAGCAGGAAGGGCGGGGCCTTGCTGTCGATATAGGTGACGGGGCTGACGGCGCGCAGCCTGTCGTCCGGGCAGGTCTCCGCGCAGCCCAGCAACTGTGTGCCGGCGCCATCGGCCGCCTCGTTCATCGCCGCGAAGTCGAACACGCCATACCAGGTGACGGCGGCCTGCACGCAGCCATCCTGCGCCGCGGCCGGGTCGAGCGCGATATTGCCGCAGGTGGTGGCGGTGAGCGCCGTCAAATGCCCCCCGGCCGAGCCGCCCCACACGCCGACCCGCTTGGGGTCGATGCGATATTGCGCGGCATGGGCGCGCAGGAAGCGCAGGGCGGCGTTGGAATCCTGCAATTGCGCCGGAAACTTCGCCTCGCCGGAGAGGCGATATTCGAGGCTGGCGACGGTGAAACCCTCCGCCGCGAGCGCCGCCAGCACCTTGGGGAAGTCGGCGAGCGCGCCGGAATGGCGGGTATGGCCGCCCATCCAGCCGCCGCCGTGAATATAGAGGATCAGCGGATGCGGGCCGGGCGTGGAGGGCACATAGACATCGACGATCTGCGGGCGATAGCCGGGCAGCGTCTGATAGACGATATCGCGGTGCACAGTCACCCCGCCGGGGAAGGCAATGGGTGGATTGGGGAGCTTGTCCTCCAGCACCGGCGCGGCGGCGACGGGAAAGTCGCGCGCGGCTGCCTGCGCCATGGCGGCGCAGGACGCCAGCACCATCGCGCCGACAAGCAGCAACCCTTTGCGAACCGGACTATGGTCCATCTTATTCTTCTCCCTCAATCGATCATTGTTGGCCGGTGGCGTGTCTGGGCGGCGAGGCGGATCGGCGCATTGATGGCGCCATAGCCATCATAGCCGCGCCGCTCGACCACCTCGAAGAAGACGCGCCCGGCAAAGGCGCGGCTGTAGAACTGGAAATATTCGGCTTCGCCGTCGCGATCATAGAGAATGTCACAGGCGGCCATGCGATCGATCAGCGCCGGGTCGAGGCCCCAGCGGGTTTCCAGATCTTCATAATAATTATGGGGGATTTCCAGCCGGGGCAGCCCGGCGGCCCGCGCGGCTTCCGCCACGGCGAAGACATCCTGCGTCGCAAAGGCGATATGCTGCACGCCGGCGCCGAAATAATTTTGCAGGAAGCGCGAGCTGAGCGATTGCCCGGCGAGCGAGCCGTTGAGCGTGAAGCGGACTGCGCGATCCGGCGTTTCGACCGCCTGACTCTGGACCAGCCCCATCGGGTCGGCAATGTCGAGCTGCGGCGTCTTGCTCACATCGAGCAGGCCCACATAGAAAAGCAGCCAGCTCAGAAACTCTTCATATTGCATCGTCTGGGCGATGTGATCGATGCCGGTCAGCAGGCTGCGGTCCGGCGCGTCCTCCAGCGCATGCGGGAATTCATGCGCCCACATCGCCGCCTGGCTGGCGGCATCGACGAAATAGATGAGGCTGCCGCCAACGCCGCGCACGCTCGGGATCGGCCATTCGTCCGGCGCCACGGCTTGCTGGAAGCGCGGGATGCGCAGGGCGTCGGCGCGGCCCAGAGCGCCCTCGACATCATCGACCGTCAGGCCGATCGCGCAGACGGAGGCGCCATGCACACTGTCGAAGCTGTGCGCCAGGCCCTCCGGCTCGCAATTGATGACGATATTGATGGGGCCATACGCCCAGCGCGTCACATCCTTGCTGCGATGGCGCGCGACGGGCCGGAAACCGAGCGGACGCAGCATGGCGGCGAGCATTTCGGCCTCGTCATGGGCAGCGGCAAATTCGATGAACGCGACCCCGGATGTGGCTACGCGCGGCGGGATGCCCGTCTCGACGCCCGAGGGCTTGCCGACCCCGCCTTCCAATATCTTGAGCGAGCGATAGCCATCCAGCGCCACACGCGACGCGGAGGCGGCGCGGAACCGGTCGTTGAAGATTTCAAGGCTCCAATAGCCGTCATAGCCGATCCGGCGAAGGGCCCCGGCCCAGTCGTCCAGCGGCAATTCACCCTGGCCGGGCATGGAGCGGAAATGGCGGCTCCAGCCGAGATAATCCATCTCCAGCACCGGCGCGTCGGCAACCTGCACGAGGAACAGCTTCTCCGGCCTGATGTCGCCGATGCTGCTGGAGGGAATGCCGCGCGCCAGCGAATGGAAGCTGTCGAGGATCAGGCCGACGGCCGCATGGTCGACATCGCGCACCAGCGACCATGCCTCGCGATGGTCGTTCACATGGCGCCCCCATGCCAGCGCTTCATAGCCGATGCGCAGGCCGCGCCGGGCCGCGCGCTCGCCCGCTTCATGCAGGTCCGCGATGATCCGGTCGCGGTCGCCATCGGCCATGGGCGCGCAACTGGAGCAGACCAGCAGCAGGTCGGTATCCAGCTGCGCCATGATGTCGAACTTGCGCTCCAGCCGATCGAAGGCCCGCGTGCGCTGCGGTTCGGGGAGCCCTTCAAGGTCGCGAAATGGCTGGAACATGGTGCAGGCAAGACCAAGGTCGCGCATCAGCGCGGCGATGTCCTGCGTGCTCAGATGGGAGGAGAGGAGGTCATTCTCGAAAATTTCCGCGCCATCGAAACCGGCGGCGGCAATGGCCCGCAGCTTGGCGTCCAGCGTGCCGCTGATCGAAACCGTGGCGATGGAGGTCTTCATCTCGCGTCCAGCATCCTCAACCATGAATGGCCGGCTTCAGTGGCCGGATGACGATGGCCTAGCATGAGAATGGCATTGACAAAAGAGAAAATGATAGGAACTAGTTCGTTACATAAATGAGAAGGTCGGAAAGCGGTGTCAACGGGTGGAACAACGAGGCGAGACGGGGTCGCAATGCGGCCCGCGCCGGGCGTTTCACCTGTGCATCTCATGAAGACCTTGCGGGATTTTGACGCTAACGGTCTCATCATGTCGCGTGCAAGCGGCTGGGCATGAGGAGAAAGAGCCGATGGCGGAGATAGCGAAAATACCCCGGCGGTCCCGTGCGGAAGCGCGCGAGCAGGCGATCAACGAGATTGTTGATATCGCCACGCTGGAGTTCGTCGAAAAAGGGCTCGCCGGCGCGCGGATCGACGAGATTGCGGGCCATTCGACCAAGCGCAAAATCTATTATTATTTCGAGGGCAAGGACGAGCTGTATCGCGCCGTGCTGGAGCGCGCCTATCGCCGGGTGCGCGAGAGCGAGGGCGGGGTCGATATCGCGCAGGGCACGGCTGTCGAGGCGCTGCGCCGCCTGATCGACCATGATGTGCGCTACCATAGCCAGCATCCCGAGCTGGTGCGGCTGGTGATGAACGAGAATATTCACCGCGCCGAACATCTCAAGCAGATCGAGAATCTGCCCGAGCGCAACCAGCGCGTCATCGAGCTGTTGCGCCAGATCATCGAGCGCGGTGAGGCCGAGGGGAGTTTCCGCAAGGGGATCAGCCCGGTCGATCTGCACATGAACATCTCGGCACTGAGTTTTTACAACGTCTCCAACCAGTTCACCTTCGCGCATAATTTCGGGATCGACATGACGAGCCCCGAGGCGATCGAGCGACGCGCAAAGCAGGTTGCGGACATCATTCTGGCCTGGGTGACGCAAGCGGGCTGAAGGCGTAGCGGGTCGCGGTCCGCTGCTCCTCTCCACCTGTTTCGCCCGACCGGCCAAGGGAGGAGAGGATATGAGTATCGCTGCATTCCCGGCAGGCTTCACCGCGCCGGACAGATGGACCATGCGGGCTTTCGCGGTGGTCGCGCTATGTTTCGCCATCAACATGGCCGACGGGATCGACGTGACGATCCTGTCCTTCATCGCGCCCCGCCTGCAGGCGGAGTGGGGCCTGCGTGCCGATACGATGGGCAATCTGTTCAGCGCCGGGCTGCTCGGCATGGCGATTGGCGGCATGTTCATCGCGCCGCTGGCCGATCGCTTCGGGCGCCGGCGCATCATCATGACGGCGCTGGCTTTGATGTCGATCGGCATGATCGCCAGCGGCTTTGTCACCAGCGTCACGCAGTTCTTCCTGATGCGCGTGCTGGTCGGTTCGGGCATCGGCACGGTGCTGGCCGCCATGGCGGCGCTGGCCTCCGAATGCGCGCCGGAAAAGCAGCGCAACCTCGCCGTCGGCATGGTGCAGGCGGGCTACCCGTTCGCCGCCGTGTTCACCGGCCTGTTCGTGGCGCATTTGCTGCCCATCCATGGCTGGCAGGTGCTGCTGATGAGCGCGGGCATGATCACGGTCATTCTCCTCCCCGCCGCCTGGTTCCTGCTGCCTGAGCGCCCCGCGCCGGCGGATGGCGAAGTCTATCAGGGCGGCCGGGTCGGCGCGCTCTTCAGCCCGGTGTTCCGGCGCCGCACGCTCCTCCTGTGGGGCGCGGTGTTTTTCGGCCTGATGGTGCTCTATTTCATCGTGAGCTGGATACCCAAGCTGTCGATCGAGGCCGGGCTCACCGAAACCAACGGCATCTATGCTGGCGCCCTCTACAATCTGGGTGCGTTCATCGGCACGGTGGCGATGAGCTTCCTCGCCGTGCGCATCCCGCTCGGCCGGCTGGTCCCGGCGATGTTGCTCGGCGCGGCGGTCGCCATGCTGGTGTTCGGCAGCCTCACCATGTCGGTCGGCATGACGCTGTGCGTGGCCTTCATCATCGGCGTGCTGTTGCAGGGCGGTTATAACGGCGTCTGGCCCATCGCCGCCTCCATCTATCCGGCCGAGTTCCGCGCGACGGGCATTGGCTGGGCGATCGGCATTGGCCGCAGCGGGGCGATCATCGGCCCGATGCTCGGCGGCTATCTGATGGCGGCCAATGTCTCGCTGCCCGTCCTGTTCGCCAGCTATTGCGCGCCGCTGCTGGCCTGCGCCCTGTGCGCGCTGCTGGTGCAGCGCGTTTCCGGCCTTGTCGGCAGATGATAGAGTTTGACAGGGACTAGTTCGTAACATAAATTCCGTCATCGAGGCTGATCTCGTCGAGGTCAGTCAAAGGGGAGAGATGACCATGAAATTGAACCGTTCGCGCTTTGCGCTGTCCGCGTCCTTGCTGTCCGTAACGATCATCCTTGGCGCACCGGCGATGGCCCAGTCCGGTGCCGGCGACGAGCCGGAGGCGATCATTGTCACCGGCTCGCTGATCCAGCGCCCGAACAACACCGCGGTCAGCCCGATCGTCACGGTTGGCGAACAGGCGATCAAGGACAGCGGCAACGTCAACCTGCAGGATGCGCTGAACCAGTTTCCCAGCTTCACCACGGCGGGCAATGCCTCGACGGGCGGGCAGGGCTCGGGTGGCCGGGCGTCGGTCAATCTTCATGGTCTGGGCTCGAACCGCAACCTGGTGCTGCTCGACGGCAAGCGCCTGCCGATGTCGGACGTGAACGGCAATGTCGACATCAACATCGTGCCGGAAGCGATCATCAGCGGCATTGACGTGATCACCGGCGGCGCCTCGGCCGTCTACGGATCGGACGCCATGTCCGGCGTGGTCAATTTCAAGACGATCCGCAGCTTTGACGGGGTCCGGCTGGACGTCCAGAACTCGATCAGCGAGCGCGGAGACGCCTATAAGTTCAACGGCTCGCTCGCCTTCGGCTCGAAATTCGCGGATGGCCGGGGCAATGTGGTCGCGGCGTTCAGCTATACCAAGCAGGATCCGCTCAACGGCAGCGCGCGCGACTTCTTCCATGACAAGACGCCGTCATCCTTCATCGGCACCGGCACTTATGTGCCCAGCGCGACCAATGCGCCGAGCGCCGCTGTGGTGGAGAATGTCTTTGCCGCCTATGGCGCGCCCGGCGCTCGCAATCCGCTGTTGAGCCTCGGCTTCAACAATGATGGCACGCTGTTCTCGCAAACCGGCGCGGCCAATTATCGCGGCCCGACGGATGCCGAGGGCTATATGGTGGTGGACGGCAATGTCCGCATGCCGGTCGGCCAGCAGATTGATTTCATGAACGCGCTCGAGCGCAAGACCGCGTTTGTGAAGGCCGATTATGATCTCGCGCCATCGCTGACCGCTTATGGCCAGTTCATGTTCGTCGATTTGTCCGTCCATACGGCGAGCGGCGGCAGCCTGACGCAATTTGGCGCGCCGATGACCGTGCCGGTGACCAATCCCTTCGTGCCGGCCGATCTGAGCACTATTCTGGCCTCGCGGCCCGATGCGACGGCGCCCTTCACCTTGAATGGCCGCTATGTCGGCATTCCCTACAAGAATTGGGACGAAAACTATCAGGTCCAGCAATATATGGCGGGCCTCAAGGGGGACATCACCACCGGCTGGACCTTCGATATCTTCGCCTCCTATGATCAGACGGTGCATAACCAGACGCTGCACAGCGCTGTGCTCAAGACCCGCGTGCAGACGCTGCTCAACGCGGCCGATGGCGGCAATTCGCTTTGCGCGGGGGGCTATAATCCCTTTGGCGACGCCCAGGCGCGCAACCTCTCGGCGGCCTGCATCGACTATATGACCAAGGATGCGTTCAGCGTCGAGAAGCTCACGCAGACGCAGGTGCAGGGGCAGGTCAATGGCCAGCTGTTCGATCTGGGCGCCGGGCCGGTGCAGATTGCGCTGGTCGCGGATTATCGCCGCAACACCTATCGCTCGACGCCGGATAATGATCTGCAGGTGCAGAATATCGAGGCGGTGATCGCGTCCCTGCCGGCTGCCGGCAAGGTCTCGGTGAAGGAAATCGCCGGGCAGATCGATATTCCGCTGCTGGCGGACCGGCCATTCGTCAGGGAATTGGGCATTGGCGGCGCGGTGCGCTTCTCCGACTATTCGGTGACGGGCACGGTCACCAGCTATGAGGGCGATGTGCGCTGGCGGCCGGTCGATGCCCTGCTGATCCGCGGCAGCTATCAGCGGGCCGTGCGCGCGCCCAATATCGGCGAGCTGTTCTCCCCCGCGCAAGGCACCCAGGTGGTGATCGGCACGCCGCCGAGCGGGCTGGGCGACCCGTGCGATGTGCGCTCCAATGCGCGCACCGGGGCTGGCGGTGCCAGCGTCGCGGCGCTGTGCGTGGCACAGGGCGTTCCGGCCGCCGCCATTGGCAGCTACACCTTCCCGACCACGGCCACCGGCCAGCTCGTCTCCGGCAATACCAATCTGACGCCGGAAAAAGCCAATACCTTCAATGTCGGCTTCGTGTTCAATTCGCCGCTCCGCAGCGGTGCCTTTGCCGACTTCTCCTTGTCGGTCGATTATTACAGCATCGATATCAAGAACGTCATTTCAACGGTGCCGGGCCTGACCGTGCTGTCGAAATGCTATAATCTCGATGGCTCGAACCCCGGCTATGATGCCAGCAATCTCTATTGTCAGCTGATCGAGCGCGATACCGCCGGGCAACTCGTCACGGTGGCCACGCCCTATCTCAATCTGGGCTCGCTCAAGACCGATGGGATCGAGGCGCAGGTCAACTGGACCGTGCCGGCGCCGTTCATCGGCGAGAGCGGCAAGCTCTTCGTTACCGCCGCTGTGGGCTGGCTCAACAGCTACAAGGTCCAGCTGCTGCCGGGCTCGGGCTTCCTCGATTACACCGCCATCAGCAATGGCGGCGCCGGGCCGGGCAGCGTGCCGCCCCGCTCGACCCCGCGCTGGAAGGCGCTGACCACCATCGGCTATCGCTCGCAGGTCATCAACACCGGCCTGCGCTGGCGCTACCAGAGCGCCATGGCGGACAGCACGAGCGTGCTGACGCCCACCACGGCGCAGATCGGCGTGCCCGCTTATGGCGTGTGGGACCTGTTCGGTTCGATCAAGGTCGCGCAGAATTTCGATCTGCGGGCCGGCGTCAACAATCTCTTCGACAAGGGACTGCCCTATGTCGCCAGCTCGCAGAACGGCACGGATGTGGCGCTCTACGACGCGATCGGCCGGTCCTTCTATATCGGTGCGAAACTGTCGTTCTGATGATCCCCCGCCCGGCGCCTTCCCACAGGGCGCCGGGCTCATTTGGTAGTATCGATGTCATGATATGTTCCGGCCTGGTTGGACGCTCAATCCTGTCCTCCCGCTCGCCCTGGTTGCATGAGCAGGAGGCCCGCGCGCAGGGGCTCGCGCTCACCTATGCGCTGTTCGATTTCAACGAGCGCGGGCTGGCGGATGATGCGCTGCCGGCCTTTCTGCACGATCTGGCCGGGCAGGGCTTTGCCGGCGTCAACATCACCTATCCCTTCAAGCAGCAGGTCATCCCGGCGCTGGACGAGCTGTCGCAAAGCGCGGCCTTTGTTGGCGCGGTCAACACGGTGGCCATGCGGGACGGCCGGCTCATCGGCCATAATACGGATATGGAAGGGTTTCGCGACAGCCTGCAACATGGCCTGCCGACCGTGCGCAAGGACCATGTCCTGCTGCTGGGGGCGGGGGGCGCCGGCTCTGCGGTTGCCAGCGCCCTGTTGTCGCTCGATGTCGGGCTGCTCTCCATCTGCGATGCCGATGGGCCGCGGGCGCAGGCGCTGGTAGCGTCTCTGGCAACCCTGTTCGGCCCGCAGCGCGTGGCGTTCATGGCCCGCGAGGCCCTCGCCACCGGCACTGTCGACGGCCTTGTGAATGCCACGCCGATGGGCATGGCGGCGCATCCCGGCCTGCCCCTGGCGAGCGAGCTGATCCTGCCGACCCACTGGGTTGCCGATATCGTCTATTTCCCGATCGAGACGGCTTTTCTCAAGGCGGCCAGGACTAAAGGCTGCCAGACTCTGGACGGCAGCGGCATGGTGATCGCCCAGGCGGCCCGCGCGTTTGAAATCATCACGAACCGCAAGGCGGATCAGGCGCGCATGAGGCGAAGCTTCGTCGCGGGATGATGATGCCGCCGAGGACGCCTGCCCCATAGCCGGCAAAACGGGCGCCTTGTAGAGCACTCTCGTTCAAGTCCCTGCGCTGGCGGCCACCTAGGTTCTTCGCAGAGGAGAACCGCGATGTCCGAATTTGATGACCTGAAAAACACCGTCGCCGCCTTGTCGGATCGCGTCGGCCTGCTGGAGGATCTCAACGCCATCCGTCGGCTGCACAATGCCTATGGCTATTATACCGACTATAACCGCCCGGAGGAACTGGCGGAGCTATTCGCCGATGACGCCGAGATCATCTTCCTGTCCGGCATCTATCGCGGCAAGGCGGGCGCCCGCCGCCTTTATGGCGACTGGTTTCAGCAATTTTTTACGCAGGGCCAGCCGGGCCCGGTCTATGGCTTCCTGCTCGACCACTTCCAGATGCAGGACATCATCACGGTCGCGCCCGATCGTAGCACGGCCAAGGGGCGCTTTCGGGCCCTCCTGCTCGGCGGCAATCACGAGAGCCGCGACTATCGCCCCGCAGGCTTGCCCGATCAATTCTACGAAGCCGGCATGTATGAGAATGATTATGTCCGCGAGGACGGTGTCTGGAAGATCAAGCGGCTGGACTATGTCTTGCAGTGGCAGGCCGATTACGATGCCGGCTGGCACAAGACCATCGCGCACCTCCAGCCCTCGACCAGGGCTTTTCCGGAGGACCCGCTCGGGCCGGACGAGTTGATCGACAATCAGCGGCAGACCTGGCCCCATCGGCAGGCGCTGGAGATGCACTTCGCCCATCCGGTGCTTGGGCGGATGGCGACGGGCGGCTGATCCGCGCGCGATGCGCTGGGCGGCAAGTCACTGCACAATCCGCCCAGTAAGCGCTCCTGTCAGGACAGCAATATCGAGCCGGAGAGCGAGATGGACGAGGCGACGCTTCAGGACATGCATGACCGCATGACGATAGACGAGTTGCACAGCCGTTACATCTTCGCGCTCGACTGGTTCGATGCCGACGTCGTCGCCTCGCTATTTGCCGAGGATGGCGTGCTCGACTGGGCCGGCGGGGTGGCCGAGGGGCGCGAAGCCATTCGGGCCGAGATTGCCGGGATGCGGGCCTATTTCGGCAAGTTCGAGGCGGTCGATGCCCCGACGCGCCCGGCACGCCTTAGGCATTTCGTGACCAACAAGGTGATGGATATTCGCGGCGATCAGGCGCGGACGGTCGCCTTCTGGTTCGAGCTGAACAACGATAACCGGCCGCGCTGGCCTTATGTCGGCGCCTATGGCCATTATGAGGACAGGCTGGTCCGCACGGCCGAAGGGTGGCGGTTCCAGCGCCGGACGATCTTTAACGAAATGATGGACGAGAGAAAGGCTCCGCCAGCCAATCCGGCCTGGTGAGGGCTCCGCGCGTCCACGAATGGGAGGGAGATGATGATGACGACAAGGGGCTCATTCACCAGACTGTCGTGCGCGCTCGGCGGGTCGTTGCTGGCGCTGGCCGTTGGCACCGCCGCACACGCACAGGACGCCAGCCAGTCCGACGAAATTGTGGTCACCGCCCAGTTTCGCGCACAAAATCTGCAGGATACGCCGATTGCGATCACGGCCGTCACCGGCGCGATGCTGGAGGCGCGCAGCCAGACGGATCTGACCGCAGTCGCCAATCAGGCGCCATCGGTGACGCTCAAGGCGCAAAGCTCGACCTTTGGCCCGGCGCTCGGGGCGAACATCCGCGGCGTCGGCCAGTTCGATCCGAGCCCCGCCGTGGAGCCGGGCGTCGGCATTTATGTCGATGATGTCTATTATGCTTCGCTGACCGGCTCCGTGCTGGACCTGCTCGATCTGGACCGGGTCGAGATCCTGCGTGGCCCGCAAGGCACGCTCGCCGGCCGCAACTCGATCGGCGGGGCGATCAAGCTCTATTCCAAGCGCCCGCAAGGCGACGGCAGCGGCTTTTTGCAGGCGACCTATGGCTCGCGCAACCGGATCGAGCTGCGTGGCAGTGCCGATTTCGCGCTGGCCAGCAGCCTCTTCATGCGCATCGCGGGCGTCTCCAAGAACCAGGACGGCTATGTGACACGGCTCGACTTTGGCTGCGTCAACCCGCCGGGCAGCGCCAATAACCCGGCCGTGGGCGGGGTGGAGCCGACCATCGCCAATCTGGGCAATTGCGAACTGGGCAAGGATGGTTCGGTCGATACGCAAGCCCTGCGCGCGCAGCTGCGCTTCGACAATGGCGGGCCGGTCGAGATCAACATCGCGGCCGACTATACGAAGGAAAATCGCACGCCGCCCGGCGAGATCCTCACCTATGCCAATAATGCGTCCCCCTGGATCCGGGGCAATTCACCGGCGGTGCCGCTTGACAGTCGTTTTCTGTGCGGACGCTATTGCAATTATGCGAGCTACTATATGCCGGGCGGCCCATGGACGGGGCCGGCGGCGACCGGATTCCCCATCGCCGAGAGCAAATATGACCCGGTCTCGCAGTTTGAGGGCTGGGGCGTGTCCGGGCAGGTCGAGTGGGAGATTGCCGACAAGTTGCAACTCACCTCGATCAGCGCCTATCGCGCCTTCAACACGCATTTTTTCAGCGATACCGATCTGACACCGCTTGCTGCCAACGGCACAAGGGGGGACTCGGATTTCTGGTCGTTCAGCCAGGAACTGCGCCTCAATGGCGAGCTGGGTGATGGCCTCGTCGAATATACGCTCGGCGGCTATTATATCGATCAACGGACGATGAGCACGCTCCTTGTCGAAATCCGCTATGTGCCCTGGCCGGGGCAGTTCCAGCAGAATGACCCCGTCAACGCGAACAGCAAGGCGGCCTTCGGCCAGATTCTCGTCCATCCGACCGAGGCGCTGACCCTGATCGGCGGGCTGCGCTACACCAAGGAACATAAGGATTATCAATTCTATCGGCGCACGGTGAGCGGTGCGCCCCATCCATTCCTGCCCTTTGATGGCGAGGTCGGCAATTATGACGGCAATCGCGTCGATTATCGTCTCGGTCTGCAATATCAGCTGAGCGACGACATCATGGCTTATGGGCAGGTGTCGACCGGCTTCAAGGGCGGCGGCATCAATCCGCGTCCGTTCACTGCCTTTCAGGTGGTGCCGTTCGATCCCGAGACGCTGACCTCCTATGAACTGGGCCTCAAGACCGATCTGCTGGACCGGCGCCTGCGGCTCAATGTCGCGGCCTTCATCTCCGACTATGACAACATCCAGCTGACGTTGCTCAGCTGCCCGCAATATAGCGACCCGAGCACCACGGATGACGATTTTGGCCCCTGCGCGGCGAATGCCAATGCCGGCGATGGCCGGATCAAGGGCTTCGAGGTGGAAGCCACATTGCGGCCGACCACCGGCCTCGTGATCGATGGGGCGCTCAGCTATCTTGATTTCCACTACAAGCGGATCAATCCGGCGGCGGGCGGGCCGGGCAATCCCAATGGGCCACAGCTCAATAACACGATGCCCTATACGCCGAAATGGAAATGGAGCGTTGGCATCCAGTATGAGATGGATCTGGGCAGTGCAGGGTCGCTGACGCCGCGCTTCGATGCATCTTATCAGGATGTCACCTTCTCCAATCCGGGGAACACCCTGTTGGAGCGGATTCCGGCCTATACGCTGGCCAATGCGCGGCTGACATGGCGCAACGGCGCCGGCGATCTGGAGGTGGCCGGCGAGGTCACCAATCTCTTCGGCAAATATTACTATATCACCGCCTACGACAGCGCCGGCGCGGGCTTCGCCACCGCCCAGCCGGGATCGCCGCGGCAATGGGCGCTCAGCGTCAAGAAGCGGTTCTGAGGTGCCGGGCCGGCGCGGATCGTCGCGCCGGCCCGCTCACGCCATATCTGACCCGAACCTGAGGAGAGCCCCCATGGACCGGAGCGCATTGCTCGACCTGCTCGACCGCAGCGTGGCGGCCCTTGGCCATCACGATCCGGCAAGCCTGCCGCTGGCCGACACAGCACGCTATGCGGAAAATAGCGTGGAATTCCCGATGGGGGACGGCGCGTGGCACACAGTGACAGCCATTGGCGATTATCGCTGGTCGCTTGCCGATCCCGTCACCGGCAATGCCGTGCGCTTCGGCGTGCTGGCGGAAAGCGGCGACCCGGCGCTGTTCGTCATGCGTATCGCGGTGGGCGCTGACGCCCGTATCAGCGAGATCGAGCTGCTGGTCGCGCGGTCGACCGATGCCGGCGTGCCGTTCCTCTCGGCCGATCTGGCGGACCGACCGGCGCTGAGCGAAAGCCTGCCCGCGGCCTCACGCGTCGGCCGTGAGCGGATGCTGGCGCTGGCCAATGGCTATTTCGACACTCTCCAGCAGAATGACGGGACGCTGCACACACGCTTTCACCCCACTTGCGAACGGCGGGAAAATGGCGTGCAGACGACCAATAACCCCCAGCCGGATCTGGCGCCCATCTCCGGGCTCGGCTGCGAGGCGCAATTCCGCCTTGGCTATTACCGCTTCGACAACTGGATCCGTGCGCGCCGCTATCCGCTGATCGACGAGGAGGCGGGCGTGGTGCTCGCCGGGGGCTTCATCGATCATGACGGGCGGCTGCGAGACTATACGCTGACCAATGGCGAGACGCGCACGGGCTTTTTCCTGCGGCCGCACAGCTTTGCCTTTCTTGAAGCCTTCAGGATCAGGGACGATGCCATTTCGGCGGTCGAGGCGGTGTTCCATTTCGTGCCCTACCGCATGCGCTCGCCATGGGCGGATGATGAGGTCGATCCGCGCCTCCCTCAGCTATAATCAAAGGAAAGCCATTCCCATGTCCGATGTGGAACTCAAGCGCCTGCGGGCCGATCTGGATGCTCTGGCCGCCCGCGCCGCCAAGGCCGATCATTATGTCGACATCTGCAACCTGCAAGCCGCCTATGGCTATTATATCGACAAGGGCCGCTGGGACGATGCCGCCGCGCTGTTCGCCACGGACGGCACGCTCGAACTGGCGGGGCGGGGCGTCTATGTCGGCCGCGAGCGGGTGCGGGAATATCTGCATCACCTCCCGCCTTATGGCCCCGGCATGCTCTACAATCACATGCAGCTCCAGCCCGTGATCCATATCGATTGCGTGGCAGGCACGGCCAAGGGGCGCTGGCGCAGTTTCATGATGGTGGGCGCGCTCGGGGCCGAAGCGCGCTGGGGCGAGGCGACCTATGAAAATGAATATCGCATCGAGGACGGCAAATGGCGCCTCGCCCTGCTCCACGGCTATATGAACATCTATACCGACTATGAGCAGGGCTGGCACAAGGGCGGGGTCAAATTGCTGCGCGGGATTGAGGGACTGCAGCCCGACCGGCCATCGACGATGGACTATGAGGCCTATCCCGAGCCGGTCATCGCGCCCTATCATTATGATGCCGTCTAGGATGCGCCCGTCCGCTTTGAATTGGGGTCGAACTTCAGCATATCGAGGCTCTTGAGCGCCGGGTCCCAATGCTCGGCGATCTTGCCGTCCTCGATGCGGAACAGGTCGAACCAGCTGGTGACATAGGCGCGGCCCTCCGCATCCTTCTCCGGGCGCTCGAACAGCACCATGACATAGTCGCGCTCGGCGATGATGTTGAGGAGTGGCAGGTTGATGCGGTCCTCCAACTCGCGGACAGGCCGCGATCCGCGCAGGAAATCCACCAGCGCCTGCCGTCCGGAGGCCACATTGGGGTTATGCTGGATATAGCGCTCGGCGATATAATCGGCCGCGCGGTCGGCATGACCACCCTGCAGCACTGTGCGATACATGTCGTAAACCAGCCGCTTATTGGCGGCCAGGACGGGGTCATCGCTCTCCAGTAGCTGCAACTGCGCGTCACGGTCGGTGATGGCGGCACTCATGGGTGGCTCTCCTTCTTGCCGAAATCTTCAAAGCTGCGCTTGGCCAGATAGGTCCGGATCGCGGCCAGGTCGTCGGTCGACAGCTTGCCGGCAAAGCCGGGCATGCCCTGCGCGGCAAGCGCGCCCTCCAGCACGATCTGGCGCAGGCTATCGCCCATCACGAGCGGAGACGAGCGCAGATCAGGGTAGGCGCCGGCGCTCACCGCGCCGCTGCCGTGGCAGCGCAGGCAGAAGCGGCCATAGAGCAGATCGCCGCGGGCGATGGCGGCGGTATCGGCCGGCATCGCGGGCACGATCGCCTGCTGCACCGCCGGTGCTGGCGTGAAGGGAGGAAGCTGCGCGCTGCCGCCAAGCTTGAAGACCAGCAGCCGGTTCGGCCCGACGGCGTTGCCGGCTTGCAGCGCCATGACGCCGCCGGTGAGCGGCCAGCCGCCGCCCCAGCCGGCCATCACGGCGATATATTGCGTGCCGTCGAGCCGATAGGTGATGGGCGGCGCCATGATGCCGGTTTGCGCATCGAACGACCAGAGCTGCCGGCCGGACCGATCGTCATAGGCTGCCAGTGTGCGCGCCGTATTGCCCGCGAAGACGAGGCCGCCGCCGGTCGCCAGCACGCCGCCGTTAAAGGGGGCGACCTGCGCGACCTTCCATTTGGTGTGCTGTGTGAGCGGGTCCCATGCGATGAGATAGCCCTTCATATCGGCGTAGAGCGCCTTGCGCGCCACGTCGTCCATCGCCCCGCCGCCGCTCATCGCCACGCCGGACGTGTAGGCGCCGATGACCTGTTTCTCCGCCGGATTGGGCGCAAATGGCATGCCGACATCCTGCGCCGGAATATAGACCAGCCCGGTGCGGGGGCTGAATGCCATGGGCGGCCAATTATGCCCGCCGCCCGAGCTGGGAAACTGGAAATGCGCCTTGCCGGTGCGATAATAGCGGGCTTCGGGCACTTCGATCGGGCGTCCGGTTCCGGCATCGAGCCCTGTGGCCCAGTTCACATTGACGAAGGGCTGGCCTGAGATGAATTGCCCGGTCGCGCGATCCAATATGTAGAAAAAGCCGTTCTTCGGCGCCTGCATCAGGACTTTGCGCGGCTTGCCGTCGATCATGAGGTCGGCGAGAATGATATTCTGCGTGGCGGTATAGTCCCATGTCTCGGCCGGCGTCGTCTGGAAGTGCCAGACATAGTCGCCGCTCTGCGCGCGCAGCGCGACGATCGAACTCAGGAAGAGGTTGTCGCCCTTGCCCTCGGACCGCATGCCATGGTTCCAGGGCGATCCATTGCCGGTGCCGATATAGACAAGGCCAAGGTCGGGATCATATTCGATCGCGTCCCACACGGTGCCGCCGCCGCCATAGCGCCAATATTCGCCGCTCCAGCTCGGCCGGGCGATGGCCATGGCGGTGTCGGATGCGGCATGGTCCGCCACGCCGGGCCGGCCGGGGACCGTGTAGAAGCGCCAGCGCCGTTTGCCGCTCGTCCGGTCATAGGCGCTGACCGAGCCGCGCGCGCCGAACTCGGCGCCGCCATTGCCGATCAGCACCATGTCCTGCACGATGCGCGGCGCGCCGGTGATCGTGTAATTCTCCGCCAGCGGGTCGGCCTGATCGATGGTTTGCGTTTCCCAGAGCGGCTTGCCGCTGGCGGCATCGAGCGCGATCAGGCGGCCGTCCAGCGCGCCCAGATAGACCCGGCCATCAGCGACCGCCACGCCGCGCGAGACGGGGCCGCAGCAGGACCGGGCCGAAGCCTCGCGCACGTCCGGATCATAGGTCCACAGCAAGGCGCCGCTGCGCGCGTCAAGCGCCTGCACAATGTCATAGGCACTCACCAGATAGAGCGTGCCGTCGACCATGATCGGCGTGGCCTCCTGCCCCCGATCCGTATCGAGATCATGGAACCAGCCAAGGCCGAGCTGGCCGATATTGTCGCGCGTGATCTGATCGAGCGGGGAGAAACGCTGGGCCATTTCGGTTCGCCCGTGGAGCGGCCAATCAGCATCCGGCACGCGGCCCGAACAGGCGGCGAGCAGCACGGCCAGGGCGATGGTTGCAAAGGCCCGCATCGGTCAGCCTGCGGCGCGCGCGGGTGTCGCTCGATGTCCCGCGCGCGCCGCAAGATAGAGCCATAACCCGCCCAGCATGAAGAAGCCGGAGAAAATGCCGATCGCATAGCGCAGCCCCATGGCCGAGGCCTGCGCACAGCTTGATCCGGGCACTTGCGCGGCGGCGCCGGCGCAGTCCGCCGCGAAACTGCCGCCATAGAGCAGGTTGGAGACGGTATCGCTGACGATCCCCACGAGCGGCGGCCCGAAGCCTTGCCCGATCATGTGCATGACCAGCAGGAATAGTGCCGATCCCGTGGCGCGCGCATAGGAATCGAGCGAGCCATGCAGGGTCGCGATGGCCGGCCCCATGATGGTGTAGAAGGTGCATGAGCCGATCAGCATGATCGGGATGGCCAGCACCAGCGAGGGGCTGTTGAGGCCGAGAATGAACAGCGGCGCGCCGAGCAACGACCCCAGCGCCGGTGCGCCGAGCAGCCAGCGCCGATCGCGCCGGGCGAGATATTCGCTGCCAAAGCCCCCCAGCAACGTGCCGATCAGCGAGGCAAGGCCGGAGATCAGCCCGAAGGCGAGGCCGGCCTGCGCCGCATCCAGGCCGTGCACGCGCGAGAAGAAGGCGGGCAGGAAGGTGTTCACGCCAAAGCTGCCAAGGCTGATGCAGGAGACGCCGAGCACCAGAAAGCGCAATGTGGGGCTGCGCGTGAGCGTGCGCACCACGTCCCAGGTCCGCATTTTCGGCGCGGCATGATCGGGCACCGACTGGCGGGGCGGCTCCTTGAGGAAGATCAGGCACAGCAGCGCGATGAGGGCGCCCATCACGCCGAAGAACAGGAAGGTGTTGCGCCACCCGAACGCCTCGGCAATCGCACCGCCCAGAAACGATCCCAGCAGCGCTGCAATCGGCACACCCAGCATGAACAGCGAGATGGCCGACGCGCGCTTCTCCGGCGGATACATGTCCGAGATCATGGAATGCGGCGGCGCTTCCGTGGCTGCATTGCCCGCCGCCATGCCCAGCCGGCACAGGACGAGCTGGAAGAAGCTGATTGTTGCGCCGGCAAATGCCGTGAAGGCCGAAGCGAGCAGCAGGAAGCCCGCCGTTACATAAGTGCGCTTGAAGCGTTCAGCCAGCCGCGCGATCGGCACGCTCGCCAGCGCGTTGACCACCGCGAAAGCCGTGCCGCCGAGCAGGCCGATTTGCAGATCTGTGATCAGGAATTCGGCTTTGATCTTCTCGGCGATCAGGGCGATCATCACCCTGTCGATGAACCCAAAGGCGTTGATCGAGGCGAGGAGGGCCAGAGCCATCCCTGTCTGCTGTCGTGTCACGCGCGCCCCTTCACTCCAAGCCTGTCCGTCCGCGATAGGCGCTCGCGTCTCGTCCCGATTGGACGGGAGCGCAGCAACCGGACTGAATGCGAAGGCGGCTCAGTGCAGCGCGAAGATATTCCGGTAATCGCGCGGGGTGACGCCGAAGCGCTGCTTGAACGCGCGGCTGAAATGCTGGCTGTCGGAAAAGCCCCAGAGATGGGCAATCTCCGTGATGGAGCGCGCGGTAAGCGCCGGGTCGACCATTTCATCCCGGCAACGCTCCAGCCGCCGGTCCCAGATGGCGCGCGCAACGGTGTGCGCCTCGCCCTCGAACAATTTGTGGATGCTGCGCGAGGATATGCCGAATTCACGGGCGATCCGCGTGACACCCAGTTCGGGGTCGGCGAGATGACGGTCGATGAAGGCGAGGATGCCCCGGCGGCGCTCCTCGCGAATGTCGGGCAGCGGGTCCATGTCGGATGCCTGTATGGTCATCTCGATCAGCTCGGTGAGTTGCCGGCCGAGCAGATTGCGTTCGGCGACCGAGAGGTTGCCCGCCGTCATGATCGAGGCGGCAGCGCTGGCGTGGAGGATCTGGGAAGGGCCGCGCAGGAACGTGCGCGCCTGCCGCCACCAGACAGGATCGCGGCGCGGACCGGCCAGCGCCGAACAGGGCAGGGTGATGGCAAGCTGACGGGCATGGTCTGGTGCTTCCAGCGCAAAGGGCATGTCCTTGCGCAGCGCGCACCACTGGCCTGCCTCAAGCTGATGGGTCCGGCCGGCTTGCCGGACGATCGCCGAGCCTTCTTCCTGAAACAGGAATTTGAGCGCGGGGGCGAGAAGCTGCGTGTCTTCATCCAGTTGCATCACGCGGTGCCGGCCCATCGAGACGATGCAGAGCCGCAGCGGCCCGAACTCGCCGCCGCGCATCGACGCCTCGCGATCATCCCCAAACTCGACCTGATGCGCCTTCGTGCGGGCGAACCACTGGCGGCTGCGTTCCAGCCGGGTCGATGCCCGGGTCGTAAAGCTCTGCAACATCCTCTCCCCTCCTGACCCGTCATGCGCGTCGATTGTCTGGGGAAGGCTAACCATGCGGTCAGCCTCTGTCCAGCGGCAGCGGCGCGCCAAAACAGATCGTCGGCGAGCAGGTTCGCGCACAGACAAGTCTGGGCTCGGCGCGGTGGGTAGCGCGGTGCCAGTCGCAATATTCGAGGGGCATAAGATCATCATGGCAAGTGGGGCGATTGCGCCGATTGCGGAAAAAGCGCGACATTTCATCGCGGGCGAATGGGTGGCACCGGAACATGGCGGGACGATCGATGTCGAGGACCCGTCAACGGGCGAGCGGCTCGGCGGGATCGCTGCGGGCGATGTGGCTGACGTGGACGTCGCCGTCGCAGCGGCCAAGGATGCGATGACACGGCAGTGGACGCCCATGCAGCGGCAGGACGCGCTGTTGGCGCTCGCGCATGCCGTGCAGACGAATGGCGAGGAACTGGCGCTCATCGAGTCGCTCGATGCGGGCAAGCCGATCGCCAATAACCGCCGGATCGACATCCCGGCAGCCGCTGCGACCCTGCGTTATTTTGCCGGCTGGGCGACCAAGCTGACCGGCGAAACCATGGAATTGTCGCAGCCCGGCAACTGGACCGGCTTCACCCTGCGCGAGCCGGTCGGCGTTGTCGGTCAGATCATTCCGTGGAATTATCCGTTGATGGGGGCGGCCTTCAAGATTGGTCCGGCCATCGCGGCCGGATGCGCGGTGGTGCTGAAGCCGGCCGAGCAATCCTCGCTCTCCGCGCTGCGCCTGGCCGAGTTGAGCACGGCGTGCGGCTTTCCGCCGGGCTTCATCAATGTCGTGACCGGGGCCGGGCCGGTGGCGGGGGCGGCGCTGGTCGCGCAGCCTGATATCGCCAAGGTCAGCTTCACCGGTTCCACCGCGACCGGCAGCGAAATCGCGGCGACATGCGCGCGCCAGATCAAGCGGGTAACCGTTGAGCTGGGCGGCAAATCGCCGGTCATCGTGATGCCCGATGCTGATCTGGACGCCGCCGCGCGGGGCATCGCGATGGGCATCTTCTTCAACACCGGGCAGACCTGTTCGGCCGGGTCGCGACTGCTGGTGCACGCCAGCGTCGCCGATGCGCTGGTCGCGCGCATCGCCGGGATCGGGAGCGCCATGACGATCGGCGCGGCGATCCATCCCGATACGCAGCTTGGACCTGTCATTTCCGCCGCCCAGCGGGATCGTATCCTGTCCCATGTGGAGCAGGCGATGAAGCAGGGTGCACGGGCGGTTCGTGCCGGGCGGGCGTTGCCCGATCGGGGGTATTTCGTCGAACCCACGGTGCTCACCGGCGTCCAGCCCGGCATGGCGGCGGTGGATGACGAGATTTTCGGGCCGGTGCTGTGCGCCATGCTGTTTGAAACCACGGATCTGGACGAAATCGCCGCGCTGGCCAACGCGACGCGCTACGGTCTGGCGGCCTATGTCTGGACGGCGAGCCTCGCAACCGCGCATGGTCTGGTGGCGCGGCTGAACGCGGGAACGGTGCGGATCAATTCCGGGGGCGGGGCGGATCTCTCCATGCCCGCGGGTGGCGTCAAACAGTCCGGTTTCGGGCGCGAAAATGGCCGCGCGGGGGTAGAAGCCTATACCGAGCTTAAATCCGTCACGATGGTGTATTGAGCCATGACCGAGCCACTGGACGCCCCGACACCCGGCTTCGCCCACGCCTTCGACATGATCGTTGAACATGGCGCGCCCATGGAGATCGGCGTTATCGCCACCGGGGGGGCACGGCGTTATCGCCCCGTGACCGGCGGCACATTGGCGGGGGAGGGCCTTTGCGGCCAGCTGACCGGCGGCGGCGAGATGCTGCTGGAACGCGCCGATGGCGCCACCATGGTCGAGGCCAGCTATTATATCCGCTTTGCGGACGGGGCCGTGGCGCGCTGCTTTGGCACCGGATACCACACGCCCGACGGGCCCTTCGTCGGCACCCGCCTGTCCCTGCTGTTCGAGGCGGCCGAGGGCAGCAGCGTCGCGGCGCTCGCGACCCGCGCGTTCGTCGGCGAACAGGCCGATGGCAACCCGCTCCTTTCCATCAGCCGGATCATCTGACGCATGAAGCTCGAATTTGCTCTTGAAATGCGGCTTTCACTGGGAGCGCGCGTCCATATCCCGGTGGCGCAGGGCTATCGGCGCGGCGCGGTGCTGATCGAGGCGGGCCATTTCTCCGGTCCCGGCCTGTCCGGCCGCATCGTGCCCGGCAGCGGCGGCGATTTCCCGATGGTGCGAGCGGACGGGAGCGGGCGCTTCGAATCCCAATATCTGCTGGAGACGGATGATGGCGCCCATATCCTCAAGCGCAGCACCGGCGTTCGCCATGCCCCGCCCGATGTCGTGCGCGCGCTGCTGGCCGGCGAACAGGTCGATCCGCGAAGCTATTATATGCGCATGATGCCGCGCTTCGAGGCGCCGGCGGGCCCCTATGACTGGATGAACCGCACACTCTTCGTCGCCGTGGGGCAGCGCAATCCGACCGGCTCTATCTTCCGCATCTGGAAAGTCATCTGAGGGCTCCGATGGAACAATTTGATTATATCATCGTCGGGGCCGGCTCGGCCGGCTGCGTGCTGGCCAATCGCCTGTCCGAAGACCCGCGCACCAGAGTGTTGCTGCTGGAAGCCGGCGGCAGCGATCGCCGCTGGGATGTGCGGATGCCGCTCGCCGTCTCCAGGCTCTGGCCCAATCCGGACCTCACCTGGGGCTTCCTCTCCGAGCCGGAAGCGGCGCTTGACGGACGGCAACTCCCGGTCGCGCGGGGCAGGATGCTGGGCGGCACCTCGTCACTGAATGGCATGATGGCGATCCGGGGCCACCGCGCGGACTATGATGGCTGGCGTGACACGGGCCTTGCCGGCTGGGGCTGGGACGATGTCCTCCCATGGTTCCGCAAGCTGGAGACTCACTGGCGCGGGGAGACGCCCGAACATGGCGGCGCCGGACCGCTCTCGGTCGCGCCGCATCCCGCGCCTAGCCCGCTCATGACCCGCGCTATCGAGGCCGCCCGCGCGCTTGGCTATCCGATCACGCAGGATTTCAACGGCCCGACGACGGACGGTTTCGGCATGCCGGACTTCACCATCCGCAACGGCCGCCGATGCAGCGCGGCGGATGCCTATCTCCACCCGGTCCTGACGCGGCCTAATCTGGCGGTGCGGACCGGTGCCATTGTGACCAGAATTTGCGTTGACCATGGCCGCGCCACGGGCGTTGCCTATGCGAGCGGCGGCAGATCGGTCGAAGTGGCAGTATCGCGCGAGGTCATTCTGGCCGGTGGCGCGATCAATTCGCCGCAATTGCTGATGCTGTCCGGCATCGGTCCGGCCGCGCACCTGCAAGGGCTGGGCCTCGATGTCATCAGCGACAGTCCCGAGGTGGGTGCCAATTTGCAGGATCACCCCGGCACCGGCATGGAGTTTGATCTCGATCCGGCCCTCGCCTTCGAGCAGGAGTTGCGTTTCGATCGGCTGATCGCATCCGGCCTGCGCTGGCTGGTCCGGGGCAAGGGCATCATGGGCGCGCCCCCGCTCGCAATCTCCGCCAATGTTGCCAGCAAGCCGGGGTCGAGCGTGGTCGACCTGCATTTCCTGCTCATTCCGCTCGCGATGGAGACGCGCGTCTGGTTCCCCGGCGTCCGCAAGCCTTTTGGTCCCCGGATGGGCGCGATGTGGTCGCTCAACTATCCCAAAAGCCGCGGCTGGCTGAAGCTGCGCTCCGCCGATCCGCTCGACCATCCGCGTATCCAGTTCAACCTGCTGAGCGATCCCGACGACCGCGCGGAGATGCTGCATGGCTATCACAGCTTGCGCGCGCTGCTCGCCCAGCCGGCGCTGGCCAGCGTGATCGGACCGATCCGGCGACCGGTGCAGGCGCTGGCCGCCGACGAGGATATCCTCGCCTATATCCGCGCCACCGCCGCGACGGCCTATCATCCCTCCGGCACCTGCCGCATGGGCGCCGATCCCCGCGCCGTGGTCGACGGCGAACTGCGCGTGCGCGGCGTTGCGGGCCTGCGCGTCGCGGACGCTTCGGTCTTTCCCCGCTTGCCCGGCGGCAATACCAACCTGCCCGTGATCATGGTGGCCGAGCGGGCGGCGGATTTCGTCAAGGCTGGATCATGATGGGGATGCCCGGCTATCCCTTTGGGGACGAGGCTCGCCAGCCGCCAACTCCGCTGGCGGATAGCGCCAGCGATGCACTCCGGAGCGTTTTGCTCGCTGACACCAGAATCGCGGCCAGTTCATTCGGTGCGTCGATCATGATGTCGTGACCACACGCGACCTCGAACGTCTTCCAGCCCTTGCGCTTCTTCGCACGCTCATGATCAGCCTTCTCCCGCGGCTCTGAATCACGTCCCTGCCAGCTCATCAATGGCGCCTGAGCCTAAGCGGCTAGGTTCGCTGCCTGACGATCAGTCGATGGGCCCCAGATATCGGGCGGCACCCGCATCGTTCGCTACCAGGCATAGCGGACTGGTTCATGCGTGTTTCCAGGGATGGCCCAGCGTGCGAGCAATGGCGGAAAACAGATGGAAAATCATCTATATAGGAGGCGTGAAGATTAATGCGCGGGCGGGGCCGTTCTTGTGGCTCCGAAAGGCCGGACATGTGCAAATGCACGGACGGCTGAAGAATAAAAAGTGAATGGGGGAGGGGGCATGGAAGGCAGGCATGGATCGCGCCGTATCGTCATGTATTTCATGACGATCTCGCTGATTTTCTGCGGGAGGGAAGCGTTCGCGCAGCGAAGGAGCTTCAACATCAACTCTGGCGATGCAAACGCGACCATTCCCGTTTTCGCCAAGCAGAGCGGCCTGCAGATCATCGTTGCCGCTGATCAACTGCGCGGCGTTCGGACGCCGGCCATCGTGGGGGCGATTGATGTGCGTGTGGCGCTGAGTCGGCTGCTGCAATCCACGAACCTCGTGATCGCGGTGGACAGTGGCTCGATCGTCGTACTCAAGTCGCGCCCCGCTTCGGCCTTGCATAAGGCGACCCTGTCCGCTGTTGCGGCCGTCGCGTTTGATGATCGGCCACGAGAAGAGGCTTCCGCAAGGCGGAATGAGGAGCCGCCTCCCGAGCCGGTTGGCGAACGTGAAATTATTGTCACCGGATCACGCATCGCCACGACGGGCTACCATCAGCCCACGCCCGTGATGATCGTCAGCGAAGCGCAGATCGAGCGCGAGGCCAAGGCCAGTCTCGGCGATACGATCCGCGAAATGCCGGCGGTTGGATCGTCCAGTTCGCCCAATAACGGTGTCGGCGCCAATAATATCGTCGGTGGCGTCACAGGACTCGACACGGTCAACCTGCGTCATTTGGGCGTGAACCGCACGCTGGTGCTTCTCGACAGCCAGCGCGTCGTGCAATCCAACATCACCGGGGTGGTCGATCTGGGGACCATGCCCACTATGCTTGTGCAGCGTGTCGAGGTCGTGACCGGTGGGGCCTCGGCGGCCTGGGGGTCCGATGCCGTGGCCGGCGTCGTCAATCTTGTGCTGAACAAGGCATTCGAGGGTGTTCGCATCAGCCTTCAAGGCGGGGAGTCCGATAGGTTCGATCACAAGAGCTATCGCCTGCAGGCTGCCACCGGCTTTGGCTTCGCCGATGATCGCGGGCGTGTCATCGTCGCGGCGAGTTACCTCAACAGCCCCGACACCATCTTTGCCAATCAGCGGTCATGGAACAGCTATCGTAACCTCATCGATAACCCGGCCTATACGCCCACCAACGACGAGCCGCGCCTCATACATGCCGACAATGTTGGCCTCTCCCAGGCGACGAATGGCGGACTGATCCAAGGGCCTGACTGCCTGGTGGCCGAGGTGGACGGCGTTTGCGCTCGCCCGAACCCGCTGCTGAATATCCGTTTCGTCGGGCCGGATGCGACGCCGGTGTCCTTTGATCCCGGCATTGTGTCCGGCCCCATTTCGGCTTTTGGTGACGCGGAAACCGATTATCCTGCGATGAACAATCTCGCGGTCGCGTTCCGGACGCTCAACCTGTTCGGCTACACATATTTTGATCTGACGGAGAATCTGCGGGCATCGATCCAGGTCAATTATGGAGAGAGTCGTTCGCAGAACAACTCCACCCCCGCGACCCGCTTCGGAACGCTTTCGATCAAGGCGGACAATCCTTTCCTGCCGGAGGCGATCAGGCAAGACATGGGCAGGCTGGGGCTGGACCGCGTTTGGGTCGGCATAACCAATATCAATAACGTTACAGCCCATCAGTATTCCCACGACAATTTCGTCAGCAATTCGGTTGGCGTGCCGGTGAGCGTGCAAAAACGACGCCTGACGCGGGGCGTCTTCAGCCTCGATGGCAAGGTCGGTCCGGAGTGGACCTGGAACGCCTATTATCAGAAGGGCGAGGTGCTGACGCGCGTTGATGTCCTCTCGAACGTCGTGACCGCGCGCTTCAACTTTGCCGTCGATGCCGTGCGCGATGCGGAAGGGGCCATTGTCTGCCGGGCGGTCTTGCAGAATGTTCCGGCTGCCGAGGGCTGCATACCGCTCAACGTCATCGGCGAAGGCGTCGCGGACCCCAAAGCGATCCGCTACGTCAATGTACGGCCCGGAGAGAATTGGGAAGAGATACGGCTGGGCCAGGATGTCGCAGCCATTTCCGCGCAGGGGCGGCTTGGTTTCGGGTTGCCCGCCGGTGCCATCTCGATGGCCCTTGGCGCCGAATATCGCCGCGAAAAAGGTGAGACGGTGACCGATGAAGGCGCGGCAGCACGGCGCTATTCCTTTGCCAATTTCGCGCCTTTCGGAGGCAAATATCATGTGAAGGAAGCATTTGTGGAACTGGGGGTGCCGTTGATTCAGGACGGGTTAGTCGAATCCCTGGCCTTGAATGCGGCAGGCCGGATTACCGACTACAGCACCAGCGGTCTGGTCAACACCTGGAAGCTTGGCCTTACCAGCCAGTTGAACAAGCTGGTTCGCCTGCGCGGTACGATCTCGCGCGACATTCGGGCGCCAAACCTGGCCGAACTGTTCAATTCCGGGACGGCGGTTCAGAGTTCGGCGATCGACCCCAGGACCGGCACCAACGTACCGATTTTCGCGACCACATCTGGCAATCCCAAGCTGGCGCCAGAGAAGGCGGATACGCTCTCGGCCGGGATCATCCTGAGCCCGGCGCCTCGGCTCAACCTGTCGCTCGATTATTATTCGATCAAGTTGAAGGACGCGATCTTCACGGTTAGTACGGCGCAGGTTTTGGCGCGGTGCAATGCCGGCGAGGCGGATTTCTGCGCCCAGCTCGATTTCGGCGCGCGGGGTGGCGCGCTGAGCCAGGTCCGCACATTCCCGCGTAACCTCAGCTCGCAAAATGTGTCCGGCCTCGACTTTCAGGTGGATTATTCATTGCCGCTGAACCACGTCACGCTGTCGAGCCGGCTGGTCGGCAACTACACATTGACGCAAACCCAGCTCGCGTTGGGCGTGACGACGGATTACGCCGGCGCACTCAGCAACAACTCCCCGGTGCCCGGCTTCCCGAAGCTGCGGGCCACACTGGAGGAAACTTACACCGATGGGCCGATGTCGATCACCCTTCAGGGCCGCTTCATCGGCAGGGCGAAGCTGGTGAATGGCTGGACGGCCAAGGATGTCGACAATAACCGGGTTCCCGCCATCCTCTATACCGACCTGCGGGCGTCCTATGAGCTGACGGAGAATGTGCGGCTGTTCGGTGCTATCGATAATATGTTCGATCTGGCCCCGCCGAATGTCGCGGTGAGTTCCGCCCACGCGACCTCCTATTATTCGACGGCCGTTCGCGGCGATATCCATGACACGATCGGACGCAGCTACCGTGTTGGCGCGCGGCTGCGCTTCTGATGGTTGCGTCCGCTCATCCGTTCCTTTCCCCCTTGGAACATGGTGGGCGGACGCAACCGCTTTTTGGGCATGGTTGCGGATGAGGCGCGAGGCATCGTAGACGTTCGATAGCGTCGCTGCGCGTGGGATGATGCGCGGTGCACGCTCGCGTTCCGCTACAAATAATGGGCGACGCGATCGAGCAGACGTTCCGCAACGGAGCGGCGGATCGGGACACCTTTTATCATCTTATTCCAGGTGTTGATGCTTATCCCGAAGGTGTCCATCACGCATTCGGCGGTTTTTACCCGCAGATGTGAACTGAGCTTCTCGACGACCCAGTCGTTTACATAGCTGAGGTTGGGTGCATCCGTGTGGAGAATGCCCGCCGCTTTCCGGGATGAAGCGCTCATCGATTTAACGAAGCGATCAGGCTGAGTATCTTTGGTATTACTGACTTCCATTCCAATGTTCATGGATCAACCTCCCATGCTAAAAAGGAATTATTGACAGAGATGATACTTAGTAAATCATGATGTTTTTCGTTGAATGCATCATCCGTCGAAGAAATGGCATGATGCCATCCCCGTTGTTGTCGGATTTTGATGTTATTCAGGCCGCCTGTCGGGACGGCTCTGTCTTGGCCCGGTTCACAGCCGGGCGCGCGGGATCGCTTATTTCAGTGTCGCGAGATAATCGATCATGGCCTGGCGGATTTTCTCGTCGGATGGGCCCTTCATCGTCATTTTGGTGCCCGGGACCCTTGTTTGTGGAGCCAGCAGAAAAGCGCTGAGTTCCACAGGCGACCACAGGATTCCGGAGGCCTTCATCGCTTCGGAATAAGCATAGTCCGCCTTGCTCCCTGCCTTCGAGCCGACGACGCCAAACAGGTTCGGGCCGAGCTTGCCTGGGGCGTCACGCTCGACGGAATGGCACGTCAGGCAGGTCGCGAACTGGGCTGGTTGCTCAATCCTGACGACCGGGGTGGGCGCCGGTGTGGGAAGCTTGGGGGCGACAGGCGGTTGCGCCTGAGCGGCGGCCGGTGCCGCGGGGGCATCTGGCTCGCTGGCATTGGTGGCCGGCTCGCTCTCATTATCCAGTTTTGCTTCATGATCTGGCGTCGTCTGTGCGGCATTCGCTACGTTGGCGGCTTCGGTCACGACGCCATTCATGTCTTCCTGTGCTTCCGGGCGGGGGCCGGAACAGCCGGTCAGCATCAGGCTTGCGGCAACGTACGGCGACAATGTTCTGCATATTTGCTTCACTGGCATCTATCTCTCCGACGATTGTCGTCATTACAAATGCGCAAGCGGGTCTGCTGCGCGGTTATCGCCTGGCCGGATCATCCGATTTTTCGGATCGGGAAGGGCGTTGCCCTGATGATCTCATTTCATCGAGAAGATGATCTGTCCGGGCTTTTCCTGCACTTTCAGGTCCAGGCTGAGGGCTGCCGCATGGGCAAAGCCCTGCGGATCAGTTGCCGAAAACAGGCCGGTCACGGTTCGCTTGGCAATGACGTTATCGCCGACCTGAATTTTGACTTTATTATACCGGTTGAACTCGATGGCTGCATTACGCAGGCTGGTCTCGCTGAATGCTATCTTGCCCTCGCGCCAGGCCAGCATCCGCTCGATCTCGTCGCTAGACATCCGCTTGGCGGTGACGTCCCCACTGGCATCGGCCAGCGCTCTCATATTGGCGCCGAGCATCAATGATTGCTTATGCCCCTGCGGCGCGGCCACATTCACTGTGCCTTCCCGAACCATCACCTCGACCGGCGTGGTGCCGGTCCGCCGGACGCTAAACGCCGTGCCAATCGCCTGCACCTTGGCCATGCCGGCCTTGACGAGGAATTTGCGCTCCGGGTTTTTCGCTACGTCGAACAGCACTTCGCCTTTGTCGAGATAGATGGTCCGGGTGGCCTTGCTGAAATTGACGCGGATGTGGCTGTCGGTGTTCATGGTGACCACCGAGCCGTCCGCAAGCGGT